>Ga0209056_10000141_pt1 | contig 75897 bp, 70 predicted proteins | sample GraSoiAngelo_114_FD_185876 | JGI IMG/M metagenome (GOLD analysis project Ga0209056, IMG submission 185876) | Grasslands soil microbial communities from the Angelo Coastal Reserve, California, USA - 14_0903_13_40cm (SPAdes) (version 2) | ecosystem: Environmental > Terrestrial > Soil > Grasslands... | reverse complement strand
GCTCCAAGCCGGCGCGACGTTCGTGGGCCCCTTCACGCTTCCCAGGAAGCACGGGGATGGATGGGTCACCATTCGCACGAGCGCCCCCGACCCGAGCCTTCCGCCGCCGGACGTCCGCGTCGACCCTTCGTACGCCGGCGTCATGCCCAAGCTCGAGGCCGGCAGCCGCGCCGTGATCGTCACGGCGCCCGGGGCGCATCACTATCGCTTCGTCGGGATCGAGATCCGGCCGAAGCCGCGGGCCTCGCTCGTCAACCTCGTCGATCTCGGCACGGGAGAGCCGACGGCGGAGCTCGTCCCCAGCCACCTGATCTTCGATCGTTGCTACCTGCACGGCGATGCCGAGACAGGCACGCGGCGCGGGATCGCGATGAACTCCCGGCATACGGCGGTCGTCAACTCGTACCTCGCGGACTTCAAGGCGATCGGCGCCGATTCTCAGGCCATCGCCGGGTGGGCCGGCGCCGGCCCGTTCAAGATCGACAACAACTACCTGGAAGCCGCCGGCGAGAATCTGCTGTTCGGGGGAGGCGACCCGGTCATCAGGGATCTCACGCCCTCCGACATCGAGATTCGCGGCAACCACGTCTCCAAACCCCTGCGCTGGAAGGTGGGCGATCCGGCGTTCGCGCGTGTCCCCTGGGCAGTCAAGAACCTGTTCGAGCTCAAGAATGCCCGCCGGGTGCTCGTCGAGGGCAATCTCTTCGAGCACAACTGGGCCCACGCGCAGGCGGGCTTCGCGATCGTCTTCACGGTGCGGAACGAGGACGGCGGCGCACCGTGGTCGGCTGTCCAGGACGTGACCTTCGTCAACAATATCGTTCGCCGCGCGGGCGCCGGCGTCAATATTCTCGGCCGCGACAACAATCATCCGAGCCAGCCCACCGAGCGCCTGCTGATCGCGAACAACCTGTTCGACGAGATCGACGGGGCGCGATGGGGCGGACCGGGAACCCTCTTTCAGATCCTGGACGGTACGGCCCATCTCACGATCGAGCACAACACGGCGTTTCAGCAGGGCGCCATCATCGTCGCCGAGGGCCGACCCCACGCGGACTTCGTCTATCGCAACAACCTCACGCCACACAACGCCGCGGGAATCGCCGGCACGGGAACCGGCGCCGGAGCCGCCACCCTGAGCACCTACTTCCCGGGCTCCATCGTCGCGGGAAACGTGATCGCCGGCGGACGCGCATCTGTCCATCCGCCCGACAATTTCTTCCCGGTCTCGCTCGAGATGGTCGGCTTCGTGAACCGCGCCGGCGGCAATTATCGCCTCACTGCGGCCAGCCGCTATCGGCGGGTCGGTACCGACGGGCGGGATCCGGGCGTCGACCTCGACGCGCTGACCACGGCCGTGCACGGCGCCGCGAACACCCACACCACAGAAACTCGGCCGGCGCGGTAACCGGTCATTACCGAGCCGATCTCGCCGCTGGGCCGGACATTGACGTCGCACAGAAAGGTGGGTCACGTGTTTGGTCGGATCCTCAGCCGTGTCGTAGGAGCGCGCGGCGCCTTTGCGCTCGCGCTGAGCGCCACGGCCGTGGCTGCCCTCGCCCCCGTGGGCCCCGTTGCCGCCCAGAATCTTCCCGCTCCGCCATCAGTGTTCGTCGACACCACCTACGCGCCGCCGAGCGGCCAGGTCATCGCCGTCGCGAACGGCGGCAACTTCCAGGCTGCCCTCGATGGGGCTCAGCCCGGCGACGTCATTGAGCTCCAGGCCGGGGCCACCTTCGCCGGGAACTTCGTTCTGCGCACCAAGCCGGGCGCACAATGGATCTACATTCGCTCCTCGGCCGTAGCCGCTCTGCCGCCTCCGGGAACCCGCGTGACCCCGACGCATGCCGCGCTCATGCCGACGATCGTCAGTCCCAATACCATGCCGGCCCTCACCTCCGAGTTCGGCGCGCACCACTACCGGTTCGTCGGCGTCGAGATCACTACCACCTGGACCAGCCGGCTCGGCGACAACGCGAACCTCATTCTGCTCGGGTACGATCCCATTGGCATTCCGGCGACGACGCTCGACCAGTTGCCCCACCACATCACGTTCGACCGCTGTTACGTTCATGGCACCTCGACCGGCAACGTGGTGCGGGGTCTCGCCGCCAACAGCGCGACCACCGCGGTCGTCGACTCCTACTTCGCCGACTTCCACGCGGAAAGCAGCGACTCGCAGGCCATCGCGATGTGGAACGGACCCGGCCCCTCCAAGTTCGTCAACAACCACCTGCAAGGGGCGGCCGAGAATTTTCTGCTCGGAGGCGCCAGTCCTACCATCCCGAACCTCGTGCCCTCGGACATCGAGATCCGGCGCAACTACTTCGCCAAACCCCTGTCGTGGAACCCCGACGACCCCAGCTACGCCGGCATTCCATGGGTCGTCAAGAACCTCATCGAGATCAAGAATGCCCAGCGCGTGCTCATCGACGGCAACGTCTTCGAGCACGTGTGGCCGGCCGCGCAGATCGGTTTCGGGATCGTGTTCACGGTCCGCGACGATGGTGGCACCGCGCCCTGGACCGTCGTCCAGGACATCACCTTCACCCACAACGTCGTCCGCCACGTGGGCGCCGGCGTGGACATCCTCGGGCTCGACGACAACGCCGTCACCCAGCAGGCCAGGCGTCTCTTGATTCGCGACAACGTGTTCGACGACGTCGCCACCCCTCCCACCGATAACGCGCGGCTCTTCCAGATCCTCAACGGGGCGGCCGACGTCACGATCGATCACAACACCGCTTTCCAGATCGGTCCCATCATCGTCGCGGACGACGCGCCCGCCGCCACCGGCTTCACGTTCACCAACAACATCGCGCCGGAGCACCAGGGCGTGACGGGCAGCGGCACCGCGGTGGGCCTCGACACCCTGAATACGTTCTTCCCGGGGTTCGTGTTCCGTCGCAACGTTCAGCCCGGCGGCGTCGCTGCGGACTACCCGTCGGACAACTTCTTCCCGGCATCGCTGGACGCGGTCGGCTTCGTGGACCGCGCCGGCGGCGACTATGGCCTCTTGGCCTCCAGCCCGTACCGGAACGCCGGCACCGATGGCAAAGACATCGGTGCCGATTTCGCCGCCGTCACAGCGGCGACCGCCGGGGTGCTGGAGGGATCCTCTTCGCCAGCTTCTCCGCCGCCGCCGACCGTCACCGTACCGACTATCTCGATCAGGACCCCTCACGATGGCGCCACAGCTAAGGGCACGAACGAGGTGCGGGCGGTGGGCCGGCACCTGGGCACCGCGACCGTGCGGTTCACGCTGAACGGCAGCGCAGTCGGACCCGTGTTCACCACGCGACCCTATGGGTTCCGATGGAATACGCGACTCGTCGCCAACGGCGCCTACACGCTCGTGGTGACCGCCGTCGACGCGGCGAACATGACGATCGCGTCCGACTCCGTGACCTTCGTGGTCTCGAACCCGTTGCCCAGCGTTCGGATCACGAAGCCGAAGCCAGAGAGGAAGGCGAAGGGCGAGATCGAGGTCGAGGCGGCGGTGACTCATCGCGGCAACGTCGCCAGCCTCCAATTCCAACTGGACGGTAACGACATCGGACCCGCCATCACGAAGCGCGAGTACGAGATCGACGTGGACACCGCAGCCCTGGCTGACGGCCCGCACACCCTGCGAGCAGTCGTCACCACCCTGGCGGGGACCAAGGTCTTCTCGGATCCCGTTACGATCATGGTGCCGAACCCGTTGCCGACCGTCCGGATCGATGCGCCGAAGACCGGCAGTACCGTGAAGGGCAAGATCCAGGTCAAGGCCTCGGTGACAGAGCATCGGAAGGTGAGGAGCCTCCAGTTCCAACTGGACGGCAAGAACCTCGGGCCCGCGTTGACGGACGACGAGTTCGCCGTCCAGTGGGACACGGAGACGGCTGCCACTGGACCGCATACGCTGACCGCCATCATCACGACGACGGGCGGCGCTCAGATCGCTTCGGCGTCCGTCATCGTCACCGTCGCCAACCCGGTCAAGAAGAAGTAGCTCGCTCGACGGGACGAGATGCCAGTCGAAAAGATCATCTTCTGGGTGTGCGGGCTCCTGCTCCTCTACACCTGCGTGGGCTACCCGGTCCTCGCGTGGGTGCGGGCCGGGCTTCGGCCTCGGCTCCCCCGCGCCCAGGACATCGAGCCGACGGTCACGCTGATCATCGTCGCCCACAACGAGGCGGCGCGGATCGCCGGCAGGATCCAGAACCTCCTCGCCCTCGATTACCCGCGCGACCGCGTCGAGATCGTCATCGGCTCCGATGGCTCCACCGACCTCACCGCGCAGCGTGCGCGCGCCTACGAGCAGGACGGCGTGTCGGTGGTCGCCTTCGAGTCCCGCCGTGGAAAACCCGCCGCGCTGAACGACCTCGTGCGACAGGCGCGAGGCGAGATCGTGGTCCTCGCCGACGCGCGCCAGCGGTTCGATCGCGACGCCCTCCGTGCGCTCGTCGGCCCCTTTGCCGATCCCGACGTGGGCGCGGTCAGCGGCGAGCTCATCCTCTTGTCCAACGGCGGCGGGACTCCGGTGGGCGACGGCGTCGGCTTCTACTGGCGCTACGAGAAATTCATCCGGCGGCACGAGAGCCTGGCCGAATCGACTCCCGGAGCGACCGGCGCCATCTATGCGATCCGCCGGGAGCTCTTCGAGCCGGTCCCTGCCGACACGATTCTCGACGACGTGCTCATTCCCTTGCGCATCGCGCGCCGGGGCTACCGCGTCCTGCTCGAGCCTCGCGCGCGCGCGTACGACCACGTGGCGGCCACCGGCCAGGAGGAATTCACGCGCAAGGTCCGCACCATGGCCGGCAAGTTCCAGCTCTTCGCCCGCGAGCGCTGGCTCCTGAGCCCGTTCAGCAACCCCCTGTGGCTCCAGACCGTCTCGCGCATCTGTCTGCGGCTGCTGGTTCCGCTGTTTCTGTCGGCCGCCTTCCTCGCGAATCTCTTCCTGGTGCAGGACGGCTTCTACGCGGCGACGCTGGCGGCCCAGCTGCTCTTCTATGGAGCCGCCGGCGGCGGCTACCTGCTTCGGAACGCGCGCCGGCGCTTTCCCCTGCTGATCGTGCCGTATGTCGTGTGTCTGTTGAACTGGACGATCCTCGTAGGACTCGCGCGGTTTCTCACCGGTCGTCAGAGCGTCACCTGGGACAGGGCGACGGCGGAGTGATCCAGATCTGGACGCCCGCGACGTTCGCAATCTTGCAGGGCTGCGCAAGCGCGCTTCACCCCTGTGGAGAGCGCTTCCCGATGCGCGCCCCGCGCGGTGAGTCCGCCCGACCTATCCCCGCAATTTCTCACGACTGCCGGGACGTTCGGCGGGGATCGAGCCTGGCATGCAGCGTGCTCCTTCTGACGCCCGCTTCGAGTGACGCCGGTGGAGCGCCCCGCCGGAATGCCTCGAGGACAGCGGCGACGGGGTGAACGAATGACGAACGGCTCGTGGCGCACCGCTCTCTACGCACTGCTCCTGACCCTTGGTCTCGTCGTCGTGAGCGCGCCGAGCGAGGCACAGAACGCGACGACCGAGGACGCCGTCGGGTCGTTCCTGACGATGACGAACAATCGCGCTGAGGCCGGTCCGGCGGCGCTGCCCGTCGCGGGAGGCGGCACGAGTCCTTTGCTGCCCGTGCTCCCCGTGTACGTCGCCAGGGTCTCGAAGGACAAGGGCCTGTGCCCCGCGTGCACCGCGCGCGTGGTGCCCGAGCCCGGGATGCTGGCGCTGATCGGTGTCAGCCTGGTGGGCGTCGGAATTTTCGTACGGAGGCGGTTGCTCGACCGCGAGGGCGAGAGCGAGACGGCATAAAGCCGCCTCGATCACGCACCTTCCCCCGCGAGCGCCGCCGGGGCCGGGGCGCCCGCCATGGGCGCCCGGCCCTTCAGTTTCAGATTTCCCGATTGAGAGGGAAGAGCTATGTGCGGAATCGTCGGATATGTCGGACACCGGAGCGCGACTGACGTCATTCTGGACGGCCTTCAGCGGCTCGAGTACCGAGGCTACGACTCGGCGGGGCTGGCGGTACTCAACGGGCACGGGCTGGAGATCCGGCGCCATCCCGGCAAGATCCGCGGCCTCGAAACGCTCGTGCGGACCCACCCATTGTCGGGCGGCGTGGGGCTCGGCCATACCCGATGGGCGACGCACGGACCCCCGTCCGAGGAGAACGCTCATCCCCACGCCGACTGCTCGGGCTCCCTCGTGGTCGTCCACAACGGGATCATCGAGAACTACCTGAGCCTCAAGGAGCGCCTCCTGGCCGAGGGGCATCGGTTTCGCTCCGACACGGACACCGAGGTCGTCGCGCACCTCATCGAGCGCCAGCTGAAGATGGGCGCCGACCTCCTCGAGGCGACGAAGATGGCCCTCCGGCAGATCCGGGGCGCGTATGCCGTGGCGATTCTCAGCGCCGCCGAACCCGACCGCCTGATCGCCGCCAAGCATGGGGCGGGCGCCGTCGTCGTCGGCCTCGGCGAGGCCGAGGCCTATCTCGCCTCGGACATCGCCGCGATCCTGCCCTACACGCGCGACGTCGTCGTGCTCGAGGACGATGAGGTCGCGGTGCTCACGCGGGAAGGCGCCGCTCTTACGACACTCGACGGCCGAGTCATCGAGCGGGCCCCTTCGCGCGTGGCCTGGGACGCCACCATGGCCCAGAAGGATGGCTATCCCCACTTCATGCTCAAGGAGATCTACGAGCAGCCGCGGGCCGTGACCGACACCTTCCAGGGCCGGATCGACGAGGAGCTCGGCAGCGTCGTCCTGGCGGACGCCAACCTCGAGCGGCGAGAGATCCGGCAGCTGCGGCGCGTGGTCCTCGTCGCCTGCGGCACGTCGTACAACGCCGGGCTCGTCGGGCGATTCATGATCGAGCGAATGGCCGGGCTCCCGGCCGAGGTCGACGTCGCGTCGGAGTTCCGGTACCGCGACCTCGTCCTCGGCCCGGACACGCTCGTCATCGCCATCTCACAGTCGGGCGAAACCGCCGACACCCTCGGCGCCGTCAAGGCGGCCCGCGCGGGCCGCGCGCCGGTCCTGGGCATCACGAACGTGGTCGGCTCGGCGCTGGCGCGCGAGGCCACGGGAATCTTCTCCACCCACGCGGGGCCCGAGATCGGCGTGGCCTCCAGCAAGACGTTCTCGGCCACGGTGACGGCGTGCTACATGATCGCGCTCGCCATCGGCCGGACGCGCGACTATCTGTCGAACATCGACGGCTGGAAGCTGATCGACGGATTGCTGGAGGTGCCGGGGATCATGGAGCGCACCCTGGCCGCCGTGGACGGCACGACGCGCCAGCTGGCCGCCGAGCTGGTGGGCTATCCCGGGTTCCTCTATCTCGGGCGCGGCGTCCACCACCCGATCGCGCTCGAGGGCGCCCTCAAGCTCAAGGAGCTGTCGTACATCCACGCTGAAGGCTACGCCGGTGGTGAGATGAAGCACGGCCCGATCGCGCTCATCGATCAGAACATGCCCGTGGTGGCCCTGACCCCGCGCGATCCCTCCTACGATCGGATGGTCGGCAACGTCGAGGAAGTCAAGGCACGCGCGGGCCGGGTCATCGCCATCGCCCACGAGGGGGACGCCGAGATCGCCCGGCGCGCCCATCACGTGGTCGCCATTCCACCCTCGACAGACTTGTTGATGCCGCTGATCAGCGTGCTTCCCCTCCAGCTCCTCGCGTACCACATCGCCGTGCTCCGCGGCTGCGACGTGGACCAGCCGCGCAACCTCGCCAAGAGCGTGACCGTAGAATGACCAGCCGGCTGAAGGTCGATCTCCATCTGCACACCCGTGAGGGTGAGCCCTGCATCACCTACGACGCCTATACCCTCATCGACCGCGCGGCGCGCGAAGGCTACGACGTCCTCAGCATCACGAACCACGATCTCTGCACGTTCAGCGAGCGGCTGGTCGACTATGCGGCCGATCGGGGGATCGTCCTCATCCCGGGAGCGGAGGCCACCATCGAGGGGCGCCACGTCCTGATCTACAACTTCGATGTGTCCCTCTCCATGCTGCGGACGTTCGCCGATCTGAGGAGATACAAGACCCCCGAGTGGCTGGTGATCGCCGCCCATCCCTTCTTCCCCGCCCAGTATTCGCTGGGACGCCGACTACTCCGCGAGATCGACGTCTTCGACGCGATCGAGTTCTCTCACTTCTACACGCGGCGCATCGATTTCAATCGGCGGGCGGTCGAGCTGGCGCGTGCCACCGGCCTGCCGCTCGTTGGGAGCTCGGACAGCCATCTCGCGCGGCAGTTCGGGACGACCTACTCTCTGGTCGAGGGCGAGCCGACGGTGTTCGCCGTCCTGTCCGCCATCCGTCACAAGAAGGTGCAGGTGGTGAGCCGCCCGTTGACGCTGCCGGGTCTATTACGCATCGGGACGGAAATGAAAGCCCGCGAGGCCTGGGAGCACGTGCGAGGCCGGCCACGCGAGGCGGTGTCGCCGTCCCCGGCCGGCGCGGCTCTGCTCCGCAAGCGCTGAGGGTGGCGGAGGGCGGGGATTCCGGGGACGCCGCGAACGACCTGTCGGTCAAGGAGATAGCGATGGTGACGAGGTCAGCAAAGGTGAGAGGGGTTGTGGTTTCTCTGTGCCTGGTGGCGACGGCCCTGTGGACTCAGCCGTCCTGGGCGGCCGACCGGGCCTTTGCGAAGATCACGGGATCGAGCCAGGGAGTCATCGAGGGCGACAGCACGTTCAACCTGGCGCCGAAGTCCATTGAAGTGCTCAACACCGGCTTCGGCATGGAGGTGCCGCCGAGCGCCAAGCCCGTGGTCGGCCCGCTGACGCTGCTGAAGCGCTTCGACAGGGCGAGTCCAAAGCTCTTGCTTGCGGCGTTCACGGCGGAGTCGCTCCTCGTCGAGATCAACTGGTTCATGGACCAGACGGGACAGAGGACCGTCAGCATTGTGCTGGACGGCGCGGCCATCACCAAGATTGACGCGGCGGCGCAGCTCGACGGCACCAGCGCGTCTGGGTTCGAAACGGTGAGCCTGTCCTATACGAGGATCACCTTCACGAGCCGTATCATCGACGCCAGCGGTAAAGTCAGCGGCACCGTCATGGTCTGTCTGGACGTGGCAGCGGGCAAGGTTTGCTAGCGACCGCAGCGCCATTCCTGCCGGCGTTCCCCTACTCCACCTCGGCTACCTTGAGGCGCGCTTCACGAACGCCACCTTCTGGACGATCTCCGATGCTCTCGCCGAAACAGCTGCATCGCCTCATCTAGGCCTCGCCATTGCGCGCGCGCCCCCCCGATCGGGGGTCGGCGCTCCCCCCGCTTCGTCGCCGCGCCGCCTCCACACGCGGGCGGCGGCGCCCACGAACGGCCGCCGAAAATTCCCCCTCGCGCCTGTAGACGCCGCTCGCGCGGTGCAGTCTACTTCGTTTCATCAGGTGGCGGTCGGTCGCGCCCCGGGGCCGCGAGATTGGATCGAGCCATCTGCGGAATCGTCGGCTATTCGGGTGACAAGGGCGCCACGCCAAGCACTCGCTCACAGGGAGGTGCCTCCATGACTATGAGTGTCCGCCTAGCCTCCATCGCCGCGGCGTCTCTTTCCCTTGTTCTGGGGCTGGCCTGGGGGGCCCCGGTTCAGGCTGCCTCCTTCGGGGGTCGCGCCGTGAGCGCTCTCGTCAACCTTCCCGGTCTCGGGAGCGATCCGATCCATATCGTCGACACGGGTGAACTCGCTGCCGACGGTGGCTGGGAGGGCGCCGGCCTCCTCAGCACCAATGTCCCCGATGTCCTGACCGCGGACGCACTGGTGGCCAACACCAGCGGTGGCCTGTACGATACCGGCGCCCGGGCGAACAGCTCCACCTCACTGGCAGGTGTGAGCGTGTTCCCCGGGAACGCCGCTCAACTCACCGCTTCGCTCATCCGGGCCCAGGTGGAGGTGTCTGCCGATGGGCTCCTGGGCTCGACCGAGGTGCGCGATCTCGTCTTTGCCGGTGTGCCCGTCACCGTGACCGGTCAGCCGAACCAGAAGGTCGAGATCTTGGGCGTCGGCACTCTCACCATCAATGAGCAGACGAGGGCATCGGGCGGTAGTTCCCAGACACTGACCGTGAGCGCCGTGCACCTAAAGCTGGCGACCGGCGAGGAAGTCGTCCTGTCGACCGCCAGCAGCACCATCAACTGGTAGGGGGAACGACAATGAAATGGCTGGCCATGATGAAATGGACGATCGGGACGGCGGCGTGCGCCGTCCTGCTGGTCGGTGTTTCCATTCTTCTGCCCGACCATGAAGCCCATGCCCAAGCGACCTGCTTCGACTTCACCACCGGTGGCGGATGGATCCAGTCGCCGCTTGGCGACGGGAAGGCGAACTTCGGATTCAATGTCGGGTACAAGAACGGGCCCGACTCACCTTTGAAAGGCGAGTTCAACCTCGTCGATCACGCGGCCAACGTCACTATCAAAATGCTGACCGTCGACACCTACGGCGGCGAAGGCAACGGGACCGGGCACCGTTGCAGCCCAACCCAGATCTGCGACCGCTTCTGGACGGGCACCGCCGAGATCACGTTTCCGGATACGGCCTTCGTTTGCGCGTTTTTCGTCGAGGTGGTTGATCGGGGGTCGCCCGGCCGGAAGGACACGTTCCACGTGACGTGCGACGGCTATAACGGCTTCGCATTCGAGCTACCGGCCGGGAACATCGAGGTCCACAAGGCAGCCTGCCTGTTGTAACCCGCAGGGGTGGTTGAAAGAGTGGCGGAGGGCGGGGGATTCGAACCCCCAAAGGGCTTGCGCCCAGGCGGATTTCAAGTCCGCTGCCTTGCCAGTTGAGGCTAGCCCTCCGTCCGAATCATCCCGCCGACTTACGATACACCGGCCTGCTGCTCAGCCGCGGTTTCGGCTCCGTGCGTTGACTGTGCGTTGATTTCCGCCCCGAGGCCCTCGAGCAGCGCTGTCGCGCCGGTGAGGTAGTCGGCGGCCAGGTGCTTGTAGATCTCCGTGGTCTTGATGCTGCTGTGGCCGAGGATCTCCTGCAGCTTCTCGAGCCGGCCGCCGCGCATCACGTAGTGGCCGGCGAAGCTGTGCCGCAGCGTGTGGAAGGTCACGTCGGGGTCGAGGATCTTCGCCCGGGTGAGCGCCGTGCGGTACGGGGTGTCGATGTCGCGCAGGGCGCCCCACACCCGCCCCGATGCGTCCTGGCCGCCGGCAGCCGCCCTCAGAGGCGCCAGCGCGCCGTATACGGCCTGATTGATCGGCACGTCCCTGCCCTTGCCGCTCTTCGTCTGCCGCCCCAGCGCGATCACGCTACGGGCGAAGTCCACGCGCTCCCAAATCAGGCGTAGGAGCTCGCCCTTGCGCAGGCCGGTATGCGGGGCGGCGGTGACGATCGCCAGCAGCAGGCGGCTGCGCGACTCCGCGCACGCGGCCAGCAGCCGGGTGATCTCGTCGAGCGCTAGATACCGCTGTTTGCCCTGCTCCTTCGTCATCTCGAACACCGGCACCCCGCTCCAGCTCGTCCCAGGCGAGCGCCATCCGCAGAATCGAGCGCAGGAGCGCGACCTCGCGGTTGACCGTGGCCGGCGCCAGCGGCCGGCCCAGGCGTGACGTCGTCGCCCGTCGCGCCATCCGGTACTCCGCCACGCGGCGCGTGCGGATGGCTGCCAGCGGCGTCGCCTTTCCGAAGAACGCCAGCAGCGGCACGCTGCGCTCCTCGTCGTCCTGAATCGAGCGCTTGCCCTCGCTCTTTTTCTTCGCGAGGAACTTCTCGACCATCGCCCCGAAGGTCATGCCGGCCGGCGCCGCAACCATGTCGGTGGCTGACGTCACTCCCTCGATCGTCCACTCCGAGAACGCCCGCTCGGCGTCCTCCTTCGTCCACTCCTCACGAACCCGCCGCACCTGCTTGCCGTTGCGCTGGGCCGTGAAGCCCCACTTGACGCGCTTGATCCTCCGCGGACCGCTCTTCCAGATGCGCTTGGTGATCATACTCGGTACTCCTTGTGCGCGGGCTTCGTGTCGGGGGACAACAACGGATGCCGACGATGGCTGGACTCGGAATGTGAACGATCGAGCGATAGAGATCACGGCGAAGCCCATCGCACAATTCGAAGGCGTCACGCCGGTCGCTCTTCTGGGCAGGGCGGCGCGCCTTGACACGAACTTCGTGGGCATCGATGACAACTGGCTTCAAGTCGAGTGCGCTCAGCGCGCGCGCCACATAGAAGGCCGACGTTCCAGTCTCCAGAGCGACTGGTGTGCCTGGTGGGAGCTGCAGCGCCACCGGCATTCTCAATCTGAGCGGTTTTCGCGGCGTAGCCACGAAAGTCGTCCGTGTTCCTTGCCCGTAGTTGCGTCCGAAATTGCTCGAACTACGCCCAGCCGCGCTCAACCACCCGCCCGGAAAGATTTTGATCAACGGCCTGGCTCCGGACGATCCAGTCCGCCAAGAGATTCACCGGGCTCGCTCCGGCTGAGCCGCCGAAGTGGCCGATCCGTCAGCGAATTCGACTTCGGTATCGGATTTGCGATGGAGCCATGGCGTGGGGCTCTCGGATAAGGTCACGCCCCCCGAGGATGGGGCCTGGACGCGAAAACCGCGTCGCGTCCAGCGCTCGTGGCAAGCATGCGCGCCTCAGGGCGGACGGTGGCGGGGCGCGGATCCAGACCTCTTCAGGGCCGAAATCTTTCGAATGACTTCGAGCACATCACACTCGAGACGCCAGACGACGAGTGAGGGACACGGCGTATGGGCGCAGCCGTCCTGCTATCAAGACGAATTTGAGCGCGGCACCTGAGGCGATGTCGAATCAGGCGCCGCTTACCCTGTTCCTCCGCGCCCTCGTGGCCGCCAAGAAATCGCTTGCGCTCTACCCACCGGCGAGCGGGACAGCGATGGGATGGATCGAGCGGTTACGGCACTCGTTGGACGATGCCTTCCGCCAGGGGCTGATCTTCCCGATTCGAGTGGGCCTGGACCGCTTCTCCTGGCCGGGCGGAGAGCTCACGACCACGGACCAGGGGTTCAAGAGGCTGCGGTTCGAGATGCAGTCTCGCGGGATCGCCGAGCTCAGCATCGAGCCGTCGGTGGAGAATTGGGAGCTTCAGGCACTGCTGGAGCTGCTCAACCAGCCGGTCCACCAGTTCGCCTCCACGACCGCCGCGCAGACCTACCTCCGCGACCGAGCCGTAGCCCGCGTAAGGGTCGGCGCACTAGGCTTCGGAGGTGTCCCGGCGCCCTCGGGTGATCAGAACACGGGTTGGGGCACCGGCACAGAGGAGTCGGGCTCAGGGCCACTCCTCGGTGGGGTGGACGGGGAGACCCGGGACCTTCTCGTCGAAGCGATCCTGAAGATGGCCGACGAGCGATTCGAGAGCCTCGCCTACGACCGTACCGGGTTGTTTCAGTGGTTCCAGACGATCTCGAGCGGCGGGCGTGTCGACCTCCTTTACTCGGCGGTCAATATGCTCGGCGCGATGGCAGAACGCAGTGGCGACCGCGAGGTTCGCGCGCGGACGATGCTCGAGGCGCTCATGTTGCTCCCGGACGCGACGCTGACGCCGTTTTTCACCGACTCCCTCCTGCCCGGTGCGGGGAAGGATCTCGTTGCGTTCAACCTGCTCACGCAGGTCACCGAGGGCGAACTGCGGCACATCGTTCGCCATGTACCACGGGCGCGGCTTGTCGAGCTGACGACGGAGCTGCTCGAGTTTCCCTGGGAGGAAGGCCAGCGGCTGCGGCTGCTGGAGGCGATCACGTCGATGCTTGAGCATGGCGCTGAGCCTGAGGCCCCTCTGGCAAGACCCGGCCCGCTCGTGGACAACGACCCGGTCTTGCGCGAGCTCCGTGAGGAGATCCTGGATGCCTGCCGCCCCGAAGCGCTCCTCGCCCGAAGCGTGGACGTGCTCCTGGCGCTGCTCTCCAGCATCGATCCCGCCGAGTATCTGGGGTTCGCAGGCGATGCGCTGGCGGAAATCGCCCGCGAGGCGCTGGCGGACGGGCAGTCCGATCTGGCCCTCCGGATCCTGCGTAGCGTGGCGACCGACGCCACACCCGAGGTATCCCAAGAGGTGCCGACCCCGACCACGCTGACCCGGCACAAGCTCGCCGGGCCCAGCCACGTCTCGCTCGTCGTCGATCTCCTGCGTCGGGATCCTCCGACGGGCCCGATGGACGTCGCGACCGAATACCTGCGTCTTGCCGGCCCGGAAGCGATAGAGGCGTTCACCGCGCTCCTCGCCGAGGAGCCGCACCGACGCATCCGGATACGGATCTGTGAGGTGCTCGCCCGCGTTGGGGTGCCGGCGATCCCCTCGTTGCTCTCGCAGCTCGATGACAAGCGCTGGTTCGTCGTGCGGAACGCCCTGTACACGCTCCACAAGATCGGGCACGTGCTACCGGTCCCGACCGTCATCGCTACACTGGAGCACCCCCACCCGCGTGTCCGGCTAGAGGCCGTGCGTGTCGCCATCCGGGGCGGCGGAGCAGCCACGAGAACAGCGCTCCTGCGCCGCGTGCACGACCCAGACCCCCTGGTACAGCGGGCGGCGATCAGCGCGGTCGGCACCGCGGGCGGCGACGACGCCGTTCCCGAGTTGGGAAAGGTGCTGCTGGGCTCGAGCGCGCGAAGTCAAGACGACAGCGAAATCCAGCTAGAGACGATTCGGGCACTCTCCTCAATCGGTACCTCGACCGCGCTGGCCGTGCTGGAGGAGACAGCCAACCGCCCTACCTGGTTCTGGCAGCGCGCCGAGAGCCGCCTCCGGCGTCTGGCCGCCCAGATGCTCGACAGGCCGGAAGCCGAGAGGACCTGTCTGCCGGGAGGTCGTGAATGACCGGTAGTTCCACAGAGCAGGCTTCGCACGTCTTCGGGTGCTTGCACGGCATGGTCCGGACAGCCGCGCTCTATCCACCGATGCATGGCCAGACGGTCAAAGCCAAGCAAACCCTGCACGAAGCATTGACCACCTACTTGAGCGCGCACGGAAGGCTCGTGTACGGCTTTGTCGGCGACGTGCTCGTCGCCGACAATCGAATCCTTCCCCGGGAGAGCCTTCTCTACCGGCGCTTCCTCGCGCTCTGCCAGAACGAGCGGCATATCGGGAGCATCTCCTTCATCGCGGGTGTGGAGCCACGAGAAATAGACGCGCTCCTCGAGGCCGTCACCAACGGAGCGGGTGACGAGCCGTCGTCGTGGGCGTCGCGCAAAGGGCTCACGCATGTGCTGCTGCGCCCCCCGGTCCAGCCCGAGCAACAGAACACAGAAGCTGCGGCCCGACGGGCCTACTACGGTTCCATCGAGACACTCCGCGATATCCAAGCAACCGTCCGCGCTCGCTCTGCCCTCGCCGTGGAGCAAATCGGAACGCTCCGCGTCTTCACCTCGACGATCTTGGAGCAGATGCTCGAGAGTCCAGCACTGGTCCTCCGCCTCGCGAGCATCAAATCCTACGACGAGTACACCCTCTACCACTCGGTGAACGTGGCCGTCATTTCGGTCGGCCTGGGGCTCGTGCTCGGCTTGCCGGAGGCCCTGCTCCGGGAGGTCGCCATGGCCGGCATGCTCCACGACGTCGGCAAGATCGCTATGCCCCTCGAGATCCTCCAAAAGCCCGGCCCGCTCGACGCGCAGGAATGGCGGATCATGCGACGTCATCCCCTCCTCGGTGCGGATCTGCTGAGTCGTCTGCCGGGGTCAAGCCGCCTGCCGATGATCGTCGCCTTCGAACACCATCTGCGGCTCGACACGCAAGGGTATCCCTCTGTTCCCGCCGGCTGGGTGCAGCATCCGCTCAGCCGCCTGGCCTGCGTGGCCGACGTGTTCGACGCCATGACCTCGCGCCGGGCATACAAGAAGGCCATTCCGAGGACGGACGTGCGCGGCTATCTCCGTGACGAAGCGGGGCGAACGTTCGATCCACGACTCGTTCGCGTCCTGGAGCTCATGCTCGGACAGCTGGACGAGGAAACGTCCGAGGAGGGTGGCGATGACGGGGCCCATCGAATCAATCGCGCTTGAGGGAACCGCGCTCACGGTGACCCTGGCGCCGGCGCTGCCGGTCGACGGCCAGGCACTCGCCACGGCCACGGCTCGCCGCGTCTTCGATCGCTATCCGGTCATCGATCGTGTGATCCTCGTGACCGGCTCAAATGAAGGGCCGGAGATCACGCGGGTTTTCGAAGCCGAGCGCGAGGGCGGCCACGGGTCCGGCGCCGGCGGGACGACGGTGGCACCTCGCAGCCCGAGCCAAGCGCAGCCCACCCAACGGTTCGGCGATCTGCTCGTCTCCGATGCCCTGATCACACAGGACCAGTTCGACCAGGCGCTGGCCGAGCAGAAGCGGACGGGCGGGAAGCTCGGCGAGATCCTGGTCCGCCTCGGGGTGATTGCCGAGGCCCGGCTCGTCCATTTCCTCTCGCGCCGGTACGGCATCCCCGAAGTCGCGTTCCCCGAGGAGATCGCCCCAGAGATCATCAAGCTGATCCCGGGCCCGACCGCCTGCAAGTACGGCGTTGTGCCGACCGGCCGGACGCTCGACGAGATGACGCTCGCCGTCGCCGACCCCACCGACGTCGCCGCGCTCGACGACATCGCCTTGAGGACGGGCCTCAGGGTCGTACCGCGGCTCACGTCGCTGTCGATCATCCGGCAGGCGCTCGAGCGCTACTACGACAACGCCCCGCCGCTCGGAGGCATGCTCTCGAAGGTCGACGCCGAACGAGCCGAGGTCGACGTCGTCGAGGGGCGGGAGGCGAACGGTCAGATCTCGAGCGCTGGGAGCCCGCTCCTGGAGAACTACGTCCACGACGGAGTCGTCGCGGGCACATCGGAAGAACTCTCGCGGGTTCTCGAACGTGTGCTCACCGAGGCGCGGCGGCTCACGCGCGCCGAAGGCGGAACGATCTACGTCCGCGAGGGCAACTGGCTTCGCTTCACGGTCGTCCAGAACGAGGCCCTCGCGCGGCGGCACGGCGAGCGCGAGTTGCCGCGCGAGCTGCTCCCAGAACCGCTTGAGTTGAACGAGCGCAGCATCGCCGGCTTCGTCGGGCTCACGGCGCGAGAGCTGAATGTGCCCAACGCGTATCACATTCCGCCGGACCGGCCGTACAAGTTCGACGCGAACGTGGATGCACGTCTCAATTACTGGACCATCTCGGTATTCCTGGTGCCGATCCTCGACACATCGGGCACAGTGCTCGGGGTGCTGCAGCTGATCAACGCCCTCGATCAACGCGGTCGACCCGTTCCCTTTCTTCCCTCGTACGGCGACGCGCTGCGAGCGCTGGTGTCGCACGCGGCGGTGGCGATCGCTACCAGCACGCCCGGCAGCATGTCCGCCCCGGCGCCCGCGTCTCCTCCCCTCGAAGCGAGTGAGCTGCCGCGCGCCGAGACATCCGCGCCAGCGGCGGTCGGGCGGCGACTCTACGAAATCCTGATCGCACGCGGCAAGATCGCGCATGAGGACCTCGGCCGGGCGCTCGTCGAGCAGAATCGAACGCGGGAGAAGCTGGGCACGATCCTGATCCGCATGGGCCTGCTTACCGAGGACGAACTCATGCTGGCCCTGGCGCAACAGTACGGTTTCCGCATCGTAACCCTGCCCGAGACCGCGGACCCCGACATCGTGAGACTTGTTCCGGCAGAGTTCGCGAAAAGGTACGAGCTCATCCCGATCGAGCGCTGCGGCAACACGCTCGTCATCGCGATGTCCGACCCCACCAACCTGCCGGCGCTCGACGATGTCGCCTTCATGACGGGACTCAAGGTCGTGACGACGATCGCACCACCGTCGATCATCCGACAGGCGATCGACCGTCACTACGTGAACGTGCCAGGGGAGCTGGCGAATATGCTCTCAGAGGTCGAGGCGGCCGCCGCCGAGATCGAGATCGTCAAGGGGGAGGAGGCGAACGGCCAGGTCGACCTCAACGCGCTGCGGTCTTTGGCCGACGAGGTGCCGATCGTCCGGCTGGTGAACTCGATCCTCCTCGACGGGCTGAGGCGGGGCGCCTCGGACATCCACATCGATCCGGGGAACGGAACTCTGGGGATCCGGTACCGGGTCGACGGCATCCTGCACGAGGTCATGGCGCCGCCCAAGCGGGTTGAGGCCGCGCTCGTCTCGCGCCTGAAGATCATGGCAAACCTGGACATCTCCGAGCGGCGACTGCCGCAGGACGGACGCATCAAGCTCCGGCAGCAGTCGCACGAGATTGACTTCCGCGTCTCGGTCGTGCCCTCGGTCTACGGTGAGAGTGTCCTCCTCAGGATCCTCGACAAGCAGGCCCTGAAGGCCGACATGACCCAGCTGGGGTTCGAGCCCGCGGCGCTGGCCGACTTCCAAAAGGCGATCGGCTCACCGCACGGCCTCATCGTCATCACCGGGCCGACCGGCTCGGGCAAGACCACGACCCTTTACTCGGCGCTCGGCACGCTCAACGCGAAGGAACGGAACATCGTGACCGTCGAGGACCCTGTGGAGATGGATCTGCCGGGCACGACGCAAGTCCAGGTCAACGACGACATCGGGCGCACCTTCGCGGCCGCGCTCCGCTCGTTCCTGCGCCACGACCCCGACGTGATCCTCGTGGGCGAGATGCGCGACCAGGAGACGGCGCAGATCGCGGTGCGCGCGGCCTTGACCGGGCACCTTGTTCTGAGCACGCTCCACACGAACAGCGCGGTCGAGAGCATCTCGCGGCTGAGGGACATGGGCGTCGCGCCCTTCCTCCTATCCTCATCGCTGCGCCTGGTCGTGGCGCAGCGCCTCGTGCGGAAGGTGTGTCAGCGGTGCCGCGAGCCCCACGAGGCTGACGGGCAGATCTTGATCCCGTACGGCCATACGCCCCTGAGCGTCGGCCGATGCACCCTCTACAAGGGCCGGGGCTGCGCTGCGTGCGACTTTTCCGGGATGAAAGGGCGGATCGCGCTCTACGAAGTCCTCGTCGTGTCGCCCGAGATCCGCGGCCTTGTCCTCAACAACAGCTTCGCCAGCGAGACCAATGACGTGGCGAAGAAGCAGGGCATGACGACACTGCGCGAGGCGGGGTTGCGGAAGGTGCTCGAGGGCGTGACCACGCTCGAGGAAGTGCTTCGTGTCACGGCCGAATAGCACCGTGCGTACGCTCCGTCGATTGTCTCACGCGACGAGCAGCGCTCAGCGGGATGAGGCGAGGCGCTCCAGGCCACCCACGTAGGGGCGGAGCGCGGCGGGGATGCTGACCGTGCCGTCGGCGTTCTGGTAGTTCTCGAGCACGGCGATGAGCGTGCGGCCGACGGCCAGGCCCGAGCCGTTCAGCGTGTGGACGAAGTCGGGCTTGCCGCCGCCCTCGGGCTTGTAGCGGATGTCGGCCCGGCGGCCGCCGAAGTCGGCGTAGCTCGAGCACGACGAGATCTCGCGGTAGCGATCCTGCCCCGGCAGCCACACCTCGATGTCGTAGCCCTTGGCCGCGCTGAAGCCGACGTCGCCGGCGCAGCGCTCCACCACGCGGTACGGCAACTCGAGCCGCTGCAGCACGTCCTCCGCGTCGCCCACCATCGACTCGAGCTCCTCGTAGCCCCGCGCGGGCGTCGTGAGCTTCACCAGCTCGACCTTGTCGAACTGGTGGTTGCGGAAGATCCCCTTCATGTCCTTGCCGTACGTGCCTGCCTCGCGGCGATAACACGGCGTGAGCGCGGTGTACTTGCGCGGCAGCGTGCTCTCCGGCAGGACCTCGCCGCCGTGGAGCGCCGACAGCGGCACCTCGGACGTCGGGATCAGGTAGAGCGTGCGGCCCTCGTCGGCCTCGACGGTCTTGAAGAGCTGCTCCTCGAACTTCGGCAGCTGCCCGGTGCGGAGCATCGTGTCGGCGTTCACGAGGTGCGGCAGCCACAGCTCCGTGTAGCCGTGCTCGCGCGTCTGCACGTCGAGCATGAACTGCGCGATCGCGCGCTCGAGCCGCGCCAGCGGCCCCCACATGACGGCGAAGCGCGATTTCGCGAGCTTCGCGGCGCGATCCATGTCGAGCAGGCCGAGGGCGCCGCCGACGTCCTCGTGCGGCTTCGGCTTGAACTCGAAGCGGCGCGGCGTGCCCCAGCGCCGAACCTCGACGTTCTCCTCGTCGCTCTTGCCCGGCGGCACCGACGGGTGCGGGACGTTCGGGACCTGGACGAGCAGCGCCTCGATGGCCTCGTCGATCGCCTTCAACGCGGCGTCGAGCGCCTTGATCCGGTCGCCGACCTCGCGCATGCGCGCCTGCTCGGCGGCCGCGTCCTGACCCGCCTTCTTCGCGCGGCCGATCGCCTCGGAGGCCACGTTGCGCTGGGCCTTGAGGTCCTCGACCTCCTTGAGGAGCCGCCGGCGCTCGACGTCCCGGGCGAGGATCTCCGGGATGAGCTCGGTGCCGCCCTTGTCGGCGAGCGCGCGCTGCACCTCGTCGGGCCGCTCGCGGATGAGCCGGAGATCGAGCACAGGACTACTGGGCTTCGGCCGGGGTGGAGCTTTCGGCCTCGACGCGGGCGATCGAGCCGACCTTGTCGTCGGCGTCGAGATCGATGATGCGCACGCCCATCGTGTTGCGCCCCTGCGAGGACACGTCACCCGCGTGGAAGCGGATGATCTTGCCCTTGGTCGTGATCACGAGGACGTCGTCGCCCTCGCGGACCTGAAGCATGCCCACGACGGTGCCGTTGCGGCCGCCGGTCTTGATGTCGATGATGCCCTTGCCCGCGCGGCCCTGCAGCCGGTATTCGTCGAGCGGCGTGCGCTTGCCGTAGCCCCGCTCCGAGATCGTCAGGATCTGAGCGCCCTCCTGCACGACGTCGGCGGCGATGACCTCGTCGCCCTCGTCCACCTCGATGCCACGCACGCCCGTGGCGCCGCGACCCATCGGGCGTACCTCGTCCTCGGGGAAGCGGATGGCCATGCCGAGCTTGGTGGCGATCATCACCTCCCGCGTGCCGTCGGTGCGGCGCGCGGTGATGACGGTGTCGCCGTCCTCGAGACCGATGGCCTGGATGCCGCCCGCGCGCGGATGCGAGTAGGCCTCGAGCTCCGTCTTCTTCACCTTCCCCTGCTTCGTGCAGAAGAAGATGTAGCCGCCGCCGGCGGCGAAGTCGCGGACGGGCACGCACGTGGCCACCGTCTCGCCCTCGCCGAGCGAGAGGAGGTTGACCATGGCCTTGCCCTTGGCCTGCCGGCCGCCCTCCGGGATCTCGTGGACCTTCAGCCAGTGCACCTTGCCCAGCGTGGTGAAGAAGAGAAGGTACGAGTGCGTCGAGGCGATGAAGAGGTCCTCGACGATGTCTTCCTCTTTCGTCTCCATGCCCGTCACGCCCTTGCCCCCGCGCCGCTGGCTGCGGTAGGCCTCGACGTGCGTGCGCTTGATGTACCCCGAGCGCGTGATGGTGACGACCATTTCCTCGTCGGCGAGGAGGTCTTCGATCGTCAGCTCCGTCGTCTCGGTGACGATCTCGGTGCGGCGCGCGTCACCGTACTGCTCTTTGACCTCGAGCAGCTCCTTCCGGATGATGCCCATCAGCTTGGCGTCCGAGGCCAGGATGCCCTTGAGCTCCTGGATCAGCGCGAGCACCTGCTCGTGCTCCTCGACGATCTTGTGCCGCTCCAGCTGGGTCAGGCGCTGCAGCCGCATGTCCAGGATGGCCTTGGCCTGGATCTCGGAGAGCTCGAGCCGCGCCATCAGCGCGTCCTTGGCGGCGTCGGGGCTGTCCGAGCCGCGGATGATGCGAATGACCATGTCGAGCTGCTCGACGGCCTTGCGCAGGCCGGCGAGAATGTGCGCCCGCTCCTCCGCGCGCGCGAGCTCGTACCGCGTGCGGCGGGTGACCACCTCGCGCCGGAAGCGGATGAACGCCTCCAGCATTCCCTTGAGGTTGACGATCTGCGGGCGGCGGTCGACGAGCGCCAGCATGATGATCCCGAAGCTCGTCTGCATCTGGGTGTGCTTGTAGAGCTGGTTCAGGATGATTTGCGGGATCCCGCCGCGACCCAGCTCGAGCACGACCCGGATCCCCTCCCGGTTCGTCTCGTCGCGAATCTCCGAGATGCCCTCGAGCTTCTTCTCCTTCATGAGCTCGGAGATCTTCTCGATGAGGCTCGCCTTGTTCACCTGGTAGGGCAGCTCGCTGATGATGATGGCCTCGCGCCCACCCCGCAGCTTCTCGGCGTGCGCCTTCGCCCGTAGCGTGATGCTGCCGCGGCCCGTCGTGTAGGCCTCGCGGATGCCCCCGGTGCCATAGATGTAGCCGGCGGTCGGGAAGTCCGGCCCCGTCACCACCTTCATCAGCTGTTCGATCGTCGCGCCCGGATCGTCCACCAGCATCACCAGCGCGTCCACGACCTCGCTCAGGTTGTGCGGCGGAATATTGGTCGCCATGCCGACGGCGATGCCGGCCGAGCCGTTGACGAGCAGGTTCGGGATGCGCGTCGGCAGGACGACGGGCTCCAGCTCGTTCTCGTCGTAGTTCGGGACGAGGTCGACGGTGTCTTTATCGATGTCGGCGAGCAGCTCGTGGGCGATCCGCGCCATGCGCGCTTCCGTGTAGCGCATGGCCGCCGCGGGATCGCCGTCGATCGAGCCGAAGTTGCCCTGCCCGTCGACGAGCGGATAGCGCAGCGAGAAGTCCTGGACCATCCGCACCAGCGTCTCGTAGATCGCCGAGTCGCCGTGCGGGTGGAACTTGCCCATGCAGTCGCCGACGACGCGCGCCGACTTCTTGTAACCGCGGTTCCATGCCAGGCCGAGGAGCTGCATCGTGTACAGCACGCGGCGGTGCACCGGCTTCAGACCGTCGCGGATGTCCGGCAACGCGCGTCCGACGATGACGGACATCGCGTAGTCCAGATAGGACTTCCGCATCTCCTCTTCGATGGGGGCGTTGATCTGTCGATCCGGCATCTAGATATCCAGGTTGGCGACGTCGAGGGCGTGCTTCTCGATGAACTCGCGACGCGGCTCGACGGCGTCACCCATCAGGACCGTGAACATCTCGTCGGCGCCGACGGCGTCTTCCATGGTGACCTTGAGAAGCGTCCGCGTCTCCGGATTCATCGTCGTTTCCCAGAGCTGCTCGGGGTTCATCTCGCCGAGGCCCTTGTAGCGCTGGAAGGAGGCGCCGGCGCGCGACCGGTCGAGGGCCACGCGCCACAGCTCGTCCAGGCTCTTCACCGGCGTTTCGGCGTCGTGCTCGTCCAGCACGACCGTCGGGCCCTTGGCGACCGCGGCCACCTTCTCCCACTGCTCGAGCAGCGTGGTGTAGTCCGCCGACCGGAACAGCTCGGTGCTGAACGTCAGCGGCGGGCTCCCCGCGATCACCACCGTGTGCGGATCGCCGTTGTCGCCGGGGCGCACCTCGACGTCGTGGCCGTTCACCGCGGTGGCCGCCGTCTTCACGGCGGCGCCGATGTCGGCGTGGCTCACGCCGCGCTTGCTGCCACGGAACTTCTGCCGCAGCAGCTCGGCGAGGATGGCCGCCGGCACGCTGCGCTTCACGAACTTGCTGAAGAGGCCGCGGTACTCGCCCACCGCACACAGCAGCTCCATCAGCGGCTCGCCGACGATGGGCACCTTGGTCCCCGGGACCTTCAGCTTCGCGGTGGCCACCCACGAGGAGAGGAAGAAGTCCTCGAACTCGCGGTCGTTCATCAGGTACTTCTCGACCTTGCCCTTCTTGACCTTGAAGAGCGGCGGCTGCGCGATGAAGAGGTTGCCCGCCTCGATGACCGCGTTCATGTGGCGGAAGAAGAACGTGAGGAGCAGCGTCCGGATGTGGGCGCCGTCCACGTCGGCGTCGGTCATCAGGATGATCTTGTGGTAGCGCAGCTTCGTGAGGTCGAACTCGTCCGTGCCGATGCCGGTGCCCATGGCCGAGATGAGCAGCCGGATTTCGTTGTGGGACAGGACCTTGTCGTAGCGCGCCTTCTCCGAGTTGATGATCTTGCCGCGCAGGGGCAGCACGGCCTGCGTCTTGCGGTCGCGGCCCTGCTTGGCCGAGCCGCCGGCCGAGTCGCCCTCGACCAGGAACAGCTCGCGGTACTGCGGGTCCCGCTCCGAGCAGTCGGCCAGCTTGGCGGCCAGGCCCTCGTCGTCACGCCCGCCCTTGCGCGTCAGCTCCCTGGCCTTGCGGGCGGCTTCTCGCGCCTGAGCAGCGCGCACGCACTTGTCGACGATCTTGCGCGCGGTCGTCGGATCTTCCTCGAAGGCCTCGGCCAGCTTCTCGTTCACGATCTGCTGCACCAACCCCTTGAGGTCGGTGTTGCCGAGCTTGGCCTTCGTCTGGCCCTCGAACTGCGGGTCGGGCATCCGCACGGAGACGACCGCGCAGAGGCCCTCGCGGACGTCGTCACCGGTCACCCCGCCCTTGAAGTTCTTGAGGTAGCCGTTCTTCTCCGCGTACGTCGAGAGCTGGCCGGTGAGCGCCGCGCGGAAGCCCGTGAGGTGCGTGCCGCCCTCGCGCGTGTTGATGTTGTTGGCGAAGGAGAACACGCTCTCCTGGTAGCCGTCGTTGTACTGCAGCGCGACCTCGACCTCGATGTCGCCCTTCTTGCCCTCGAAGAACATCACCTTGGGGTGGATGGGCGTCTTGTTCTGGTTCAGGTGCTTGACGAACTCGACGATGCCGCCCTTGAAGAGAAACGTGTTGCTCCGGCCGTCGTGCTCGTCCTCGATGACGATCTTCAACCCGCGGTTCAGGAACGCCAGCTCGCGCAGCCGGTTCGAGAGCGTATCGAACGAGAACTCGCTGACCTCGAAGATCGTCGCGTCCGGCTTGAATCGGATGATGGTGCCGTGCTTGGTCGTCTTCTCGCCCGGCGTCAGGGGGCCGGTGGGCACCCCGCCCTTCTCGTAACGCTGGGTCCACACCTTGCCGCCGCGGCGGATCTCGACGTCGAGCCACTCGCTGAGGGCGTTGACGACCGAGACGCCGACGCCGTGCAGGCCGCCCGAGACCTTGTAGGCCGAGTGCTCGAACTTGCCGCCGGCGTGCAGCACGGTCAGCACGACTTCCGCCGCCGACTTGCCCGTCTCCTTGTGGGTGTCGACGGGGATCCCGCGGCCGTTGTCGCCGACGGAGACCGAATTGTCGGCGTGCAGGATGACCTTGATCGAGTCGCAGAAGCCCGCGAGCGCCTCGTCGACGGAGTTGTCGACGACCTCGTAGACCAGATGATGCAGGCCGTAGGCGCCCGTGTCGCCGATGTACATGGCGGGGCGCTTGCGGACCGCCTCGAGCCCTTCGAGGACCTTGATGTCGCTCGCGGTGTACGTTTCTGCGCTCATGCGGCCGATACCTCTCCTGACTCGACGATCCACCGCGCGGCGCCGTTCACCGCGAGTGGCTCGGGGGACGTGAGGAACACCTGCTCGGCGCTGTGGATCTCGCGCAGGACGTTGCCGCCCACGACGGAGTCCAGCTCCGACAAGGCGTCGTCGAGGAGGAGCACGGGAGCGGTGCCGGCCGCCTCCGTCACGGGCAGCACCTCCGCCATCCGCAGCGCCAGCGCCAGGAGCCGCTGCTCACCGCGCGAGCCGAACGTCCGCGTGTCCGTGCCGTTCAGCTCGATGGCGAGGTCGTCGCGGTGCGGGCCGACGAGCGTGAGGCGGCGGCGCGCCTCCTCGGCCCGGCGCCGCTCGAGGGCCGCCAGGAGCGCGGCGGGCTCGGTCGCCTCGCCGAGGCTCGTCCGATACGCGACCGCCACCTTGTGGCGCTCGCCGGCGAGGGCCGGATACACCCGCGCCAGCTCGGTCGAGAGCGCGGCCACAGCCCGGCGCCGGCGATCGATGAGCTCCATGCCCGTCGCCGCCAGCTGCTCGTCCCAGGGCGCCAGCCGGCCCTCGGCGCCGGGCGCCTGAAGCAGCCGATTGCGCCGCGCCAGGATCTGGCGGTAGCGCAGCAGCGCGGGGAGATGGCCGGGAAACAGCCGCGCCGCGAAACCGTCGATGAAGCCGCGACGGGCCGCCGGCGGGCCGTTCAGGATGGCCAGGTCCTGCCAGCCGAAGACGATCGCCCGGGCCCACGGGCACAGATCCCCGGCGCTCTGCCAGGTACCGTCCTCGAGCCGCTGGATCGTGCGGCGGACGGTGCGGGTGCCTTCGGTGTGGATCAGGTCACCGCCGAGCATCGTCGCCTCGGCCCCCCACGACGGCAGGTCGGCCAGGCGCGAGGTCCGAAACGACCGTCCGGTCAGGAGCACACCGAGGCCTTCGAGGAGGTTCGTCTTGCCCTGCGCGTTGCGTCCCGTGAGGACGTTCAGCCGGCCCGTCGGTCGATAGGAGAGGGTCTGATAATTGCGAAAATCACGTAAAACCAAGCAACCAATTTGCACCCTTCAAGGGTACCATTTCCCGTCGAAAATCCGGTCCCAAATTCCTCTCAAATTCCCTGCTAAATACGCATCGGCATGATCACGCAGCAGTATCCCTCGTCCTCCACGCTCCGGATGACGCCGGGGCTCAGTCCGTCCTTGAATTCGAGCACGATTTGCTCCCGCTCGATCGGCGAAATCGCGTCGAGGACGTATCTCGAGTTGAAGCCGATGGTGACCTCGGCGCCGCCGTAGTCGACGTCCAGCGTCTCCTCCGCCTCGCCCAGGTCCGCGCTCGAGGCCGACAGCTTGAGCGCGGCCGGCGCCAGGACGAATTTCACGGGCTTGTTCCGCTCCTCGGCCATGACCGCGACGCGGCGCAGCGCCCCGGCCAGGGCCGTCCGCGAGATCACGAGCTTGCCCGGGTGGCCTTTGGGAATGACGGCCTCGTAATTGGGAAACTGGCCCTCGATCAGCCGCGCCGTCATCAGGAAATTCGGCATCTGCAGCAGGAACTGGTTCTCGGTCACCGCGATCTGGACCTCCTCGCCGGCGCCCAGCACGCGCTGGATCTCGACCACCGCCTTGCGCGGCACGATCCCCGTCACCGCGGCCCCGACGTTGCCCACCGTGCGGCTGGCCAGCGCGAGCCGATGCCCGTCGGTGGCCACCAGCCGGGCGTCCTTGCCGGCCAGCGCGAAGAGCACCCCGTTCAGCGCGTAGCGCGTCTCGTCGTGCGAGATCGCGAAGCTGGTCGCGGCCAGCATCTCGCGCAGCGTCTTCGCCTCGAGCCGGATCCATGCGGCCTGTGCCGACGGCACGACGGGCGGGAAGTCGTCCGGCGCCATACCGACGAGCTTGTAGGAAGCGCTGCCGCACTTGAGGCTCACCGACGCGTTGTCTTGCACGCGCAGGGAGAGATCCGCTGCCGGCAGCTCCTTGACGATCTCGGTCAGCTTGCGCGCCGACACCGTGATAGCGCCCTTGCCGGCGACCCGGGCCGGCACCGCGACGCGTGCGCCCACCTCGAGATCCGTCGCCGTCAGGCGCACCGTCTCGCCGTCCGTCTCGAGCAGGACATTGGCGAGGATCGGCAGCGTTTGACGCGGCTCGACGATGTTCTGGACCATCTGCAGGCCCTTGAGGAACGCGTCACGGTTGAGGACGACTTCCATAGATGACTCCCGTATTTGTTTAGAAGGAAGAGAGAAACAACTCCGTAGTCGGAGCAGAGACCGAGCGGTGTGGACGGAGCGAATGCGCTGCAAGGGTCGGTGGCCGCGGGGCTTTAGGTTGGCGGCCCCCTTGGACAACGCGGTGGAGAGCGCGGGAAGCGCGGTGGATCACAGGGTGATGCCCTGGATAAGTCCGTCGATGGCCTTGCGCAGCTTGGGGTCTTCCTGCAGCAGGACCTGGATCTTGTCCACCGCGTGCAGCACGGTCGTGTGGTCCTTGCCCCCGAAGGCCCGCCCCACTTCGGACAGCGAGGCGTGGGTCAGCTGGCGCGCGAGGTACATCGCGATCTGGCGCGGGAAGGCCACCGCCTTCGTGCGGTTCTTGGCCTTGAGGTCCGAGAGCTTGACCCCGTAGGCCTCGCCGACCTTGCGCTGGATCTGCTCGATCGTGATGATCTTCTCTTCCTCGCCCCAGAGCTCGCCCAGCACCTCCTGGGCGAGGTCCACCGACATCTCGCGTCCGGTCAGCGCGCAGAAGGCAATCATGCGGGTGAGCGAGCCCTCGAGCTCGCGGATGTTGGACTTCACGCGGCTGGCGATGAGGTACGCGACGTCGTCGCCGAGTCGCACGCGCTCGAGGGCGGCCTTCTTCTTGAGGATGGCCACGCGCGTCTCGAAGTCCGGCGGCTGGATGTCGGCGATCAGTCCCCACTCGAACCGCGACCGCAGGCGCTCCTCGATCTCCGGGATGTCTTTCGGCGGCGAGTCGCTCGACACGATGATCTGCTTGCGCGACTCGTAGAGCGTGTTGAAGGTGTGGAAGAACTCCTCCTGTGTGCGCTCCTTGCCGGAGATGAACTGGATGTCGTCGATCAGGAGGAGATCGATGTTGCGGTAGCGCGACCGGAACTCCGCGGTGCGGTCGTAGCGGATGGCGTTGATCAGCTCGTTGGTGAACCGCTCGGACGTGATGTAGACGACGACCATCCCCGGGAAGAGCCTCGCGCTCTGGTAGCCGACCGCGTGCAGGAGGTGCGTCTTGCCCAGGCCGACACCGCCGTAGATGAAGAGAGGGTTGTAGGCCTTCGACGGCAGCTCGGCCACGGCCTGGCAGGCCGCCTGGGCAAACTGGTTCGAGGAGCCGACGACGAACGTGTCGAAGGTGTAGCGCGGGTTGAGGCCGTCGGTCGACCCGCCGCCCGGCCTGGCCGCCAGTGGCGGGGGCGCATCGGCGGCCGGTGCCTGCTCCAGCGATTCCTCCACGACGATCGTGATCCGCGGCTGGCCGCCGAGCACGCTCTGCGCCGCCTGCTGCAAGGCCTGGAAATGATGCTGGATCAGCCAGTCGCGCGAAAACGTGTTGGGCGCGCCGATCTTGAGGTGGTCGCCCTCGACGGCGAGGAGCCGACACGGACGCACCCACTGGTCGATGACGGCGGGGGCGAGCTTCTGAGCGATCGTATCGAGGAGGCGGCCCCAAAGGCTATCCAGCACAGGCAAAGCCCTCACTTACACACAGAGTTATCCACAGGTGTGGATAGCGTTGAGTGCCTTGTTCGATAGGAGTATCCGTGCCGGAACCGCCGGCCCAACGGGACACAAGCCAACCACCCGAGCCTCACGACCAGCCAATCACGGAGCCCGCACGTTAACACGGCATTTCGCAGCGTCGCAAGGGCGTTCGTTGGTTGACTGCTTGGGGGGGCATGCCTACACTGTGTCGGTTCAACGACCCGAAGGGAGAACTGCTCGATGAAGCGAACGTTTCAACCCAATCGGCGCCGCCGGGCCAAGACCCACGGGTTTCGCGAGCGCATGAGCACGAAGGGCGGGCGAAAGGTGTTGAAGCGCCGTCGCGCGAAAGGTCGCAAACGGCTGACCGTCTGAGCGGCGGCCTCTCACGACGCCAGCGACTGACCACCAGCGCCGAATTCCAGGCGCTCTTCCAGCGGGGCAAGCGGATCGATCGTCCTGCGCTCATTGTGCTCTGGCGAGAATCGACCGAATCCACGCGCGTCGGCTTTGCGGTGAGCCGCCAGTTGCGACTCGCCGTGCAGCGCAACCGCGCCCGCCGGCGATTGCGTGAGGCGTATCGCGCCGCGCGTGACGCGGCGCCCGCGCGCGCGGCGCTCGTTGTCATTGGCCGACCCGCCGCCCTGAGCGCGCCGTTCGGGACGCTGCTCGGGCAGATGCGCCAGGCGCTCGGCGCGATTCCCGGCCCGAGACTCGCGTGAGGGTGCTGGGCCGGCTCGCGGCCGGCGCGGTGGTCGTCTACCAGCGCCTGGTGTCTCCCCTGCTCCCCGGCGCGTGTCGGTTCGCGCCCACGTGCTCGGAGTACGCACGCCAGGCTCTGGTCGAGCACGGACTGGGGCGCGGTCTGGCGCTCGCGGCGTGGCGGCTGGCGCGGTGTCACCCCTTTCATCCGGGCGGCTGGGATCCGCCCCCGACGAGGCGACGAGCGACGTGAGCATGGAGAAGCGCGCGGTGTTGGCGGCCGTCCTGATGGCCCTCGTGTTTTTCATCGGCCAGTATTTCTTCTTTCCCTCGACGCAGGAGACGCCCACCGCGGCGAAGCCCGACGCCCAGCAGGTTCCCGGCAAGGCCGATGCCCCCGGGTCCGCCGCCAGGCCCGAACCCCCACCGAGACCCGAAACTGCTCGAAAAGATGAGCAAAAACCAGCGCCGACTGCCCCTGCGCCCGCCCCGCGTGCCCAGCGCCCCCGTCCACCTCAGCGGCTCGCGACGGTCGTCACCCCGCTCTATCGCGCCGTCGTCAGCAGCGAGGGCGGCAAGCTCCAGGAGCTGACCCTCGAGTACCGCGGCCGGAAGCCCATGGTCATCCTCGGCGAGCTCGGTCCCGGAGGGCTCGTGGCGGGTCCGCCCGGCCGGGCCGAGCCCGTCCCGATGGAGCTGTCGGCGACAGACCTCAAGCTGGGACCCGACCGGCCGACAGGCGAGCTCGTGCTCACGGGCGAAATCGAAGGGCTCCGCGTGCGCGAGACGCTCACCTTCCACGCCAACACCTACACGATCGACGCCAAGGTCCGCGTCGAGAACGCAAGCGGCGCGGCGCGCCAGGCGTCGCTCGCTTTTCCGTGGACCACCCTGCAGGAATGGGAAGGCAAGACCGCGAAGTTCCTCGGCCAGCATCCGACGACGATCGCGATGTCCGCTGGCGGCGAGCTGCGATATACCGACGACCTTGCCCATCCGGGCTGGTACTACGGCTGCCTGAGCACGCTGCGCGGCCCGACGAAGAACGGCGACCAGATCGAGAAGGAAGCCGCGCCGGGCCATTGGATCGCGCTGGGCAGCAGCTGGTACACCGCTGCGCTCATCGCGAAGACGACGGGCTTCGAGATCTTCACCACCTCCGACGCCAGGCCGGCCGACACGAAGGCGAAGCCGGCGATGCCGCTGCGAACCGCAGTCGGGCTGCGCGCGGCGCCGACGATTCCCGCGGGCGGCGCGTGGGAGGGCGATTTCGTCGTCTACGCCGGCCCCAAGGAGTACCAGCACCTCCACGCCGTCGGCCTGGAGGAGTCGATCAACTTCGGCGGCTTTCCGCTCCCGCGCGAGTGCGGCGGATTGCCCATGAAGTGGTTCGCGGTGCCGATCCTGTCGTTCATGAACTGGCTCTACGCCCATGTCCACAACTACGGCATCGCCATCATCCTCCTCACCGTGCTGTCGAAGGTGCTCTTCTATCCGCTCACGGTGTGGAGCATGCGCTCGATGAAGGCGATGCAGAGGCTCCAGCCGCAGGTGAACGCGCTGCGCAGCAAGTACAAGAGCGACCCGCAGCGCGCGCAGCGCGAGACGATGGAGCTCTACCGCAAGCACGGCGTGAATCCGGTCGGCGGCTGTCTGCCGATGCTGCCCCAGATTCCGATCTTCTACGCCCTCTACCTCGCCGTCGCGAACTCCGCCGAGCTGCAGAACGCGCCGTTTCTCTGCTTCGACTTCCTGCAGCCGGTCGCGCGCGCGTTCCGCGCGATGGGCGCGTCGTGGGTGGACTCGCTGTGGATCTGCAACCTCGCCGACATCGATCCCCTCTACATCCTTCCGCTGGTGATGGGCGTCACGATGTTCGTGCAGCAGAAGATGACGCCCGTCTCGGGCGATCCTGCGCAGGCGAAGGTGATGCTGATCATGCCGGTGTTCTTCACGATCATGTTCCTGAACCTGCCGTCGGGGCTCGTGCTGTACTGGACCGTGTCCAACGTCCTCCAGATTGCTCAGCAGTGGTGGATGAACCGTCCCGCGGCGCCCGCCGGCGCCGCGCGCGAGGTCAGGAACGGCTCTCGCGCCTGAGTCGCTCCGTCCCGGCGCCGCCGCGATCCTGGGTCGGTCCCTGACCGAACCCGAAGCGGACCTATTCAATAAGTATCTGGAATTGTTGCTTAAATGGCAACGAAACCAGCGTCTCGTCGGCTCCGCCGACCCAGACTGGATCGTCGATCACATCATGCTCGATAGCCTGCTGTTCGTGAGGCTGCTGCCGCCCGGCGCGCGGCGGATCCTGGACGTCGGGTCTGGTGCCGGGGTCCCCGGCGTCCCGCTCAAGATCGTTCTCGCGGATGCCGCGCTGACGCTTCTCGAAGCGCGCGCGAAGCGCGTCTCGTTTCTGGCCGCGGTCGTTCGCGAGCTCGGGCTGCTCCAGTGCGAGGTGCTGAACGCGCGCCTCGACGCGATTCGTGGCGACCGGGCCGGTCACTACGATGCCGTCGTGATGCGTTGCGCTGGCGATCCAACGACGCTGTACGAGGCAGCGCTGCCTGTGCTTCGGCCAGGCGGCGTCGTGATCGCCAGCGGACCACCAACGAGCCGGCGCATCGCTGTCGGTGCCTGGCGCGAGGTCGACGGCCCACGGGGCCGCCGGCTCTTCTGGACGCATCAGCCCCCATGATCACAGGTTTCTTGACCTTTGGGCCAGGCAGGAATACTGTTTGTCGATAAACATGATGCTCGTCATGTGATGGGTATATGTTGCACGATAAACACGAGAGGGCGGGGATTTGAGCGCCAAGAGCATCGCCGTGGTGAATCAGAAGGGCGGCGTCGGCAAGACCACGACAGCAGTCAACGTCGCCGCTGGCCTCGCCTTGGCGGGCCGGCCAACCCTGCTGATCGACCTGGATCCCCAGGGCAACGCTACGACCGGTCTCGGCGTCCAGAAGTCCGGGATGTACCCGACGATCTATCACGTCCTGCTCGGGGCCGAGTCGCTCGAGAAGGCCGTCCGCGGCAGCGAGCTGTCGGACCTTCGGTTGGTGCCCTCGGACATCGACCTCGTCGGCGCCGAGATCGAGCTCGTGGGCCTCGAGCGGCGCGAGCATCGCCTTGCGGAAGCGCTTCAGCCGGTCCTGGACGCATACAGCTATGTCGTGATCGATTGCCCCCCGTCGCTCGGGCTGCTGACGATCAACGCGCTCGCCGCCGCGGACCGCGTGCTGGTGCCGCTGCAGTGCGAGTTCTACGCGCTCGAAGGACTGACGAACCTGTTGAAGACCGTGAAGCTCGTGCGCGAGCGCTTGAACCCGCGTCTCGCGATCGAGGGCATCGTGCTCACGATGTTCGACGGGCGCACGAGTCTCGCGCTCCAGATTCGCGACGAGGTGCACCGTTACTTTCCGGGCGAAATCTTCGAGACGGTGATTCCGCGCAACATCCGGCTCACCGAGGCCCCGAGCCACGGCAAGCCGGTGATGCTGCACGATCTGAGATCCAGCGGCGCGATCGCATATCTCGACTTGACTCGCGAGGTGATCCGACATGAATAAACCCGGCCTTGGACGCGGCCTTGGCGCCCTCCTGTCCTCGACGCCGGGGACCGAAGAAACAATCAGCGAGATCCCCATCGATCAGATCGCCGTCAACCCGAACCAGCCAAGAAAGCTCTTTGATTCCGAGTCTTTGAGTGAGCTTGCGGCCTCGATCCGGTCCTCCGGGGTCATTCAGCCGGTCGTCGTGCGCCGCCATGGGGCGGGCTATCAGCTGATTGCGGGCGAGCGGCGCTGGCGCGCCGCGCGCCAGGCGGGGCTGGCGCGGATTCCCGCCGTCGTGCGTGAGGCGACCGATGCGCAGAGTCTCGAGATCGCGCTCGTCGAGAACCTTCTCCGCGAGGACCTCAACCCGATGGAGGAGGCCGAGGCGTATCAGAAGCTGCTCGCGCAATTCGGCTGGACACAGGAGGAGCTCGCGCAACGCGTGGGCCTCGACCGCTCGTCGATCGCCAACGCGCTGCGGCTGCTGCGGCTGCCGGAGCCGATCCAGGCCGACCTGCGCGGCGGCCGGCTCACGATGGGCCATGCGCTCGTGCTGCTGTCGCTGACGAGCGAGGCCGATCAGCTTCGCCTGCGTGACGAGATCCTGGCGCACTCGTGGACCGTGCGCGCGGCCGAGCAGTCCGCGCGCGCCGTCGAGGCGGCGCGCGGCACCGTGCGGCGCCCGAGACCGGCGCGCCGGCACTCGGCCGAGCTGGCGGCCGTCGAGGCGTCGCTCCAGCGCGCGCTCATGACGCGCGTCCGCATCCGCGGCAGCGAGCGGCTCGGCACGATCGAGATCGCGTATGCCAATGCCGACGAGCTCGAGCGCCTCGCCGAATTGCTCGGCGCGCGGCCGTAGTACGAGCCGGAGAACGTCGCGGGGCTGGGGCCCCGCCGTTCGAGGCGAGCCGAAGGAGATGATCCGAGCCGGAGAACGTCGCGGGGCTGGGGCCCCGCCGTTCGAGGCGAGTTTATAATCGATCCCGTCGCCGTCATGTCCTCTCGCGTCGTCGTCGGAATGTCCGGAGGTGTGGACTCGTCGGTCGCGGCGGCGCTCCTGGTGGAGCGCGGCGTCGACGTGGTCGGCGTCACCATGCGCGTGTGGCCGTGGAAGGAGTCCGACGAGCCGACGCGCCGATTCGGCTCGTGCTGCGGCAGCGAGGCGGTGGACGACGCGCGGCGCGTCGCGCGCGAGCTCGGCATCCCGTACTACGTCCTGAACATGGAGGCAGAGTTCGACCGCGCCGTCATCGGTCCGTTCGCGGACGAGTACCGGCACGGCCGCACGCCGGTGCCGTGCGTGGCCTGCAACGTCGATCTGAAGTTCGGCTCGCTGCTCGCGCGGGCCCGCGCCTGGGACGCCGCGGGCGTGGCCACCGGCCACTACGCGCGCGTCACGCGCGACGAGGCCAGCGGGCGCTGGCTCCTGTGGCGTGGGCGCGATGCGCGCAAGGACCAGTCCGATTTCCTCTGGCCCCTCCGTCAGTCACAGCTCGCGGCGGCGCACTTTCCCGTGGGCGACCTCGACAAGGACCACGTGCGCGCGCACGCGCGGCGGCTCGGCCTCGTCACGGCCGACAAGCCGGAGAGCCAGGAGATCTGCTTCGTGCCCGACGACGACTACCGCGGCTTCCTGCGCCGGCGCGACCCGGACCTGTTCCAGCCGGGGCCCATCGTCGACGGGGATGGCCGCGTGCTCGGCACCCACGCCGGCGTCGCGGCCTACACGGTCGGCCAGCGTCGCGGGCTCGGTCTCGGGCAGGGGAGCGCGCGCTACGTCGTCGACATCGACGCGGCCGCCAATCGCCTCACCGTGGGGCCTGCCGCGGACCTCGAGCGCGACCGGCTCACCGCCACGCGCGTCAACTTCATCGCCTGCGATCCGCCGCGGGAGCCGCTGCGCGTGCAGGCCCGGATTCGCCACAGCCACCGGGCGGCGCCGGCCACCGTCGTCGCCACGGGCGCGGGCGAGGCCGAGGTCGTCTTCGACGCGCCCCAGCGCGCGATCACGCCGGGCCAGTCGGTCGTGTGGTACCGTGACGACCTCGTCGTCGGCGGGGGCGTGATCCTGCGCTGATTGACAGCGCCCGGCCTCGGGTGATAGTTTTCACAAACCTTCTGCGGCAGCACGAGACCGGGGGAATCTGCCCAATGCTCCAGCGTCGTTCCGTGTGGCTCGGCTCCATCGTGTCCGCATGCGTGATGCTCCTGCCGGCGCTGGCGCTCGCGGCCTCAGAGGGCGGCGAGCACGGCGGCGGCGGGCTGATCAGCCTCGACAAGTCGCTGATCATCCAGATGTTCAACTTCCTGATCCTGCTCGCCATCCTCTACCGGCTCCTCTACAAGCCGCTGCTCGCCAAGATGGAAGAGCGCTCGGCGGCCATCAAGACCTCGCTCGAGGCGGCGGAGGCCGCGCGCGCCGCGGCCGCCAAGCAGCAGGAGGAGAACGCCGAGCGTCTGCGCGCCGCGTATGCCGAGGCGCAGTCGATCCGCGCCGCGGCCCTGAAGGAGGCGGCCGACGAGCAGCGCAAGCTGGTGGAGGCCGCGCGTCGCGAGGCACAACAGCTCGTCGAGTCCGCGCGAGTGCAGACGGAGGCGGACATCCGCCGCGCGCGCGAGGAGCTGCGGCGCGAGGTGAGCGAGATCGCCATCGCCGTCGCCGAGAAGCTCGTGCGCAAGAGCCTGCGCGACGAGGAGCATCGCCGCATCGTGGACGACGCCATCGCGCGGATCGGCCGGTGAAGTCGCACGGGGCCGCGCGCTCCTACGCCAAGGCGCTGCACGACCTCGCCCGCGAGCGCGGCCAGGCCGAGGCGGTCGGGGTCGAGCTGGCGCAGGCGGTGGAGCTCGTGCGCGGCGATGCGGCGCTCGCGCACTTCTTCGCGCGGCCCGGCGTCTCGGCGGCCGCCAAGCGCGGCGCTGCCGACGAGATCGCGCAGCGGCTCGGCGTCGGCACGCTCGTCCGCGACTTCCTCGGCCTCGTGGCCGCGCACGGCCGCGCCGAGATCCTGCCCGAGATCGGCGACGCGTACGGGGCGCTGGTGGACGCCGACCTCAATCGCGCGCGCGCCCGGGTGCGCACGACGGTGCCGCTGACCGACGCCGAGCGCACCGCGCTGGCCTCGCGACTCGGGACCGCGCTCGGCGGCAAGCTGGGGAGTGCGATGCCGCAGGGCGGCCCTGCCGCCCGAGGCGAGCCGGTGAAGGTCGTGCTCGACGAGGTGGTGGACAAGGACCTGCTCGGCGGCTTCGTCGCCGAGATCGGCAGCCTGATCGTGGACGCCAGCCTGGACGGCCAGCTCGCGCGGCTGAGAGAGCGACTGGCGAGAGGGTAGGAATGATCAAAGCGGGTGAGATCAGCGAGATCATCAAGCGTCAGCTGGCGGGCTACGAGGCGGAGGTCGATCTGCAGGAGGTCGGCCGCGTCATCGAGGTCGGCGACGGCATCGCGCGCATCTACGGGCTCGAGAAGGCGATGGCCGGCGAGCTGCTGCAGTTCCCCGGCGACGTCGTCGGCATGGTCCTCAACCTCGAAGAGGACAACGTCGGCGCCGTGCTCCTCGGCGACGACCGCGCCATCAAGGAAGGCGATACGGTCAAGCGCACCAACCGCATCGCCCAGGTGCCCGTCGGCGAGGCGCTGGTCGGCCGCGTCGTCAACGCGCTCGGCCAACCTGTCGACGGCAAGGGGCCGATCGCCACGAAGGAGTCGCGGCCGATCGAGCGGTACGCGCCCGGCGTGGTCGACCGTCGCGGGGTGAAAGAGCCGCTGCAGACCGGCCTCAAGGCGATCGACGCGATGATCCCGATCGGCCGCGGCCAGCGCGAGCTGATCATCGGCGACCGGGGCACCGGCAAGACCGCCATCGGCGTCGACACGATCATCAACCAGAAGGGCCAGGACGTCTTCTGCTTCTACGTCGCGGTGGGCCAGAAGCGCTCGACGGTGGCGCAGGTGGTGAAGGTCCTCGAGGACGCCGGCGCCATGGCGTTCACGACCGTCATCGTCGCGTCGGCGTCGGAGCCGGCGCCGCTCCAGTACATCGCGCCGTACTGCGGCGTGACCATGGGCGAGTACTTCCGCGACAGCAAGCGCCACGCGCTCTGCATCTACGACGACCTCAGCAAGCACGCCGCCGCCTACCGCCAGCTCTCGCTGCTGCTGCGGCGGCCGCCGGGCCGCGAGGCCTATCCGGGCGACGTGTTCTATCTGCACTCGCGGCTGCTCGAGCGCGCGGCGAAGCTGAACGATGCGCTCGGCGGCGGCTCCCTGACGGCGCTGCCGATCATCGAGACTCAGCTCGGCGACGTGTCGGCATACATCCCGACCAACGTCATCTCGATCACCGACGGTCAGATCTATCTCGAGTCCGATCTCTTCTACGGCGGCATCCGTCCCGCCGTGAACGTCGGCCTCTCCGTGTCGCGCGTGGGCGGCTCGGCGCAGGTGAAGGCGATGCGACAGGTCGCCGGCAAGCTGCGCCTGGACCTCGCGCAGTACCGCGAGCTCGCGGCGTTCGCGCAGTTCGGCTCCGACCTGGATAGAGCGACGCAGCAGCAGCTCGCGCGCGGGCAGCGCATGGTGGAGCTGCTCAAGCAGGGCCAGTACCAGCCGCTGCCCGTCGAGAAGCAGGTGGTCATCATCTTCGCGGGCACGCAGGGTCTGCTCGACGACGTGCCGGTGGACGCCGTGCGCGAGTTCGAGACCTTCTTCCACGGCTGGCTCGAGCGCAAGCAGCCCCAGATCCTCGCCGAGATCCGGGACAAGCGAGAGATCTCCGACGCGCTGCGCGAGACGCTGACGAAGGCCGTGAACGACGCGAAGGCGGAGTTCATGGCCACCAAGGGGATCAAGGCGGCCTGACGCGTGGCGACGCTCCGCGACATCCAGCGGCGGATCCGCTCCGTCCAGTCCACGCAGAAGATCACGCGCGCCATGAAGCTGGTGGCGGCGGCCAAGCTGCGGCGGGCGCAGGAGCGCATTCTCGCGGCGCGGCCGTACGCGAGCAAGATGGCCGAGCTGCTCGGCAACCTCGTGTCGGCCGCCGACTCCGGCGAGGGCGCGCCGCACCCGCTCCTGGAGCAGCGTGAGGGCCCGCGCCGCCAGATCGTCATCATCACGGCCGACCGCGGGCTCGCCGGCGCCTTCAACAGCAACGTGCTGCGCAACTCGCTGGCGTTCGTGCGGATGTCCAACGCGACGGCACTCACGCTGGTGGTCGTCGGCCGCAAGGCGCGTGACTTCTACCGCCGCCGTCCGTTCACGGTGAAGCGCGACATGGTCGGCTTCTGGGACCGGCTCGCGTATTCGCACGCCTGCGAGCTGGCCGACCTGTTCATGGCCCAGTACCTCGAGGGCGAGGTGGACGAGGTCCACCTGATCTACAACGAGTTCCGCTCGGTGGCCGTGCAGCGGCCGGTGCGCCAGCAGCTCCTGCCGATTCCGAAGACCGAGGCGCGAGCGGACGCCGGCCCGCCCGTCGACTACATCTACGAGCCGAGTGCTCAGGCGATCCTCGGCGACCTGCTGCCCCGTCACGTGCGCATGCAGGTGTTCCGCGCGCTGATGGAGTCGCTGGCCGGGGAGTACGGCGCGCGCATGACGGCCATGGAAGCCGCGACCAAGAACGCGAAGGACATGATCGAGATCCTCACGATCCAGTACAACAAGGCGCGCCAGGAGAAGATCACCAAGGAGCTGCTCGACATCGTCGGCGGCGCCGAGGCGCTCAAGCAAGGAGCGGAGGCATGAGCACGGGGAAGATCGTCCAGGTCATCGGGCCGGTCGTCGACGTCGAGTTCGAGCCGGGCAAGCTGCCCGCCATCTACAACGCGCTGCTCGTGCAGGGCGTGGAGCAGAAGGACATCTTCGCCTACTCCGAGAAGCTCACGCTCGAGGTCGCCCAGCACATGGGCGAGGCCCGCGTGCGCACCATCGCCATGGCCGCCACTGACGGTCTGACGCGGGGGATGAGCGTGCTCGACACCGGCGCGCCGATCACGGTGCCGGTGGGCAGGGAGACGCTCGGCCGCATCCTCAACATCGTCGGCGAGCCGGTCGACAAGGGCCCCGCCATCCACACCAAGAAGACGTATCCGATCCACCGGCCGGCGCCGCCGTTCGACGAGCAGTCGACGAAGGTCGAGATGTTCGAGACGGGCATCAAGGTCGTCGACCTGCTCGAGCCGTACACGAAGGGCGGCAAGACGGGCCTGTTCGGCGGCGCCGGCGTCGGCAAGACGGTGCTCATCCAGGAGCTGATCAACAACATCGCCAAGCAGCACGGCGGCATTTCGTGCTTCGCGGGGGTGGGCGAGCGCACGCGCGAGGGCAACGACCTCTATCACGAGATGAAGGAGTCTGGCGTTCTCGAGAAGACGGCGCTGATCTTCGGCCAGATGACCGAGCCGCCGGGCTCGCGGCTGCGCGTGGCCCTCACCGCGCTCACGGCCGCCGAGTACTTCCGCGACGAGGAAGGCCAGGACGTGCTGCTCTTCATCGACAACATCTTCCGGTTCACCCAGGCCGGCTCCGAGGTCTCCGCGCTCCTCGGCCGCATGCCGTCGGCGGTCGGCTACCAGCCGACGCTGGCCACGGAGATGGGCCAGCTCCAGGAGCGGATCACGTCCACCAAGAAGGGCTCGATCACCTCCGTGCAGGCGATCTACGTGCCGGCCGACGACATCACCGACCCGGCGCCGGCCACGGCCTTCGCCCACCTCGACGCCACTACCGTGCTGTCCCGGCCGATCTCCGAGCTCGGCATCTACCCGGCGGTGGATCCGCTCGCTTCGACCTCCCGCATCCTCGACCCGAACATCATCGGGCAGGAGCACTATCAGACCGCGCGGGCCGTGCAGTCGATCCTGCAGCGCTACAAGGACCTCCAGGACATCATCGCGATCCTCGGCATGGAAGAGCTGTCCGACGACGACAAGGTCGCCGTCTCGCGGGCGCGCAAGATCCAGCGCTTCCTGTCGCAGCCGATGTTCGTCGCCGAGCAGTTCACGGGATTGCCCGGCCGCTACGTCAAGGTCGCGGACACCGTGAAGAGCTTCAAGGAGGTCGTCGAGGGCAAGCACGACGAGCTGCCCGAGCAGGCGTTCTACATGGTCGGCGACATCGGCGAGGCGGGCGAGAAGGCCAGGAAGATGCGCGAGAGCTAGATGGCCGACCGGATCACGCTGGAAGTGGCGACGCCCTCGCGGCTCGTCATCGGCGAGCAGGTCGACGAGGCCGTCGTGCCCGGCATCGAGGGCTACTTCGGCGTGCTGCCGGGCCACGCCGCCTTCCTCACCACGCTCGGCATCGGCGAGCTGACCTATCGCATCGGCCGCGACGAGCGCCACGCCGCCGTGGCCGGTGGCTTCTGCGAGGTCCGCAACGACAAGGTCATCGTGCTGGCCGACACCGTCGAGCTTCCCGCCGAGATCGACCGCGCTCGCGCCGAGCGCGCCCGGGACCGCGCCGAGCAGCGGCTGTCGGGCCGCTCCGGCGAGGACATCGACTACGCACGCGCCGCCGCCGCGCTCGCGCGCGCGCTGGTGCGCCTGCAGGTGGTCGCGCGTCCGCAGTAGATCGTGCTAAGGTCCCGCCACCAGAGGAGGGAGCATGACCCACCGCCGATCGGTCGCCGTCGTCCCGCTCGTCGCCGCGATCCTCACCGTCGTGTTCGTCGCGCGCAGCACCGCCGGTCCCGACAAGATCGTCTTCCCCGCCGGCTGAAAGGACCACGTCCTCTACACGAGCGTGGACCGCTACGACACCAAGCAGTACCGCGAACTCTACGCCAGCACGCAGGCCGCGGTGGACGCGATGAAGGCCGGGCGCCCGCTCCCCGACGACACCGTGCTGACGCTCGTGCAGTACAAGGCGCAGGTGGATGCCGCCGGCGCGCCGGTGAGAGGCGCCAACGGCCGCTTCGTGAAGGGCGACCTCGTCGGCTTCACCGTGATGGAGAAGCGCGCGGGCTGGGGCACGGAGTACCCAGCCGAGTGGCGCAACGGCGACTGGGAGTACGCCGCGTTCAACCCGGCCGGGGTGCTGAACGACAAGGTGGGTGCCGCGGCCGCCTCGGCCGCGCCGAGATCCGACGTGAGCATCATGGGCTTCGCCTTCGGCCCCAACAAGGTCACCGTGGATGCCGGCAAGCCCGTGACGTGGGTGAACGGCGACGAGTCGCCGCACCAGATCGCGATCACCAGCACGAAGGCGCGCTCGCCGATCCTCATCAAGGGCCAGAGCCACGCGATGACGTTCGCCTCGGCCGGCACCTACGAGTACATGTGCGGTCTGCACCCGAATATGAAGGGCACCGTCGAAGTGAGGTAACCGCTGCCCAGCGGAGCGGGCACCGCCGCCCGCCCCGCGCGGCGGTCGGCTCGCCGCGTCTCGCCCCAAGTCTCCGCAATGCCGTCGCTTCCTCCGTGGTACGCGCCTTGCGACAACGGGCGCCGTGCTTTCCGTCCTGATCGCCGACGACGAGCCGTACGTGGTCGAGCTGGTGCGCGTCACCCTCGAGGACGATCGCGTCCGCGTGTTCGAGGCCGCCGACGGCCAGACGGCGCTCGCCGTCGCCGAGGCGCTCGCGATCGATCTCGTGCTCCTCGACGTTCATCTTCCAGATCTCAGCGGGCTCGAGGTGTGCCGCGCGCTCCGCGCCAACCCGCGTTTCGCCAGCGCGCGGATCGTCATGCTCACGGCGGCCGCGCAGCAGGACGACGTCATGCGCGGACTGGCGGCCGGCGCCGACGACTATCTCACCAAGCCGTTCTCGCCGGTGCGGCTCCTGTCGCTGGTCGATCGCCTGCTGCCGCGCGTCGCATGGCATCTCGAGTAGAGCGCGACCCCGCGTCGGACTACCGGCGCCTTCACGCGGCCTACCAGCAGTCGCTGCGCTACGCAGAGGACGTGCGCCGCCTGTATCACCAGCTCCAGCGCGCGATCTGCCAGTCGCTCCTCGGGCTCGCCAACGCGCTGGAGGCGAAGGACCCGTACACGCGCGGGCACTCCGAGCGCGTGGCGGCGCTCAGCCGGCGCGTCGCGTCGGCGCTGGGGCTGGGGTCTGTCGTCGTCGACACGGTGGGGCAGGCGGGACTCCTGCACGACATCGGCAAGATCGGCGTGCCCGAGGCCATCTTGAAGAAGCCGGGGCCGCTCTCGCCCGAGGAGTGGGAGATCATGCGAGCCCATCCCGTGATCGGCGCGCAGATCGTCGCGCCCTTCGAGTTCTTCGGCGACGCCGCCCGCGTGATCCGCCACCATCACGAGCGCTGGGACGGCTCCGGCTACCCCGACGGCCTCGTGCGCGAGACCATCCCCCTGGAGGCGCGTATCGTCGCCGTCGCCGACGTCTTCGACGCGCTCACCTCCGCGCGCTCCTACCGTCCGGCGCTCACGCGCGAGGCGGCGCGCGCCCAGCTCGTGGAGGAGGCCGGGCGCACGCTCGACGAGACGGCGGTGGCGGCGCTCCTCGGCGTGCTCGAGCTGGAGGAGCGCTGAGCGTGTACGCGATCGCGCGTCCCTGGGAGCCGCGGCCGGGCGGACTGCTGTCCGGCGCGCCGTTGCCGCTGCTCGTGGCGCTCGGCGTGCTCACCGCCGGCGCCGGCGCCCTCGCGAGAGCCGAGCTCGTCCCGCTGACGCCCGCGCGCGCGCTCGGCGCGGGCGGCGCCCAGGGCGCGCTGCTGGCGACGGCCGTCGCATGGGCGGCGTCCCGTGGCGGGCCGGCGCCCTGGCTGGCGGCGACGGTCGTGCTCGCGGGCGCCGTGGGCGCGGCCCTGTCGCCGCTCGGCGCGCTCGCATATCTCGCCGCGCCCGTGTGGGTTTGGCTGGAGCGTGCCAGGCTCCCGGGGCTCGGGCTCGCGCGCGCGCCGGCCGGTCTGGTCGTGGCGGGCGCGGCGCTGGGCGCGCTGCTCGGCGCGCATCTGTTCGTGACGGCGTCGCTCACGCTCGGTTACAGCGGGCGCGTGCCGACGCTGGAGGGCCTGGCGCCGTGGCTCGCGTACGACGTGGGCGGCAACGTGCTCACGACCGAGGCGTTCTTCCGCGGCGCGCTGTTCGATCGCGCGCAGCGCCGCTGGCCGTTCCCGGCCGCCGCCGCGCTCGTGACCGCGCTCTGCCTCGTCCGCTACCTCGTGGATCCGTTGCTGCCGCGCAGCCTCGAGGTCACCGCGGGCGCGGTCTTCTATCTCACGCTGCTCAGCCTCGCCAACTGCTGGCTCTACTGGCGCAGCGGCAGCATCGCGCCGGGCGTCGCCGCCGGCGTCGTGTTCTTCGTAGCGTACCGCCTGCTCCACGTCGTGCCGTGACCGCGAGTGGCCGCCGGACGGCGCTGCTCGTCGCCGGGCTGGTGGTCGTCATCACGGCCGGGCTCGCGGCCGCCGACGGGTCGCCGTCGACGCCGTGGCGGCATCTCTATCTCCTCCCCGTGCTGCTGGCCGGGCTCCGCTTCGGCGTGGCGGGCGGGCTCATCGCCGCGCTCGGCGCCGTGCTCGGCGTCGGCCCGTTCGTGCTGCGCGAGATCGAGGGCCACGGGCCGACGCGTGCCGCGGCCGAGGGCGTCGTCACCCTCGCCGTGCTCGCGGGGTCGGGCGCGCTCGTCGGCAGCCTCGCCGCTCGCGCGCGGCGCCAGCGCGAGCGCTACGAGACGCTGCGGGCCGTGCAGCGCGCGCTCGCCGAGCCGGCGCCGCTCGGCCGCGTCGCGGCCCGGCTGGCCGCGGTCCTGACGCGGCGGCTCGGCGTCGATGCGGCCGGCCTCGTGCTCGACGAGGGGCGCATCGTCGTGGGCGCCGACCGCCTCGATCCCCGCTCGCTGACCGCCCGCGTGCTGGCCCGACGCGAGCCCGAGTTCGTCACCGACGCGGGAACGGACGCCCGCGCGCGGCGCGTCGTCGTGGTCCCGCTGGCGAGTGACGGCGAGACCGTCGGCGCCCTGGCCGTCGAGCGGCTCGGCGACGTCTCGCGTGAGGAGCGCGACGCGCTCGTGGGCTTCGGGGCGGCGGTGGGGTTGGCCCTGGACAACGCGCGGCTGGCGGCGCGGCAGCGCCGCTTCGCGGAAGAGCTCGAGCACAAGGTGGGCGAGGCGACGGCGCGGCTGGGGGAGATGGACCGGCTGAAGTCCGGGTTCGTCGCGCTGGCCTCGCACGAGCTGCGCACGCCGTTGACGGCGCTCCAGGGCTTCTCCGAGCTCCTGGCCACGCGGGCGTTCGCGCCGGTGGAGGTCCGGCGCCTGGCCGAGATCATGCGCGGCGAGATCGAGCGCCTCGGCCGCATCGTGAGCGACTTCCTCGACCTCGCCAGGCTCGAGCGCGGGCTCGCGCCGGCGATCCGCCGCGCGGTGCTCGATCCCGCGCCGCTCATCGCGGCCGCCGTCGAGCTCTTCCGGCGCACGCGCACCACGCACCGCCTCGAGCTGCACGTCGAGGGCGCGCTGCCCCGCGTGGACGCCGACGCCGACGCGCTCGACCGGGTGCTGAAGAACCTGATCAGCAACGCGCTGAAGTATTCGCCGCCCGGCTCCTGTGTGCGCGTGCGCGCGCGCGCCACCGACGGTGTGGTGGCCGTCGACGTGGAGGACGAGGGGCCGGGGATTCCCGCCGAGGAGCGCGCGCGCGTCTTCGAGCCGTACTACCGCGTGCGCGAGACGGCGGGGCTGGGTCCGGGCACGGGCCTCGGGCTCTCCGTGGTCAAGTCGCTCGTCGAGGCTCACGGCGGAACCGTGCGCGCCGACGCCGCGCCCGGTTGCGGCACGCGCATGACGGTGATGTTGCCCGCGCTTCCTTGACACCCCGCGTCGTGCGCTTGTACTCTCGCTGGGTATGCCTCGACGCGACGAGATCGCAGAACGGATGGCCGAGGCCGTCGTCAAGCGGCTGACGACACGCAAGATCATGGACATCCGCGACGAGCCCGCCGCGCGGGCCGCCATCCGCCACGTCGTGGTCGAGAATCTCGTCGCGGAGGCCGCGCTCGACGCCGACGCCCGCAAGCTCCTGCTCGAGCACGCCAAGATGATCAAGGACTCGGCCGCCGACTACCGGCAGCTCCTCGGCAAGGTGAAGGAGAAGCTCGCGCGCGACCGGGGATTCATCCTCTGATGCGGATGAGCCGCGAGCGCATCTTCTTCCTTGCCGAGCGGATCATGAAGGAGCTCGGCAACGTGCCGGGCGTGACCGTGAAGTCGCCCGACGATGTCCGGCCCGAGATCATCCGCGTGCTGACCGACGAGTCCAAGCTCGAAGAGTCGGTGGACACCGAGGTGCGCAAGACGCTCGCGTCCTACGCGCGGCCGATGCCCGAGGGCAGCCACGAGTGGGAAGTGCTCTACGAGAAGACGCGCGAGGAGGTCTTTCGCCGGAGGTTCCGGCTGTGACGCGGCTGGTGATCGGCGTCACCGGCGCCAGCGGCTCGATCTACGGCATCCGGCTCCTGGAGGTGCTCCGCGGCAGCGCGGACGTGCAGACGCACCTCGTGATCTCGGCCGCCGGCAAGCGGACGATCGTGGAGGAGACGAGCTACAGCGTCGCCGACGTCGAGGCCCTGGCGCACCACCGTTACGACGTGCGCGACATCGGCGCCTCGATCGCCTCCGGCTCCTTCCGCACCCTCGGCATGGTGGTCGCGCCGTGCTCGATCCGCACGGCGGCCGCCATCGCGTCCTGTCACAGCGATACGCTGGTGTCGCGCGCCGCCGATGTCACCCTGAAGGAGGGCCGGCCGCTGATCCTCGTCGTGCGCGAGACGCCGCTGCACCTCGGCCATCTGCGCGTCCTCACCTCCCTGGCCGAGATGGGCGCGGTGATCCTGCCGCCCATGCCCGCCTTCTACAACCGGCCGAAGGACCTCGACGACATCGTCAACCACACGGTGGCGCGCGTGCTCGACCGCCTCGACCTGCCGCAGACGCTCGTCGCCGAGTGGCAAGGCACCGCCCAGCGCGCGGCCCGGGACCGCCTCGATGCGCCGCGGGAGCGGCTGGATGACTGACCTCTCGGTCGTGATTCCGGTCTACAACGAGGAGGACAACCTCCCGCTGCTCTGGCCGGAGCTGCGATCGGTGCTGGAGGCCGAGGGCCTCGCGTTCGAGGTCGTGTTCGTCGACGACGGCAGCCGCGATCGCAGCGCCGAGATCATCCGAAGCCTGCGCGAGAGCGATCCGCGGGTGCGGCTCGTGCGGCTCAAGGCCAACGCGGGTGAGACGGCCGCCACCGACGCCGGCTTCCACGCCGCGCGGGGCCGCTGGGTCGTGACGATGGACGCGGACCTCCAGAACGATCCGCACGACATTCCCGGCCTCCTGCGCCACCTGGAGAGATGGGACGCGGTCACGGGCTGGCGCGTGAACCGCGGCGAGGGCGACTCGCTCGTGCGCCGCCTGTCCTCACGCGTGGCCAACGGCGCGCGGAACTGGCTCAGCGACGAGGTGATCCAGGACAGCGGCTGCACCTTTCGCGCGTTCCGGCGCGAGTGCCTGCGCGGCCTGATCCTCTATCGCGGCTTCCACCGCTTCATCCCGACGCTGCTCAAGATGCGCGGGTACCGCGTCCTCGAGGTGCCGGTGCGCAATCGGCCGCGCCGCTTCGGCCAGTCGAAGTACGGCGTGCTCAACCGCGTCTTCGTGGCCGCCGTCGATCTGCTCGTCGTGCGCTGGATGAAGTCCCGCACCCTGCACTACGAAGTCGCCGAGGATCTCGGCGGCGATCTCATCAGGGAGTAGGCCGGCGCCGTGAACGTCCTGCTCGTCGGCCTCGGCCGCTGGGGCGAAAAGCACCTGCGTGTGCTGCGCGAGCTCGGCGCCGTCGTCTGGGTGGCCGACGTCTCGCCGGCGCGCCTGACGTGGGCGGTCGGGCAGGGCGTGCCCGCGGATCGCACGACGACCGACTTCCGCGCCGCCCTCGGCGCCGTGGACGCGGTGGACATCGTCACGCCCGCCGACAGCCACCTCGCGCTCGCCTCCGCCTGCCTGGCGGCCGGACGGCACTGCCTGATCGAGAAGCCCCTCACGGTGAGCGCCGAGGAGGGGCGGCGACTGGTCGCGGCCGCCGACGAGGCCGGGCGTGTCGTGCAGGTCGGTCACATCTTCCGCTTCCACCCCGTGACGGCGACGCTGCGCGCGGCGCTCGCCGACGGGCGCGTGGGCGCGGTGCGCTACGCGACCGGCCGCTTCTCCGGCTTCAAGCGCCCGCGCACCGACGTCGGCGTCTTCCACACCGACGGCATCCACTACGTCGATCTCTTCGCCTATCTCCTCGGCCGCGAGGCGACGGCGGTGGCCGCGCTGCAGCGCGACTTTCTCGGCCGCGGTCTCGACGACCTGTCGGTGGTGACGGTGAGCTACGGTGAGGTGCCGGCCGTGATCGAGGCCAACTACTTCGTGCCGGGCACCCATCGCGAGTGCGTGATCGTGGGCGAGCGCGGCAGCCTCGTCGCCGACTACGGCGCCGGCACCGTCACCCTGCATGCCGGCGAGCACGCGAAGGCGGGCGCCGCGTGGGAGGCCGTCGATCGCGGCAAGGAAGAGCTGTCCGTGGCCGGCGACGAGCCCCTCAAGCTCGAGCTGGCAGCGTTCTTCGAGGCGAGCCGCACCAACGGACCGTCGCGCGTCGACGCGCGCACGGGCCTGCACGCCGTCGAGGTCGTCGAGGCCGCCGCCCGCGCCGCGCGGCTGGGTCGTACCGTTCCGCTGACCGAGATCCGCTCCGCCTGACGTGAACGGCGTGATCCTGGTAGCCGTCGGCGGCGCCGCGGGCTCCGTGCTCCGCTATCTCAGCAACGGGCTCGCGGTGCGCTGGCTCGGCCTCGACTTTCCGTACGGCACCCTCATCGTCAACGTCGCCGGCTCGTTCCTCATCGGGCTCGTGCAGGCGCTGGCGGAGGAGGCTGCCGTGCTGCCCGAGCCGGCACGGTTGTTCCTCTCCGTCGGCGTGATGGGCGGCTTCACGACCTACTCGGCGTTTTCCTTTGAGACCGTGCGCCTGGTGGAGCTGGACGCCTTCGGGCGCGCGCTCGCCAACGTCGTCGTCACGACCGTCGCCTGCCTCGGCGTCTGCGTGCTGGGAATGGCGGCCGGCCGCGTCCTGCTCGCGCTGCGCGGCTGAGCCGTCAGGGCAGCGCGCGGCGGCCGCTGATCATGTGGACGACGATCAAGACCACGCCGGTGAGAAACAGAACCCCGGCGATCTGGCCGGCGATGGCGGCGATCGCGAACAACCCCAGCGCCCGGCGACGAGTCCGACGACGAGAAACATCAACGCGTAGTAGAGCATGTGGAAGCTCCTCCGCGCGGAGTGATCGTGCAAGGGGAATGCCGTCGGGCTGCGCGCCTCGGGGCGCTCAGAGCGGTGGAACGGAGCCCGTCGTCAGCGTCCGTCCTTGCGTCGGTCGAGCAAACGCCGAACCGTCGCCTCCAGATCCTCGGGGAGGCATGGCTTCGTCAGGAAGACGGCCGCGCCCGCCTCGAGCGCGCTGTGTTGAGCAGCCTGGTGCGGGAAGGCGGTGAAGATGATCACGGGGATGTGTCGCGTCTGCGCGTGTTCCTTGATGCGCCTGGTAGCAACGATACCGTCGACACGTGGCATCGAGAAGTCGAGAACGATCACGTCAGGCCGCGACTCCACGGCTGTCTCAACCGCCGCTTCGCCATCCGTCACCGTCAGAACGGCGAACCCGTGCCGCGTGAGGTACATGGCGTAGAGTTCTCGAGTGTCGAAGGTGTCGTCCGCGATCAGGACGAGTCCCGCACCGCGAGAACGAGCGGCGGTGGTGTCGTCGAGCGTGATCCTTGATGCCCCTTCCGCTGATGGCGGTGTGGAAGGTCTCCTTCAGGACACCCACGTCAGCCTCGGGCTGCGTACTTCTACGTAGATTTGTGGCGCAGGCACACTCAACGGTCAAGCAAAATCTGCCTTGGGCTGTGCAATCTTTTGCCCACATCGTCGGTGGTGACAGGGCTTGTAGACCAGCACAGGTGGTGAGCGAAGCGTCCTCCCGCGACGAAGAGATCGTGCGCCACGGCGGCATCGAGGGCCCGTCGAAACTACTCGGTCTCGCCATCGCTGAATCCAAGCCGAAATCGGAAAAGTTTTTCCTGTCTTGCGTTGATCGCCTTCCGCCGTATCGTCGGTACATCTACGTATGGAGGCGGATCTGACCAAGCCGATCAACTTCGACACCTGGTGCAGGATCATCGAGCACATGGGAGGTCTCGAACGACGAGAAGACGACACAGCCGCGTGACCGTGCAGCTCGGGTCGCGGCCGGAAAGGAATTGCGATGAGCATCGAACGCGCCTCGGGCGGCAGTAGCCCGATCGATGTTTTCGATCGCGTCCTCGACAAGGGAATCGTCATTGACGCATGGGTACGGCTTTTCCTCGTCGGCATCGACCTGATTACGGTCGAGGCACGCGTCGTTGTCGCCTCGATAACAACCTGCCTGCAGTTCTCCGAAGCCGTCGGCATCTCACCCGTGTTGAGCCCAGCCGCGATTGCGGCGCGACCTTCGACGTTCCCGGCGAGCGCCGAAGTCGCATCGAATGCTGCTGCCACGCGCCACGACAACGGAGGGCCACGAGACTCTACCAACGGTGATCGCCGAACGAGCGCCTAAGTAGTGGTGCCGAAGGGGGGACTCGAACTCCCGGGGCCACCCCAAAATTGACGCGACTTCCGACGAGTCGCAGACGACACCGAGTCACGGCACAACTCGGGAAGTCCGGGGGCGTGCCATTACGAGGAGTTTCGCGCCAGCCGCATCACGGCACACAGACAGCCGCCGGCCATGATCAGCGCGCCGAGTAAACGGATGCCGTGGTTACCCGAGCGGTCACCGGTGATCAGTATGAGCTCACCCACGATGATCCCCAGGATGGCGCCGATGCTCCAGCGCTGCCGCGCTGCCGGCGTCATCAGGTCCAGGCGGCCTCGATGGTCACCAGGTCGATGCGAACGAGAGAGAGCCGCACCCATGCGTCGCGATGGACGACGCCTCCCTCCGCGAGAATGCACGAGCCGCGATCGGTCCGGAAGGACTCGAGAACCTGATTCGCGCCGGCAATGAAATGATCGAGCGCGCAAAGGAACTGGTGAAGGCCGCGGACGCAGCGATCCATGCCAGCGAACTGCTCGCCATCGAAGCCCGACAGATACGAGCGGAGAGGGCCGGTCTGCGGGGCGCGAATCCTCGACCGACAGGTGCGCGGACTGACGCCTACGGAACGTCGTGAGGTCGCGATCGCAGCGGCTGTGGAGCCTCGGCGCGGTCGCTGGGATCGCGATCGGCCTGTCGATGTTGATCGTGGGCGACAGGTTCGGGCGTCACGGCCTTCGACTGCTCGGCGCGCTGATTACCGCCGGCGGTCTGCTCTGCGCCGTCGTCCGCTTCGCCGGGAAGGATTAGGTTGCGCAATAACCTCGGGCGGCCGAACCCCTCTCAGCACCGGCCGCCCGAGCATCAGCTCACGAGGCGGCGATAAGCGGCCCTCGACCCGTTGGGCGAGAGATGAGCCGCAGACGCGCCGGCCGCGAAAACACGTCTTGCCGGGGCGCCTGTTTCGGGCAACTCAGCGGGGGCACCCGAGTGTTCGAAGTATGTCGCAATCGAGGCGACGACGACGCGGGCATCGACCGTCACGAGTTCTATTCCGACCAGTGACACACGGAGCCAGGCGTCGATTACGATGCCTTTGTCGAGAACTCGGTCAAGTACATCGACGTGGCTTGGACCAACTCGAACTACTTGAGGGGGCATGGCGCGCGCTCCCACGACTAGCGTAGGGCCCGACCGGGTCGTCAGCAAGGCCGGAAACAACTTTCCTAAAACCGGCAACCTTTGCACGGGCGCTCACATCTCGTTCGCCCGTCGCCGCGAGATCGCCGTCATCAACCCACCGCGGCCTCGGGCGCGCGCGGCTCGCGGGAAGCCCGAGAAGAGCGCGGCACGACGCCGACCGGTCATCGGGCGTCGGTCACTCAGCGCGCCGCGGCGATGTCGCGCCGCGCGGTCGCCATACCCGACGCAATGAGGGTCTCCATGCCTCGCGACGAGCCGCTGAAGGCGACGACATAGGCGCCCACGTGACGTGACGCCATCAGTTCCACCACCCTTGCCGCGCTCGGCGCTCACCAGTCTGCACCGCGTGGGCCAGCTCCTTCGCGATGGTCGGGGCGAGTGCGGGATCATCACGGTGAGGTTCAAGCGATTCGCTCCCAGTAGTCGAGGAAGCGATTCGGCTGCGCGCCGCCGCAATGCTCCCAAGACCAGATGCAGGAACAGCTCAAGAGATCACTCACGAGGCTGTCGGTTCGGGGGTACTGTCGTCTAAGGAGTGGTGCCGAAGGGGGGACTCGAACCCCCACACCCTTGCGGGCACATGACCCTGAATCATGCGCGTCTGCCAATTCCGCCACTTCGGCCCGGAGAGCGTCGTTCATAATACTCAGCAGGGATGGCCAGTCAAGTCGAGGGCGACGGCGGCGACCGGACGATCGCGACCAACCGCCGGGCGCGGCACGAGTACCACATCCTCGAGACGGTCGAGGCCGGGCTCGTGCTGCGCGGGACGGAGGTCAAGTCGCTGCGCGCGGGCGGCGTGAACTTCAAGGACTCGTACGCGACGATCCGCAGCGGCGAGGGCTGGCTGCTCGGCTGCCACATCACCCCCTACAGCCATGGCACCGACGCCAACCACGAGCCCGAGCGCGACCGCAAGCTGCTGCTGCACCGCAAGGAGCTCGGCAGGCTCGGCGGCAAGATCGCCGAGCGAGGGCTGACGCTGATTCCGCTGCGGCTGTACTTCAAGCAGGGCCGCGCCAAGGTCGAGCTCGGGCTGGGGCGTGGCAAGAAGCTGCACGACAAGCGTGCGACGGTGCGCGAGCGCGACCAGCGCCGCGAGATGGATCAGGCGGCGCGCACGATGACCCGCGCGGGAGGTCCGCGCCGGCGGAGCCACGACGACGAGGAGTAGTCGTGGGGCCGTCCCGCGTCTATACTGACTGGTACGTCGCGCGTAGGCGGCGAATCGCACAAGGGGGGGCGACAGGTTTCGACGGGGATCAACGAGGTCCAGGCTGCGTCTCGAGGTTTCTCACCCCTCGTTAATAAGTGAGAACCTTCTAGCTGCCAACACACAGCTAGCTCTGGCGGCCTAACAACCGCTAGTGTCGGCCAGGCCGAGCCATCAGGGCCTGGGAACCGGCATCATACTCTGGTGGCTGGCTCCAACCTTCGCCTCAGGGGCGGAGCGAGACATATGAGGCTGGCCCCGCGGTCCTCCTGCCGGATGGAGGGCCGAAGGGCGAGAGCGCAGTAAGATAAACCGGCTATCGACGTAGACGCCTGCGGCTGAGGGTTTCCGGACGTGGGTTCGATTCCCACCGCCTCCACCAACATCAGAGGTACCCGCGCGGCAGACGGTACAGAAGGTACATGGACCACGTTCTGCTTCGCGCGCGCTGGTGTGCTCTGTTCGCCCTCGTCCTGACGTCCTGTGCCAGCGCCGAGGTTCGCAACGCGCGGCCCGAGGAGCGCCGACGCATCATCGAGGCCTTCGGACCCCTGCTGTACGCCGCCCATGGTTCCCAGATCGAACGGTGTCGCGTCGATACCGCCGTCATCGACGAGCCAACCTACAACGTCTGGATGATCGGGCTGCCAGACGCGCCGTGTGACCTCGCCCTGCTCGTCACGGCGTCGGCCATCGCGCAGCTCACGCCGCGCGCGCTGCAGACGCTCCTGGCCCACGAGTTCGGTCACGTCTATCGCCAGCACGCGATCGGGCGCGCCCGCGCGCGCGAGATACTGAGCGCGCGCACGGGCAGCGGGCAACGGTCGGTGCTCCGCACCTCGCACGAGCAGTTCACGCCCGAGGAGGAAGTGCAGGCCGATGAAGCCGCGGCTCACCTGCTGACGGTTGCCTGGCGCACCAATGTCGGCTGCCTCGGCACGGCCGATGTCTATGAGGACATCGCGCGCGACCGGACGCTCTGGGGCGCCTGGCTGTCACGCCACCCTTTGCCCGAGCGGCGCGTGGGGGCGCTCGTCAACACGTGCGAGCGGGAGCGGCGGCGACTGCGCTGAAGGTGCGGTCCTAGGCGGCGTCACGACCGGTGCGGTCGCGCCGGTCCTGGTCGCGCACGAGCCAGTAGACGGCCCCGAGCGCGAACACCTGCATCGGCTGCTCCGCGTGCAGAGCTCGGCAGCGTCATAGCAGGGCGCAGGCCTCGTCGAAGTCCAGCCGCGGCAGGCGCGGCAGCACCTTGGTCGGGTCGCCGTGGCCGAGGTTGCAGAGAAAGTTCGACTTCACGCGGCCGTCGGGAAAGAACTCGGCGTTGACCTTCGCGTTGTCGAACCCCGACATGCCGCCGACGTCCAGCCCGACCGCGCGCGCGGCCAGCATGAAGTAGGCGCCCTGCAGGGTGCCGTTGCGGAACGCGGTGATCTCGGCCAGCGCCGGGTTCTTCGCGTAGTTGTCCGCCATGTCCGGCCGGTGGGCGAAGAGCTTCTGCGGCATCCACTCGAAGAAGCGCGTGTCGTAGCCGATGATGGCCGTGACCGGGGCCTGCTTCGTCTTGTCCACGTTGCCGGGGCTCAACGCGGGAAGCAGTCGGGCCTTCGCGGCCGGCGTTCGCAAGAACACGAAGCGCGCCGGGCAGGAATTCGCGCTCGTGGGCCCCATCTTCGCGATGTCGTAGACGCGGCGAAGCGTCTCGTCGCTGACCGGCGTGGGCAGCCAGCCATTCTGCGTGCGCGCCTGAAGGAACAGGAGATCGAGCGCTGCCTGGTCGAGCGTGGGTCGCACGAGCGTCCTCCTGGTCGGGGTCAGGGCCGCCGGGCGTCGCGGATGGCGTTCCAGACGCGCTCGGCCGAGGCCGGCATGTCGAGGTGGCGCACCCCGAGGGGCGCGAGGGCGTCGAGCACGGCGTTCATCACCACGGGCAGCGCGCCGACGGTGCCGGCCTCGCCGGCGCCCTTGGCGCCGAGCGGGTTGAGCTTCGTCGGCACGGGATGGCTCTCGACGACCACGTCGGGCAGCGTGTCGGCGCGCGGCAGCGCGTAGTCCATGAACGAGCCCGTCAGGAGCTGACCCGAGTCGGGGTCGTACACGATCTGCTCCATCAGCGCCTGGCCCACGCCCTGCGCCACGCCGCCGTGGATCTGGCCCTTCAGGGTCAGCGGATTGATCACGGTGCCGACGTCGTCGGCGATGACGTAGGCGACGAGGCTGACCGCGCCCGTCTCGGGATCGATCTCGACCTCACAGACGTGGCAGCCGTTCGGCCACGTGTCGGACGGCGGCGAGAACGTTCCGGTCTCGTAGAGGCCGGGCTCGACGCCCTTGGGCAGCGAGGCGGGCTGGAACGCGGCGCGCGCGACTTCCTTGAGCGCCACCGCGCGGTCGGTGCCCACGACCGAGAACGCGCCATTCTCGAACTTGATGTCGGCCTCGGCGGCCTCGAGCAGCTTCGCGGCGATCCGGCGGCCCTTCGCGACGACCTTGTCGGCAGCCGTCCACAGGGCGGTGCCGCCGATGACCGTCGAGCGCGAGCCCATCGAGCCCATGCCGAACGCGACACGATCGGTGTCGCCGTCGACGTAGCGGACGTCGGCCGGATCGAGGCCGAGCCGCTCGTGGAGAATCTGCTTGAACGTCGTCTCGTGGCCCTGGCCCTGGTTCTTCGTCCCCATGAGCACCGTCACGCTGCCGCTCGGCGAGAAGCGGATCTCGGCGAACTCGGGCTGCGGGCCCGCCGCCCGCTCGATCGCGTTGGCGACGCCGAGCCCGCGCAGCCGGCCGCGCCGGCGCGCCGCCTCGCGGCGGACCGGGAAGCCGGAGACGTCGGCGAGCTTGAGCGCGGCCTCCATCTGCGCCGGGAAATCGCCGCAGTCGTAGGTGACGCCGGTGGCCGTCTTGTACGGCATCGCCGAGGCGGGCACCAGGTTCTTGCGGCGGAGATCGACCGCGTCCATGCTCAGCTCGCGCGCGGCGTCGTCGATGAGGCGCTCGATCACGTACGTCGCCTCCGGGCGCCCGGCACCGCGGTACGGCGCCGTCGAGCTCGTGTTGGTGAGCACCGAGGTCACCTGCACGTGGGCGGCGGCGAACGCGTAGACGCCGACGAGGGTCGCGATGTTGCTGAAGGTCGCCAGCAGATTGCGGTCCGACGACACGTAGGCGCCGACGTTGGCCAGCGTGCGCACGCGCAGCGCGAGGAACCGGCCCTCGGCGTCCAGCGCCAGCTCGGCCTCCGTCACGTTGTCGCGGGCGTGCTCGTCGGCGGGAATGGCCTCGCGCCGCTCGCAGCGCCACTTGACCGGGCGGCCGAGCTTGCGGGCCGCCCACAGCACCAGACGATGCTCCGGATACTGCCAGCCCTTCGTGCCGAAGCCGCCGCCGACGTCGCCGGCGATCACGCGGATCTGGTGCTCGGGGACGCGCAGGATGTTGGTGGCCAGCGCGGTTCGCACGCGATGCGGGTACTGCACGTCGGCGTGGAGCGTGTAGCGCTGCTCGCCCGGGTCCCAGGCGCCGAGAGCGCCGCGCGCCTCCATGTACTGCGCGTGGACACGTGTGATGACGTAGCGCCGGCGGACCACGCGCGTGGCGCGGCCGAAGGCGGCCTCGGTCGCCGCGCGGTCGCCGACCTCGTGGACGTTCGAGACGTTGTCGGGGCACTCCTCCCACACCGCGGGGCCCCCCACCGCGTCCGCCGTCGAGGTCACCGCGGGAAGCGGCTCGTAGTCGATCTCCAACAGCTCGGCTGCGTCCTCGGCCTGGGCGAGGGTGTCGGCCACGACCATCGCGACCGGATCTCCGACGTAGCGCGCGCGCTCACGCGTCAGGCCGTGGTGGGGCGGCGCCCACATCGGCGAGCCGTCGGGCCGCTTGCGCTTGAGGGTCATCTTCATCGTGCCAAGCTCGGCGACGTCGGCGCCGGTGAAGACGGCCAGCACGCCGGGCGCGCGCCGCGCGTGGGCGGCGTCGATGGTCACGATCCGCGCGTGGGCGTGGATCGATCGCACGATCACGGCGTGTGCCTGGCCGGGCAGGTTCACGTCGTCGTGAAAGCGCCCTCCGCCCCGCACGAGGCGGACGTCCTCGAACCGCTTGATCGGCTGGCCGATTCCGAACTGTCCCATGGGCCGGTAGTCACTCATTTTGACGGCGCCGGGTCAAGCCCGGGGGCGATTTCGTTGCTGCCTATACGGAAAAAATTGCACGATCCGTAGAATTACCAATCCGCTTCCCGCGAGGAACCCCCGAAAACTCAAGGCTGATCTCTTGGCAGGGAAACTGCTCTCCCCATCCCGGTGGTGAGAATCCTGCGACCCCTGGTCAGGCCAAAGACGGGGCCTCGCGCCCGGCTCATTTCCCCGTGATGGAAGCCAGGAGCCAGCCGGAGGTCGCTCCGGAGGCCCCCGGGCCGTTTCTCGACGGGGGGGCCGTCTCACTGGGAGAGATCGAACCCCCACGCGGAGAAGGCCTGACACGGCGCCTCGCCGCGACGCTCCGCGGTCTCGCCCGCCTCACGGCCGAAGCGTGCGCCGTCGATCGCTGCTCGATCTTCGTGCCGAAGGGCGACGTCCTCGTTCCGGCCATGTCCCAGCTCGCGACCGGCGCGACACGGGCCGATCTCTGGCAGGCCTTCACGGCGCTCGAGACGAAGGTCGGCCCGGAGGGGCCGGCGATCGTGCTCGAGGTGCTGGCCGCCCGGCGTCCCCGGGTGGTCCTCAACGTCCCGACGGTCCCCCGCGTCCCCGACGAGTGGAAGCGCTTCGGCATCCGCTCCATGCTCCTCGTGCCCCTCGTCCGCGATGACGCGGTCGTCGGCCTGATGGTGCTGGACACGACGGCGCCCTCGATCGGACACGCGCAGCGGCGCCGCGCCGGCCAGCTCGCCCACAGCATCACGCTCGCCATCGATAGCCCGGTCTCGACGCGAGAGATGCGCAGCCGCCTGCGCGCCTCGGAGATGATCCTGACCGTCGGGCGGACGATCGGATCGACGCTCGAGCTGCAGGAGGTCGTCCGCCGGATCACGCGCGAGGCCGCCCACGCCGTGCGCGCGGATTCCGCCGGCATCTACCTGATGACGGAGACGCGCGACCGGATGCTGCCGTACGCGGCCTATCACATGCCCAAGGAGATCCTCGACACGATCCGCAAGCGGCCGATCCTCCTCAAGCATTTCGAGGATCTTCAAACGCACTGGTCGGCCGACGTCCCCAACGACCCGGCGTTCCAGGCGCCGATCTTCCGGCAGTTCCCGGCCAAGTCGCTGATCCTGGCGCCCCTGCGCGCCAAGGAGGGCGTGATCGGGGTGCTCGCGTGCGCCTGGTGGACGCGGCGGCATCGTGTGAGGCGAGAGGAGATCAGCCTGATGGAGAGCCTGGCCGGTCCGGCGGCGGTGGCCATCGAGAACGCCCGACTTTACGCGAAGGCGGCCCAGGCCGCCGTCGCCCAGGAGCGGATGCGGGTGGACAAGATCCTGCATGACACTCTGCGGCACACGGTGTTCTCGATGGCGCTGAGGATCGACATGGCGCTCAACGGGAGCACGAAGGCGTCGGAGCTCCAGGCGGCTCTCCGCGCCCTGAAGCAGGACGCCGGCGTGATGATGGCACAGATGCGCGAGGTCCTGCCGCCGGGTGAAGCCGGCCGGGCCGCGCCGGCGTTCCGGCGTCGGGGTCGCACCCCGCGCCTGACCCGGCACCCCCATTCGGGGGCCTAAAAACCCCCGGACGGGCGTAACGGACCGTAACCGAAGCGTGGTCTACTCGATCCGCGTGGTCGAGTTCTGAGCCGAGGAGAAGCGAGTGGCGCGAAGGATGGAGCGACCGGTTCCTCACGTCGGGAACGGCGTGCGGCACAAGTTCCAAGTGCTGGACCGCATCAACGTGGCGATCGTCGACGATCACGAGATCGTCCGCGCCGGACTGAAACAGGCGCTCGAGCGTGAGGCCGACATCGCGATCGTCGGCGAGGCGCGGACGGGCAATGAAGCCGTGCACGTGGCCGAGACGCTGCGCCCGCACGTCATGCTCCTCGACGTGAAGCTCGAGGACGTCGAGGGCCCGGAGGTGTGCCGGCGCGTGCTCGCCGCCTCGCCGGGTACCGCCGTGGTGATGCTGACGAGCTACTGCCAGGACAACATCATCCTCAAGAGTCTCAACGCGGGCGCCAAGGGCTACCTGATCAAGGACGTCGAGCTCGCCGAGGTCAAGCGGACGATCCGCGCCGTCTATCGCGGTCACTCGGTGCTCGACCCGAAGGTCGCCCCGCGCGTGATCGCCAACGCCACCAACGGCAAGCCCGGCGCGAACCTGTCCGAGCGCGACGTCGCCATCATCCGGTACGTCGCCGGCGGCCTCACCAACAAGGAGATCGGCGGGCTCGTCCATCTGAGCGCGCACACGATCAAGGACCGCCTGGAGAAGATCGCGGCCGTCTTCGACGTGCGCTCGCGCGCCGAGATCGTCGCCGAAGCGTTTCGCGCCGGCCTCATCTAGGTCGCGTCATCGCGAGCGCCCCCCGATCGGGGGTCGGCGCTCCCTCCGCTCTGCCGCCGCGCCGCCTCCACGCGCGGGCGGCTGCGCCCACGAACGGCCGCCAAAAATTCCCCCTCGCGTCTGTAGGCGCCGCTCGCGCGGTGCAGTCTACTTCGTCCCAACGAGGCAGCAGTCCGTCGCGCCCCGGACCGCGAGAAGGGATCGAGCGATGTGCGGGATCGTCGGCCAGGTGGGTGACAAGGACGCCGCGACATGAACCCGACTACCGTCGCCCATCGGCCGTGGCCCGGCCCGGCCTTTCCCTACGTCGTCGGCGAGTCGACCCGAATGCAGGACGTCTACGACGTGATGACCAGGGTGGCGGAAGGCGATGCCAACGTCTGCATCGAGGGCGAGTCGGGCACCGGCAAGGAGTTGATCGCCGAGACGCTGCACGCGGTGGGGCCACGGCGCGACCGCCCCTTCGTCACGCTGGACTGCGCGGCCATCCCCGACGTCGCGATGGACCGGGAACTCTCCAGTCACGTCCGCGCCGGGGTCACGCTCTTCCTGGACGGGATCGGCGAGCTGACGCCACATCTGCAGGCGAGGCTTCTCCACGTGATCCGGACGGAGCCGCAGGTCCGCGTCATCGCCGCGACGAGCCGCGACCTTCGCCAGGCCATCCACGACGGCCGCTTTCTGGGGGACCTCTATTACTGCATCGCGGTCGTTCACGTCGAGCTGCCGGCCCTCCGGGAGCGCACGGAGGACATTCCGCTGCTCGTCGCGCATTTCCTTTGTCGCAAGGCGGCCCGGCACCGGAAGGCGATCCGCGGGCTGACGTCGCGCGCGCTCGAGAGCCTCGTGGCCAACCCGTGGCCCGGGAACGTGCGGCAGCTCGAGAACTGGATCGAGCGGGCGGTCGTGCTCGCGGGGGCGGACCTCGTCGACGTCGAGCATTTTCCCCCCGTGGTCCGGGACACCACGGCGATGCCGTTGCCGCCGCCGCCACGGCGGCTCCGCCTGCGGGAGGTGGAGAAGCTGTACGTCCTCGAAACGCTCGAGCAGACGCGGTGGAACCGGACCGCCGCGGCCCGGCTGCTCGGGATCAGCGTGCGGGGCCTGCAGTACAAGCTGCAGCGTTATCTCGGAGAGAGTACGAGCATCGTCGGCACGCCATGACGCCGGCGACGGCGAAGGAGCGGCTCGCCGCATTCCTCGTCGCGCGCGGCGGGCATAATTTCTGCGACGCATGCGCGGCGCGCGCGATCGGCATCGATCCCTCGACGGCGTATCGTGCCGCCGCGAAGACGACGCAGGCCGTCGGCTTCGTGCGTGAATACGCGCTTTGCTCCGACTGCGGCGCGAGCCGCCTCGTCACGCGCGCGGCCGGCTGAGCGCCGCCGCCCCCGCCGGCTGCCGAGTTTGCTTCGGGGCGGCGGCGGGCGTTGCTAAAATGGCGCCATCATGGGGTGCCTCCGCCTCCTTCCGGGCCTGATCCTCCTGCTGCTGGCGGGCGGCGCGCTGGCGGGCCCGCCCACGGTCATGCACGAGGGCCGCGAGTACGTCGAGCTCTCCCGCGTGGCCGGCGTGCTCAAGACCCGCCTGGAGGCCACCGCCAAGAGCACGCAGGCGCAGCTGCGCCCGGGCGGCCACGTCATCACGGTGACGCGCAACTGGTCGCGCATCCTCGTCGACGGTGTGCCGGTGGTGCTCGACGCCCCGGTGCGGGTGCGCCGGGGCGTGTGGCTCGTCCCCGACACGTTCCTGGCCCAGGTCCAGCCGCGCGTCAAACCGGCGGTGGCGGTACAACCGGTGGCGGCCACCTCGCCGGCCACGGCCACCACCGGCGTGCTGATGGCGCGTGCGGCAGCGGCGGCCGCGCCGATCGCCCTCGAGGAGCTGCGCGTCCGCTCCTATCCGTCGTTCACGCGCATCGTGCTCGAGACGTCCAGCCCGCTCACGGCTCGCGTCGAGACGAGCGGCGGCAAGGAAGCGCGCATCCGCCTGTTCGGCCTGACGGCGGACGCCCGCACCGAAGAGGTCGGCGACGGCTTCATCGAGAAGGCGCGGCTCGAGCGCGCGGGCGGCGACGCCATCTTGAGGGTCGTCTTCGAAGAGAGCGCGGGCGAGATCAAGGCGTCCGCGCTGGTCGACCCGCCGCGGCTCGTCCTCGACTTCCTGCGTCCGGCCGAGACGGCGCCCTCCCGCGATCGCCGCGACGCGGTGACGCCGCTGCGCGTGATCGTGCTCGACGCCGGGCACGGCGGCAACGACCCGGGCGCGATCGGGCCTGGCGGCCTGCAGGAAAAGGACCTCGTGCTCGACGTCACCCGGCGCGTGGCGCGCCTGGTCGAGGACAAGCTCAGCGTGAAGGTTCTGCTCTCGCGCGACGGCGACCACTTCGTCCCCCTGCGCGATCGCACGAGCTTTGCCAACAAGGAGCGCGCCGACCTCTTCGTCTCCATCCACGCCAACGCGCATCACGCGACGGCCTCCACCGGCGTCGAGACGTACTTCCTGTCGTCCGAGGCGACGGACACCACGGCGCGCCAGGTGGCGGCCCTCGAGAACAGCGTGGTGCAGCTCGAGAAGACGCCGGGCCGCGGCGGCCGGCTCGACGCCGTCAAGGCGATCCTCTGGGACCTCGCGCAGTCGGAGTTCCAGCTGGAGTCCTCGCGCCTGGCCGAGGTCGTGCAGGACTCGATGACGCAGGCGCTGCGCCTCCCGAACCGCGGCGTGAAGCAGGCCGGCTTCTACGTGCTCGGCGGCGCCGCCATGCCGGCCATCCTCATCGAGATCGGGTTCGTGACCAATCCCAAAGAGGAGCGCCGCCTCAAGGAGCCGAAGTACCGCGACGAGATCTCGCGTGCGATCTTCGCGGGGCTGACCGAGTACAAGAAGAAGTACGATGCGCGCGCCCGCGAGCTGGCGCCGAGCGCGCGCGCGCCGCGGGAGCCCTGAGGCGATGGCCCGTCCCGACGGCCGCGCTCCCGATCAGCTGCGTCCCATCGTGGTGACGCGCGACTATCTCCTGCATCCCGAGGGCTCGGTCCTGGTGGAGTTCGGCGCGACCAAGGTGATCTGCACGGCGTCGGTCGAGGACAAGGTGCCGCCGTTCCTCAAGGGCCAGGGGCTCGGCTGGGTCACCGCGGAGTACGCGATGCTCCCGCGCTCGACCAACACGCGTACGCCGCGCGAGAACCGCGGACCCAGCGGCCGCTCGCAGGAGATCCAGCGCCTCGTCGGCCGTGCGCTGCGCGCCGTGATCGACCGCGGCAAGATGGGCGAGCGCACGGTGTGGGTGGACTGCGACGTCATCCAGGCCGACGGTGGCACGCGCACGGCCGCCATCACCGGCGGCTTCGTCGCGGTGGCCGACGCGCTGGCCAAGGCCAACGCCGTCGCCGCCGTGCGCGACTGTGTGGCCGCCGTCAGCGTCGGCATCGTCGGCGGTGTGCCCGTGCTCGACCTCAACTATCTGGAGGACTCCGGCGCCGCCGTGGACATGAACGTCGTCATGACGGGCGCCGGCGAATTCGTCGAGGTCCAGGGCACCGCCGAGCAGACGCCGTTCGGCCGCGCGGGTCTCGACGCGCTGCTCGCGCTGGCGGGCACCGGGATCCGCCGCCTCGTCACGCTCCAGCGGCGGGCGCTCGACGCGCGTGGCGAGCGGACCTTCTCCGCCTAGGGACATGGGGGGCCCCGAAATGGCCCCCCATACCCCCCAACGCTCGGGGCGCCCCGGCGAAGCCGTGGCACCCCTCGACACCCTGAATCGCCGCGTCGTGCTCGCGACCCTCAATCCGGGCAAGCTGCGGGAGCTGGCGCGTCTGCTCGGCGACCTGCCCATCGAGCTGCTGAGCCTCGCCGATATTCCGGGCGCGACGCTGCCCGAGGAGACGGCACGCACGTACGCCGACAACGCCCTCCTCAAGGCGCGGGCCGCGCAGCGGCTGACGGGGTGCGCCGCGCTCGGCGACGACTCCGGCCTCGAGGTCGACGCGCTCGGCGGCGCGCCCGGCGTGCACTCCGCGCGCTTCGGCGGTGCCGGGCTCGACGACGCCGGCCGCGTCGCCCTGCTGCTCGAGCGCTTGCGCGCGGTGCCCGCGGCCAAGCGCACGGCGCGCTTCCGCTGCGTCATCGCGCTCGTCGACGAGGGTGGGGGCGAGCACACGGTGGAAGGCGTCGCCGAGGGCGAGATTGCGGCGGCGCCGCGCGGCGCCTCCGGCTTCGGCTACGATCCCGTCTTCTACTATCCGCCGCGCGGCCGGACGTTCGGCGAGCTCACCGAGCGCGAGAAGGAGGGCGTCAGCCACCGCGCGCTCGCCGCCCGCGCGGCCCGGGCGCTGCTGAGCGGGTGACCGTTCCGTGGTACGTTCGTGCCGTTCGATCGGCGAGAACCGTAAAGGAGCCTGCGATGACCGACCGACCCGATCTGGTGATCGACGGCGATGGGCACGTGATCGAGGTCAACGAAACCTACGAGCGGATCGATCCGAAGTACCGCGAGCGGCGTCCTGTCTACACGCAGGCGTCCCGCGGCTACATCGTTCGGCTCGTGGACGGCAAGGTCTGGGGACCCGACACGGAGTGCGGGTTCGTGGGCGTCAACGGCAACCTGGGCCCGCCGAAGGGCAAGGCCATCCACTATCGTCGGATGGGAACCTACAATCCCTGGGCGCGCCTCGCGGACATGGATCGCGACCAGATCGACGTGGCCGTCATCTATCCCACCGACGAGCTGCCGCTCACGGTGACCCACGACGCGGGCTTCGCCGCGGCCCGGGCACGCGCCTACAACGACTGGCTCCACGACTATTGCGAGGTATGCCCGCAGCGGCTCAAGGGCGTCGGCCTGGTGGCGCTCCAGGACGTGCCGGGCGCGATCGAGGAGATGCACCGGGCGGTGAGCCGGCTGAACATGGTCGCCGTCCAGATCGGGTGCACCGTGCGCGAAGATACGCTGCTGAGCGATCCGCGGCTCACGGACTTCTGGGCGGAAGCGGAGCGATTGAACGTGGCTGTGGCCGTGCACGGCCCGGCGCTGCCCTCGCTGTTTCGAGGCTACTTCGACCTCAACCGGCCCGACCACATGCTCGAAGTCTCGCACATGGCGCACACGTTCGCGCAGATGCTCGCGTGCTCCAACATCATCACGAGCGGAGTACTCGAGCGGTTCAGCCGGCTGAAGGTCGCGTTCCTGGAGGCGGGCGCGGGGTGGGTGCCCTACTGGATGCACCGCATGGACGAGTACAACGAGGTCGCGCCGGAGCGGTGGGCGCACATCTCGGCGAAGCCGAGCGAGTACGTCAAGAGCGGCCGCGTGTTCTTTTCCTGCGAGCCCGGCGACGAGTTCATCCCGTTCTTCATCGACCACGTCGGGGAGGACGCGATGCTGTTCGCCTCGGATTATCTGCACTTCGACGCGCTCTTCGTCGGCGAGCCGGGGCACGACGGCCATCCCTATCCGGGAACCGTCGCCACGCTGCTCGGGCGGAAGGACGTGCCCGACTCCGCCAAGCGCAAGATGCTGCTCGACAACAGCCTGCGCTTCTACGACATGGACAAGGCCAAGCTCGGCCGTCGCGGCATGCCGGTGGCGCGTCCGGAGCCCGCGGAAGCGCGCCGGGCCACGGTGCCGGGAACGATCTCCGCGCGGTGAGTCGAGGAGAGGAAGGAGCGCGCCGGCTCACACACTCTCACCCAGCGCCGCGCGACGTACGACGGACACCCCTCGAAGCAGGCTTGCGTTCCCTCGCCCGGCGGCGCCGCTGATAGTGTGCCGCGACCTTCATGCGATTGCCGCAGACCGTCATACTGCACCACCGACGCGCGTGATTTTTCGTCGCGTCGTAGAAGTACAGGATGCAGCGCGGGTTCTGGCACTTGACAATCAGCGCGAGATCACCGTGACAGAGTAAATCGCTTGCAGATTCGGCCACAGGGACCAGGAGATGCTGCGGCTCGCTGGGCTGAAACGATACCTGGCGCTCGAATCCCCGGCGCGTTCGGACGAGCGCGACGTCGACGGTGCGGGAGCGGAGGAGGGCATTGATCTTGTCGAGCGCAACGGTCGATGGCCGCTTGCCATGCACGATCCCCTCGGCCATTTCTCGAAGCAGCCGCCGAAAAGCGCGCGCCTCGGACAGCGCGCCTGCGCCCTTTGATGTCCGGCCCCAGCGACGCAGAACCTGCTTCGCTTGGGCCGGGCCGAGCACGTGAGCCTGCTCCAGCCAGTCGACGAGATCGCCAAAGTCCTGAAGGAGATCCACGCGCCGCCCCTGCTCGATGAGCTCCGTGTTCACGAAATCGAGGCAGCGATGGTTTCCGATCATGGGGAACTGTCCGCGGGACGCCCCGGACGGCAGCCTCGATCTCATGGGCCCTGGTAACTCCCAAAAATACGCTTGACAGGTTATCGGCCAGTCTAGGAGTATCGGCGCGTAACTGGCAAACAGTCTTTTCGACAGTTAGTCGGCGGTGCCCCGACGACCGTCGGGAGGTGTGCCATGAGACTGACAACCGTGATTCGGCTCGCCGCCCTGACCGGTGTGCTCTGGGCCCCTGCGGCAAGCGCGCAAGGGGCGGGCGGAGAAAAACTGGGAGCGGTGGTCTTCCCGGTCTCGTGCAGTCCGGCGGCGGGTCAACAATTCGCGCGCGGCGTCGCGCTGCTGCACTCGTTCTGGTACGAGGAGGCCGTCAAGGCCTTCACGGAAGTGACCGTGACCGATCCGTCGTGCGCGATGGGCTTCTGGGGTGTCGCCATGAGCATGTATTACCCGCTCTGGTATCCGCCCAGCGAGGCCACCCTGAAGGCCGGGTTGGCCGCCCTCGACCACGCGAAGGCCGTCGGCGCGAAGACGCAGCGAGAGCGAGACTACCTCGCCGCGATCGAGACGTTCTATCGCGACTGGGACAAGAGTGATCATCGCAGTCGAACCGTTGCCTACGAAAAGGCGATGGAACGCGCGTACGCCCGCTATCCGGACGATCACGAGGCCGCGATCTTCTATGCGCTCGCCCTGAATGCCACCGCGCCACCCACCGACAAGACCTACGCCAACCAGCTCAAGGCTGGCGCGATTCTCGAAAAGGTACTCACCGAGCAACCGAACCACCCCGGGGTGGCGCACTACATCATCCATAGCTACGATTCGGCGACGTTCGCGAGCCGCGCCCTCCCCGCCGCCCGCGGCTACGCGAAGATCGCGCCGTCGGCGCCTCACGCGCTTCACATGCCGGGCCACATCTTCACGCGTTTGGGGCTGTGGCAAGAGTCCATCGACTCGAACCGAATGTCTGCGGACGCGGGCGTCGCCTACAGCACGAAAACGGGAGCGGATGGCGTCTGGGATCAGACCCTTCATTCGCTCGACTATCTCGTCTACGCCTACCTCCAGACGGGCCGCGACGTCGCGGCGAAACGCGTGGCCGAAGAGGTCGCGACGATTCGCAAGGCGTATCCGGAGAGTCTTCCCGCCGCCTATGCCCTCGCCGCCATTCCGGCGCGCGTCGCTCTGGAGCGGCAGCGCTGGTCGGAGGCCGCCACCCTGACCCTCAGTCCCTCGACGTTCCCGTGGAATCGCTTCGCATGGGGCGAAGGCATCACTGCCTTCGCCCGCGCGCTCGGGATGGCGCGCGGCGGCGACATCAGCGGCGCCGAGAAGGAAGTCCAGAAGCTCGCGTCGCTTCGGGACAGCCTCGTCCAGGCGAAGAACAAGTATTGGGCAGACCAGGTGGAGGTCCAGCATCGTGCAGCCTCCGCGCTCGTCGCCCGGGCGCAGGGCAAGAGCCAGGAGGCGTTGAACCTGCTCCGCTCCGCTGCCGACCTCGAGGGCTCGATGGACAAGCACCCTGTCACTCCGGCGCCCGTGGTCCCCACGCGCGAGCTCCTCGGTGAGCTGCTCCTCGAGCTCAACCAGCCGAAGGAAGCCCTGCGGGAATTCGACGGAACGCTGACGGCCGAGCCGAATCGGTTCCGCAGCCTGTTCGGCGCCGCGCAGGCGGCTGAGCGGTCACGCGATACTGGTAAAGCCCGGGCGCTGTACACCAAGCTCGTATCGCTCTGCGACCAGGCGGACACGCAACGGCCCGAGCTTCAGCAGGCGAAGGCCTTTCTCAGGAAGTAGTGGTTGTGGTCCCCTGGGCTACAGTCTCAGCCTCACGCCGGCGCGCTCCTCCTGGAGCGTCGAGGCCTTGATGCGGTCCTGATCGCCCCAGCCTCGATTCATCGCCTCCAGCAGCTCCATCTGACAGAGGTCGAGCAGCCGGGTGGGTACGCCGTGCTGGGTCGCGAGATCACCGGCCAACCGGAAGTCCTTGTACGCGAGCGCCAGCGCAAACCTCGCGGCGAAATCTCCGCGGAACAGCGTGGCCGGCATGCGCCTGGTGAAGGTCATGTTGTGGCTGACGATGCAGCCCTCGCGGAATGCCGCGACGAGGCGAGGAACGGCGACGCCGGCTTTCGCGCCGAGCGTCAGGCACTCAGCGAGCAGCAGGTCGATGCTCATGGCCAGGGCGTTGTGGACGATCTTGGTGATCGACCCCGCGCCCAGCTCCCCGACCCACACCACGCTCTTGGAGAACGTGTCGAGCACCGGCTTCACTCGCCGCAAGACGGCTTCGTCGCCGCCGACGAACAGCGTGAGCTGCCCCTCGAGCGCGCCCTCGCGTCCGCCGTCGAGCGGCGCGTCGAGCAGGTGCGCGCCGTGCGCGTCCAGGGCGGCGCCGACGTCTCGCACGATGGCCGGGGCGTTGGTCGTGTGGTCGATCACCACCGATCCCCGTTTCACGCCCTCGAGAATGCCCCGGGCCCCGAGCGTGACGGCCTGCATCTCCGGGGGACCGGGAACGCAGGTGCAGATGACGTCGCACTGCGCGGCCACGTCTCGCGGAGAGTCCGCCCAGACCGCGCGCCGTTCGAGCAGAGGCGCCGCCGCCTCTCTCCTGAGGTCATGGACCACGAGCGAGAACCCTGCCTCGAGCACGAAGCCCGCCAACGGCTGACCCATGTTGCCCAGGCCAATGAACCCGACCTGCATCGCTTCCTCCTTCCTCACTCCGAGCCCGGCTGCTCCGGCAGCAATCCCTCGGGACGCCGGATCATCAGCACGACGAGCACCACGCCGACGAGGATCTGCTGCGCGGCGGCGAGCCGCACGCCCGTCAGGAACGGGATCACGTCCTTGGCGAATCGGCTGCCTTCGAGAAGGCCGAGAAGAACCAGCGAGCCGAGGAGCGCCCCGCGGTTGTTGCCGCTGCCGCCGAGGATGAGGGCGAGCCAGACGAACAAGCTTTCCTGCGGCAGGAACATGTTCGGCTCGACGTACGCGAGATAGTGCGCGAAGAGGATGCCGGCGAGCCCCGCGATGCCCGCGCCGAGCGCGAAGGCCTGGACCTTGAACCGGAACACGGGCTTGCCCGCGACGGCGGCGACGATCTCGTCCTCGCGGATCGCCCGGAGCACGCGGCCGAACGGCGAGCGACGCAGGCGCTCGAGCGCCGCGTAGACGAGCGCGACCACGACCAGCACGAGGGCGAGGTAAAAGAGGTCGTAGTGTCCGGCGAAGCGCGCGTGGAGCGGGCGCGGAATCGCGGTCACGCCGTTCGCGCCGCGCGTGAGCCACGCTTCGTTCAGGAGGAACAGCCGCAAGACCTCGCCGAAGCCGAGGGTGACGATGGCGAGGTAATCCTCTCTGAGTCGCAGCGCGACCATCGCCAAGCCGGCGCCGGCCGCGGTGGCGAGCCCCACCGCCGCCGGCCACGCGAAGACGAGCGGCGCGCCCCCGACGGCCAGCAGGGCGGACGTGTACGCGCCGACGGCGAAGAACGCGACGGCACCGAGGTTCACGAGCCCGGTCAGGCCCCACTGGACGTTCAGGCCGAGCGTCAAGAGCGCCCGGACGCCGACGAGCGTCGCGATGGCGGTGAGGTAGGCGATCATGCGCGCGCGCTCACGAGCGCGCGCCGGCGAGGCCGGTCGGCCTCACCAGCAGCACCGCGAGAATGATCGTGAAGCCGATGGCCGTCTTGTACGTCGGCGGGACCACCAGCATCCCGACCTCTTCCATGATGCCCACGATCAAGGCGCCGGCGAGGGCCCCCGGCGCCGAGCCGATGCCACCGAGAATGGCGGCCGCGAAGACCGAGATGATCAGGCCACCGCCCATCAACGGATCGATGCTCGCGTCGAGGCCGAGGAACACGCCGGCGCCGCCGGCGAGCCCGCCGCCGCCCAGGGTGGCGAGGGCGATCACGCGCTCGGTCGGGACGCCCTTGACCGCCGCCAGCCGCGGATTGTCGGCGGTCGCGCGCATGGCGATGCCGAGTCGGGTCCGGAGGAGGAACGCCTGGGCGAGCGCCATCAAGACCACCGCGACGCCGAGGATGAGGAGCTGGTCGCGGCCGATCCGGAGCCCGGCCACGCTCATGCCGCGCGTCACCGGGACGTCGTAGCTCCGAAAGTCGTTGCCCCAGACGAAGCGCACGACGTTCTCGAGCACGAACGCGACGCCGATCGACGCGATCGCCAGCGAGAACGGACGCCGATCGCGCATCGGCCGGAACGCGATGCGGTCGACCAGGAGCGCCAGGGCGCCGGTCACGACGAGGGCGCCGAGCCAGGCCAGCTCGATGGAGGCGCGCACGCCGTGGTTCAGCACCAGCGCGACGTAGGCGCCCACCGTGAGGTACGTGCTGACGGCGAAGTTCGGAAAGCGCAGGAGCCGCCAGAGGAGCGAGAACGCGACCGCGGGGAGCGCGAGGATGCCGCCCGTCACGACGCCGTTGAAGACGTACTGCGCGATGGGCGGCATCCTCGCGCGGGCCGTCAGGGATTGATGATCATGACGAGCTCGGACTTGCCCTTCCGCACCTGCTGGACGCTGAAGGGGGCCGAGAGAATGTCGCCGATCTGATCGAAGTCGCACGAGCCCGAGGCGCCCTCGTAGTTGATCTTCTTTCCCTCGCCGAGAAGCCTGGCGCCGTCGGCGAAGGAATAGACGACGGTGCCGGGCGGGTTCGAGACCGTTCTGAGATTGTCCTTGATCACCGTTCCCGATGCTTCCCCCTTCGCGGCAGCGAGCGCCAGCGCGACGAGCGTCATCTGGTCCCACGCCTGCGGCGCGTATGGGCTCTGATCCCCGCGGGGCACCGCGGCGGAGAATTCCTTGTAGGCCGGCGAGTCGAACAACGGCGCCCGGTCCATGTTCCAGATGCCCTCCGCCACCTCCGCGCCCACGCCCTCGATGAACTTCGCGTTGATGGCAAAGCTCGGCGCGAGGACCGCCCCCTTGTAGGCGGCCCTGTAGATGTCCTTCGCCATGACGACCGAGTCGGGCGTGTAGCCTTCGAGCATGATCAGGTCGGGATTCGTGGCGAGCACACGCGTGACCTCGCTGCGATACGAAGGCTTCTTGTCCTCGTAGATGAGGCTGTCGGTGATCGTGACGCCGGCGGCCTTCAGCACGCCCGTGAAGGCGTCGCCGAAGGACTGCGCGTACGGCGTCTGGAGCGCCATGTAGGCGACGCGCTTCCACTCTTTCTTGCTCACGGCGAACTTGGCGTACATGCGTCCCTGGAGGTTCGTATTCGGCTGCGTGCGCGCGATGTAGCCCTTGTGATCTCCCTGGGTCACGCTGTCCGCGCCCGACACGCCGATGACGAAGACCCTGGCCTCGACGCAGAGCGGCTTGACCGCCAGCGTCACCGCCGAGGCCCACGTGGAGACGATCGCGACCACCTTGTTGACGTCGATCAGCTTGCGCGCGGCGCGCACGCCCGCCTCGGCGTTCGTCTGGTCGTCCTCGTGGAAGAGCTGGATGGGTCGGGCGTTGATCCCGCCGGCCTTGTTGATCCGCTCGACGACCGCCACCACCGAGCGCTGCATGTCGGGCCCGTACGAGCCGCCTGCGCCGGTGAGCGGACACAGGGTCCCGATGGGGATGGGCTCCTTCGATTGCGCCGAGAGGATTGCCGGCGCGCTCAGCACCAGTCCGGCCGTTCCCGAAGCCTTCAACAGCTCCCGTCGCGTCATCGTCGTCATGCTTGAGTCTCCCAGGTGATGTCAACCGCCCAGATAGAGACGCCGGATCTCGGGGTCGTCGCGCAGCGCTCCGCCCGCCCCTTCCGCGCGGACCCGCCCCATGGCCAGAACATACGCCCGTTGACACAGCGCGAGCGACTCGCGCGCGTTCTGCTCAACGAGCAGGATGCCGAGCCCGCGCGCGTTGATCTCGCGAACGCGGTCGAACACGAGGCGCTGGAGCGCGGGCGCGAGTCCCGCCGACGGCTCGTCGAGGAGGAGCAGACGAGGCTCCACCATCAGGGCCATCGCCATCGCGAGCATCTGTCGCTCGCCGCCCGAGAGCGTTCCGGCCCGGGCGCGCCGGCGCTCGGCGAGGACGGGGAAGAGGTCGACGACGGCGCGGGCCCGCTCGTTCGATGCTCCGGGAGCCGTCCAGGCGCCGATCGTGAGGTTCTCCCAGACGCTGAGCGACGGGAACACGTTCGCCTCCTGGGGCACGTAGCAGAGGCCGCTCGCGACGATGCGCCGGGTGCCGGCGCCCGTGATGTCGGCGCCGCGCAGCGCGATGCGGCCGGAGCGCGGGCGAACGAGCCCGGCCAGCGTCTTCAGCAGCGTCGACTTCCCGGCGCCGTTCGGCCCGATGACGGCGACCAGCTCACCGTCGTCGACGCGAAGCGAGAGACCGTGCAGGATGTCGCTGTCGCCATAGCCGGCCGAAAGCTCGTGCACCTCGAGGAGCGCGGTCACCGGGCGGTCCCCAGATAGGCTTCGAGCACGCGCGGATCGCGCCGGACCTCCGCGAACGGGCCCTCGGTGAGCCGGCGCCCCTGCGCCATCACGATCACCGGGTCGCAGAGCTCGGTGACGAGATCCATGTCGTGCTCGATCAGGAGGAACGTGCGCCCGGCCGCCCGGAGCGCGCGGATCGCCTCAACCAGCGATCGCATCAGCGTGGGGTTCACGCCGGCGCCGGGCTCGTCGAGCAGGATGATGCGTGGGTCGCTCATCAGCGCGCGCGCCAGCTCGAGCAGCTTCTTCTGTCCGCCGGAGAGCGTCTCAGCCCGCGCGGCCGCGAGATGCGCCAGCTCCACGGATTCGAGGAGCGCCAGGGCACGCTCGCGCGCGCGGTGCTCCGCGGCGATCACGCGCGTCGGCGTCGCGAACACGCGGGCGAGCCGTTCGCCCGGCTGAGCGTGGGCGTAGACGAGCACGTTTTCCAGCACGGTCATCCGTCCGAGGGGACGCGGGATCTGGAACGTGCGCCCGACGCCGCGCCTGGCGATCGCGTGCGACGAGAGCCCGTCGAGGCGATCGGCGCCGAGCCGGATCTGGCCGCCGTCGGCGGGCACGAGGCCGCTGATCACGTTGAAGAGCGTCGTCTTGCCGGCGCCGTTCGGTCCGATGAGACCCGTGATCGAGCCTTCGCCGACGGAGAGCGTGCAGCCGCCGAGCGCTTCGACGCCGCCGAAGCGCTTGGTGATGCTGGTGACGCTGAGGAGCTCGGCCGTGGCAGGTTCCCCCGTGGCCCGGGATCATATAAGATTTCCGGAGGCTCGGGGTGTGGCGCAGCCTGGTAGCGCACCTGCTTTGGGAGCAGGGGGCCGGAGGTTCAAATCCTCTCACCCCGACCATTCTTCGCCTGCTACCGCATCCGTGCCCTCTGCGGTCGCGCCTTCGCCATCGTCGTGCCGCCCGAGCGTAAGCGGATTCGACTTCAGGCCAGACCGCACCGTCGCATACACGAGCGATTCGACGGGCATCCTGCTGGAGGTCCGCCGCGGCTCATCGGGCACCATGCCCTGACCCGACGTTGACAGGACGGGCACCGCGCCCGTCCCCTACGGACACGAGAGGAACTACTTCTTCTTGGCGGCAGGCTCCCCGGGTCTGACCTCGCCCACGAACTGAAACTTCTCCTTCCCCTTGAGCACGTCGGGAGTGATCGACCACGTTCCTCGACAACTCGCGCCCACGATCTTGCCCGCGGTCGGAGGGGAGACGATCGCGGTGAACGCGCTCCCGATGGCACCGAGGATGCAGAAGGCCGCCTTGAACGGAGCGTACACAACCGTCCCCAGCACGCTCCCCGCGCCGTAGGCAACCTGCTCCGGCGTGCTCTCGTTCGGGTCGGACCCTGCGGCGGCTGCACTACTCTGTCCGAGGAGCAACAGGCCAAGCAGTAGGATGACGACCCATTTCATCTGACCTTCCTCCTGGCTGTGAAGTCTCACCTAGTCCTCGCATGTGCCGCCTCCGCCTGTGCGGGTTCTGTGCGGCTCCGCGCCGCACCAGCGGCACAACAACGACTCTTGCACCCCTGACGTCGCGCTACTACACTCGCTGTGACGCTTTCGGAGCAGGGGGCCGGAGGTTCAAATCCTCTCACCCCGACCATTCTTTCGACAGTGGGGTATGCTTCCTGCCACCCGAACCGCGCTTCATTCGAGGGAGCGATGAAAGCTCAGGTCGTGATCGCGATGCTGATGGTGCTGGCGCTCGCGGCGCCGGCGCTGGCGTTCAACTGTCCGGTGGTCATCAAGCAGGCCGAGGACCTCATCAAGAAGGCCGAGGCGACGAAGGTGAACGCGGAGAGCAAGCCGCTCATCGCGGAGGGCAAGAAGCTCGTCGGCCAGGCCAAGGCGCACCACGAGGGCGCGAAGACCAAGAAGGACCACGGGGACGCCATCCGCAAGGCGAAGACGGCGGCCGCGTACGCCGAGGAAGCGATCACGCTGGCGACGCCCTGAGGCTCAGACGCGCCGGTCGTAGAAGCGACGGTCGCACTTCAGGCAGCGATACGGCCGCTGCCGCGCCAGCAACAATCGCACCCGCTCCACCACGCCTCTCGGCCCCTTCTACCGCCCGCGGCGCGCGTGGCCAACTTTAGGGGGCAGGTCGTCCTGATCACCGGCGCCTCGTCGGGCATCGGCGAGGCGCTCGCCGGCGAGTTCGCGCGCCGCGGCGCGGCACTCGTGCTGGCCGCGCGTCGCACCGACCGCCTCGATCGGCTGGTGGCCGAGCTGACCGCCGACGGCGCGCGCGCGGTGGCCGTGCGCTGCGACGTGACGGTCGACGGCGAGCCCGAGCGGGCGGCGGCCGCGGCCCGCGAGCGCTTCGGCCGGCTGGACGTGGTCGTCGCCAACGCCGGCTTCGGCGTGGTGGGGCCGTTCGCGCTGCTCACGCTGGACGACTATCGACGCCAGTTCGAGACCAACGTCTTCGGCGTCCTGCGCACCCTCAAGGCGACGCTGGCCGACGTGCGGCGCACGCGCGGCAGGATCGCCGTCATCGGCAGCGTCAGCGGCCACATCGCCACGCCCGGCTCGTCGCCCTACGCGATGAGCAAGTTCGCCGTGCGCGCGCTCGCCGAGGCGCTCGGCCACGAGCTGGCGCGCTCGGGCGTGTCCGTCACGCTGGTGAGCCCGGGGTACGTCGCCTCCGAGATCCGCCGTGTCGACAACCAGGGTGTGCTGCGCGAGCAGACGCCGGAGCCGGTTCCGAGGTTCCTGCTCATGTCGACGACGCGCGCGGCGCGCCAGATCGTGCGCGCGATCGCGTGGCGGCGCCGCGAGGTCGTCGTCACCGGTCACGGCAAGGCGGCCGTGTTCTTTCAGCGGCACGCGCCGTGGCTGACGTCCGCCGTCATCCGGAAGTTCGGCGTCCGGAGCCGGGGCGAGCCGGGGCGTTGAGCGCGCGGCGCTCGGCCAGGTAGGCGGCGAGCGCGACGCCCCACGCGCGCGGCTCGGCGATCCCGAGCGCGCCGAGCCTTCGGTGCGCGAGCACGGAGTAGGGCGGGCGCTTGGCGCGCGCTCCGTACTCGTCCGAGCTGACCGCGGTGAGTGACGGCGTCAGGCCCTCGAGCCGAAAGATCTCGTGCGCGAAGTCGTGCCAGGAGGTCTCGCCCCCGCTGGTCACGTGGCAGAGGCCGGTGTGCCCCGATGCGATCACGCGCCACACGGCGCGCGCCACGTCGAGCGTGTAGGACGGGCCCAGCACCTGGTCGGCGACCACGCGCAGCGGGCGCCCCTCGCGGGCCAGCCTCAGCATCGTCTCGACGAAGTTCGTGCCGTCTTTGCCCGCGCTCCTGGCGACGCCGAAGAGTCCCGACACACGGATCACGAGCGCGCTGCCGCAGCGCTCGCGCGCGAGCCGCTCGCCGGCGAGCTTGGAGACGCCATACGCGCCGAGCGGATTCGGCGCGTCGTCCTCGGTGTAGGGTGCGCCCTTGGCGCCGTCGAAGACGTAGTCGGTCGAAAAGTGCACCAGGGTGGTGCCGAGCGCCTGGCACGCCTCGGCCAGCGTGCCCACGGCCTCGGCGTTCAGCGCGAAGGCGCGGCGCGGCTCGTCCTCCGCCGCGTCCACCGCGTTCCACGCCGCGGTGTTGAGCACGTGCGTGGGCCGCAGCGCTCGCAGCGTCTCGCCCATCCGCCGCGCGTCGAGGATGTCGAGCTCGGAGCGCGGGGGCGTGAGCAGCGTGCCCGGCAGCTCGAACGTCCGCGCGAGATCGAAGCCGAGCTGGCCCGTGGCCCCGATCAGGACGTAGCGCGCGTCGGGCCGGGTCACGGTCTCCGTGTCTCCCACTGCCCTCGCAGTGTAGCGCGGTAGAATCAGCGAGCGTCGCGGCGTCCCCACATGCGCCCGTAGCTCAGTTGGATAGAGCATCGGACTTCTAATCCGAGGGTCGGAGGTTCGACTCCTCCCGGGCGCACCATTAAATTCGCGCGGTTCCGACCCCTTGACAGGCGGAGCGCCGCTGCGCTAGTCGTCTCCCCGCGCGCGCTTCCGAGGCGGCCTTGACGTCGCTTAACCCTAACCGTCCGGGCTGGCATATGAGCATTCCCGGGACGCCGACCGGGGGCCCGTTCGGCAAGAACGCGCTGATCTCCCACGACGAGCTGGTGACCACGGAGATCGGCCAGATCCAGACGCAGTTCGACGGTCCTGGTCACATCGGCGTGAACACGTCGAAGGGCCCGATGATGTACAACGGCGTGATCGCCTGGGACGCCTACGAGCACGGCGCTGGCGGCCGCGTGGTGGGCATGGGTCCGCTGGGCTTCGAGCATCCGGGTGAGCTAGGCTTCGTGTGTCGCGGCGTGGTGCTGGACGCCGTCGCCTACAAGAAGTCCAAGGGCGTGATCCCGGCCGGTGCCGAGATGTTGCCGATCCCCACCAAG
>Ga0209056_10000138_pt1 | contig 77275 bp, 68 predicted proteins | sample GraSoiAngelo_114_FD_185876 | JGI IMG/M metagenome (GOLD analysis project Ga0209056, IMG submission 185876) | Grasslands soil microbial communities from the Angelo Coastal Reserve, California, USA - 14_0903_13_40cm (SPAdes) (version 2) | ecosystem: Environmental > Terrestrial > Soil > Grasslands... | reverse complement strand
CGCTCAGCATCGCGCTCCAGCCTCACTTCCACGTCTATGCCCTCGACCAGCGCGGGCACGGTGACAGCGACCCGGCCGACGTCTACAACGCCATCGCGGCCTTCGACGACATCGGCGGCGTCATCGAGCAGCTCGGCCTGACCTCGCTGGTTCTGATCGGACTCTCGATGGGCGGCCGAAACGCAATCTACTTCACGTCAAAGCGGCCGGAGCTCATCCAGAAGCTGGTCATCGTCGACATTGGCCCGGAGGTCAGTAAGCGGGCCGCGCTGGCCCCCGCCGGCCCTGCCGAACCGGACACATGGGAGAGCATCGAGCAGGCGGCGCAGCATCTATATCGCGGGAACCCGAATCCCGGGATCCACTACTATCGCTGGGTCGTGTCGGCGAGCCTCCGCCAGCGCCCCGACGGCTTGCTGGTCTGGGCCTGGCATCCCAGCGTCAAGGAGCGCCGGTCCCAGCTCGACATCGACTGGTGGGCCGTCCTGCGGGCCATCACGCCGCCGACCCTGGTGCTGCGTGGCGAGAGCAGCACCGTGCTGGACCGCGACGTCGCCGAGCGGATGGCCAAGGAGCTGCCGCGCGGCCGCTTCGTCGAGATTCCGCGGGCCGTGCACACGCTGCACGAGGACAACCCCGACGCGGTCCTCGCCGCGCTCAGGGACTTCCTCGAGTTCTGACCGACTCGACCGTATCAGGGTCGCTTCAGCTTCAGATCCTCGTACGGCGCCGAATACGCGTAGCCCCGGATCAGACTGATGCCCGGCTCCTCGAGCCGTGGACCGATGCCCCAGGTGAACGCCAGCTCGTAGATCGGGACGTGCGTCACCCGATCGTGGAGGATCTGCTGGATCTGGTGGATCAAGGTCTCGCGCTTCTTCACGTCGATCTCGCGCGCCTGACGCTGGAACAGATCCTCGACCTCGGGAATGACGCCCGCGGTGTAGACACCGTCCTTGCTGACGTACGCTTCGAGCCGCGTCGCCGCGTTGCCGCCTGCCCCGGTGATGCCGACGATCACGCCCTTGAGCTTCTTCTCGCGCCACGCCGTGGTGAGGGTGGCCCGCTCCATGGTCCGGATACGCGACTTGATGCCGACGGCCTGAAGGTAGGACGCGAGCGCCTCGCCCATCGAGGTGTAGGGCGGCCAAGGGTGGAAGTCGCCGGCGTCGAAGCCGCTGGGATAGCCGGCTTCGGCCAGGAGCTGCTTCGCCCGCGCCGGATCGAAGGCCGGCGGCTCGAAGGACTTCGAGAACTCGAACGCGCGAGGGATGATGCCGCCGGTCGGCTTCGAAAATCCGAGCGTCTCGGCCTGGTTGAGCGACTTCCGATCGATGGCGTGACTGGCGGCCAGCCGCACGCGCCGGTCGTGCCACGGCGACTTCGGATCCCACTGGTCGGGGAGGTCGAGCCAGAAGACGCCGCTCGACTGGCTCGGCGCCGTGAGCTTGAGCCCCGGCGTTCTTTGAATGTCTTCGGCAACGGGACCGGTCAGCAGATACGCGATGTCCACCTCACCCTTCTTGAGGGCGGCAGCGCGCGTGGTCTCCTCGGGCAGGCTGCGGAGCACGAGCCGTTTGACGCTGGGCGTCTTGCGCCAGTAGCCCTCGTAGGCCTCCAGCACCAGTTCGATGCCCGGGTTGAAGCTCACGAAGCGGTAGGGGCCCGCGCCCACCGGCGCCCTCTTGAAGCCATCGTCGCCCACCTTCTCGACGTATTTCTTCGGAACGATCCAGCCGCTTCCGGTCGCTGAGGTGCCGTAGAAGGTCATGAAGTCGGGCCACGGCTCCTTGAGCAGGAACCGCACACGCCCCCCGTCCACGATCTGGACCTCGCGCACCCTCTCTTTGAGGAGCTTGGCCCCCGAGCCGCGGTAGCGCTCGAACGAGAACTTCACGTCCTCCGCCGTCACCGGCTCGCCGTTGTGGAACTTCGCTCCCTTGCGGAGGACGAACTCATACGTCATCCCGTCCTTCGATTGGCTCCACGACTCGGCGAGGCTCGGCGTGTTCCACCCGGCCGGCATCGGCTTCACCAGCGCATCGTGCAGCGCGTAGAGCATCATGAACGGCGTGATGATGCCCTCGGTCTCGGCCGGGTCGAGCCACCGCGAGGCCAGCGTGATGTGGACTCCCCAGGTCACCGTGCCTTCGGGCGCGGCCGCCGCCGGTCGTGAAATTCCGAGCAGGACCAGGCAGGTCACGACGACGATGCCAAGTCGAATGATCGAGCCTCTCATGAGTACCTCCAAGTAGGATGGACGTCGCCCCATGATGCCACAGACCATGCACATCCTCGCGCTGGCCGGGGCCCTCTGCTCGGCGGCCGCGACGATCTTCATCCGGCAAGGGCTCCGCGGCGGCGATCCGTACACAGGGTTCTGGATCAACGTCGTCGTCGGGACCGCCAGCCTCTGGGCCGTCGTCATCGTCACCGGCGGGCCGGGCCACGTGTCCGTCAAGGGAGCCCTCTTCTTCGTCCTCGCCGGCCTGATCGGCACCGTTGGCGGGCGGCTTCTCAGATTCGTCGCGATCGAGAAGGTCGGCGCCTCGATCAGCGCCGCCCTCATCAACCTCAATCCGTTCGTGGCCTCCGCGCTGGCCATCGTGCTGCTCGGTGAACACATCACGCTGCCGATCGTGGTGGGCACGGCCGTCATCGTGGCGGGCACCACGCTCTTGTCCGTCGGTGGTAAGCGCCTCGGCTTCCGGCCGGGGCAACTCGCGCTCCCCGTGCTGTCGGCCACGTGTTTCGGCGTGGTGGCGGTCCTGAGGAAGCGCGGCCTGAGCGACATGGGAGCGGTCATGGGCTCGGCGATCAACGTGACGACGGCCCTCGTCGCCTACACCGCGTTCCTGCTGGCCTCCGGGCGGTCGGAGGTCATGGTCTGTCGGGGCCGGAGCCTCGCCTACTTCGTGGCCGCGGGCCTCGCGGAGAACGTCGGGGTGTTCATGAACGTCGTCGCGCTCAGCCTGGGCACGGTGAGCGTCGTGACGCCCCTCTACGGCACGGCGCCGATCTTCGTCCTGTTCCTGGCGCCGTTTTTCCTACGCGATGTCGAGACGCTCCGGCTTCGCGTGGTCGCGGGAACGCTCCTGATCGTCCTCGGCGTCTATCTGATCACCGCGCTGACGGGGCGCTGATGGCGCCCTCGTTGGTGGCCGGCCCGGCCTCTCGTCGCGTCAGCCGATGACGCGGCCGCCCATGACGCGAATGGAGTCGCCAGTGACGTACGCCGACGCGTCGGAGGCGAGGAACAGGCAGGCGTCGGCGATCTCCTCGGGCCGGCCGAGCCGGCGGAGCGGGATCTTCGCGAGCTCGTCCGCCGAACCCGGCGGCGACTGGCTGAACTCCGGATACCACTCGGCGTAGCGCCGCTCGGTGTCCATGAAGCCGGGCATCACCATGTTCGCGCGGATCCCGAAGGGACCCAGCTCCGCCGCGAGCGCCCGCACCAGGCCGAGCAAGCCCGTCTTGGCCGCGGTCACCGCCGCCGTGTTGGGCCGGCTCGTCACGCTGGACTGTCCGCCGATGGCGATGATGCTCCCCCGCCGGCGCTCCTTCATGGCGGGCACGACGGCCCGCGCGAGGTAGAAGGCGGAGCTGAGATCGACCGCGAGCACCCGGTCCCACTCGGCGACCGGCGTCTCGCTGACGGCTCGGTGCGGCCGGATCGCCGCGTTGCAGACGAGAACGTCGATGGCCCCGAGCTCGGCCAGCCCCCGCTGGACCATCGCCTCGCAGGCGGCCGCATCGGCGACGTCGGCGAGCACCGGGACGACGCGCACGCCCGCCTTGCGGCACTCGGCGGCGACGGCCTCCAGCTCCTCGACGTTGGCGCGCGTGTTCAGCACGAGGTCCGCTCCCTCGGCGGCGAACGCCAGCGCGATGGCGCGGCCGATGTTGCGGCTGGCGCCGGTGACCAGCGCCGTCCTTCCCTGGAGCTTCGGATCACTCATGGCCTCTCCTCAGCGATACCCGGCGGTCTTCAGCCGGGGAAACACCTCGTCGCGAAACGTCCGGATCTCCTGGGCCGGCCCGACGAAGGTCTGGAAGGCCATGACGTAGAGGCTCCGGACCCCGGCGGCCGTCATCTCGATGATGCGCCGGGCGCAGTGCTCCGGCGTGCCGACCAGGCCCAGGGCATCGCAGAGCTCGGCGATGATCTCGTCGGGCACGAACGACGTGGCGGCGATCGCCTGCTCCCAATCCTGCGCGTGCGAGAGGTCGGGGTAGATGTTGAGCACGCTCGCGGGGATGTCGAAGTGCGGGATGGACAGCCCGGTGTGCTCGAGCCATCGCGAATGGACTCGCATGATGCCCTGATGCACGACGGTGGGGCGCGCCTGCCGCCGTGCCTCGGCCATCGTCGCCGCGATGCCCGTGCGGACCGCCCAGACGATCTCGAGATCCTCGAGGCGCCGCCCGCTCCGCCGCGCTCCTCTCTCCAGGTGCGTCAGCACCGCGTCCACGATCCCGCGGTGAAATCCGACCAGGAGCATGACGCCGTCGGCGATCTCGCCGGCGAGCTCGATGGCCTTCGGCCCCGAGGCCGCCATCAGGAGGGATACCGGCCGGCCCGCGGCGTAGGCGAGACGCCCCGGCGTGCCCTGAAAGTCCACGGCTTCGCCCGCCAGCAGCTTGCGCAGGGCCGTGATGCACGTGCGCATCTCGGCGAGCGTGGCCGGCTTTCGGCCGATCGTGCTCGCCGACGTGTAACCCGTGCCCATGACGACCTTCGTGCGCCCCGGCGCCAGCTCGGCGACGGTCTGGATCGCGCCGGCCAGGACGGAGACGTGCCGCGAGAACGGGTTGGTCACCGCCGGAAACAGCGCCAGCCGCGACGTGCGGGTAGCCGCCTGCCCGAGCGTGACGAACGTGTCGCGGCACAGGAGTTGACTGTCGAGGATCCCCGCGCCGTCGAAGCCGGCGGCCTCGACGTCCTCGATCAGCCGGATCAGCTCCGGCATCGGTGACGTCCCCGGAATCCGGAGCGAGACTTGAACGGGTCGGGCCATGAGGTCGGCTCCTCTCTCCAATCGCCTCAGCGCAGGCGGATCACTCGGCCATCGACAGGGCGGCGCGAGAGATCCGCAGGCCGTCGCCGCCGCGCTGCATCCAGTCCGCTTGCTGGAATGCTTCGGTGATCCGCGTCAACGGGCCTTGAGCACCGCGACACGTCCCGCCATGCGGCACCTCCTCGTCCGGGGAGAATAGGGTCTGGGCTCCAGCTTGTCCAGCCGCGCTCCACGATGCGCCGCGGCACCGAGTCCTGCCCCGCCGGCCTCCGCTACCGGTTCTAGCAGTGCTATAGTCTGGCGTCAGACCAACCCGCAGGAGGGGAACCATGAAGCTTCTGTTCTTCGACGACTTCAAGCTGGGTGTGCTGAAGGGCGACGCCGTGGTCGACGTGTCGGACGCGGTGAAGGACATACCGCATACCGGGCCGCACAACCTGATCAGCGGGCTGATCGAGCGGTTCGCCGACTACAAGGGACGCCTGGAAGGCGCGGCGACCCGAGGTCAGGGCAAGCCCGTCAGTCAGGTCCGGATCAGGCCCCCCCTCCCGAAGCCGTACAACATCGTCGCCATGGCCGTGAATTACATGGAAGACGGCACCCGCGCGGAGCCGGCGCCCATCAACGCGTTCCACAAGTCCCCCAACTCCGTCATCGGCGACGGCGACACCATGGTGCTGCCCGACGTGCCCGCGACGATCTTCGAGGGTGAGGCCGAGGTGGCGCTCGTGATCGGCAAGAAGGCGACCGCCGTCGGCGCGGGGCAGGCGATGAGCTATATCTTCGGCTACCTGAACTTCATCGACGGCTCGGCCCGTGGCCTGCCGCCGAGCGGCAACACGTTCTATCAGATGAAGTCGCGCGACACCTTCTGTCCGATGGGGCCGTATATCGTGACCGCCGACGAGATTCCCGACCCGCACCGGCTGCAGGTGAAGCTCTGGGTCAACGGTGTGCTCAAGCAGAACTACAACACGAGCGACATGGCCCACAAGATTTCGCGCTGCATCGAGTGGGTCACCTCGATCCACACGCTCGAGCCCGGCGACCTGATCGCGACCGGCACGAATCACCGCGGGCTGAGCGGCTTCCAGAACGGCGATCGGATCGAGATCGAGACCGAGGGCCTGGGCCGGTTGCACTTCAACATCCGCGACGACCTCAAGCGCACCTGGGGCCGAGAGACACGGCTGGATCGGCAGGAGAAGAAGCTGGAGGGCACCACGCCGCAATTGACCGGGAAGTACACACCCGCTCCACGATAGAGGCGGTGCGCGCCGCCGGCCGTCGCGGGGCTGGGCCCCGCCGGCTGAGGCGCGACTCCGGATTGGCGTGCGCGCCGCCGGCCGTCGCGGGGCTGGGCCCCGCCGGCCGAGGCGCGACTCCGAATACACGAGGGGACGACGGTGGCGTACCCCCGCTCTCGCTTCGAGGTGAGGAGACGCGATGATCGAGCGGCGACCGTTCGGACGAACCGGCCACCTCAGCAGCGTGACGCTCTTCGGCGGCGCCGCCCTGGCCCGAGTGAATCAGGCGGACGCCGACCGCGCGCTGGAGGTGCTGCTACGATACGGCGTCAACCACATCGACACCGCGGCGCGGTACGGAGACTCCGAGCTGCGCATCGGACCGTGGATGGCGCGTCACCGGAGGGACTTCTTTCTCGCGACGAAAACGGGGTCGCGGACCGCCCGTGAGGGCCGCGAGGACCTGCATCGCTCGCTCGAGCGGCTGCGCGTCGACCACGTCGACCTGATCCAGCTGCACTCGCTCGGGCACCCGGACGACTGGGACCAGGCCATGGGGCCCGGGGGCGTGCTCGAGGCGATGATCGAGGCCCGCCAGCAAGGGCTCACGCGCTTCATCGGCGTGACAGGCCACGGCTGGACCATCGCCGCCATGCACCGGCGGAGCCTCGCGCGCTTCGACTTCGACTCGGTGCTGCTCCCCTACAACTTCTTCATGGCCGAGAACGAGCGCTACCGGCAGAGCTTCGAGGCAGTGCTGACCGTCTGTCGCGAACGCAACGTCGCCGTCCAGATCATCAAGTCGATCGCGCGTGGCCCGTGGGCGACTACGGACCGGACGCACGCCACGTGGTACCAGCCGCTCGAGGATCAGGCGGACATCGACCGCGCGGTGCACTGGGTGCTGGGCGTGCCGGGAGTCTTCCTCAACACGGCGGGTGATCTGGCGCTCCTGCCGAAGGTCCTCGACGCGGCGAGCCGCTTCGAGCGCCGGCCGCCCGACGACGCGATGGCGACGATGCTCGACGCGAAGCGGATGACCTCGCTCTTCGGCCTCGCGACCTAGCCCGTCGTGCATTGTAGGCGACCACGACCCTCCGGAGGAGAGACCCGATGAAGATCACGCACGTGACCACCCGCGCGCTGCGCACGCCGGCCGACAATCCGCTCGTCGTGGGGCTGCCCGCCCCCACCGACACGCGCGAGTTCGTCACCCTCGAGCTTGGCACCGACCAGGGCCTGGTGGGCCTGGGGCTGACCTTCTTCGGCGGCGGGCTCACCCCGGCGCTCAGGACCGCGGTCGAGGAGCTCGCCCGGCTCACCGTCGGCGAGGACCCCACCCAGGTGGAGGCCATCACCGCCAAGCTTCGGCGCGCCGCCGGCAGCTCGGGTCCCGGCGGCATCTTCACGCTGGCGCTCTCGGCCGTGGACATCGCGTGCTGGGACCTCAAGGGCAAGGCCATGGGCCAGTCCGTGTGCGCGCTGCTCGGTGGCTTGCGCGAGCGGGTGGCGACGTACGCGAGCGGCGCCCTCATGCGTCCGCATCCGGTCGACTATCTCGCCAAGGCGGGACCCCGGCTCCGGGACATGGGCTTTCGCCAGATGAAAATGCAGTGTGGGAGCGAGCCGACCGTCGCCGCCTCGGTCGAGCGCGTGCGGGTCATGCGCGAGTCGATCGGTGGGGACATCGACCTCATGTGCGACATCAACCAGCTCTGGAGCGTGAATCAGGCGATCGAGATCGGCCGACGCATCGAGCCCTCTCACCTCTTCTGGCTGGAGGATCCGACCACGCACGACGACTATCCCGGCCTCGCCCGCATCGCCGACGCGCTGACCACGCCGATCGCGGCGGGCGAATACCACTACGGCATCGTGCCCTTCCGCCACCTGCTGGAAGCGCGCTCGATCGACATCGTGATGATCGACCTTCTGCGCGTGGGCGGCATCACGCAGTGGATGAAGGTCGCCGGCATGGCCGAGGCGTTCAACCTCCCCGTGGTGAGCCACCTCGTGCCGGAGATCCACGTCCATCTCGTCGCGGCCATTCCCAACGGCCTCACCGTCGAGTACATGCCGTGGACGCTCAGGCTGTACGAGGAGACGCCGCCGATCGAGGGCGGCCAGCTCGTCGTGCCGAAGAAGGCCGGGCTCGGGCTCGCGTTCGATCAGGGAGCGCTCAAGCGTTATCAGGTCGGCTGATCGCGCTCCGTCCCGAATCGCGCGTCAGAAGGAGCGGACCGACGTGAGTCGTTCCCGCGCCATCCCCCTGCGCCTGGTCACGCCCAAGTCGCGCGCGCGCACGCATTCGATTCACGACAACCAGCCGGTCCTCTCGCGCGCCGACCGCGACGACGTCTGGATCCACACGGCCGACGCCGCCGCGCGCGGGATCATCGACGGCCAGCCCGTGCGTGTCTTCAACGCGCGGGGAGCGACCCGGCTCCCGGCGCGAGTGACCGACCGCATCGCGCCGGGCGTCGTCTCGATCAACGAAGGCGCCTGGTTCACGCCGGACGCAACGGGCTTCGACACGCACGGGTGCGCCAACGTGCTCACGGCCGACCGGACGTCGCCCGCGGGCGCGGCCCCGTTCAACTCCTGCTTCGTGGACGTGGCGCCGATCTCCTGAGCTCGTCCGCGGCGAGCCGGATTGGCAAACGACCCTGTGACAATTCCCTGGGCGTTTGCGAATCAGAGTAGTGCGTCCGTGACTCGCGCCGGAGCCCGCACGACGATGCGGACGCTTGCGCCGCGCTTGGGTGGGCGCTAGAGTCAGCCGGGCTCCCACAGGAGGACTCCCCATGCGCCTCAACCGCTGGCTACGCCCGGCGATGTCCATCGCGCTGTTGGTCACCCTCATGGGTGCGGCCTCGGCCCAGCCGACGAAGTTCCAGGAAGCGCCCGTGTTGGCGGAGCAGGTCAAGGCCGGCAAGCTCCCGCCGGTGGAGAAGCGGCTTCCCGTCGACCCGCTGGTCGTGCCCGTGGTCGAGCGGACAGGACAGTACGGCGGCGTGTGGCGGCGCGCGTTCCTCGGCCCGGCCGACTCAAACAACTACGTCCGGGTCGTCTACGACGCGCTCGTGCGATTCTCGCCGGACGGCGCCAAGATCGAGCCCAAGATTGCCGCGGGATGGGAGTCCTCCCGAGACTTTCGAGCCTGGACGATCAAGCTCCGCCAGGGCGCACGGTGGTCGGACGGCGCACCGTTCACCGCCGACGACATCCTCTTCTGGTACCAGGACGTCCTCCTGAACAAAGACCTCGTGCCGGCCCTCCCGTCCTGGATGCGCAACGCGGACGGCACGCCGGCCACGGTCGAGAAAGTGAGCCCGACGGCCGTGCGCTGGACCTACAAGCAGCCCAATACGCTGCTGCTGACCGCGCTCGCGAACCAGGACGGCGGTGACCGCACCTACGCCGTCTTCCTCCCCGCGCACTACCTCAAGAGGTTCCATCCGACCCACGCCAAGAAGGACGAGGTGGACAAGCTCGTGGCCGCGGCGGGCTTCAAGACGTGGACGGAGCTCTTCGCCGCGCGCAACGCCCCCCCGGAGAATCCCGAGCGTCCGACCATGGCGGCGTGGATACCGGCGACGCGCGTGAGCGACCAGGTCTTCACGCTGAAACGCAATCCGTACTTCGTCGGTGTGGACCCGAGCGGGAACCAGCTGCCGTACCTCGACGAGGTCCGCTTCACGTTCTTCGCCGACATCCAGGCCCTGAACCTGGCGGCGATCGCCGGCGATTTCGACATGCAAGAGCGCCACATCCAGATGACGAACTATCCCGTCTTCAAGGAGAACGAGAAGACCGGGAAGTACCGTGTCATCACGTGGCCGACCTTTGGCGGGGCCGACGCCGTCGTCCAGCTGAACCAGACGTACAAGGCCGACCCGGACATCGGCAAGCTCCTGGCCACCCGGGAGTTCCGCGTCGCGCTCTCGGAGGCCATCAACCGTGATCAGATCAAAGAGTCGGTCTTCCTCGGGCTCGGCGAGGCCCGACAGGGCGTGCCGTCCCCGTGGCATCCCTACTTCCCGGGAGACCAGTACGCCAAGAAGCACACGCAGTACAGGCCCGACGAAGCCAACAAGCTGCTCGACCAGCTCGGGCTCGGCAAGCGCGATGCGGACGGCACTCGCCTGCTCCCGAACGGCAAGCGCGTCGTCCTGGAGCTCTCCGTGGTGCCGGCCTTCGCCGCCTGGCCCGACGTCGCCCAGCTCGTCGCCAAGGACTGGGAGAAGGTCGGCGTGAAAACCGTCGTCCAGCTGCGGGAGCGCGCGCTGCACTTCAAGATGCGGGACAACAACGACCTCATGACCGAGATGTGGAACGAGGACACCACCGGGTTCCCGTTCACCGGCAATGCGAAGTTCGACCCGCGCAACTCGCCGATCCTGACCCTGGGGCCGCTCTACGGGCGCTGGGCGCAGACCAAGGGCGCGGAGGGTGTCGAGCCGCCGGCATCGATCAAGCGCATCATGGAGATCGTCGATCAGGCCAAGACGGTCGGGCCCGAGCAGCAGGCGAAGCTCGCCCAGGAGCTGTTCCGGATCTGGGTCGACAATCTCTGGGAGATCGGCACGGTGGGCCTTACTCCGATGGTGCAAGGCGTCGTCGTGGCCAACACGCGGTTCCGGAACGTTCCGACGACGCTCGGGAACGACTGGCCCCTCCGGAGCCCGGGCAACGCGCGCGTCGAGCAGTTCTTCTTCACCCGCTAACGGAGAATTTCCAGGGGGGTCGCCCGTGGATCGTCGGTGACGGCCGCCGCGATCCCGCGCTCCGCCGTCCGGGCCGCCATGAAGGCGACGGTCGCCGCCACGACGTCCGGATCGCGCAGGATGCGGCGATGTCCGAGGCCTTCGGTCATGAGCAGATCGGCGCCCGGCCAGGCGCGGGTGATCGCCATGCCGTGCTGCCACGGGATCTCGCTATCGCCGCGGTCGTGGACGACGAGCAGCGGCATCGCCAGCGTCGGCGCCAGCCGGGCCACGTCGAAGGCCGACCAGGATCGCCCCACGCGCTCCTCGATTCGACTCTGCATCCGCTCTCTCACCGCGCGCGAGAACCCAAGCCTCTCGGTGAACCGGACCGCCGGGTCACGCAGGTCCGCGGCGGGGCTGACGAGCACGACGGCGCCGGCTTCGAGACCGTCGTAGAGGGCGCGCACCGCGGCCGTGGCTCCGATCGAATGAGCGATGAGCCCCGCGAAACGCCGGCGCGAGACGGCAACGGCGCGGATCGCCTCGGTCACCTCGGGAATCGTCACGATCCCCGAGTCGGATGCGCCGTGACCTGGAGCATCGAACGTCACGACCGAGAAGCCGCGCGCCACCAGCGGACCGACGAAGGCCCCCAGCTGCGCGCCGCGGCCGCCCCAGCCGTGCACGAGAAGCACGCTCGGTCCTCTCCCCCACACCCACGTCTCGATTCGGCGCGCGCCGACGCGCATCGGCCGCGCGCGTGCGGTGGCGAGCAGATCGATCTCCGCGCCCAGACGGCGCCCACGCGGCGGAGTGAGGAACAGACGCTCCGCGAGCTGCGTCGCGAGCTCCGGGGCGAGCGCCGAGAGCGCGCGGTTGCCCGCGCGGACGAGCGGTAGGAGCCGGGAGCTCCCCGAAGATCGAACGATCGTGCTTTTCTCCATCGCGATGTATTCGGCGTCGGTCATGACGGTTCTCCTCTCCGGGTGTTAGCGGCGCCGGCCGCTCGACGTGGCGGCGGCTGACGGGTGCGCGGCCGTGCGCGACGGCGCGCGGCAGGCACGGAGCAAGGACTCGAACGCGCTGGCAGCGCGAGCACGGGCCTTGGGATCGCGCATCAGGCGCGAGGCGTGCACGAACGCGAGGCCGATCCCCTGGCAGTCGTGGGCGAACTGCTCGCAGTCGAGGTCGGCGCGGAAATGGCCCTCGTGCACCGCGATGCGCGCGGCGCCGGCCAGCGTGTCGATCCAGTCGCGAAGATTCTGGACAACGAAGTCGCGCACCGGGCCCGGTCGGTCGTCGAGCTCGAACGAGGCCGCCATGAACGGGCAGCCCCCGGGAAGGCTCGGCGACTGCTCCCACGCGAGCCAGCGCTCGAACAGGGCACGGACGCGCGGCTCACCGCGGCGGACGGTCAGGGCGGGCTTGACGACGGTCTCGACCATCCGGGCGCCGGCCATTCTAAGGATGTCGAGCTGAAGGGCTTCCTTCGAGCGGAAGTGGGCGAACAGACCGCTCTTGGACATTTCGAGGTCCTCGGCCAGCCGGCCGATCGTCAGCCCCTCGAAGCCGACCCGAGTCGCGAGCTCCAGGGCGCGCGTGAGAATCGCCTCGCGCGTCTGTTCGCCCTTGGTGCCGGCTCGGGGCCTCGCGGGGGTCCGCATGGCGGCTTTCATGGCCGAGATAATAGTACGACCGTTCGGATGTGTCAAGGCCTGTCCGGCAAGGCCCCTGATCACGCGTAGCGCCGGGAAGGTGCTCCTACTGCAGCACGCGCACGGCGGCGCGAAGCTCGGCGATGTGCGCCGCCCGCACGGCCGTTTGGCGCACCGCGATCGCGGGATCGCTGTAGGTCGGCGGCGTGCGCGCCGCCGCCTGATACGCCTGAGTCAACGCCGCCCGCAGCTCCGTGAGATGAATCACCTGGACCGGAGTCGCCCCGGGAACGAGTACCGGATCGCTCCACGCAAACGCGGCCAGAGAGCGCCGGACGCGCTCGCGGTCGATCGCCAGCCTCAGCTCCGTCACGTGCACCACCTTGACGAGGCTGACGCCGGCGGCGAGCGGGTCATCGGCGAACACCCCGCCGAACGTCGTCGCGAACGTCGCCGTGACCACCCGAGCCCCGGCCATGTTCACGGTGCAGAGCGCGGCCATTCCGGCGCAAGCGCCGCTCCAGCCGGAGAATGTCGCGCCCGCCGCCGCCACGGCGGTCAGCGTGACCTGCGTGCCCGGCGCGAACGCCGCCGCGCACGTCGCGCCACAGCTGATCCCTCCCGGAGTGCTGCTCACGCTGCCCGATCCCTGGGTCGAGACCGACAGCACGAAGGCCTGGAACACGAAGGTCGCCGTCACCGTCGTGTTGGCGCCGAGGGTGACGGCGCAGGTGCCGGTGCCGGAGCAGCCGCCACCGCTCCAGCCGCCGAAGATGGAGCCGAGGTCGGCCAGCGCCGTGAGCGTCACGGTCGTCCCGGGCGTGAAGGCGGCGGCGCAGGTCACCGGGCAGCCGATACCGCTCGGCGCGCTGGTGATCGTCCCGCCGCCCGTGCCGGCGCGCGCGATGGTGAGCGTGAAGGTCGGGATGCTGAACGCCGCGCTCACGGTCGTGGCGCCCGCGATCGTGACCACGCACGAGCCGGTCCCCGAGCAGCCGCCACCGCTCCAGCCCGTGAACACGCTGCCGGCGGGCGCCGCCGTCAGCGTCACGACCGCGCCCGCGCCGAAGGTCCGTGAGCACACGCTCCCGCAACTGATCCCCGCGGGCGCCGACACCACCGTCCCCGTTCCCGTGCCGGTGGGGCTGACCGTCAGCAGGAACGACTGGCTGACCTCCACGATCCGCTGGAGCGTGCCGTTGCTGCCCGAGCCGTAGTGGACGACGTACAGCTCGCCCGCTTCGTCCTCGCCGAACGAGGTGATCGACAGCGTCGTGTCGATGAGCTGGGGCCCCGACCAGGTCTGACCGCTCTGGATCCCGGTCCAGATCCGACCGGTGCAGAAGTCGCCGTAGAAATAGCGGGCGGCGAATTGGGGGAAGCGTCCGCCGCGATAGCGGTAGCCGCCGATGATGGAGCAGCCCAGCGAATGGTCGTACTCGAGGATCGGCAGCGTCAGCGTGCCGTCGTTGCACGCGCTCGAGGGATTGAAGCAGAGGGTCCCCTCCATGCGGCGCCAGCCGTAGTTCTCGCCGCCCGTGCTCGCGGCTGGCTGGAAGTTCACCTCTTCGCGGGCCCCCTGCCCGACGTCGGCGATGAAGAGATCTCCCGTCTGCCGGTCGAAGCTGAAGCGCCAGGGGTTGCGCAGACCGTACGCCCAGATCTCGGCAAGCGCGCCGGGAGTGCTCCGGAAGGGGTTGGTCGCCGGAATGGCGTAGGGAGAGGCGCCGTCCACGTCGATGCGGAGCATTTTCCCGAGGAGCGTGCCAAGGTTCTGCGCGCGATTGCCAGGATCGCCGGCGTCGCCCCCGTCGCCCAGGCCGATGTAGAGGAACCCGTCAGGCCCGAATGCGAGCTGCCCGCCCTTGTGGTTGGTGAAGAAGGGCGGCTGGGTGACGTTCAGGAGGACTTGCGCGGACGCGGGATCGGCGACGTTGGGATCGGCCGAGACGCGGTAGCGCGCGATCGCGGTGTCGCCGGCGGTATTCGTGTAGTGGACGTAGAACAGGCCATTGGACGCGTAGTCGGGATGGAAGGCGAGGCCGAGGAGGCCCCGCTCGCCGCAGCACGTGATGAGCGTGCTGATGTCGAGAAAGGCGGTGGACCGTACCTGCGTGCCGTCGTGGATCCGGATACGCCCCGTCTGCTCGACGATGAACAGGCGCCCCGAGCCGTCGCCGGCATGGGCGACGCCGAGGGGAGAGCTGAGACCCGTGGCGACCGGCTCGAAGCCGAGGGTCAGCTGCGCCTCGGCGCGACCTCCCGGACACACCGCCGCGGCCACAGTGACGAGGAGCGCCACCGCCGCGGAATGGGCGATCAGGGCTGGGTGGAGACGTGACGTGGCCATCGTTTGATTTTAGTCCTCGCCCCGGAAATCCCAGAATCCGGCGCCGAGGCGGGGACGAGGAGGCTGGGGCGCGGAGACCGACCGCGCCCCAGCCGGATGTCAAGCTTCAGAGCGAGCGCAGGAAGTTGAGCAGGTCTTGCTTGTCGCCCTCGCCAAGTCCGTTGAACCGGTCGATGACGGCGTTCGCCTCCGACGGGCCGAACTTGAGGTTGCCGGCGCTGCCGTGAGCCCGGATCGCCTCCAGGAGGTCATTCGTGCGACCGTCATGGAGGAAGAAGATCCGCTGGCCGAGACCCCAGAGCGGAGAGGTCCGGAACTCGTCGCCACGGGCCGCGCCCTGCAGGATGTCGTCGGCGAGCCCGGGCCCCATGCCGTGAAGCGCCAGGTCCGAGAACAGGTTCACGTTCTGGTAGCGCAGGGCGGCCACGCTAGAATTGTCGGTCTTCAGCGCCGGCGTGTGGCAAAGAGCGCAACCAACCTCCGTGAACCGCTGGCGACCGCGTGAGACCGAGAACGATGATGCGCGGCCAAAGCTCGACACGGGGGTTGGCGGCGCCAGGAACCGCTGGAAGTTGGCGAAGTTCTCGATGGCGCTGAGCTGGCGAATGCTCGGCGTCACGTTGTTGGGAACCATCGCGAACTGGCAGGTCCCGGTCTCGTCGCGCTCGATCGGGAACAACTCGTTGGTGATCCCCATCTCGACGTTGTACGCCTCGCCGGAGAAGAGGAGCAGCGACTGGTTTTGCGCCTTCCAGCCGAACCGGGCGATGCGCCCGTCGTTACCGTTCCGGTTGGGACGACCGCTGATGCCGAGGATCCTCTTGGCGAACGGGTTGCCGGCGAGGTTGGCGACAATCGTGCTGTCGGAGATCTGCTCGATCAGCCCGGCGCCGAAGATCGGCGTGGGGATCCGGAAGATGATGTTGTTGTTGAGGATCTGCCTCTCGAAATTCGCCTGCTGGATGGTGCAGCCGACGGCATCCGGGTGCCCGGCGATCACGAAGAGGGCGTGGACGCCGCCGTCGCGAGTGCCGTTGGGATTGTACTGGAAGCGAGCCTCTTTGATGGGGCCGTCGGGCGTGATGAACGACGGCACGACGTTGCCCGCGCCGAACCCGAGATCTCCGACCACGCGGAACAGTGGGTTCATGGCGGGGCTCGTGCCCCCGACGTCCGGTTGGCTGTGGCAGCCCCCACAACTCACAAAGTTGAAACGCGGGCCGAGGCCCTCGTCGAGGCCATCCTCCTCCGCGAACTCTTTCCTCCCCGCGTCGAACATTTCCAGCTCGTCGCTGGTCAGGGCAGCATAGGGCACGCCGGCTCCAGCCGGGTCGCCTCGCGGGCCGGGATCTTTGGCCAGGAACTGCGCCTGGATGATCCCTGCCAAGCTGAAGAACGCCACGACCAGGACGACGGATAGGAGCTGCCACTGCTTCTTGTTCAAAGTCGGCTCCGCTTTCTGTCCATGGGTGTACTGCCACGAGGCTGTACCCGCGGACCCGGTGAATAGACGGATCGGCGGTGTTGTAAACCCGCAAGCGGAGTGCCAGACCCTTACGCTCGCAACCTCCGGAAAACACGTCGCGGCCGCGACGGCCGAGCCTCTGACTTTCGCAATCATGGGAATCGCCCCGCCGAAGCTTCGCGTGGCTGAGAAAGACCAGGCCGCGCGCCAGATGTCCGAGGGGCGGCCGGCGGCTCTCTGACATCGTGCGAAGATAGGCCGTCGGCGGCGGCGGTGGATGGGGCGGGGGTTCGACTTTCCGAACGAGGGAGTTTGAGTTGACGCGATACGTCCTGAAGCGTCTCGCGCTGCTGCCCGTGCTCCTCTTCCTCTTCTCGGTCACCGTGTTCGCAATCGTCCAGGCGCCGCCGGGGGACTTTCTCACCACCTACGTGGCGACCCTGGCGTCGTCTGGAAGCTCGATCAGCGCCGAGCAGATCGAGGCCCTGCGTTCGGAGTACGGCCTCGACCGGCCGATCTGGGTTCAGTATCTCCGGTGGATGCAGAACCTCCTGACCGGCAACCTCGGCCTCTCGCTGGAGTACCAACGTCCCAACGCCGAGCTGATCGGCGAGCGGCTCGTGTTGACCGTGGTCCTCGCGTTGTTCGCATTCGCCATCACCTGGATCGTCGCCGTCCCGGCTGGCATCTATTCGGCCATGCATCCACGCTCGGTCGTCGACTACCTGCTCACCGTCCTCAACTACGTCGGCGTCGCGACCCCGAACTTCATGCTGGCGCTGGTGCTCATGTGGGGGGCCTTCGCGTACTTCGGCCTGTCCGTCACCGGTCTCTTCTCGCCCGACTTCGTGGAGGCGCCATGGAGCCGGGCCCGCGTCCTCGACCTCCTGAAGCATGTCTGGCTGCCCGCGGTCGTGCTCGGCGTCGCCGGAACGGCTCGCCTGACCCGGGTGATGCGCGCCAACCTGCTCGACGAGCTGCACAAGCCCTACGTCACGACCGCGCGCGCGAAGGGACTATCGGAGTGGCGGCTCGTGCTCCGCTACCCGGCCCGCCTCGCGCTGAATCCGCTGGTCAGCACGATCGGCTGGTACCTCCCGCTCCTGTTCTCGGGAAGCCTGATCGTCGCAACCGTCATGAACCTTCCCAACATCGGGCCGCTCCTGCTCCGGGCGCTGATCAACCAGGACATGTACCTGGCCGGGAGCATCCTCCTCATCTACTGCTTTCTCACCATCGTGGGCACGCTGATCTCCGACATCCTCCTCGCGTGGCTCGACCCGCGCATCCGACTCGACGGGGGATGAGATGACCGAGCGCCCGCCCGCGGTGGCGCCGGAGACGGCCGAGGATCGCATCTCGGTCGCATCGAACTGGCGACTGGTGTGGTGGCGGTTTCGCAAGCACCGCCTGGCGCTCCTGAGCGCGCTCGTGTTGCTCGCCCTCTACGGCATCGTGCTGTTTCCCGATTTCCTCAGTACCCAGGATCCCGAGGCGACGGAGGCTCGTCTCGCGTTCATCCCGGTGCAGCGGCTCCACCTCTTCGACGGCGCGCGCCTGAGGCCCTGGGTCCCGGCCGTCGTGGGCAAGCGCAATCCCATCACGCTGCGCATGGAGTGGCGCGTCGACGAGAGCCGGAGGGTCCCGGTCGGGTTCTTCGTCACGGGATACTCGTATCATCTGCTCGGGATCGTGCCGGCCCGCGTCCACGTGCTCGGCGCGTTCGCGACGGACGGCCGCGAGCGGCTCTATCTCCTGGGCACCGATCGCCTGGGCCGCGACCAGTGGTCGCGGCTCGTGCACGGCACCCGCACCTCCATGACCATCGGCCTCACCGCCGTGACGTTCTCCGTCGTGCTGGGCGTGATGCTCGGCGGGATCTCCGGCTACTTCGGCGGGCTCGCGGATGTCGTGATCCAGCGACTGATCGAGCTCTTGCAGTCGCTGCCCACCATCCCGATCTGGCTCGCGCTCACGGCGGCGCTGCCGCGAGACTGGTCGCCCCAGCAGGTGTTCTTCGCCATCACCGTGATCCTGTCCCTGGTGGGCTGGACCACGCTCGGGCGCGAAGTCCGCGGGCGGTTCCTGGCGCTCCGCGAAGAGGACTTCGTGCTGGCGGCCGAGCTGGCGGGCGCGAGCCGGCGTCGCATCATCGCCCGCCACATGGTCCCGACCTTCCTCTCCCACATCATCGCCACCAGCACGCTCGCCATTCCGGCGATGATCATCAACGAGACGTCGCTCTCGTTTCTCGGTCTCGGCATCCGGCCGCCCGCGATCAGCTGGGGCGTCCTCCTCCAGGAGGCGCAGAACATCCAGACCGTGGCGCTGGCGCCCTGGCTCCTCATTCCCGGGCTGGTCGTCATCCTGTCGGTGCTGGCCTTCAACCTCGTGGGCGACGGCTTGCGCGACGCCGCCGACCCGTACAGCCAGTGACGACGCCGATCCTCGAGGTCAAGGATCTCCGCGTCCACTTCTCGCTCGACGAGGGCGTCGTGCGGGCGGTCGACGGCGTGAGCTTCGAGGTGCATCCCGGCCAGGTGGTCGGGATCGTGGGCGAGAGCGGGTGCGGGAAGACCGTGACCATGAAGGCGATCCTCCAGATCGTCGAGCCCCCCGGGCGCATCGTGGGCGGCCAGATCCTCTTCCGGAAGGATTCGGCGCCAGCCGTCGATTTGAGCCGGCTCTCGCCCAAGGGAGCCGCCATGCGCGCCATCCGGGGCGCCGAGATCGCCCTGATACCCCAGGAGCCGATGGCGGCGTTCAGCCCCGTCCACACGGTCGGCGATCAGGTTGTCGAGGCGCTCCGACTCCACGAGCGCCAGTGGCGACCAGCGGGCCCGCGGCTCTCCCGGCATGAGGCTCGCGAGATGACCGTCGATCTCTTCCGCAGTGTCGGCATCTCGATGCCGGACCAGCGCGTCGACGCCTATTCGTGGCAGCTCTCGGGCGGGCTCCGGCAGCGCGCCATGATCGCGATGGCGCTGTCGTGCAAGCCGCGACTCCTGATCGCCGACGAGCCGACCACGGCGATCGACGTGACGACGCAGGCCCAGATCCTGAATCTCCTGCGCGACCTGCAGGGCCGGTACGGTACCGCCATCGTGTTCATCACCCACGATCTCGGCGTGATCGCTCAGATGGCTCGTCATGTCGTCGTCATGTATCTCGGGCGGGTGATGGAGCAGGGTTCGGTCGCGGACATCTTTCACGCGCCGAAGCACCCGTATACGCGGGCATTGCTGAAGTCGATCCCAAACGTCCACGTCACTCCCCGAACGCTCCTGCCGACTATCGCCGGATCGATCCCGCATCCCCTGGGGCGACCCCGCGGCTGCCCGTTTCACCCGCGCTGTCCCGACGCGATTGCCGGTGTCTGCACCGAGCGCGCGCCGGCGCTCCGACCGGTCGGGCCGGCGCAGCTCGCGAGCTGCTTTCTCTATCACCGGGAGGAAGCAGACGAGTGATGAGCGAGACGACGACGCCCTGGCTGCTCGAGGTCCGTCACCTCCGGAAGTCCTTCCCGATCCGCCGCGGCTTCAACCGCAAGGTGGTCGGCGCGGTGCGGGCAGTCGACGACGTGAGCTTCGCGATTCGCGAGGGTGAGACGCTCGGGCTCGTCGGCGAGTCGGGTTGCGGCAAGACGACGACCGCGCGCTGCATTCTGCGCGCGATGACTCCGACGAGCGGTGAGATCCTCTTCCGCCTGGCGGACGGCCGCATCGTCGACCTGTCGCCTCTGTCTCGCGCGGAGCTGCGCCCGCTGCGGCCGCAGATTCAGATGATCTTTCAGGACCCCTTCGGCTCGCTGAATCCGAGAATGACGATCTTCGACAACGTCGGCGAGCCGCTCCTGGTCAATGGGCTCCGCGACCGCCGCGCCCGCCTCGAGCGCGTCACCGCCCTGCTCGAGCTGACGGGGCTCCGCCCCGAATACCTGCACCGCTTCCCCCATGCCTTCTCGGGCGGCCAGCGCCAGCGCATCGGGATCGCGCGGGCGCTCGCGACGGAGCCGCGGCTCGTGGTGGCCGACGAGCCGGTGTCCGCCCTGGACGTCTCGGTGCAGGCGCAGGTGCTCAACCTCCTCCTGGAGATCCAGGCGCGGCTCTCGCTCACCTTCCTCTTCGTGGCTCACGACCTCTCGGTGGTCAAACACATCAGCGATCGGGTTGCCGTGATGTACGTGGGCCAGATCGTGGAGCTGGCGACAACCGCGGCCATCTTCGGGCATCCCCGGCACCCCTACACCGCCGCCCTGATGCGCGCGGTGCCTGCGCCCGATCCCCACGCTCCGAGTGGCGACGTGGCACTCGCCGGGGAGGTCGCCAACCCCGCCGATCCCCCACCCGGCTGCTATTTCCATCCGCGGTGTCCGTTCACGACGGAGACGTGCCGGACGGAGCGACCCCTCCTTCGGGAGATCGGCGCGGGCCATCTGGTCCGTTGCCATCGGGCGGAGGAGCTGGCGCTGACCGGGATCTAGAGGCTTAGCGCTCCGGGCGCCCCTGGCGCTGCTCGGGGCGCTCCTCCCGCTCGATACGTTCTTGTTGCTGGCCGCGCTCCTGCCGCTCACCTCGGCTCGCGGCCGGCTCGGACCGCCCAGACGGTGGCTGCTGGGGCGACGCCGGCCGCTGCGGCGGCGTCGGCGCGGCCCGCTGCTGGCTTCGCTCCTGGCGCTCGCCGCGCTCCTGCCGCTCGCCACGGCTCGCGGGCGGCTCGGAGCGCGCTGACGGTGGCTGCTGCGGCGACGCCGGCGGCTGTGATGGCGTCGGCACGGCCCGCTGCTGGCCTCGCTCCTGGCGCTCGCCGCGCTCCTGCCGCTCGCCACGGCTCGCGGGTGGCTCGGATCGCGCCGACGGAGACTGTTGAGGCGACGCCGGCGGCTGTGATGGCGTCGGCGCGGTCCGCTGCTGGCTTCGCTCCTGGCGCTCGCCGCGCTCTTGCCGCTCGCCGCGCTCCGGAGGCGCGACCCGAGCCGGGCGCTCGGACCCGGGCGCTGGCGGGCGAGTGCCGCGCTCCTGCCGCTCGCCACGACTCGCGGGCGGCTCGGATCGCGCTGATGGTGGCTGTTGAGGTGACGCCGGCGGCTGTGACGGCGTCGACGCGGGTTCTGTCCCCCTGGTGGACCGGGGCGGCGGGACGATCCGCGTGGTTGCGGTGGGCTCCGCCGTCCGCCCCGGGGCGAGTCCCTGGGCACGCAGCCTCGACGAGAAATCGTGCGGCGGGCGTGTCGCCACGACGGGGCGCGTCTCGATCGCGGCCGGCGGTCTAAGGGCCGAGCCGGCGGCAACCGTCACGCTCGCCGCGACGGGCTTTACGTCGGGTGCTCCGCGCACCGGTGTGAGCTGGCGCACCTCCGCCTGGTCGAATCGCCGCGGCCGGTCGTCGTGCCGCCCGAAGCGGTCAGCGGACACGCCAACGACCGCATTGGTCACCGCCACGTTCCGGTATACGGTGATGTTGGTCACGTTCACGGTCGTGGTCCGCGTCACCACGACGTTGTTGACGACGCGGGGCCCGCCCCAGCCGTGCCAGGAGGCGACGCCGACGAACCCGCGGTGCCCCCACCATGGAATGACCGGCTCACCCCAGCCGAGCGGCGCCCAGCAGAGCGGTCGGACACCGACTCCCACCCTCACGCCGCCACCGAGGAAGACGACGAGGGCCGGCGAATATGCGGGCCTGACGATGACCGGACCCGGCGCCCAGGCCCAGTAGCGACCGACGAAGACCCAGCGCCCGTAGTGATAGGGCGCCCAACCCCACGGCGCGTCGTCGAGCCACGTCCAGCCGAAGCGTGGATCCCAGATCCATCGGCCGGCGCTGTACGGCACCCAGCCCGGCGGCACGCTCGCCGGCGCCCACACGGCGCCGTAGGTCTCGACGGTCCGCCAGCTCCCGTGCTGCTCGAGGGTTTCGGCCCCGTACACGGCGGGCGGCACGTTGCGCGTGCTCGCGGCACGGAGCATGTAGTCCGTGCGCTCGTAGTTCCAGCGGTCCCACACGGCGAGCGGCGACGCGGATCCCATCTCCACGCGCGGCGACTCGACGCCGGTGATGACTGCCTGCTGGTTGGCGGCGATCTGCATCGGAGCGCCGCCCGCTGGAGTCATCGTGGCGACGCCACCGCGGTGAGTCCTCAACGTGGTGGAATCCGGCGTCACGTCCACGCGATAGAACCCCCTGCGCTCGATCGTGAAGACCGCGTTCGGGGTGCCGAGCTCGACCGTGTGGCCCGCGGGAAGCTTCCGCAAGTCCAGAGCGGCACGTCCACCGGTCACCCGGAGCTGGATGAAATCAGGCTCCTGGTTGTCCAGGCCGATCTGGGTTCCCTCCGCGGCACGTACGAACGCACCAGCGCCGACCTGGATTTCCACGTTGCCATCCGGGCCTGCATAGAGGACGTCGCCGGGGGCGAGCGGGGTGTTGAGCTTCGCCGGCGCCCAGTCGTCGGCGCCAGGCCGCCAGAAGGACACCTGACCATTGATGTAGCTGACGCGGGGTGGTGTCGCGTCGGTCGACTCGGTGGGCTCCGGCCCTTCGGCCGGAGCTGGAGGAGCCGACGGTGCGGGCGGTGTAGCCTGAGCGTCGGCTCTCCATGTGAAGGCGGGGCTACCCAACAGCATGCTCAGCAGAAGAACCCCTGCGACGGTCTGTCGTGCACTCATGGTTTGATTCTCTCCTCAAACCCCTGAGATAGCGGTCAAACCTTTGACGGAGCCGGAGCGCCCGACATTTACCTCCGGCGCGTCTCCCGGGAGGAACCGGCAAGGGAGACTGTAGGCGGGGCGACAGCATGGTAAGTTTTTCCCGGTTACGAAAGGGGAACTGAATGAACAGGCGCCTTCTCGGTCTCTCGATCGCGTCGATCGTGCTCGCCGCGAGCGGCAGTGGCGGGGTCCACGCCCAGTCCTTCTTCGAGGGCAAGACCCTGCGCATTGTCGTGGGCTTCGCTCCGGGCGGCGGCTTCGATACCTACGCCCGGGTCATCTCACGTCACATGGGCAAGCACATTCCCGGGACTCCCACGATCGTCGTCGAGAACATGACCGGCGCCGGGAGCCTCATCGCCGCGAATCACGTGTATCGGCTGGCGAAGCCTGATGCTCTCACGGTCGGACACTTCAACGGAGCCCTGTTCCTGGGACAAGTCCTCGGACAGCCGGGGATCGAGTTCGACGCGCGAAAGTTCGAGCTCATCGGGGCTCCGATCAAGGAAGACTCCGCCTGCGCGATGACCAGGGCGAGCGGGATCACGTCCGTCGAGAAATGGATGGCCGCGAAGACGCCGGTCAAGCTGGGCGGCGTCGCGCCCGGCGGAACACCGGACGCGAACGCCAGGATCTTGAAGGCGGCCCTCGGACTCCCGATTCAGCTCGTCTCGGGCTACAAGGGCACCGCCGAGATCCGGCTAGCGGCGGCGTCCGGTGAGCTGGCCGGGGCCTGCTGGTCGTGGGAATCGATGCGGTCCACCTGGCGCGGCGCTCTGGACACCGGTGAAGTCGTCGCCGTCTTGCAGACGAGCCCGAGAGCGTTTCCCGATCTGCCCGGCGTTCCCCTCGCGATCAACCTGGCGAAGACGGACGAGGCCCGTCAGCTGATCAAGGTCGGCATCCAGAATGCCGCCGCGTTCGCGCGCCCGCTCGCGCTGCCGCCCGGCACGCCCAGGGATCGCGTCCTCGTCCTGCGCCGAGCCTTTCAGCAAACGCTGAAGGACCAGGCGTTCCTGGCCGAAGCGGAAAAAGCCAAGCTCACGCTGGAGCCGGCCACCGCCGAGGAGCTCGAGAAAATGGTCGCCGGGGCGTTCGCGCTCGATCCCGCGCTCCTGGCGAAGCTGAAGGACATCCTCTACAAGTAGTCGGGTACGTGTCGCCGGGCCGGGTGAAGAAACCTACCAGTGATTCAGGACTGATCACACCGCTCGGAGATTGCGGACAGCGCCGTCGTGTGTCGTCGCGGGTTTGCCGATCACCGACGTCTGGCAGGCACGTTGCTGTATGAAAAACCCTATGAATGCTGAGTCCCCTTTCAACATCATGGTGCATCGCGCGACGGAACTGAACGGGTCTGCGGCGGTCCGGAAAAGCACCTCGCGCCGACACGGCGTGAGCCTTCGCCTCGGCGACATCCTCGTCTACGAGGGTCTGGCGACGGCGGCGGACGTGCAGAGCGCGCTGCATCTGCAGAGCGTTGCCAGGACATATATACCGCTCGGCCACATCCTCGTCGCGCAAAAAATCATCACCCGGCGCCAGCTCCTGTCGGTGCTCGAGCGCCACCAGCGCCAATCCAAGCTCGGCGAGCTCCTGGTCAAAACGAAGGCCCTGACCACCGAGCAGCTCGCGACAGCTCTCGCCGAACAGCGCCGCCGGAAGCAGGCGCTCGGGGAGATCGTCATCCGGCTGAAATACGTCACGGAGGAGCAGCTGCGGCACGCGCTGTGCCTCCAGCTCCACATCAGCTTCTTCGACCTCGACACGATCGAGCTGGATCGATCGCTGCGCACGCTGATCAATCCGCGCTTCGCCCGAAAGGGCCTCGTCGTCCCCGTCGCGCGGGTCGGCAACACGCTCGTCGTGGCGATGGACGACCCGACGCGGACGGCTGTCATCGAGGACATCAAGTCGAGCACGGGCTTCGCGATCGAGATCATCACGTCCACCCGGGCCAGCATCCGCCGCGCGCTCGCCCACATGTACCCCGGTCCCGTGCCGGCGGAGCCGAATGGTCTCGCGCCACGCCCGAACGGGCACGAGCCGCACCCCCTCGTGGGTGAGCCGGACATCCTCTCGTTCGAGGAGATCGAGGATCTCTCCGAGGGCCGCGCGGCTTACCTCGACGTCCAGCGCGCCGCCGAGAGCACCTCCGGCATCGTCCGCCAGCTGCTGACGCTGGCGGTCGAGCGTGGCGCCTCCGACATTCATCTCGAGGCCGTGGATCGCGGGATCCAGACGCGGTTTCGCATCGACGGCGTGCTGCAGGAGCTCGATCTCGACCGGGTGGACGAAATGCTGAATCAGAATCGGGGCAAGCTGATGTCGCGGCTTAAGATCCTCAGCAAGCTCGACATCGCGGAGCGCCGCCGGCCCCAGGACGGAAGCTTCCGGGCGCGGGTGGAGCGGGACGGTGAGAGCGCCACCGTGGACTTCCGCATCTCCATCATTCCCGGCTACTACGGCGAGAGCGCCGTCATCCGGATCCTCGACCCGCGCGGTCTTCCGCAGTCGGTGGAAGGGCTGGGCCTCCGCGAGCCCGTCGCCGCGCGGCTGCGCCAGCTGCTGCGCTCGTCCACCGGGATCATCCTGGTCACGGGCCCGACCGGCTCCGGCAAGAGCACGACCCTCTTCGGCGCGCTCAAGAGCGTGTACCAGCCCGGGATCAAGATCCTGACCGCCGAGAACCCGATCGAGTACGTCTGCGATGGCTTCCGCCAGCACGAGGTGGACGACCGCCTCGGCAACACGTTCGCCAAGTACCTGCGCTCCTTCCTCCGCCACGACCCGGACGTGATCATGGTCGGCGAGATCCGGGACGGCGAAACGGCGGAGCTGGCCTTCCGGGCGGCCCAGACCGGCCACCTCGTCCTGAGCACGCTGCACACGAACGACACGATCAGCGCCCTGCCGCGGCTCCTGGACCTCGGCGTCGACGCAAACCTCATCACGTCGTCCCTCCTGGGCGTGCTCTCTCAACGGCTGGCGCGCGAGGTGTGCTCGGAGTGTCGAGCGCAATACACGCCGCCCGCGGACCTGCTGGGGGACATCCTCGGGACGCCGCCCGCCGACTTCCGCTGGTACCGGGGCCACGGTTGCGCACGCTGCAACTACACCGGCTATCGCGGACGCTTGATCCTCACAGAGCTGTGGACCCCGAACGACGCTGACATCATGCTGATCAACCGGGGTGCGCCGTTCGAGGAGATCCGGCAGAGCGCGCGGAAGACGACGCTCCCGATGGCGGACGACGCCGCCGAGAAGCTATGTCAGGGCCGGACGAACCTCGAAGAGCTGATTCGCGCGCTCCCGCACTCGGCGCTGCGACAGCTTCGTCTTGACGCGATCTGACGTACCGGCCCCGGCGGCGCCGGCGCCGGGCAGCCTCCCCGGCCGACTGCCCTAGGATCGCGCGGACAGCGTGCGGCGAATCTCGTCGACCACCGAGGCGTAGCCCGAGCGGAGCACGGCGGCGTCCGACGAGTAGTTGATGATGGTGGCGCCGAGACCGATCATCTGGCGTACGCCCTCCACCGTGTCGGTCAGCATCGCCACCGCCTTGCCGTTCTTGCGCGCGGCGGCGACCAGTCGCCGCCGGTGATCGTCCAGCGCCTGGCGCTGCGCGGGCGTGCCGAGCACGCCGAGGTCCTGGGCGAGGTCGGTCGGGCCGATCGTCAGCGCGTCGATGCCGGGAACGGCGGCGATCTCGTCGAGCCGGGTGAAGGCACGCTTCGTCTCGAGCATGATCGTCACGTGCACGCGCGTGTTCGCGGCCGCGGTGTGCTCGCCGATCGGTAGCGTCCGGAACTCGGTGTGCGGCCCGAAGCCGTACATCCCCCGCTCACCCAGCGGCGCGTACCGGCAGCACGCCGCGACCTCGGCCGCCTGCTCGGGCGTGTCGACCTGTGGCACGTGCAGATTCCAGACCCCGGCGTCGAGAAGCCGCGTGATCCACTCTCGATTGCCCTCGGGCGGGCGGACGACCATCGGGAAATCGAGCGCCCGGGCCAACGCCGCCATGTCGGCCACGGTCTCGATCGAGAACGGTGAGTGCTCCATGTCGATCCGGGCGAAGTCCAGGCCGGCGGCCTTGAGCAATGTCAGCACCGCGGGAGTGCGGATCATGGTCACCCATGTGCCGATCTGCACCTCGCCCCGCTCGGCCCGGGCCCGGTAGGCGTTCTCGTTCATCGCCCGCTAGCTCATCAGGCCGTAGAACTTCCCGGCGTTCTCGCAGGTGATCTTGTGCACGACATCCGGCGGCAGATGGCCGAACTGCTCCTGGATGTACTTCGACGACTGGGGCCAGACCCCGTCGGGGTGCGGATAGTCCGATCCCCACATGAGCGTCTCGACGCCCATCTCGTCGATCAGCTTGGTGCCGATCTGATCGAACTGGAACGTCGCGCGGCACTGTCGCCGCCAGTAGTCGCTCGGCTTCATCTTGAGCCCGAGATCCCGGAAGCGGTCTTCCCACTCGAAGTCCATGCGGTCGAGCGCGTACGGGATCCAGCCGATGCCGCTCTCGCCGAAGGAGATCCGGATGTTCGGATACCGCTCGAGGACGGCGGCGCCGATCACGGCCGCCAGAATGTTGACCAGGTTCATCTGGAACCCGGCGACGCTGGTGAAGAATGCGGCCCGGCGGGTGAGGCCCGTCTGCCGCTCGCGCACGCCGGGCGGCAGCGACGGGAAGGTGTGGAAGTGTAGCGGCAGGTTCACGTCGTTGACGGCCTGCCAGAGCGGCTCCCAGATCGGATGCCACATGGGCTCCATGTCCCAGGAGCACGAGAGCTCGAGGCCCCGAAGCCCGAGCCGCGCCACGCGGTAGACTTCCTTGACGGCCGCGTCGAGGTTGCCGTAGGGCAAACAGGCGAGCCCGACGTGGCGCTCGGGGTAGTGCTTGCAGAACTCGACGAGCCAGTCGTTGTAGATCCGGAACATCTCGCCAGCCGCCTCGTGGTCGCCGAGCCGCGTCGCGGCCCCGAGGATGCCGAAGAGCACCTCGGCCTGAACGCCGTCCCGGTCCATGTCCGTGACACGCAGGTGCGGGTCGCCGGGGCGGCGGATCCCCTTCTTGCCGTCGTCGTAGAGGCCGGTCGATGCCATGACGTCCACCCGGTGGTTCTGCCCGGGCACGTACTTCGTGCCCGTCGACCCGATGCCGCCGACGAGCCCGAACGGCGCACCCTTCTTGGTCGTCCACTGCGGTCCGTCGGGCCCTTCCATGACGTAGGGCATGCGGTCCTTCATGAGCGCCGAGGCGTTCGCGGTGAAGAGGTCCGGTGGGAGCCAGGGCATGTCGATGTGGCAGTCGGCCGAGATCCTCGTGTAGCGCATATCGCCCTCCCTGTCGCAGGCAGTGCGAGCCGCGGCACGGCCGGGGCTGGGTCCCCCGCGTGCGAGGCGAGCTCATGACGACGACGCGATGCTATTCCCAGAGCGACCCCCTGGGCAAGCGAAGACTGCAGCGGCTACACTCGGCGGTGATGCGGCGTGTCCGCGCGCGACCACGCGAAGCGACCTCGAGGGCCGTCGTCGGCGTCATCTCCGACACGCACGGACTCCTGCGGCCGGAGGCGGTCACGGCGCTGGCCGGCGTCGACGTGATCGTGCACGCGGGCGACGTGGGCTCGGCCGCGATTCTCGACGAGCTCGGCAAGATCGCGCCGGTCATCGCGGTGCGCGGCAACAATGACCGCGGCGCCTGGGCGGCATCCATTCCGGAAATCGTGACGACGGAGGTCGGCGGGGTTCGACTCTGCGTCATCCACGACCTCAAGACGCTTCGTGGCGATCCGGCCAGCCAGGGCGTCGACGTCCTGATCTCCGGCCACTCGCATCGGCCGAGCATCGAGCGGCGCGAGCACCTCCTGCTGCTCAATCCGGGCAGCGCGGGGCCCCGGCGCTTTACGCTGCCGATCGCGGTGGCACGGCTGTACGTCGAGCCGGCCGGCCCTCGGGCCGAGATCGTCGAGCTCGCGGCCGCCCCCGGGCCAGCGCGGCGAGGGCGAGGCCCGCGCCGACGCGGCCTTGACGGGGCCCGCGGCCCCGGCGCAGTATCCCCTCGGGGAGGGGTCGGATGAAGAAGGACATCGGGAGCCTTCGCTCGACGCTCGAGTACCTCGAGGCCGTCGGCGAGCTGGTCACCACGGACGTGGAGGTCGATCCGCACCTCGAAGTCGCGGCGATCCAGAAGCACTTCGACGGAGGCGCCGCCCTGCTGTTCAACAAGGTGAAGGGGTACCCGAACGCGCGTATCTGCAACAACATCTTCGCGAGCGGCGACCGCATCGCGCGGCTCCTGGACGTGGACGATCCCAAGAAGCTCAAGCACAAGGTCGTCGAGGCGCTGCGTGATCCCCTGCCACCCGTCGAGGTGAACGACGGCCCCTGCCAGGAAGTCGTGCTGACGAAGAGCTTCGACGTGTGGGACGTCGTCCCCATGATCTCCCATTCCGACAGCGACCCCGGGCGGACGCTCGGCGCCGGCACCACCGTCGTGCGGGGCAAGCACTTCTGGGGCGGCTCGCACATCGGCTACAACCGGATGAACTTTCGCGGTCCCGACTACTCGAGCTTCCAGATCTCGCCGGGCTCACACATGGACCAGGTCGCGACGCACTGGTACCGCAAAGGGCCGATTCCCCTCACGATCAACATCGGGATCCCGCCGGCCTGCACGATGATGGCGGGCTCGGGCTTCACGTACGTGATCCTGCCGCGGGGCTGCGACGAGCTCGGCGTCGCCGGTGCCCTGCAGGGCTATCCCGTGGAGCTCGTCAAGGCGCGGACGCAGGACGCCTGGTCCATCGCCAGCGCGGAATACGTCATCGAAGGCTACATCGACACCACCCAGAAGGTGTGGGAGAGCCCGCTCGCCGAGAAGGACGACGCGCAGGGCGTGCATCCGTTTCATCCGGAGTGGTCGGGCTACATGGGGAAGTCGTACCGCACCTATAAATTCCAGGCGACGGCGATCACTCATCGCGCCGACCGGCCGCTCTATTACGGCCTCATCGTGCACGGCATGGACGAGCATTTCATCGACGGGGTCGTGCGCGAGGCCTGTTTCCTGGAGCTAGCGGACCGCATCGTTCCCGGCCTCTGTGTCGACACGCACATCCCAATGGGCATGACCGACTGGGGCGGGGTCATCTTCCAGGTCAAGAAACGCCGCGCGCGCGACGAGGGGCTCCAGCGCAACATCCTGACCGCGGCGCTCTCGATCTCGTTGGGGGCACGGCTCGGCATCGTCGTCGACGAGGACGTCGACATCTACAACATCGAGGACGTCCTGTGGGCGCTCACGACCCGGGTGAATCCGAAGGACGACGTCCTGACGATCTGCGAGGGCGGGTTCGGGCAGACCTTTCAACCAGCGGAGCGCAGCTCGGCTGGCGACCGGCAGTGGACGCAGAGCAACATCCGATTCTCGGGCGCGATGGGCATCGACGCCACGCGGCCGTTCATCCATCGGGACGCCTTCGAGCGAGCTCGCTACAACGTCGAGGTCGTGGACCTCGCGAAGTTCTACTCACCCGAGCAGATCCGGCAGGCGAAGGAAGGGCAGCGCGACTACGCCAAGTTCCTGGCGGAGCGCGGGATCTGACGGAGCGCCACCGCCGCGTCGTCAACGGAGAAGAGGAACGCCATGGACTTCGGAATCTTCACCGAGCAGATCCGACGTGGGAGCAGTCAGGGTGAGTGGTTCGGCGAGCTGCTTGAGCTCGCCGACGCGGGTGAGCAGTGGGGACTCGACGTCGTGTGGCTGGCGGAGATGCTGGTCAATCCCAGCCGGTCGGTGTTGTCGGCGCCTCTGCTGGTGGCGAGCTGGATCGTCGCGCGGACCCGGCGCCTGCGGGTGGGAACGGCCGTGCAGCTGCTGCCGCTGAACCACCCGCTCCGCGTCGCCGGCGAGGTCGCGACGCTCGATCACCTGAGCCATGGACGGTTCGACTTCGGCGTGGGCCGGAGCGGTGGCCCGCGGGCCTACGACGCGCTCGGTGTCCCCTATGAAGAGAGCCAGGCGCGGTTCTTCGAGGCGCTCGAGATCATCCTGACGGCCTGGAAGGGCGAGCCGTTCAGCTACGAGGGCAAGTACTATCGGTTCGCCGACACGACCGTGACCCCGCGTCCGTACCAGGCGCCGCACCCACCGGTGCGAATGGCAGCCACGACCGCGGAGACCTTTCCACGCGTGGGCCGGATGGGTCTGCCGATCTTCGTCGGACTTCGCGGAATGGCCATCCCCGAGCTGGCCGAACACGTGCGCACCTACCGTCAGGCGTGGCGAGAGGCGGGACACCGGGGCGACGGGGACGTGTGCCTCCGGATCCCGGTGTACGCCGCCCCGACGGAGAGCGCCGCGCTCGAGGAGCCGCAGGAAACCATCACGTACTACTTCTCCCGTCAGGCCGACCTGACCCGGGCGCCGATGGGGCGGGCCGGGACCGGCCCGGTCGAGCGGCGCGAGAAACAGGCGCGGACACTGAAGAGTCTCACGTACCCGGAGATCCTCAGCACCAAGGTCGCGTTCGGCACGGGCCCGGGCCTGGTCGACCGACTCGCGCAGCTCCGGGAAGAGCTCAGCTTGAACGGGATCGCGGCCGAGCTGAATCCTGGCGGGCTCCTGCCGATGGAGCGGGAGAAACGGAGCTTGCAGATTCTCACGCAGCAAGTGATGCCCGCGTTCAAATAGGCGCGCGACGCGCCGGCCGTGCGATGCCGGCGTGACCCGGCCGCGCGAGCGCAACGAGGGAGCGAGCGATGGCGACACGCGACAACGGCGGCACGAAATTCGAGACGGTGCGGTACGAGAAGAAGGGAGCCGTGTGCCACATCATCTTGAATCGCCCGGAGAAGCTCAACGCGGCCAACGACCGACTCGTCGAGGACGTCAACGACGCGCTCTTCGAGTTCGACGCCGACTCCGAGCTGAAGGTGGCGATTCTGAGCGGCGCCGGCCGTGCGTTCTGCTCGGGGGCGGACGTGCAGCAGCGCCAGCTCCGCACGCGCGAGGAGCTCCGGCGGCTCGGCGGGCCGGCGGGCCGGCGCTCGCGAGAAAACGGGCTGGCCGACGCCGTCAACTGGAAGCCGGTGATCGCCGCGGTGCACGGCTACGCCCTCGGCCTGGGCTACTCGCTGTCGCAGTCGTGTGATCTGGTCGTGGCGGCCCAGGGGACGAAGTTCCAGATCCGCGAGGTGCAGCGCGGGCTCGCCAGCGGCCAGCACTGGGTGGCCACCTGGTTCTGGACGGGCAGCCGGTTCGCGAACGAGGTCGCCCTGACCGGCCGGATGTTCACGGCCGAGGAAGCGTTCCAGCACGGCATGGTGAACCGCGTGGTCCCGCACACAGAGATGATCGCCGCCGCCGAGGCGCTCGCCGCGGAGATTCTCGAAAATCCCCCGCTCGCCGTCCGCGCCAACGTGCGGGTCATGCGGTGGTTCGTCAACGAGATGCAGCGTCAGTCCCGGTACTACACGCAGGGACTCGGCCTCCATCTGAGCGAGGACTTCCAGGAATCGGCCCGCGCGTTCGTGGAGAAGCGCAAAGCCGTCTTCAAGGGCCGGTAGCGCCGCTACTCCACGAACTGCGCCGCCCGCCAGCGCAGGGCGGCGCCGAGCCCCTCCGTGTCCCGGATCTCGTCGAACTTCGCCCCGACGTCGGTCCTCGCCGCGTAGAGCGGCGCCAGGACGTCGAGCCCCGCCCGGATGGCGTTGCGAAAGCCCGCGGCCTCGGCGCCCCGGTTGATGGCGAGCTTGGTGCCGGCGAGCGCCTCGGGCGAAATGAGCGCGATCCGCCGCGCGAACTTCAGCGTCGCCGCTTGCAGCTCGGCCCGGGGCACGACACGGTTCACCATCCCGTACTGTAGGGCCGTCTGCGCGTCGATGGGATCGCCGAGGTAGAGGAGCTCGCGGGCGCGCTTGAGTCCGATGACGAAGGGCATGACGAGCGCGGGGCCGACATTCGAGAAGCGGATCTCCGGCTCGCCGAAGAGGGCATCGGCGGCGGCGATCGTGATGTCGCACATCATCACCAGCTCGCAGCCGCCGCCGAGGCAGTGCCCCTGGACGGAGGCGATCACCGGCTTTTTCATCTCCCAGGGCGTCATCTCGAGCGCGACGTCGTCGGTGAGCGATTCGTGCCAGGCGAGCGCGTTCCCGCGTCGCGCGGCCCGAGCGGGATTGGGCGCGATGTCGTACCCGGAGCAGAAGCTCCGGCCCTCGGCGCGGAGCACCACCACGCTGGTGGCGGGATCGCGGTCGGCCTCGTGGAAGCGCTCCACGAGTGTCCGCTTCAAGTCGGCGCTGATGGCATTGAGCTTATCGGGGCGATTGAGCGAGACGAGGCCGACGCGGCCGTCGACGGCATACGTCACCAGTGGCGGGGTCATGGCAGGCTCCTCCCGGTCGGCATCACGAGCGAGATTCGATTACGCCCGCTGACGTGCGCATAGTGAACGCGCTCCGCCATCGCGGCGATCAGCAAGACACCAAGCCCACCGACCGGGCGCTCCTCCACACCGGCGGTGTCGTCGGGGACACGGACCTTGGCGAACGGGTCGTGCGGGGGAGCCGTGTCCTCGTAGGTGAGCGCGATCCAGTCGAGCCCGACGTCGAAGGTGAGATGGACGGGCGCCTCGGAGTCGGCCCCGTGGCCGTGGACGACGGTGTTGGTGAAGAGCTCTTCCACCAGCAACGTCATCCGGAGGCAGGCCTTGCGAGGCACGCCGCCCGCCATACAGACCGCGGCGATGAAGTCCGCCACTGCGGGTAGGGTGTCCCGCCTCGCCGGGAAGATTCTGTGGTGGTTTCCGGTATCGACGTGATCGCTCGTGCGCGGCCTCCGATCTCCGATGAATGTGCGACCGACTCGGCTACTATATATACATCGGGATGCGCACCGCGCAGCGTTCATTCCGGAAACGGCCCGATACTCGCGCGGATATCGGTCGAGGAGGGAACGATGAGATCCGCATTGATTGCTCTGGCTCTGCCACTTGTGCTGGCGGTCGGCGCGGCAAGCGCCGAAGCCGCTGAGGACGCCGGCTACATCAAGGCGTCCAACGGTGTCGTGCAGATCGAGCGTTCGGGGCAGCGACTCCCCGCACCAGTCGGAAGCGTCGTCCACCAGGGCGATCTGGTGATCACGGGCGCGGATGGCTCGGTGGGAATCACGTTTCGCGACAACAGTCTGCTCTCCGTCGGTCCGGACAGCGTGCTGTCGATCGATCGCTTCGTCTTCAATTCGACGACCCATCTGGGAGCTTTCGAGAGCTCGCTGAAGCAGGGCACGCTGGCCGTGGTCTCCGGAAAGCTGGCCAAGCAATCTCCGGAAGCGATGAAAGTGAAGACGCCGGCGGCGATCCTCGGTGTGCGCGGGACCGAGTTCCTTGTTCGAACCGGCCCGTCGACGAACTGACCCGCGCAATCTCGTCAGGCTCGCGCCGCTGGCGCTGCTCGTCCTGGCCGGCTGCGCCGGCCGGGGCGATCTGTACGTGCTCCTCCCGGGCAAGGGCGGCCACAACGGCGCGCTGATCGTGACCAGCGGCGACGGGCAGCGCGTCCTCGATCAGCCGTACGCCGCAGCCCGCGTGTCGCGAACCGGCAGCGTCGAGGCGGTCGCGACCACGGAGGCGGAGGTGCGGCGAGCATTCGGCCCGGCGCTCGCGGCGCAGCCGGGGCGGCCGGTGTCCTTCTATCTCTACTTTCTCGCCGACACCGACGAGTTCACGCCGGAGTCCAAGCAGGTCGTCACCCAGATCTTCGCCGAGATCGCCCGCCGGCCGGCGCCCGATATCGTCATCATCGGACACACGGATCGCGTGGGGCCGGTGCCGTACAACGACCAGCTGTCGCTCAAGCGTGCCGAGCGCGTACGCGAGGACCTCCGGAAGCTCGGGATTCCCAAGGTCCGGATCTCGGTGGCGGGGCGCGGAGAGCGTGAGCCCGAGGTGCCGACCGCCGACGAGGTGCCCGAGCCGCGCAACCGGCGCGTCGAGATCAACGTCCGCTAGCCGACGTCGGTCCCTTCCAGCGCACCACGAGAATGGCCATGTCGTCGGAGGGCTCCACACCCTCGGTAAACCGACCGACCTCGCGACGGATGGCCTCGCCCACGTCCGAGGCGCTCGCCGCGGGGCCCACCTGCGCCAGCAGCGCTTCGAGACGGTCCCGCCCGTAGAGCCCGGCGCCACGGCTCGCCGCCTCGGTCACGCCGTCGGTGACGAGGCAGAGCGTGTCGCCCGGCTCCAGACGTCGTGAGCTCGCGGCGTACGGGAAGCAGTCGACGGCGCAGAGCGGCGGGCCCCCGCCGTCCATGAGGCGGAGCAGGGGCCGCTCTCCGCTCGGCAGGAGATACGGCGGCTCGTGGCCGGCATTGCAGTACTCGAGCAGTCCGGTGCGCGTGTCGAGAATACCGGCCAGCACGGTGACGAAGAGCCCCCCGGTGTTCTCACGGGAGATCTCCACGTTGGCCTCGCGCATCACCGTCTCGACCTGACGGGCCTGGCGCAGCGCCGCGCTCTTGTAGAGGGCCTTGCTGACGGCCATGAAGAGACTGCCCGGCAACCCCTTGCCCGCCACGTCGCCGATCAGGAAGAAGACCCGGTCGTGATCCAACGCGAAGAAATCGTAGAGGTCGCCGCCCACCTCGCGGGCGGGCTCGAGGAACGCGTAGAGATCGAGCGGTGTGTCGCCCGGGAATACGGTCGCGGGCTGCGGGAGGCTGCTCATCTGGATGCGGCGCGCGGCCTCCAGCTCTCCGGCCACCCGCGCCGCCTGCTCGCGCTGCTGTTCGATGGAAAGGCGCAGGGCCCGGCGCTGGCTCTCGGCCTCGGCCAGGGTGACGACCAGCATCGACGTGAAGATGGCGCCGAGCGCGAGCGACGGCAATGCGGCGTCGAGCAGGATCCCGCGGTTCAGGTAGAGAAGAAAACCCCCGGCCCCCACCGCTCCGATGACGAGCACGAACAGCGCCACCGACGTCCGCGCCGCCAATCGCGGTACCGCCAGAACGAGCAAGAGTCCCGCGGCGATCAGCACGCCGGCCTCCGCCCACGCGGCGCCGCGGGGCCGGGACAGCAGATCACCGTCGAAGATGCCCTCGAGCAGCTGGGCATGGATCTCGACGCCGGACATCCGCTCGGCCACGGGAGTCGCCTGATAGTCGGACAGGCCGAGCGCGGTGACACCGATCAGGACCAGCTTGCGCTCGAACAGATGAGGTTCGACGGTCCCGGCCAGAACGTCGGCCGCCGACACGAAGCGCGATGGATCGTGTCGTCCAAAGTGCACCCGCACGCTTCCATCGGACTCGGCGGGGATGAGGAGATCGCCGATGCCCACGGCCTCGAGACCCGAGACGCCGACGCGCACCGTGAGGACCGGCGCTCCGGTGGCCACGCGGAGTATCTCGACGCCGAACCCCGGGAGCACGACGTCGGCCGCGGCGGCGACGAGCGGCATGCGGCGGACCACGCCACGCTCGGGCTCCACGTTCAGGAGACCGTGGCCCCGCGCGACACGGTCGATCTCCTCGACACTGCGGAGCGCCCTTTCGAAGCGTGGTACGAAGAGCCTCGGGTCACCGCCGATGGTGCGCACCGGAGCCTGGCGGACTGCCCGGCGCCTCCGGCCCGCGTCCCCCCCGAGGCCCGCGACGCCCAGCACGACGGGCCGTCCACTGAGCGCCTGGGCCAGGACCACGTCGTTGCTCGGCAGGCTGGAGAGCCGCTTGACCAGGTCCTGGCTCATTCCCGGGACAAATTCCGGCAGGCGGTCCGGTGAGAGCCGATCCGCCTCGGGCATCACCAGATCGATACCGATGGCCGCCGGGCGCGCCTCGGCGAGACGCGCAACGAGCCGGGCGAGCCAGGTCCGTGGCCACGGCCACTGCCCGTGGAGCCGGAGGCTCTCCTCGTCGATCGCCACGATGACGGCCGGCGCCGAGCGGCGGATCCTGGGCGCCCAGCGCTGGTAGGCGTCGAAGCCCGCCTCCCGTACCAGCCCGAGCCCGAGGACATCGGGAACGAGCCCGAGCCCGAGGAAGATCGCGAGAAGCAGCAGGCCGAGGGGTTGGCCACGACGGCCGCGCGCGACGCGGACCCACAGTCGCTCCGACCGATCCATCCTGCTCAGGGCGGAGGGCTCAGAGAGCGATCTCCATGCCGTCGTAGGCAGCCAGGATCTCCACCCGCCGGTCTCCGCGCGTGATCTCCTCGAGTCGGCGCGTCTCGGCGAGGAGCGCACCGATTCGTTCGTCGTCGGAGAGGGGCTCGTGGTGGTACAGGCAAAGACGCTTCGCGTGCGCCCGCTGGCACAGCTCCAGACCGACGATGTTGCTGGAGTGCCCCCAGTCCTCCTTGATCGACGTCGCCTCGGCGAGCGAGTACTGGGAGTCGAAGATCACCAGATCGGCGTTGCGAAAGAACTCCACGAAGCCCTGGACCTCCGCCAGGTCGTCCTGCTTGTGCTCCGCGTCGGTCGAGTAGACGACGATCCGCTCGTCCTTCTGGAATCGATAGCCGTACGAGTCGCCGCCGTGGCGCTGGAGCTTGGCCCGTACCCGGAGACCGGCGATCTCGTAGTCGCGACCCGGCTGGAGCCGCACGAACTCGATCCGGGCGCTGAGCCCCGAGAAATCGACCGGGAAGAACGGCGCCGCGTGCTGGCCTCGAAAGGCCGCTTCCAGCCCGGCGTGGCAGCCATAGATCCGGACGTGGTTGGCGACGCTGTAGGCCGGCACGAAGAAGGGAAAGCCCATGATGTGGTCCCAGTGCAAGTGGGACATGAACACGTGAAAGGTGTGCCCGGCGGGCCCGCGGGTCGCGAGCACGTCGTTGCCGAAGACTCTGGCGCCCGAGCCCATGTCGCACAGCACGAAGTCATTGGACCCGGCGGCGATCTGGACGCAGGACGAGTTGCCGCCGAACGTGTGGGAGATCGCGAAGTCGACCTCGCGCTCGAGAAAGGCCGTCGCCTTCTCGGGCGTGTCCAGCGTCCGCCCGGCGGCGTGCATCAGAGCCGCGATCAGCTTGCGCCGGACCTCGGCCGACGTCATGGCCACGGGGATCGAGCCGCGCGTGCCCCAGAACCGGACGCGCACGCGCCCGTCAGGCGGCATCGAACGCGGCCAGCGCCGGCGGCGAGAGCCTGGCCAGTCCCTCGCGGACCGACGGAAAGACGTCGAGGACCATCGTGAAGCGGGTAATGTCGAAGATCTCCCTGACGGCGGGCTGGAGGGATGCCACCCCGATCGAGCCTCCCTGGCCCTTGGCCTGCTTGGAGGCCAGCATCAGGACACGGAGCCCGACGCTGCTGATGTACTCGACGCTCACGAAGTCGAGCAGGATCCGATCCAGGCCCCGGGCGCAGCGAGCCATGTAGGGCGCGAGCGCGGCTTTGAAGTCTTCCGAGGTCGAGTGGTCGATGCGACCCATGGGGGTGAGCACCACCGTGTCGGCGTAGCGCTTCAGCATCAGGTCCATGTCGGCTCCCCCGAACCCGAAATGACACGCGGTGCGGGATTCAATGCTATCACCTGCCCCGGCCGAAGGTCATCATGCCTGGTGATCCCGTCAGCCGGCGACCGAGCTTGACACGCCGCGCGACGTGCTATCCATCGATCCGATGGTCCTTCGGCCCTCGCTTGTCTTGCTGGTCCTGGTCGTGATGGGGTTGCTACAACCCTTAGCGTACGCTAGCCCGCCCGATCCCAACTGGATCGCCGGCTTCTGGGACGACGGTGACTACGACGACGTCGTTCTGCTGGCGACATCCAGCGTCGGCACCCTGGACACCCACGAGTGTGCCGCAGCGGTTCGAATCGCAGTCGTCAGCACCTCCGTGTGCTTGCTAGACGAGAGCCTGTCGCTCGATGACCTGCGCTCGTCGTGGCGCACGCGCGCCTCCCGCGGCGTAAGTCTCCCCGGAGCTGCGAAGCCGCGGACCGCCCGCGGTCAGAACCCAGGCTCCCTTTACCTCCCGTCGGCAGCATTCGTGCGTCGCGGGCAATCGAGTCGCATGGCGTTCAGGAGGGTCAACAAAGTTCGTGGTCAGACTCGTCCGTTCTCGTGCACCCGTGCCCGTTCCGGTTCTGGTTCTCGTGCTGTCGATGAGCCTCACCGGGTGCGCACCGCTTGTTGACCTGGACAAGCCCTCCCCCGACGGCCCCCGCATCTCGAATCTGCGCCTGACCCCGGATGAAAGCAGCGTCGGCTGCCCAGTGGAGCTCAGCTTCAGCGTCGATACGACCCAGGACGCGCTCGACAAAGCGATCGCGGCCTGGACATGGGCTCGCGGCCGGGAGGGCACTCACGGCTACCTGGCGCTGGCTGCCGATCAGCAAGCACTCGGGAGTCAGCCGGGAGATCGTTTCGTCGCTCCGCCCTTCCAGCGCATCGAGGGCAAACTCTTCCGGCCGATGGCGCTCACGATCTCGCTGGCGGTCATCGGCTCGCTGCTCCTCACCCTCACCCTGATTCCCGTGCTGTCGACCTTGCTCTTCCGGCGCCCGCCCTCGGAGCGCGAGAGCCCCTTGTCCAGGACATGATCGAGGCGGCGGCCAAAGGTCGCGTCGTCACGCAGCTCTACGAGGGGGAACGCCGCTTCGACGTGGCAGTACGGATCGTCCAGGACGGAGATCCCATCACCAACCTTCGCAACCTCACCGTCAGCGCGCCGGGCGGCGACCGGATTCCGGTCGCGCAGCTCGCCGAGTTCGTCAAGACGGACGGCGTGGCCGAGATCTTGCGCGAAGGCAACGTCCGCCGGCTCGCAATCAAGTGGAGCGTCCGGGAGCGCGACATGGGAAGTCTCGTCGCCGAGGCGATGCAGAAGGTCGAGGCCGCCGTGAAGCTGCCCCAGGGCTACACCATGGTGTGGAGCGGGCGGTTCGAGGACCAGCAGCGGGCGCTGGGGCGGCTCTACGTCATCGTCCCGCTTGTGATCTTCATCATCTTCGTGCTCCTGTTCGGCGCCTTCCAGTCGGTGGGCGACGCGCTGCTGATCATGCTGAACCTGCCGTTCGCACTGATCGGGGGCACCCTGGCGCTCTACCTCTGGTCCACGACCTTCAACATCTCGGCGGCGGTCGGGTACATTGCGGTGTTCGGGGTGAGCGTGCTCAATGGCGTGGTGCTGGTCTGCTCGATCCGGCAGGCGCGCGATGACGGCCTGCCGACGCGGGAAGCCATCGAGCGCGGGTGCGCGATCCGCTTCCGCGCGATCGTCGTGTCGGCGATCGTCGCTGTCATCGGGTTCCTGCCGGCGGCCCTGTCGCGGGGGATCGGGTCGGAGATCCAGCGGCCGCTGGCGCGAGTCGTGGTCGGGGGACTGATTTCCTCGACGGCGCTCACGCTCCTCGTTCTGCCAGCCGTCTACGAGCTCTTGGGCCGGCGCCGGACGGCCGCCCCGCCGTCACTCTCCCCGTAGCAGCTTCTCGAACTCGGCGCGCGCCCGAGTGCGCTCCTCCGCGAGCCGGTTGATCCGGCCGATCTCTTTCTGGTAACGGGCGAGCGCGCGCCGATCCCGCGCATCGAGAAAATCCAGCAGCGCGAGTGAAGTCTCCGCGTACCGTCGCTGGGCGTCCCGCAGCTGGCCGAGAACGACGGGTCGGAGCTCGGAGCCAGCGGCGCCGTACCGCGCCTGAGCTCGCTGGAGCTCTGCGATGGCGTGACCGCGAGCGTCGCGGAGCGCCACGTAGCGCTTGGCGCCCTCCGGATCTTCACGCCGCAGCGCCTCGACAAACGCCTTCTCGCGCTCAGCGTCCGCACCACTCTCGAGTCCCTGCGCGAAACCGCCGGGCGCCAGAGCCAGGAAGACCGCGACCACCGTCGCGCCGACAAGAACCGCGACGCGGACCTTCCCTTCGACGTTCAGTCGCTCATCACACACGTGGGCACCCACCTGTTCGTCCTGCTCCCGCAGCATCCGGGCTCGATGATGCCGTCGAGCGCGTCCAGACAATATCGTGCGCCCGCTCCAAGCGCTCAGCTATCGCACCCCCGCAGCCCTGGGCGCGGCTGCGTGCCGCCGCAGACCTCGGCCCTCTCAAGGCCAAACGGCGTAGCCGACGCATGGGTCCGGCCGCTCGAAAGGCGGTCAGCGCCAGAATGAAGGCGTATTGGGCGAAGCGCAGCGGGCAAGCGAAAGAGGAAGCCAGCTTAGTCGTTCGGCGCCGAATAGCTGAGTACGACAAGGCCGGCCCTTCTCAGGGTCGGCCTTTTGTTTTGTTCCGGAGCTCACCAGAATTGCCGCCACGATTACCGAAAATACGGTGGTCCAGGGTTTCGATCCGAGATTGCCGCAAAAGCAGCATCGGTAATCTGGAGTAACGGTGACTTCATTGCTAATTCCTCATTGATCTTGTTCAAGGCGCCGCGGCACGTGAAAGCGGTATGATCTCGCCGGTCAAGGACGCCGCCTAACGCTTCTACCACGAACCGGAGGGAGGACGTGCGATGCCACAGTATCTGTACCAGGTCGCGTACACCTCGGAGTCGCTGGCCGCGCAGATCAAGAACCCGCAGGACCGCTTGGAGGTCGTGAGCAAGCAGATTACCGACGCCGTCGGTGCCCGGATAGTGGCCGGCGGCTACTCATACGGGGAGTACGACGTCTCGGCGATTGTCGAGGCCCCCGACGACGTCACAATGGCCGCGGTCGCCCTCGCGATCGCTGCGGGAGGGGCGGTCCGGGCCGCCAAAACCATGCCGCTACTGAGCGGCAGCCAGTGGGTGGCGGCCCTGAGGAAGGCGCCGGCAGTGAGCGCCCAGTACCGCCCCGCTCGGTAGGCACGGCTGCCCCGGCGGCCCGCAACGAACCCCAGTCGCGGGCCGCCGTCCCCCTGGCTCCGTTGTCTGTCCTGCCAGGGCGAGCGTGGTCACCAGGGGCGTTATGTCAGGAGCGAAAACAGAGTTGCTGCCGAGCACGGGGTGTCTGTGAGACAAGGAGGACATCGATGAGCGTGCTACCAGAAGTTCTGAAGGCGAATGCGGGCTACGCTGCGACGTTTGGCGCGAAGAGCAAGTTGACGATACCACCGGCGCGGCACTTTACGATTCTCACGTGCATGGACGCCCGTCTGGATCCTGCCAAGTACGCCGGACTCGCGGAGGGAGATGCCCACGTCATTCGCAATGCCGGAGGGCGCGCGAGCGACGACGCGCTCCGCTCCCTGGTCATCTCCTACAAGCTGCTTGGCACGAATGAGTTCTTCGTCATTCACCACACCGACTGCGGCATGCTGTTCTTCACGGACGAGGTGATGCGGAATCTTCTTGCCAGTAGCCTCGAGACGGCGGAGCTCACGCCCAGCGGCTTTCGCGATGTCGGGAAAGGCCCCGGATCGACGGAGGGCGAGTTCATTGATTGGCTCACGATGAAGGATAATGCCACTGCCGTCGTCGCCGACGTGAGGCGCATTCGCAACCACCCGTTGATTCCCCGGTCCATTCCGATCCACGGATACATTTTCGATGTAAAAAATGGCCGGTTGGAAGAAGTCCCCGGAGCCACGACTGCGGGCCAAGCCATGTAAATGCCGTCTTGGGGACTGCAGTCCCTCGCCGGCGAGGTCGCCGACGCATGTCCCAAAGACCAAAGGGAGGAATGCCATGAACCGACGTAGCGTTCTGATTATCTCTGCGTTGGGACTCGCCTTGCTGCCGAGCCACGCCATCGCCCAACAAAAGTCGCTCAAAGAGCAGCTTGTAGGAACCTGGATGTTTGTCACGTCGGCCGACGTCCAAAAGGATGGGACCAAAGTAGACCGCTGGGGTCCCAACCCCAAGGGCATGTTGGTATTCGACAGGAATGGCCGTTACGTGTTGGTGATTAATCGCTCCGACCTTCCCAAATTCGCGTCCAACAGGGTGGACCAAGGGACTGCGGCGGAAAACAAAGCAGTCATGCACGGAATGATTGCCACGTTCGGCACGTATTCCGTGAACGAGGCCGACAAAACCATAAACACACAGGTTGAGGGAGGCTCTTTCCCCAATCTTCACGGCATGGGTCAGAAGCGAATTATCACATCGCTCACCGAGGAAGAACTGAAATATACCAACCCCGCTACAACGACGGGATCAACTACTAACGCAGTATGGAAGCGCGCCAAGTAGCTACCGCGAGGACGGCGCCAGAGACAAATAAGGGGCGACTCGATTCGTGATGTGCCGCTCTTGTCTCTGGACCAGAGCGATCTAAGGACCTCAAGGCGTTTCCACCCGTTGATCGGGGATGCGAGCTGCGTATACTGTCTCCTGTCTCTTGGTTGGGAGAAGTGCCTTCACCGAGTTAAGTGCGAGCAATCGGTCTCCCCCTCTGCCAGAGTCGAACCTCGGTTGCTTCCTCACGCCACCACGCAGCGTCTTTGAGGCACGAATAGGCCTCAGCCTCCAGACATGACGGACATTCGGCGCGGTGTTGCTGCCGCTCCTCCGATACCGCTTGTGCCTCGGGCGTGCTCATGTCCAGCACAGCGAAGGGGAGCTGCTCGCCACCTGCGTACTGCTCTTCATCGCTGGGCATGAGACGACGGTCAACCTCATCGGTAACGGGTTGCTGACCCTCCTTCGTCATCCGGAGCAGCTCAAGCGGCTCAAGGACGATCCGGCATTCATTCAGACCGCCGTGGAGGAGTTGCTACGCTACGACAGTCCGGTGCAGCGGACGGCACGCATTACGAACACCGAGGTTGAGGTCGACAGTCGCAAGATCGCGAAGGGTTCGATGGTCGTTGCTGCGATCGGTGCGGCCAACCGCGATCCGGCGCACTTCTCGGACCCCGATCGCCTGGACATCACTCGTCGTGACAATCGCCACGTCGCCTTCGGCTTTGGCATCCACTTTTGTCTGGGAGCACCACTCGCGCGGGTGAAGGACAGATTGCCTTGGGCACTGCTTCTTAGCAGGCACTCGAGCCTGGCGGTGGCCGGGCCACTGACATGGCGGGAATCGTCCACGCTGCGCGGGCTGAAGGCCCTTCCGGTAACGTTTTGAGGACGGCATACGTGATTACTCGAGCAGGAGGAGTGGGAGCTTGAGGTAGACGCACCCGGAGGTGACCGAGGTGACCGACTTTCTCACTTTCTAAGGAAGCAAGAATATGAAGTGAAGAGCGTAGGTTTCCTAGGAGGGTCACCTCCTCGCCCACCTGCCCACCCGACCCGTTCAACGAGGTCACAGCCAGTGGGCATCTGGTATTCAAACGTAGCCATTGACGGCAGCCTTCGCCCGTTTTTGGTTCCCGTCAATGCCGTGGTGGCTGGCCCGCACCAAGGTCGTGGGTGGTTCTGAGCCACGCTCGCTGCCGCGCCGATGAGCGATGGACAGCGATCCTGCCCATGCAACTCCAGGTTGGTGACCGGTTCACCGATGAGGAGGGCGAGTGGGAGGCCACACCAATCGTCCGTTCAGCGGACCGATGACCTCGAAGGATCGGCTAGCAGGGACATAGGCGTGCTCATCTTTGTCGTGGCCTGCACCCGTTGTCAATGAACCGTCAGGCCGGCCGGGGGCGCCGGGAACGACGGGACGGCGCCACCCACCTCAAAGGCGCCAATGTCAGGAGCCGCACCAGAATACGGCCACGCGGAGTCGAGGCTATTGAAGTTGTCGAGGATGAGGCCCCGATCCACACATGGACTCGCCGGGTCGAGGTGCAACGCCTTGTCAATGAACAGTGGGTTCGCGTTGATACTCTGCGCTTCTTGGCCAGTGCCCGTCCGGAACGCCGCGAACGTGCTGTAGGTCGTAGAGTTGTTCCAGCTCGAGGCGTAGTTCCCCGCCGCCGTCCCACAGTTGTAATCCGTCGTGACCGCGTTGGCGGGGCTGGCCTCGAACATCTGCGCCGCAACGGCCGTGGCGTTGTTGAAAATCCAGTAGGGTCCCGAACCGACCGAGGATGTCCCGCAGCTCATCGCCCAGTTTTCGTTACCGGCGACGCCGGTTCCGTCCATCGAATTATGGAACGCAAAGAGCGGACCCGATGGGCCTTTAAACCCGCATCCCCCAGCCGATCTGATGATTTTACAGGTGTTGCGAAAGTAGTAGGAGGGGCCGTAGGGGTTAGACGCCGGGCCTTTATCGGTGTACTCATTGCTCATGCAGGTATTGCCGCCTACCGTTCCGTTCCCGTCCTGCGTGATAACATTGCCCCACGCTCGCACATTTAGATTCGACCCCTTGAACTCGATCCCGTCGTCCATGTAGCCACTAACGGTGTTCCGCGCGATATCAACATTCGTCAGCACTTGAGCGCTGTCCTGAGAGAGCGCGTCCCGTGTGCCGTTGCCGACGATCGTGTTGTCAGCAAAGACACAGGTGTTGCAGGTAAACATCTGAATGCCTGTCCCCGGCCCGTTATAGGAAGGGCTCTGCAGGCAGCCGATGAGGTTCGGATGCCCGATGACGGTGTTATTGAGAACGTAGACGTGATTGGCACTTCCGAAGTTAGTGATCTGAATACCTGCGTCTTCCAGGTGCGTCGCGCCAGGGCCGTCGGCGCAGAGCCGTGAAAAGCCCTGAATTGTATTACCAGTGATACGTAGATCATGATTGCCATTCCCGGTCAGGATGCCGGTGAAATCCGATGGCCCGAGGATGAAGTTCTTGAGAATGGCGAAGTTGGCGTTGAGGGCGATGTTCTGCGTCGTCCCAAGGCCCGAGATGGTCGCTACGCCACCACCGTCGAGGATGATCCAAGCCCCGGCGTTGCCTGAGCGTGAGAACGTAAAGGACGCGTAGGAACCAGCAGCCCAGTTCAACGTATCACCGGGGTTCGCCGCCGCGAGCGCCGTCGCCTGCGAAGCGTTGTCGGTGATGTTGCGCGTCACGCCGCTGCCGGTCGGCGGGGTGTGGCTCAACGTCGAGACCGTGCTAAGAGCGGGTTGACCACCCGAGACACCATCGGGGTCCGTCCATGTGACCTGCACGTCGTAGGACGTGTTCGCCGTGAGCCCGACGACAGCCCCGCGTGCTTGGTTCACGTTCGGATTCGGGACTCCTGCAATCACGACTCGGCGGTCGATGAAGGGCGTATAGGCGTTCTTGAAGGCCCCTGAGCCGGTCACGCGGTACTGGACCGCGACCGTGGCGTTGGCGTTGGCATCCCCCGTAAACTGTGCCGTCACGCTGATCGACTCGAAGGTCGCAGCGAGCGTCACTACGCCTGGCGTGATGGCGTTCTGCGCCCACGCCGGCGTGGCGAGCAGCACCACGAACGCAAGAAGAACGAGTGTTTTCATTGACCGACTCCAACAGGCTACGCCCTGAGGCCGCCGTCGCCTTGTACGTGCTTCGCGGCGCCGTCGCGGACTCGGGGTCGCCTGTGTTGAACGAGGCACTCACCCCAGTGGTGTTAAGACGAGGTCGATCGCCGAAATGTCGATGGGGCTCACAATTCGTTCACAAGAAGCCCTTCGGAGATGGCTCATTCGTGCCTCCCCGTGCACATGTGTGTACAGCGGACGGTCGGGCGCGACCGTACGTCGGCGGCATCCTGGCCGGGAGCGTGCCCGGCTGACGCTAGTGTTGGATCAGTGATAGGTCGGGGAGTCTACGGGAGGAGCACGAGGAGAGGCGGCGGGGCGACGCGGCGCTCGGTAGGTTTCTTGTTTCGGCATCTCGACGCGCGCGATAGGCACCCATAGCGGGAGCTCGGCATCGACGAGTGGCGCTTCCTCGACGGCGGACGCGGTAGCGATGGTGACGACAGCGTCGTCAAAATCGCCATCATCCCAGTAGCCCGCGATCCAGGCAGGGTCGGGCGGATCGGCGAACGCGAGCGTCGGGAGGCCGACGAGCAGAGCCCCGATGAGCAACGCGAAGACGCGACGCGCGAGCAGCACAATACATGGTCGCCCGTCTTCCTCGTCAGAGTCAAGGACGACATTCGAGGAAGAACGACATTCAAATGCTCCACCCGCGCGACATAGGCAGCGGTTCGGTAAGCCCCGTCGCCAAAGGTAAGTTCACGACCCTTTCAAGGCCGAGATCGCTTGGCTCGAGAAATTCGGGTCGCACGATCGTAGGTGGCACCGGAAGATGGCGCCTGCTACCTAAGTCCGCGCCACCGTTGGCTGTGGGCTCGCCCCTCTCAAGGCTGACACACGGGTTCGAATCCCGTCGCCTCTGACTTTTCGCCACTGATGGGTCATCGTCTTCGAGACATGAGGCTTCGCTTTGCGTTCGGATGCTCAGGAATATGGCTCTCGATCTACGTCCTCTGCGTGGTCTTCGTCTTCTCGTTCGTCCTGTTCGAATTGCTCGACGTCGACGGCTCTGACTTCCCGACCGGGCCGGCGCCGACCGCCGTCCGGACGGCCGAACCCCCGCACGACGAGATCAAGCGCACCCCGCTCCAGACGACGTTAGACCTGCACGTCGCTGTCCTGGCGATACGGGAGCCGGACAGCATCGCTGGATCGCTCGATTCCGTCGCGCTCCGGCCGTCGCCGTTCGTCTCGCCTCGCGCGTGCCGGCGCCTCCTGGCGCGCGCCTCGCTGGGCGACATCCCTCTCTCCGCCTGACCGTTCTCCGCGCCGATCCGTCACACCGATCGTAGGGAGAAATCTCTGATCGGGGGTCTGTCGTCTGGATACGGAGGACCTTCACGAAGATCGCCATGGGGGCATCCGTAGGCGCCGCTTTGCGATCGGGCACAGGAGGGTTCCGTGAGTTCTCATCGAGTCGACGCAGACGCAGCGAACAGGCCGCTGGCACAAAACGTTCGAGGCCGTCATCTTCCCGAGCAGCCGCTTGTCGATGACAGCCCGCAGATGCGGGCGATTCTGACGATCATCGAGAAGGTAGCGGACACCGATACGACGGTCGTGGTCCGTGGGGAAAGCGGCGTGGGGAAGGACCTCGTCGCCCGGGCCATCCATATCCGGTCGGCCCGGCGCGACGATCCGTTCGTCAAGGTCAACTGTGCCGCGATCCCGCCGGGGCTACTCGAGTCCGAGCTCTTCGGCCACGAGAAGGGGGCCTTCACCGGCGCTCACCGGCGCAAGCCGGGGCAGTTCGAGTACGCGACCAAGGGCACGATTTACCTGGATGAGATCGCGGAGCTGCCGCTAGCCCTCCAAATCGCGCGCCGCGGGGCGCGAGAAGCCGAGCGCAAAGCCCTCGTGGAAGTGCTCGAGCGCGTGCAGGGGAATCGGGTGGAGGCGGCTCGTGTTCTCAAGGTCAGCTACAAGACGCTGCTCAACAAGATCGCCGAGGGTGAGCTGACGCGGCCGTCGCGTGGTCGAAGGCCGTAAAGGAGAATCGCGGTGCGCATCGTCGGCCTCACCTGTCTCGTGTTCGTCACGGCCCTCTTGGCTAATGTCGCGGGGGCGCAGGAACGCCTGACGCAGCTGACCCTCGCCGAGGCGATTCGCATGGCGCTCGAGCGCAACGCCACGCTGCAGGCCAAGCAGCTCGAGCTTCAATCGACCCACGCGAACGAGATTACGGCGGCGCTGAGGCCCAATCCAACGGCGACATACCTCGCTGAACAGTTCGGCGCACCAGGATCACCGCAATACACCATCTCCTTGGGCCAGACCATCGAAACCGGCGGCAAACGCGGACGACGAATCGAGAGTGCTCGCGCCGCCACCCGGGTCACCAGTTACGAACTCGAGGATGTCCGGCGCCAGGTCATCTTTCAGATCAAGAAGGCCTTCAGCGATGCGTTGATAGCACAAGCGAGCGAGGCACTTGCCACGGCAAACCTGGCGACGCTGGACGAGTTAGAGCGCATCCAGCGGTTCCGGGCTGAGCGCGGCGACATCTCCAAGCTCGAACTCACTCGGATCCAGCTTCAGCGATTCGCCTTCGAGCGCGACGCTGCGGACGCCGCCCAGGCGATCCAGGCGGCAAAATCGTGCTGCGCAGCGTCATCGGGGCCGAAATGTTCACCGAGGCCTTCAGCATTGTGGGCGAGCTCACCTTTCGCGACGTTCCCATCAAGCGAGAAGATCTCTACCGACTGGCCGTGATGAACCGCCCAGACCTCCGCGCGGCCCAGGCGGCGTTCGAGAAGGCGAGGGCGGACGTGAATCTGGCTCGCGCGAACGCATGGTAGGATGTCACACCTCAGCTCGAATACCAGCGGATTCAAAATGACAACACGATCGGATTCGGGATCAGTATGCCGATTCGAATCTTCGATCGGAATCAAGGAGAGATCGCGCGGACAAAGGCCGAAGTCCAGCGCGTGAGTGCGGTGAGCCGAGTGGTTGGGCTTCAAGCTCTCGCCGAGGTTGACACGGCCTTGTCGACCGCGATGACGGAGCGGGAAAAGGTTCGTCGGCTCCGAGAGGTCTATCTTCCAAAGGCTAGGCAAGCCAGAGACACTGTTGAATTCGCTTACCGCCAAGGCGGCCTGAGTGTCCTCGATTTCCTTGAGGCGCAACGTTCGTATCGTGAAACGGCCCTCGCAGAGATTCAAGCATTAGGAAACTTCGAAAGCGCTCTGAACCAGCTCGAGTCCGCGGTCGGGGGATCTCTCGAGGGGCAGCAGTCCCGCCCTCTGCGTTGAGACTGTGACCGAGTCGGTTGGTATCCCTCTCTCGGAACTGGACGAGCTGCACTTCACGGTCGTACTCCAGGGCTTGGTTGAGGGTCTGCGTCTGGAGCTCGAGCGTCATTAGGTCAGGTGAGGACCCGTCCTCTCAAGGCTCTGACGCTTGACCGAGGCGCGGGCCGGGCGCACTATCGCCCCGGTGGTGCCGGCTCGGCCATCGTCGGTGACTCATGGATCAAGCGCTCAGCGACGTCACGGTGCTCGACCTCGGGCAGGTCATCGCCATGCCCTTCTGCACCATGCTGCTCGCCGACCTGGGCGCCCGCGTGATCAAGGTCGAGTCGCGGGAGCGCGGGCGAGAGCGCGTATCGCTGGGGGTGAAGCGCAAGCGCCACGGCGTCGAGGAGCGGGTGCCGGCCGCGCAGTATCGAGAGCGTAACAAGCTCGGCATCACGCTCGAGCTCAAGACGCCAACGGGGATCGAGCTCTTCAAGCAGCTGGTCCGCCATGCGGACGTGGTGACCGAGAACTTCAGCGTGGGCACGATGGAGCGCCTGGGGCTCGGGTACGAGGACCTGAGAAGCGTGAAGCCCGACATCATCTACGCCTCGATCACCGCGTTCGGCCAGCATGGTCCGTACGCGACCCAGCGGGGCTACGACATCCTGGCGCAGGCGATCAGCGGGTACATGAGCATCACCGGCTCTCCGGACCAGCCGCCCACGCGGTCGGGCCAGTCGATCTCGGACTACTATGCCGGCATGCTCTGCGCCTTCAGCATCGTGTCCGCCCTGCACTACCGCCAGCGCACCGGCACGGGGCAGCGCATCGACCTGGCGCTGCTCGACAGCCTGCTGGTCGCGCTCGATAACCTCGGCGAGCGCTACACCGTCGGCGGCGAAATTCTCACCCGGGCGGGTAACGTCTCGTTCAGCGGGTCGAGCTCGGGCGTCTATCCGACGAGCGACGGCCACGTGGCGATCGCCGCCGGGGCGAGCGACGCGGTGTGGCGCCGGTTCTGCGAGATCATCGGCCGCGTCGACCTCACGCGCGATCCCGGATTCGCCACCGCGGCGGCTCGGCGCGATCGCCGGGACCAGATCGCTGCCCTCATCCAGGGCTGGACGAGTCAGCGTCCCAAGGCGGAGGTGGTCCGCACGCTGGCGACGGGCGGCGTCCCTGCGGCGCCGGTCAACAACGTGGCCGAGATGGTCGCCGACCCTCAGGTGCGGGCTCGCGAGATGTTCCTGGAGCTCGACCATCCCACCTACGGACCCCTGAAGACGACCGGGACGCCCCTCAAGCTCTCCGAGACGCCGGGCCGTGTCCGCTGGCTGGCTCCCCAGCCCGGCGAGCACAACGAGGAAGTCTTCGTCGGCCTCCTCGGTCACTCCCGGGACGATCTCGCGCGGTGGCGCGCCGAAGGGGTCATCTAGCGCGGTCAGCGGAGGGGCACGAAGATCGAGACGCGAGGCTCGGGGCCGACTTCGCGCGTCACGTGACCCTGGCCGGTGAGGTCCTCCGCGATGAGGATGTCGCCCGGGCCGAGGCGGCGTACCGTGCCATCGCCGATCTCGATGTCCACCGCGCCGGAGAGCGTGAACACGGCGGCGCGCCCGGGCGCGTGGTGCCAGGGGTTGGATCGGCTCGCGTCGAAGCGGCGGATGACGATGCCGCTGCCCGGAATCAGCTCCGCGCTCTCCGACTTGTCGCCGCGCGGCTCGAAACGCGGGACGACGTCCTCGAAGTGCGACTTGCCGTCGGGGCCCGTGTGGATGCGGATGATGGCCATGTGATCTCCGAGTCGGAATGCGGGTTGAGGGCGTGATCTCGTCACCGGGAGCTCACGGCCAGCTCGTGGAGCTCCTGAAGATGCGCCGCATCATGGTTCCGGGCGACGAGGACGATGTCGTCGAAGCCGAGCTCACGCAGGCGATGCAGCCGCGCGCGAGCGTTGTCCCGGGGCATTTGAGATCGCACGGATCGTCGGGCCCGTCCGGGCTCGGCCGGTCGCTCGCCAGATGCACGACCACGTTGGTGACGACGGCACGCCGACCGCCCAGGTCGCGGAACCGCACGACACCCTCGCGCAGCAGTCGCCAGCTGCTCCGGGCGCCGGACCCCACCCAGCCGTCGAACTCGCGGGCCGCCCGCTCGATCCACCGCGAGCCCGCCCACGAGCCGATCAGCACGGGTGGGCCGCCGAGGGCCGCGGGCCAGACGGGCTCCAGCGAGGCTCGGTCCACTCGCTCGCCCGCCCAGAGCCGCCGCATGATCGAAAGCGACTCGTCGAGCCGACGGAAGCGCGAGGCGAAGTCGAGGCCGAGCGCCTCGAAATCCGCGGTGGTCGATCCGGCTCCCACGCCGAGCCGCAGCCGCCCGCCGGACACCAGATGCGTGGTCAGCACGCGCTGGGCAAGCTCCACCGGATTTCGCAACGGGACCTGCAGGACTCCCGTCCCCAGCTCGACGTGGCGGGTCACGGTAGCCGCGACGGACAGCGCGGTGAGCGGGTCCGCCAGAAGGAAGCCGCGGCCGATGGCATCGAATGCCCAGATGCTTTCGAAGCCGGCCGCTTCGATCCGCCGGGCGGCGCCCGCAAGACTCTCGGCCTCCAGCGCGGGCCCACTTCGCCCCCCGGAGGGCAGGATGATCCCGAAACGCGTCACGGTTCTCTCGAGGCTCCGAGGGCAAGATATGCCAAAGCCGCGGGAAAGACGAGCCCAGTTGCGATAGTATGGCTGTCCACTGGGAGATCGAACCCGAATAGGAGAACGATATGCGCTTCGGTCTGTTCACGAGCATGGGCGGCCAGACTTGGTCGGGCGTGCTGGATCTCTGGCGGCACCTCGAGGCGACCGGGTGGGACATCGCCTGCGTCACCGACCACTTCTTGCCGAACACGAAGGAGCGCGAGGGCGCCATGCTCGAGTCGTGGAGCACCCTCAGTGCGCTGGCGGCCCTGGTGCCACGCCTCCGCGTCGGCACCATCGTGCTGGGTAACACGTATCGCCATCCGGCGGTGGTGGCGAAGATGGCCGCGCAGGTCGACATCATTTCCGGCGGCCGCCTCCTGCTGGGCCTCGGCGCGGGCTGGCAGCAGAACGAGCACGAGGCCTACGGCATCCCCTTCTACACGCTGCGCGAGCGGCTCGAGCGCCTGGACGAGGCCTGTCAGGTGATCCGGTCGCTGTGGACCGAGCGGCGCGCCACCTTCGAGGGGCGCTACTACCAGCTCTCCGACGCCCCGCTCGATCCCAAGCCCGTCCAGACGCCGCACCCCGAGCTGATGATCGGCGGCGGGGGCGAGCGCGTCACCTTGCGTATCGTCGCCAAGCACGCGGATCACTGGAACGTCTGGGGCGGTCCGAGCGTCGCGACGCGAAAAGGAAAGATCCTCGACGAGCACTGCGCCGCGGTCGGTCGCGACTCGAAGACCGTCAAGCGCTCGGTCAACATGGCGCTGCTCATCACCGACAGAAAGGACGAGATCGAGCGGCTCGCCGACACCATCGCCAAGCGCATGGGCCGCCACGCCGCCGACGCCCGTGACACCTGCCTGGCCGGTACGCCGGACCAGATCCGCGACCAGCTCGATCAGCTCCGAGCCGCTCGGGTCGACACGGTCTTCGTTCCGAGCATGTTCCGTCCGCTGGACGAGCTGCGTCGCGACCTCGATCGGTTCAGCGCCGAGATCGCGCCCGCGTTCCGGTAGGCGCCTGGCCAAATCCTCGTGGCCCGGCTCTCGACGGGGCCGCACTGACGGACTCAACCGAGGAGAACCGCGCATGCCCGGACCGCTCGCCGGACAGATCCAGACTGTGCTCGGCGCCGTGGCGCCGGACGCGATCGGTGTCACCCTGCCGCACGAGCATCTCCTGATCGACTTCAAGGTGATGTTCGCGGAGCCGGCCGCGGCAAGCGACAAGGGACGCGCGTGGGAGCCGGTGAGCCTGTCGAACCTGGGCTGGGTCCGCCAGAACTTCAACGCCAACCTCGATAACCTCCGGCTCCTCGACGAGCAGGTGGCCCAGGACGAGATCCTGTTGTTCAAGCGGGTGGGCGGCCGCACCGTGGTCGATCCGACGCCGAAGACGCTCGGCCGCGATCCACGGGCGCTCGCCCGCATCGCCCGCGCCACCGGCCTCAACGTCATCATGGGCGCGGGCTACTACGTGGCCGCGTCTCACCCGGCCGACATGGACCGGCGCTCGGTCGACGAGCTCGCGCGCGAGATGATCGCCGACGTCACCACCGGTGTGGGCGACACGTCCATCCGCTCGGGCCTCATCGGCGAGATCGGCACGACCTACCCCTGGACGGAGAACGAGAAGAAGGTCCTGCGCGCGGCCGTCATCGCCCAGCGGGAGACCGGCGCGCCGCTCATGATCCATCCCGGACGTCACCCCGGCCTGCCCATGGAGCTGGCGGAGTTCGTCCGGAAGGAAGGCGGCGATCTGCGCCGCACGATCATGTGCCACCTCTGTCGCACGATCGCCGACGTACGGGCGGTGATCGACCTCGCCCAGACGGGCATCTGGCTCGAGTACGACCTCTTCGGGCTGGAGAACTCGTTCTATCCGTACAATCCAAGCTTCGACATGCCCAACGACGGCGGACGCATGGCCCACGTCCTCGCCCTCGTCGCCGCCGGCCACCGCGATCAGATCCTCATGTCGCACGATATCGCCTACAAGACCTCGCTCGTGAAGTACGGCGGCTACGGCTATCACCACCTGCTCGTGAACGTGGTGCCTCGCCTGCGCGCCAAGGGCATGGACGACGCGGGGCTCACCCGGCTCCTCGTCGAGAACCCCGCTCGCGCCTTCGCCATCGCATGACCTCGGGGCTGGGCCGGGGCACGGGCCACCGCTTCGGCTCGGGCTGGACCAGCGGTGTCCTGGCGGCCACGTGCGGCGCGCTGGGCTACGGGGGCGTGCTGTGCCTCCTCTTCCCGGACTGGCTGACGACACCGTCGGCGCGCGCGCACTATCCGATGGACGTGGTGCGCGCCGTGATCTACGTGACGTCAGGCGCGCACGCGAAGCGACGTCGGGTCGTAGGGCGGCGCGAGCTGAGCGCGAGCGGACATCCGCTCGCAGGCGATCTCGACCTCCCAGCGACCGCTCGCGACGAAGGCGTCGGTGGCGCCGTCCGCGCACGCGACCCAGCCGAGTCCGACGGCGCGGCCCAGCGTGTGGCCGTACGCGCCCGAGGCGATGCGCCCGACGAGCGTGCCGTCGCGCCAGATCGGCTCGTCGTGATAGAGAAGGGGCTCCGGATCGTCGAGGATGAGCACCACGAGTCGCCGCGCGAGCGGCTTCTCACGCTGCGCCAGCAAGGCGTCGCGGCCGGTGAAGGGCGCGCGCTTGTCCAAGCGCACCGCGAACCCCAGCCCGGCCTCCAGCGGGGTGTCCTCGCTGGAGACGTCGTGACCCCAGGCGCGGTACGCCTTCTCCATACGCAGCGAGTCCATGGCGTGGTAACCGGCATGGCGGAGCCCGAGGTCCTCGCCCGCCTCCACGATGGCGTCGTACACGCCCGTCGCGAGCTCGGTGGGAACGTACAGCTCCCAGCCCAGCTCGCCGACGTAGGTGACACGCGCGGCCCTCACGGGGGCGGAGGCCAGCCAGATCTCCCGCGACGCGAGAAATGGGAACGCCGGGTTCGAGAGGTCGGCGTCGGTGAGGCGGGCGAGGAGCGCGCGCGACCGCGGACCCATCACCCCGAGGACGGCGTGGCCCGACGTCACGTCGGTGAGCACGGCGCGCGCGTCGCCGAGGTGGCGCCGGATCCAGTGGGTGTTGTGCGTGGCGGCGGACGCTCCGGTGACGACGAGGAAGGCATCGGCGGAGAGTCTGGTCACCGTGAGGTCCGCCTCGATTCCCCCGCGGGGGTTGAGCATCTGGGTGTAGACGAGGCGGCCGGGCGGCACGTCGACGTCGTTGGCGCAGAGACGCTGGAGGACGGCGAGGGCCTCGGGCCCCTCCAGACGAAGCTTGCAGAACGAGGACTGGTCGAAGAGCCCCACGGCCTCCCGCACCGCCTGGTGCTCGGCCGCAGCGCACGGAAACCAGTTCTGGCGCCCGTAGCTGTAGCGGTAGACCGCTTCCATGCCCGGCGTCGCGTACCAGTTCGCGCGCTCCCAGCCCATCACCACGCCGAAGCAGGCGCCGCGGTCGGCGAGCCGGTCGTGGAGCACGCTCTTGCGCACGCCGCGGGCTGTGACCGGCTGAAGATACGGCCAGTGGATGGCGTAGAGCGCGCCGACCATCTCCACCGTGCGGTCGCGCAGGTAGCGCGGGTTCGCCTGGAAGGCCGCCACGCGGCGGATGTCGACATCCCAGAGATCCATCGGCGGCTCGCCGCCCACGATCCACTCCGCCACTGCGCGGCCGGCGCCTGCCCCCGACGCGATGCCGATGGAGTTGAAGCCGGCCGCGACGTAGAAGTTGCGACACTCCGGCGCTTCGCCCAGGAGGAACCGACCGTCGGGCGTGAAGCTTTCGGGGCCGTTGACGTGGCGGCGCACCGGCGCGCTCTCGAGCGCGGGGATCCGGAGCACCGCCTGCTCCATGAGAACCCGAAAGTGCTCCCAGTCCTCGGGCAAGAGCGAGAAGGCGAAGTCGGCGGGGATGCCCTCCATGCCCCACGGCTTCGCCACCGGCTCGAAGCCGCCCATGAGCAGACCGCCGACTTCCTCGCGCACGTAGATGTAGCCGTCGGTGTCGCGGAGCACCGGCAGGTCCGGCGTCACTCCGGCCATGGGCTCGGTGACGATGTAGAAGTGCTCCGAGGCGTGGAGCGGCACCGTGACGCCCGCCATTCGCCCGACCTCGCGCGCCCACATCCCGGCGCAGTTCACCACGACCTCGCACGCTACGTCGCCACCGGGCGTCCGCACGCCCGTGACGCGGCCGTGCTCCACGCGGATCGCGGTCACGCCGGTGTTCTCGAGGATGGTCGCCCCGCCCTGCCGCGCGCCGCGAGCCAGCGCGAGCGTCGTGTCGATGGGATTGGTGCGCCCGTCGCGTGGCAGCCACAGGGCGCCCACGAGGTCGTCGATGCGAATGAGCGGCCAGCGGCGGCCCGCCTCCGCGGGCGTGACGACCTCCACGTCGACGTCGAAGCAGCGCGCCATGGAGGCGAGGCGCTTGAGCTCGTGCATGCGCTCCCGCGTCCGCGCGAGGCTCACGCTGCCGGGACGCCGGAAGCCCGTGGCCTGGCCCGTCTCCGTCTCGAGCCGCTCGTAGAGATCGGCGCCGTACTTCGCGAGCCGCGTGAGGTTCTGCGTCGCGCGAAGCTGGCCGACGAGCCCGGCCGCGTGCCAGGTCGTGCCACAGGAGACGTCGCGCCGCTCCAGCAGGAGCACGTCGCGCCAGCCCAGCTTCGCGAGGTGGTAGGCGACGCTGCAGCCGGCGATGCCGCCGCCGATCACCACGACCCGCGCGTGCGAAGGGAGCGCGCCCGCCACCGGGCGATCCGGCTACGGCCCCTCGTCGCGAGGCGTCGGCACGGTGCGCGAGGGGAACTCTCGGTAGGCGTACCGGGCCAGCACATCCTCGCGGAGCTCGACGCCGAGCCCCGGCGCCGTGGGCACCGGCAGGTAGCCGCGCTCGACCCGGAAGGGATTCACGGCGACTTCCGCGGCGCGCGACTCGAAGTTCACGAAGTACTCGGTGATCAGGAAGTTCGGGATGACCGCCGACACGTGTAGCGTCGCGGCGAGGCCGACGGTGGTGCTGTTGTAGTTGTGGGGCGAGACGACCACGTGGTAGGCCTCGGCCATGGCCGCGATCTCGCGGAGCTCCTCGATGCCACCCACGTTGCACACGTCGGGGTTGATGATGTCGGCGGCGCGGCGCTCGAAGACCTCGCGGAATTCGAAGCGCGTATAGAGCTCCTCGCCGGTGACGATCGGCATCCGGATCTCGCGTCGGCACTCGGCCAGGGCGCCCACGTCGCGCGCCGACACCGGCTCTTCATACCAGAAGGGATCGAAGGGCTCGAGCAGGCGCGCCACGCGAACGGCGTGCATCGGCGCCAGCCGACGGTGGACCTCGATCAGCAAATCCACCGTGGGTCCCACCGCGTCTCGCACGGCGCGGACGGTCTCCACCACCTGCTGCTCGGTGTCGCGCGAGATGTGCGTGCGCCACGGGCCCGGGAACGGGTCGAACTTGAGCGCGCTGAAGCCCCGGGCCACCGTCTCCTTCGCCTTCGCCGCGTAGGCGTCCGGGGTCTTGGCGCCCGAGTACCAGCCGTTCGCGTAGACGCGGATCCGTTCGCGGCACGGCCCGCCGAGCAGACTCACGACGGGCACGCCGAGACGCTTGCCGGCCAGGTCCCAGAGCGCCTGCTCGATGCCGCTCACGGCGCTCCAGAAATCCATGGCGCCGCGCTTGGACGCGAAGTCGTGGTACGCCCAGTGCGTGAAGTGACGGATGTGGCCGGCGTCCCGGCCAACGAGGTAGCGTCCGAGCTGTCGCAGATGGGCGGCGATCGACTGGTCCCGATCCGCCTGCGTGTAGCACTCGCCCCAGCCGTGCAGCCCATCGGAGGTCTCGACCTTCACGAAGAGCCAGTTCTTCCCGTATCCCGGATCGACGATGAACGGCGTGACGGCCGTCACCTTCATGAGCTGACCTCCCTCATCTTGGCGTACCCTCGTGCCATGGTAATGCGAGCCGCAGCCGCAGGCGAGGCGGGCCTGTGACCGTGATCATGCGAGCCGCAGCCGCAGGCGAGGCGAGCCTGTGACCGTGATCATGCGAGCCGCAGCCGCAGACGAGGCGAGCCTGTGACCGTGACCATGCGAGCCGCAGCGCCGGGCGAAGCGAGCCTCTGAGCCATGGAGCATAAACTGAGGGTTTGGGTGGTGTTCGGCAAGCGCTTGAAGCTCGGCGGCGGACGGGCGCACCTGCTCCGATCGATCGACAGGCGAGGATCGCTTCGGCAGGCAGCGGCGGAGCTCGGCATGTCCTACCGCAACGCGTGGGGCTACTTGCAGGAGCTGGAACGCGCGGCCGGCTTCAAGTTCGTCGAGCGCGCGCCGGGCGGCGGGCCTCGAAGCGGTATGCGCCTGACCGTCGCCGGCCGCGAGTTCCTGGCGTGCTACCAGAAGTTCCGCCGCGGCATCGAGGAGGCGGCCGAGCGCCACTTCGAGCGCTCCTTCAAGGGCAAGGAGTTCAGGTCGCGGACGCGACCGCCAGAGCGATCCGCTCGGGCGAGAGCGGCAGTTCGGTGAGCCGCACGCCGGTCGCGTCCTCGATCGCGTTGGCGATGGCGGCCGGCGCCGGCACGATCGGCGGTTCGCCGACACCCCGCGCCCCGAAGGGGCCGTGCGGCGACGGCTTCTCCACGATGATCGTCTCGATGTTCGGCAAATCCGCCGAGGTGAGCTTCCGGTAGTCGAGGAGGCTCGGGTTCGTCAGCCGCCCCTTGTCGTCATACAGGAGCGCCTCGGTCAGCGCCATCCCGAGGCTCTGGACGGCCCCGCCCTGCATCTGGCCCTCGATCGCCAGCGGGTTGATGGCCTTGCCGACGTCCTGGACGACGACGAAGTCGTGCAGCGTCACCTCGCCGGTCTCGGGATCGACCTCGATCTTCGCCAGCTGGGCGCAGAATGCGGGGGCCTGCACCGAGAAGGCCGGATGGCTGATGCCGAGCACCGGCTGCACCTTCGACATGTAGAGGTTGCCCTTCTTGCCGATCTGCGCGAGCGTGATGCCCTTGTTCGGCACGCCGCGGACCACGACCTTCTCGTTGTCGATCTCGAGGTCATGCACCGAGGCTTCCAGCTCCTTGGCGGCGATCTCGAGCGTCTGGTTGCGCGCGTCCTTGGCGGCTTCCATCACCGCGACACCGACGGTGTAGATCGTCTTGCTGCCGGCGCTGAGGCCCGTCATCGGCGCCACGTCCGTGTCGCCGGTCGTGATCCGCACCTTGTCGATGTCGATGCCGTAGGCGGTCGCGGCGATCTGCGCCAGCGCGATATTGGTCCCGGCGATGTCCACCTGGCCGGTCAGCACCTGGAGCGAGCCGTCGGGATTGAGCCGTACGGTGGCGCCGGTCGGCTGGAGGCCGCCGAGCCAGCCGCCGAGCGATAGTCCGGTCCCGCGCAGCCGGCCCTTCGGGCTGCTCGCCTTCCACTCGGCGCGCTTCTTCCAGAGCGGATGCTCGGCGAGGCGGGTCAGCACCTCGACGCCGCCGTTGCTCAGCCAGGGCTGGTTGTTGGCCATCTTGTCGCCTTCGCGCTGCAGATGGCGGAGCCGGAACTCGACCGGATCGACGCCGAGCGCCTTCGCGAGCTGCTCCATCTGCGAGTCGATCGCGAAGATCGTCTGCGGCGCGACCGGCGCGCGGTAGGCGGCGATGCTCGGCTTGTGCGTGAGCACCTCGAATCCCTTGACGTCGAAGCTCGGCCAGAGATAGAGGCTCGCGAGGAACACGCCGCTCACCGCCAGCACCGCGCCGGAGAAGGCGCCGGACTCGAGGATCGCCTCTCCTTCGAGCGCCATGAGCGTGCCGTCGCGCTTCACGCCGGTCTTCAGGCGGATGATGACCTGGGGCGCCGGCATGCCGGCCTCCAGCTCCTCGCGCCGGGTCATCACGTAGCGCACCGGCCGCCCGGTCGCGCGCGCCAGGATCGCCGTGATCGGCTCGCAGAGGGCGCGGATCTTACCGCCGAAGCCGCCGCCGCACTCCATCGGGATCACCTTGATGCGGTTCTCCGACAGCTCCAGGACGTCGGCCACCTCCGAGCGCGTGTTGAACGAGCCCTGCGTGCTCGCCCAGAGCGTCAGGAACCCGGTCGTGTCCCACTGGGCCAGCACCGCGTGCGGCTCGAGGTAGCCCTGATGGACCATCGGAACGCGGTACGTCTTCTCGATCACGACGTCCGACTCGGCGAAGCCCTTCGCCACGTCGCCGCGCTGGATGCGCGCCTGCTGGGAGATATTGACCGCCTTCGCCGGCTTGGCCTCGGTCGTCACGCCCGCGACACTGCCGTGAGCCTGAGCCTCGCTCGTGTCCGCCTCGGTTCCCGCGTCGGCGACCGGCGGCGCGCCGGGCTTCATTGCCTCGAGCGGATCGGCGGAGACCGCCAGGACCTCGTACTGCACGTCGATGAGGTCGAGCGCTTCCTCGGCGATCGCCAGCTCGTCGGCGGCGACGGCGGCGACCGGCTGGCCCGCGAAGACCACCCGGTCGATCGCCAGCACCGCGTGCGCGCGCGTCGGCGCCTTCCGCTTCAGCTCGGGGATGTCGGCGGCGGTCAGGACCGCGCGCACGCCCGGCAGCGCGCGCGCCCGACTCACGTCGATGCGGAGGATCCGCGCGTGCGCGTGCGGGCTGCGGAGGAGCTTGGCGTGCAGGAGCCCGCGCGGGTTGAGATCCGCGACGTACTGGACCTGGCCGGTGACCTTCTCGGGCCCGTCCGGCCGCAGGATCGACAGTCCGATTCCCTTCACGTCGCGGGTCGTCTTCATCACGCTGGACATGAATCAGCTCCTCCGGCCGGCCGCGGCGCCGGCGGTCTCGGTGATCGCGGCTAGCATCTTCGTGTAGCCGGTGCAGCGACAGAGATTGCCGGCGATCCCGTAGCGGATCTCTTCCTCGGTCGGATGCGGGTTCTCCGTCAAGAGCGCGGCGGCGGCCATCAGCACGCCCGGGATGCAGAAGCCGCACTGGGGCACGCCGTGGCGGACGAACGCGTCCTGCAGCGGGTGCAGCGCGCCCGGACGCCCGAGTCCTTCGATCGTGAGCACGGCGTGGCCACGAGCCTGCATGGCGAGCAGGAGGCAGCTCGCGATCGGCTTACCGTCGAGGTGCACCGTGCAGGCGCCGCAGTCGCCGGTGCCGCACCCTTCCTTCGGCCCCGTCAGGCCCATGCGCTCCCGCAGGGCGTCCAGCAGAGTGTCCCAGGGCTGAACCAGTACCTCGGCCGACTCGCCGTTTACCGTGCAGTTCAGAACTAGCTTCGCCACGTCTGATCCCCTCTTTTTATAGGCTCGCCTCGCACGCGGGGGCCCCAGCCCCCGGCCGTGCTGCGGCTCGCACTGCCACTTTCATAGGCTCGCCTCGGCCGGCGGGAACCCCAGCCCCGCGACGGCCTGCCGGCTCGCACTGCCTCTTTTATAGGCTCGGCTCGCACTGCCACTACATCACGCGCTCGCCCGGGCGAGCGCGGTGGTCAGGGTGCGACGCGTCAGGACACGAACGAGATGACGGCGGAACTCGGCCGAGCCACGCTGATCGCTGATCGGGCGCGCGACCTCCACCGCGAGGTCGGCCGCGCGCGCGATCCGATCGGGCGTCACCGGTTGGCCCTCGAGCGCCTGCTCGGCCGCCGTCGCGCGAACCGGCACCGGGGCCACGGCGGCCAGCGCGATCCGGGCCTTCGTGCAGACGCCGTTCGCCAGCGTGAGCTGCGAGGCCACGCCCACCACGGCGATGTCGAGCTCGCGCCGCGGCGTGTGCCGCAGATAGTTGCCGCCGCTTTGCGGCCCGGGGGCCGGCACGACCAGCTCCACGAGCAGCTCGTCCGGGGCCAGCACCGTGCGCCGGACCCCGGTGAAGAACGCCGCGATCGGCACGCGCCGCTCGCCCTTGGGGCCGGTGATCACCGCCTCGGCGTCGAGGGCCAGGAGCGGCGGCGCCATGTCCGCCGACGGCGCCGCGTTGCAGAGGTTGCCGCCGAGCGTCGCCAGGTTGCGCACCTGCACCGAGCCCACGAGGGCGCCGCTCTCGGCGAGCGAGAGATAGCGGGCGCGGACGGCGCGGTCGAGCTCGAGCGTCCGGGCCGTCACCGCGGATCCGATCCGCAGCCCCTGCCCGTCCGCGGGCTCGATGGTGCGCAGCCGCGCCACGCCGGACAGATCGATCACGCGCGCGGGCTTGAGCAGGCCGTTCTTGAGCTGCGGCAAGAGGTCCGTCCCTCCCGCCAGCAGCTTCGTCTCGGGCCCGCGCTGGGCGAGGGCCCGCACACAGTCGTCTACGCTCTCGGGGAGGACGAGCTCGAATCGTCGCACGCGAGGTCTCCGCGAAGACTCGGCCAAGCCACGGGGCGCCGAGCCGGCTCTACTGCGTCTCGGACCATACTATGCTCACCCGAGCATAGTCAACGCGCCCGGGCCCGCTCGCCAACAACCCGGGCCGGCGTTGGTGTACCTTAACACATCGTCCTGAAGCTTATCATCTCGGTGGAACCCGAGAGACGGTCGAGGCGAGGAGGAGACACGCATGCGTATCGGCTTCATCGGGCTGGGCAACATGGGCGGGCCGATGGCCCTCAACGTTCTCAAGGCTGGACACACCATGGTGGTGACGGACCTCCGCCACGAGCTCGCCAAGCCGCACCTCGCCCAGGGCGCCACGTGGGGGGATACCCCCAAGGCGGTCGCGCAGGCGAGCGAGGTCGTCTTCACCTCCCTGCCCGGGCCCCGCGAGGTCGAGGCGGTCGCCCTCGGCGCGGGCGGCATCCTGGAGGGCGCGGCGCGCGGCACGGTCTACGTCGATCTCTCCACCAACTCGGCGACCCTCATCCGCAAGATCCACGGCGTGTGCGCCGAGCGCGGCGTCGACGTGCTGGACGCGCCGGTCAGCGGCGGCGTGCCCGGGGCGCGCTCCGGGAAGCTCGCGGTGCTGGTCGGCGGGGACGCGGCGCTCTACCGCCGGGTCAAGCCCGTGCTGGACTCCATCGGCGACAAGGTGACCTGGGTCGGCAGCATCGGCTGCGGCACCGTCGCGAAGCTCGTGCACAACATGGTGTCGGCGTGCTCGCGCATGGCCATCGCCGAGGGCATGACCCTCGGGGTCAAGGCCGGCGTGGCGCCCGAGGTACTGCTCGACGCGCTGTCCAAGGGCTCGTTCGGCCAGGGCCGCGTGCTCAAGGACATGATTCCCAACACGGTCTTCCCGGGCGCGTTCGACGACGTGAACTTCGCGCTCAAGCTCCTGCGCAAGGACGTGGGGCTGGCCACCGAGCTCGGCCGGGAGTATCACGTGCCCATGATGATCGCGGCGCTGGCCGAGCAGCAGCTGGAGGAAGCGCTGCGGCGCGGCTGGGGCGACAAGGATTCGATGACGTTTTTCCGTCTCCAGGAGGAGCGGGCCGGGGTCGAGCTCCGGACGGGGAAGCGAGGAGCCTGACACCATGAGCGACGCGCTGTCCGGGATCCTCGAGACGACCAACGCAGAACGCCTGGCCACGGGATTCGTCTTCACGGAAGGCCCGCTGTGGCACCCCGACGGCTTCTACTATTTCGTCGACATCCGCCAGAGCCACCTGCACCGCCTGACGCCCGGCAAGCAGCCGGAGCTCGTGCGGGCGAATACCGGTGAGGGCAACGGCACGACGTTCGACCTGCAGGGCCGGCTGGTCATCTGCGAGGGCGGCAACCGTCGCGTCACTCGCTGGGCCGCCGGCGGGCAGAGCGACGTCCTCATGGACCGCTTCCAGGGCAAGCGGCTGAATCGTCCCAACGACGTGGTGTGCAAGTCTGACGGGAGCATCTACTTCACCGATCCGGGCTTACGCGTGCCGCTGGGCGAGCGCGAGCTACCGTCCGCGGGCGTCTATCGCATCGCCCCGGACGGAACGACCACGCTAGTGGCGGACTGCGAGTACCCGAACGGGCTCGCCTTCTCGCCGGACGAGCGCGTGCTCTACGTGGCCAACACCCGCTGGACCCAGTACATCCACGCGCTGGAGCTGGATGCCGGCGGCGGGCTCGTACGGCGCCGGATCTTCGCCGATATGTCCTCCGATGAGACCGACGGCGTCCCCGACGGCATGAAGGTTGACGTCGAGGGCCGCGTCTTCTGCACGGGCCCGGGCGGCACCTGGGTCTTCGCGCCCGACGGCACCCGGCTCGGAATCATTCGCACGCCGGAGGTCCCGGCCAATCTCGCGTTCGGCGGTGCCGACCTCCGGACGTTGTTCTTCACCGCCCGCACCTCGGTCTACACGTTACGGATGAAGGTTCCGGGCCAGCCCCACCCCTGGTATCGTGTCCGAAAGAGACCATGAACTTCGGAACGTTCCTGCTGATGCAATCGCCGTCGGCGCGCTCCTCGCAGGAGATCTACGCGCGCGGGCTCGAGATCGCCCAGGCGGCCGAGACGCTCGGCTTCGGCAGCGTATGGCTCGCCGAGCACCACTTCTCGACCTACGGCTATCTCTCGCGGCCGGCCCAGCTCGCGACATACATCGCGGCGAAGACGACGCGGCTCCGGGTGGGCACGGCGGTCATCGTGGTGCCGCTGCATCATCCGCTGGTCATCGCCGAAGAGATCGCGACGCTGGACCTCCTGTCCGGCGGGCGCCTCGACGTGGGGCTCGGGCGCGGTTACCAGCCCTACGAGTTCGAGCGCTTCGGCCTCGAGCTGGAGGGCGGCCGCGCGCGCTGGGAGGAATCGATCGACATTATCTTGAAGGCCTTCAGCGGTCAGCCCTTCAGCTACGACGGTAAGCTCTTCAAGATCCCGGAGACCACGGTGTTCCCACAGCCGCTCCAGCAACCGCGCCCGCCGATCTGGATCACGGCGCAGAGCCCGGAGTCGGTGGAGGCGGCCGTGCGCCGCGGCTTCAACGTGCTCACCGGCGGCTTCGGCGTCCCCATCGAGCGGATGGCGGAGTTCCGCCGGCTCCTCGACCGCCTGGTCGCCGAGAACAAGCCCTCGCACCCGCTCCAGGTCGGCGTGCAGCGCGCGGTCTACGTCGCGGAGAGCCAGGCCGACGCGCGCGCCGCGGTCGAGGAGGCCCGCTGGAACATGCGCGTGACGCTCTCCCTGCGCAACCAGTACGAGCGCGTGGAGCGGGGCCGCGCCATCCCGGTGCCGGCGCCGAAGGAGCCCGACACCGACGATCTGCTGGACCGCTTCCTGGTCATCGGGACGCCGGACACGTGCATCCGCCAGATCAAGCGCGTCAAGGACCTCGTCGGCATCACGCACTTCAACTGCAGCTTCTGGTTCGGCGACCTCGAGCACGCGCGCGTGATGCGCTCGATGGAGCGCTTCGCCCGCGAGGTGATGCCGGAGTTTGCGTGAGGCCCGGCGCTAGGCGGAGCCCCAGACGTCCCGCGCGACCTCGAGCGCCAGCCCGAGCTTGCGGCGCTGATCGTCGACGGTGATCTTGTTGCCGTGGTGCGTGCTCGAGAAGCCGCACTGGGGGCTCAGGCAGAGGTTCTCCAGCGGCACGTACTTCGCGGCCGCCTCGATGCGGCGCTTGAGATCGTCCTTCTTCTCGAGCTCGGGGACTTTCGAGCTGATCAGCCCGAGCACCACTTTCTTCCCCTGCGGCACGAACCTGAGCGGCTCGAAGCCGCCCGCGCGGCCCGTGTCGTACTCGAGGAAAAACGCGTTCACGTTCAACCGGGTGAACACGGTCTCGGCGACCGGGTCGTAGCCGCCGCTCGCCATCCAGGTGCTCTTGAAGTTGCCCCGGCACGTGTGGATGGCGACCGTGACGTCACGCGGGACGTCGCGGAGGACGGCATTGACCGCGTCCGCGTAGGTCGCCGGCAACCGATCGGGATCGTCGCCGAGCTTCGTGACCTGCTCCCTCACCTTGGGGTCGCACATCATCGCGACGGTGGTGTCGTCGACCTGCAGGTACGTGCAGCCGGCCTCGCACAGCGCGCGAATCTCCTCCCGGTACGCGGCGATCAGGTCCGCCCAGAACTCACCGAGGTCCGGATAGGTGGCCTGGAGCGTCGGCCGGTCGCCCCGCGCGTGCAGCATGACCGGAGACGGGAGGCAGAATTTCGCCGTCCGCGTCGTGGCCGACTTGAGAAAGGTGAAGTGATCGAGCATGCTCGGCTTCGTGCGCCGGATCTTCCCGGTCACCCGCATGAGCGGCGGCTGCTCGTCGGCGCCCTCGAACTTCACGCCGAAGCTCCGGGTGGATGTCTCCACGCCGTCGAAGCCGCGCAGGAAATCGATGTGCCACCAGTCCCGCCGGAACTCCCCGTCGGTGATGGATTGAAGGCCGACCGATTCCTGGAGGAGGACGGCGCCGCGGATCGACCGGTCCTCCACGGCTCGCAGCGCTGCGCGGTCGATCTCGCCCCGTGCGGCGCGGGCCCGCGCCTGCTGCAGCTCGGCCGGACGGAGGAGGCTGCCCACGTGATCGGCGCGAAACGGCGGCTTCGCTGCGCTCATCGTCGCCTCCTCTCGGACGTCAGCAGCCGGCGGCTCTACCAGGCGAGGGCATAGGTCGGGCGGCGCGGATCGGCCCCGGCCGAAAGCACCCCCGTCTCCGGATCGCGACGAGTCACCACCGCGCCGATGCCGCAGGCTCCGATCTCGCTGACCGTGTGGCCGAGCACGCGCAGCTCCGCGCGGGTGCTCTCGGCGATCCCCGACTCGACGTTGAGCTGCCCGGGCCGGTAGACGCGCGGATAGAACGAGTTGACCAGGGTCTGGGTCGAGAAGCGCGGGGCCTCCACGGCTTGCTGTGGGTTCATCCCGAAGACCAGGAGGTTCAGGACGAGCTGCAGGTCGGCCTGGCTCTGGTCGTCGCCCCCCGGACAGCCGACCGTCATGATGGGCGCGCCGCCCTCACAGATCAGATAGCTCACGAGCGTGGTGCGCGGCCGCTTGCCCGGGGCGAGCGCATTCGGGTGCCCCTCCTCGAGGACGAACATTTCGCTCCGCGTGCTGAGCGTGCAGCCGAGCTCCGGAGCGAACGCCGACTTTCTGAACACGCCACCGCTCGGCGTCAGACACATCATGTTGCCGTCGCGATCGATGGCCGCGATGTGCGTCGTCCCGTCGGCGGCCGCCTCGGGGGCGGCAGCTCCGGAGGCGCGCAGGCCCGCGGCCGCCCCGCCGCGTGACACGCCGTCGTGGCTCCGCGGGTCGCCGGGCGACGGCGCCACGGCCGTGGCGCGGTCCATGCGGATGAGCGCTGCTCTCGCCTGAAGGTACGCGGGAGCCAGTAACGCGCCGACCGATGCGAGAGCGTCCTCGCGGTCTCCGTAGTGCCGCTCGCGGTCGGCGAACGCGAGCTTGAGCGCCTCTGATACCACGTGGATGTACCGCGCGGAGTTGTGTCCGAGCCCGCGCAGGTCGACGCTCGCGAGCATACCGAGCGCCTGCATGAGCACGGGCCCTTGCGTCCACGCGGACTGCCCGAGGATCTCCCGCCCCGCGAAGGTCGTCCGCAGCGGCGGCTCGAGCCGCGCCCGATACCCCGCAAGATCGGAGGCGCGCAGGAGGCCGCCCAGCCGCTCGGAGAAAGCGCCGATGCTCGCGGCGATGTCACCGCGGTAGAACCGGGCCCGCGCGGCGGCGATGCCGGCGACTCGATGGCCGCGGGCCCGACCGTCGGCCTCGACGAGGCGCCGGAGGGTGCCGGCGAGCGCCTCCTGCACGAACAGGTCGCCGACGTCGGGCACCCGACCACCCGGGTAGAACACCGCGGTGCCGCCGGGCGGATAGATATCGAACTGGCTCCGGCTCTCCGGGATCGCGAGCAGCCGGTGCATGTACTCGTACATCGGGAATCCGCGCTCGGCGTATTGGAGCGCCGGCGCCAGCACCTCGCTCACGGTCTTCGTGCCATGCGTTTCGAGCACGGTCAGGTAGGCGTCGACGGCTCCGGGAACGGTAAACGATAGATGCGCGTCCGGTCCCGGCCCGGTCGGGATGCGGTCGAGCCCCCGCCCGCGAAAGAACGCGAGTGTCGCGAGAGCCGGCGCCGTGCCCTGGCCGCTCACCGCGACGCTCTCTCGCTTCCGGGCGTCGTGGATGAGCGCCACGCACTCGCCGCAGAGCGTATAGGACGCCGTCGGCTCGACCACGGCGGCAGCGAAGCCGGCGGCCACCGCAGCGTCGAATGCGTTGCCCCCCGAGAGCAGCATGCGCATGCCGGCCATCGATACCAGCGGATGGCCCCCCGCGACGACGCCCTGGGTGCCCGACACCACCGGGCGCGTGGTCGCCCGGTCAGCCGTGTGGTGCTCCAGCTCTTGAATCCGTCCGCTCGGTCTGGTCATTGGCTCCCCCTCACGAGGCTCCCCCTCACGAGGCTCTCCCTCACGACGTCATCGGCGATCATCATACGGGCCTCGGCCCGCCACATACATGCCGATTCCTCTCGTGTCCACGAGCTCGGGTCACGGCAAGAGATCGGCGACCGCGATTCGCGCAGCGGGAGCGGCGAGCGGACGCACCATGTCGCCAACGCCCAGCGCCTCCATGCGACCGTAGTCCCACCCGTACGGCGCCGACGCCGACGGCGCGGGATCGCGATGCACTTCGAGCACGCGGTCGATCAAGTTGACGATCCAGTACTCCGGACGGCCGGCGCGAGCGTAGAGGCTGGACTTGTGCACCCGGTCGGAGACGAGGCTCGTGAGGGCGACCTCCACCACCAGGACCGGATCGGCGGGATGGGCCGCCGCGTAGTCACGAAGATCGCCACGTACGACCGCCACGTCGGGCTCGGGCTCCGAGGTGTCGTCGAGCGCGATTGGCGCCTGGGTGCGCACGTCCCAGCCCTCGCCGAAGGCCCGGGCGAGCGCCCGCTCCACGAGCCGGATCGTGATGTAGTGGGACGAGCTCTGGGGCTCCGCCACCACCAGCAGGCCGTCGATCAGCTCGATACGATCGCCGGGCATGAACACGCCCTTGTCCACGAGCTGCTCGTACTCGATCCGCTTCCACCGCTTGAGCTGGAGATCTGGGCCCGGCATGGAGACGCTCACCTTCGAGAAGTCTAGTTGCGCCCGCTGCCACGCGTCAATGTCGCCTGAAGGCGACATCGTGGTGGCTGCGACGACATCGCTCCCCCTCGCCTACGTCTGGCGGTAGATCGGGCCTCGCGCCGAGACCCGCGCGAGATCGGGCAGGGCCGCCGTCTCGACCTGGTGACCGCGCGGGTGCAGGGGCCCGGGCTCGAGCCCGAGCCGCGCAATGACCGTCGGGTGACCGTAGTACCCGTCGTACGTGTGGCGGACGAGCACCTCGAAGAGCTCGGGGTGCGACTGCTCGACGCGCCGCAAAATGCTCTCGCGATCGTCGACGCCACGCCGAGCGAAGTCACCGGTGCCGTCGACCCGCGCGGCCTCCTCCACCGCCTGGAGCGTGCGCGCGAGCCGCGACTCGAGCTCGAGGGACGTCGCGGCGACAGCAAGGACGTGGTCGAGCGCGACCGCGCCCGCGCTCGGGAATTCGCCGCTCGCCGGCACCAGGGTGTCGAGCACCAGCGCCAGGAGGTCGCGCTGCGCGGCGAGCGCCACCCGTTTCACGCGCGCCTCCGGATCATCCCCTCGGCGATGTAGAGCGCGACGGCCTGGATCGTCGAGGTGGGGTTCACACCGGCGCAGGTCACCATGGTGCTCCCGTCCACGATGTAGAGATTGGGCACGTCGTGACAGCGGCCCTCGGCGTCGATCACCGAGGTGGCGGGATCGCGCCCCATGCGCGCCGTTCCCATGAGATGCCACCCTCCGGCGCGCAGGAGAGGATTGAAGGCGACCTCGTGGGCGCCGGCCGCCTCGAGCGCCTCGCGCGCGCGCGCGATGCCGTGGTCGAGCATGCGCCGGCTGTTCTCGCTGAGGGTGTAGGACACGCGGGGCGCGGGGATCCCCTGCCCGTCGGCGAGCGTCGGATCGAGATCCACGCGGTTCCCGGCCTCGGGCAGGTCCTCGCCGATGATGGCGACCGTGATCGTGCGGTCGAACCGGTCGTCGTATGCCCGGCGGTGCTCGCGGCCCCAGGGCACGCGGTCACCGACCGAGCCGCCGTTGGCCGACGCGATCGGCGAGAGCCCACGGGCCACCTGGAACGAGTAGCCGCGCACGAAGCCGCGCGCGAGATCGGTCTCGTAGAACTCCTGGCTGATGATGCTGCAGCCGATCGGACCGCGGTGGCCGCCGAGCGGCCGATCGAACACGCCGCGCACCATCGCGTAGGGGTGGAACATGAGGTGGCGGCCGACGAGACCGCTGCGATTGGCCAGGCCATCGGGAAATCGCGCCGAGCGCGAGTTCAGCAGGAGGCGCGGCGTGCCGACTCCGTTGGCGGCCAGCACCAGGGCGCGCGCCTTCTGCGCGTGCAGGTTTCCCGCGCGGTCGTAGTAGACCGCGCCGTCGGCGAGCCCGTCCGGACCGAGCGTGATCTCGCGGACGCGGGCGCGTGTCAGGAGCCGCGCGCCCGCGGCGAGCGCCTTGGGCCAGTACGTGACGTCGGTGCTCGCCTTGGCGCCGATCGGGCAGCCGAGGTCGCAAGGGCCGCAGTTGTTGCAGGCGCGGCGGCCGTCGTAGTCGCGCGTCAGGATCGCGCTGTCCGACGGCCACCAGTGCCAGCCGAGCCTCTCGAATCCTCGCGCGATGGTGACGCCGAGCGTATCGAGCGGAATCGGCGGTGTCTGGCGGGGCGACTTCGGGGGATAGGCAGGATCGCCCGTGATCCCGGCCACGCCCATCATGCGATCGTTGAGGTCGAAGAACGGCTCGAGGGTGGCGTAGTCGATGGGCCAGTCGTCGGCCACGCCGTCGAGAGTTCGCACGCGGAAGTCCGACGGCCGGAAGCGCGGGAAGTGCGCGCTCCAGTGGATGGTGCTGCCGCCCACCGCGTTGTACATGAGCGGCGCGATCGACGAGCCCGTGTCGTTGATCGGATAGTCCTGGGGCAGCCGCCGCACGTTCGGCTCGGCGCTCCAGTCGGTGTGCCGGTGAAGCTCCCAGTCGGCGCCCCAGTGGGGATAGGCGCGCGGGTCGACCCAGTCGCCCTGCTCCAGGCACACCACGCCGATGCCGGCGCGCGCGAGCCTCCAGGCGACCGCGGCGCCGGCGGCGCCGGCTCCGATCACGAGCACGTCGGTGCGATCGTCGGTGGCCATTCGGGAATCGCTGGTCGCTAGGACCTGGCTCGAATCTCTCCCAGCAGCCGCTGAGCCGTGGGACGGTGTCGCACGACCCAGTCGGCGCGGTAGCTGGGCCGCGGCTCGTCGACGACCCGCTGGAGCTCCTCGCGCGCCTCTCGGTAGCGGCTCTGCTGGATAAGACAGCGGGCCAGCTCGACGCGGGCGCGCGTGAAGTGTGGGTCCAGCGCGAGCGCCCTTCGGAGGTACCCTTCGGCGCGCTGGACGTCGCCGCCGAACATCCCGGGCGTCTCGAGGTAGAACGAGCCGGCCAGCGCCAACCCCGGGACGTAGTCGGGATCGAGCTCGAGGACCGTGTGGATCTCCTCCCTCAGCGTGGAAAGGAGGAACGCGGCGCGAAGCTTTCCCTTGGTGATCGCCCAGCGGCCAAGGTTCGCCGCATACCACAAGTGTGCGTCCGGGCTGCGCGGCGCCAGCTCGATGGCGCGCTTGGCGACGTCGCGACCGCGCTCGTAGCTGGCGAGCTTCGCCTCCGTTGTCATCGCGCGGTGGTCGGCCCACGCCAGGTGGGCCCAGGACAGGAGGACCAGCGTCTCCAGGGTCGGCGCCCGCGCGACCTCGCTCTGGAGAAGGTCACGGGCGTGATCGAGCCTGGCGAGGTCCTCGTGAAAGTTGGTGAGGATCGTCCACGCCTCGGCGGCCGGACCGGTCAGCGCGGCGGCGCAGGCCGCGCCCGGCACCAGGACGGCGAGCGCGCACGCACCCACGACGCGGAGCACGACTCCCACAGGTGCGAACTCTAGCAGGATTCAGCCGCGTCCGTTCGCGCACGCAGCGAGGGCGAGCGGCTCCGTGAGCGTCCCGGAGCCCTCGCCCTCGTTCAGGGGAAGCGGTAGAACTTACTCGGTCCCCGAGTAGATCCTACCTGACGAGTCGGGCTCGGACCGCGATCCACGCCTGGCATGACACCCGGTATTCGGCTTGCTCACTCCGTCGTCGAGACTCAGCGGGCGAAATCAACGAGCAGCCCCTCATGCTCGAGCTCGTCACGGGCGTGGCTCAGCGGTTCGTTTGGGCGCCGTTGTTACACGGTCGTAATGAAAATCTTACGCGGGAGCGCCCGACCGTCCGGGTTAGTACCCTCTATGTTTCAGGTTCTTGGCCCTGGCATGCCCCTTGTATCGAGGCTCGGCAGACGGCTATGGTTGAAAACGCCCGCGCTGGCAAAGAATCGCGGACTGCTCCGGGCCTGGCGACGAGCCACAGGGATCTTCACCGTCTGCTTGAGGACCTGCCCGCCGGGGCCTACACCTGCGACCGCGACGGGCTCATCACCTATTTCAATCAGCGCGCGCTCGAGCTCTGGGGCCGGGCTCCCAAGCTGAACGATCCGTTGGACCGCTTCTGCGGCTCGTTCCGGCTCTTCAAGGCCGACGGATCCGCGATACCGCACGATCAGTGCTGGATGGCGCTGGCATTGAAGACCGACCGGGAATACAACGGCCACGAGATCGTCATCGAGCGGCCGGACGGCCAACGTCGCACGGCACTGGCTCACGCCAACCCGATACACGACAAGTCCGGCAAGGTCCTCGGCGCGGTCAACATGCTCGTGGACATCACGGCGCGCAAGCAGGCCGAGGACGTTCTGAAGGTGACTGATCGCTCGAAGAACGAGTTCCTGGCGATCCTGGCTCACGAGCTGCGGAATCCGCTGGCGCCGATTCGCAGCGCCGTCCAGATCCTGCAACTCAATGGGACGCGCGGACCCGAATCGCAATGGGCCTTGAGCGTGATCGACCGGCAAGTGCACCAGATGGCACGGCTGATCGACGACCTTGTGGACATCGCCCGCGTCTCGAGCAATCGATTGGAGCTCCGTAAGGAACGGGTGGAGCTGGCGGCGGTCTTGCGAGCCGCGGTCGAGACCAGTGCCGCGCTCCTGGAGACCGGCGGCCAGCACTTCGCGCTCACCGCGCCAGCCGAACCGATTCACCTCAACGCCGATCCGACCCGGCTGGCCCAGGCGATCGCAAATCTGTTGAACAACGCCGCCAAGTACACCCCGCAAGGCGGACACATCCGGCTGGACGCGGAGCGGCGAGGCGACCAGGCGGTCGTCACGGTGCGCGATGACGGCATCGGCATTCCCGCGGAGATGCTGTCCTGCGTCTTCGAGATGTTCACCCAGGGCGAGCAATCTCGAGCGCGGGCCCCGGGCGGGCTCGGCATCGGTCTCACGCTGGTCAAGCGGCTGGTGGAGCTCCACGGTGGGACGGTCACCGCGCACAGCGAGGGTCCCGGCGCGGGCAGCGCGTTCGTCATCCGCCTGCCGATCTCGGACGAAGCTCAGCTCACCGGGCCCGGGACGCGCGGGGGGGACGTCCCGTCCGCGGCTTCCTCGCTTCGCATTCTCATCGTGGACGACAACCGGGACGCGGCGGACGGCCTGGCGATCCTGCTTCATAGCTACGGCAGCGAGACCCGCACGGCCTACGACGGTCTCGAGGCGTTGCAGCTCGCGGAGGAATTCCGGCCCGACGTGGTGCTGCTCGACATCGGGATGCCGAAAGCGGACGGCCGGGAGGTGGCCCGCCGGCTCCGACGCGAGCCCTGGGGGGCGCGCACGTGCGTGATCGCCGTCAGCGGCTGGAGCAACGAGACGGACAGAGCCCGCTCGAGAGATGCGGGCTTCGACCACCATCTCGTCAAGCCTCTGGACACCGCCGAGCTGATGCGGCTTCTGGTCCCACTCGGGGAAGCCGCGCGGAAGGGGAAGAGCTGACGCAGTTGACCTACACGAATCGAGACATGATCTGCTCACCGAGGATCCGCATGTAGTGCTGCTGGCTGTCCATGTCGGCCGCCCGGAGACTCACCCAGAGCTTTCGCGCTCCCGCATCGGCGATCTGCTCGATCCGCTTGATCCAGTCGCTCGGATTGCCCGCGAGCGCGAAGCGCTCCAGCGCGTAGTCCGTCAGACCGAGTTGCGCCATGCGTCTGGGATTCCGGCCCTCGTGGAGCACGTGGTCGTAGAGCTCGTACCCGTCGACGTATTCCTGGATCTTCGGCCTGAGCGCGTCGGGAACGTGCTTGCCCTCGAGCCCGAATCGCATGGAGTGGTTCAGGATCGACGACACGGAGGCCTTGACGCCCTGGATCGCCCTGTCTCGATCCTCGTCCAGCGAGGTGCGCGTCGTGAACCAGATATCGACATCGGATGGATTGCGGCCGGCCTCGCGGGCGCCGGCGTGGACCCTGGCGATGGTGTCCTGGATCACGTCCGGCAGCAGTCCCGTGCCGGCGGTGACACCATCTCCGATCCGCCCGCCCAGGTGCAGCATCTTGGGACCCTCGGCGCAGATCGAGATGGGAATGCGCTGGCGTGTCACGGTGGACGCCCAGCGGACCCGCTGCGGTCGGCCCTGATACGTCGCCTCGCCCGCGGCCAACAGACCCCGCACGCAGCTCACGTAGTCCTCGATACGGGCGCGCGTCGCGACGCCGTAGCCGATGTTGAGCACGGCGCTGTCGCCGCTGGCCATGTCCATGAAGGCGCGACCGCCGGTCAGGCTGTCGATCGACGCCAGGAAAGACGCCATGACTTGTGGCTCGCGGGTGAGCGGGTTCGTCGGACGCAGGCCGACACGGGCCCGCGCCGAGCCGAGGGCGATCAGCGTGGCCCGGACGTAGGCGTCACCGCCGATGAAGGCGGTATCGTGCGTGCCGACGGCCTCGGCGCCGTAATCGTCGGCCATCCTCGCGAGGTCGATGAACCGGCGCGTGTCTTTCTCGTGAAGCAGCGGGGTTCCCGGGCTCAGGCTGATACCGAATGCCACTTTCATTTGTCGTCCTCGCGGTTGGCCGTGTCGGCCGAGAAGCCCATCGCGCCCGCTACTGGATGACCGAGTGCGGCGTCGCCACCATGCGCGTGACCTTGATCTGCTCCCGGTCGATCAAGGTTGGGACTCTCGGGGAGATCTCGTTCTTCCAGTAGTCGCTCTGGTACACGAGGTCGTAGAGGCGCTTGCGCTCCTGCTCGTTCTCGAATCGGCGGATCCAGACGTAGACGCTCTCGTCTTCCTCGCCGACGAAGCTGCCGAGGATCACCATTCCCATCTTGACCTGGAACGGGATGATCTCCTCCTCCATGCACTTGACCCACTTGTCACGCTGACCCGGACGGATGTGGTACTGGCGCAGCTCGAAAAACATTCCGGCCTCCTCGAATTGGAATCGCGCCTCGGTCGGCGGGGCCCCAGCCCCGCGACGACCTGCGGCGCGCACCACCTCGAATTAGAGTCGCGCCTCGGTCGGCGGGGCCCCAGCCCCGCGACGACCTGCGGCGCGCACCACCTGGGCTCGGGCCCCGATCAGCGGCCCGGCGCCCAAAGGGTATACCACGGCCCGCGTCCTCGGGAGCGTGTATGATCCTGTCCCGGGTGGGCCAAGGCGACGGCGGAGAGCACGCGTCGTTTCCTGCACGAGTACTATCGCGCCAGGCGGGGGGCTCCATGAAACGAAGTGAGGACCGGATCCTGACCACCCATGTCGGCAGCCTCCCCCGCCCGCCCGCGCTCCGCGATCTGCTCGTGCGCCAGGACCGCGGCGAGGCTGTCGACGGCGGCGTCCTCATCCGCGAGGCCGAGGCGGCCGTACGCCATGTGATCTCCAGGCAGCTCGAGGCGGGCGTCGACGTCGGCAACGACGGCGAACAGCCCCGGGTCGGATTCTCGACCTATCCGGCGAAACGGATGCGCGGCTTCGGAGGCGCCAGCAAGCGGCGCATGTCGCGGGACATCGCCGATCACCCGGACTACATGGCGCGGCTGGCCCGCCAGCGCTCCGGCGCCGCTCGCATCAACGACGCGCCCCAGGCGGTGGCCGAAGTGGCCTATACCGACCTGGGCGAGGCCACGGCCGAATGCGAGTTGTTCCAGCGCGCCACCTCCGGGGAGCGCAAGGGGTTCGCCGAGCCGTTCATGACGGCGGCGTCCCCCGGCGTCATCGCGACGATCATGCTCGACGCCTACTACGGCTCGCACGAGCGCTACATCCGCGCGCTCGCCCGCGAGATGCGCAAGGAGTACGAGCTGATCGTCGAGCGCGGGTTCGTGCTCCAGCTCGACTGCCCCGATCTCGCCATGGAGCGCGTCCGCTTCTTCCAGGACGAGCCGCTGGACCGCTTCCTCGACGCCATCGCCCTTCACATCGACGCGATCAACGAGGCGGTGGCGGCGATTCCGCGCGATCGCGTGCGCCTGCACCTCTGCTGGGGAAACTACGACGGGCCGCACACGCACGACGTCGCGCTGGAGCCGCTTCTGCCGATCATCTATCGCGCGCGGGTCGGTGCGCTCTCGTTGCCGCTCGCCAGCCCGCGGCACCAGCACGAGCTGAAGGCCTTTCGCCGCCATCCCCTCCCGGACGGGATGCTCTTTCTCCCGGGGGTCATCGATTCGACGACCAATGTCGTGGAGCACCCGGAGGTCGTCGCCGACCGCATCATCGCGGCCGTCGAGGCCGTCGGCGACCGGACGCGTGTCCTGGCCAGCGTCGACTGCGGGTTCGGCACGTTCGCCGGCTCCCAGCTCGTCGAGGAGAGCGTCGTCTGGACGAAGCTCCGCACCCTGCGCGAGGGCGCCGACCTGGCCACTGCGCGACTCTGGGGTTGATCGCCGCCCGGGCCGGCCATCGGGGGAGGGTCGGGTGACCACGCGGCGCGCTCGCCGCCGCGACCTGAGCGACGCTCAGCCGACGAACAC
>Ga0209056_10000137_pt1 | contig 77616 bp, 73 predicted proteins | sample GraSoiAngelo_114_FD_185876 | JGI IMG/M metagenome (GOLD analysis project Ga0209056, IMG submission 185876) | Grasslands soil microbial communities from the Angelo Coastal Reserve, California, USA - 14_0903_13_40cm (SPAdes) (version 2) | ecosystem: Environmental > Terrestrial > Soil > Grasslands... | reverse complement strand
CGGGTCTTCCGGGCCGCGACTGCGCTCGTGGCGGTTTCGGCGGAAGTCGCCGACTGGCTCGAGCGTCGCCCGTCCGCGCGAGGGGGGGGCCGCGTGCATGTGCTGGGCAACGGCGTGGATCCCGAGCGGTTTCGCCCGGACGTCCGGCCCGCCGCGCCGGGTCCGCCCGGGACGTTCACGATGGGCTTCGTCGGCTCGATGAAGCCGTGGCACGGCCTCCCGGTGTTGATCGAGGCGTTCGCCCGTCTGCACCACCACGACGCGGCGACTCGCCTGCTGCTCGTCGGCGGCGGGCCCGAGGATGCGGCCGTCCGCACGGAACTCGCATCCCGCGGGCTGGAGCGAGCGGTTGCCCTCACCGGAGCCGTGGCACCGAGCGACGTGCCCGGCCTCCTGACGTCAATGGACGCGGCCGTCGCCCCCTACCCGGACTCCCAGCGCTTCTATTTCTCCCCGCTCAAGGTCTACGAGTATATGGCGGCGGGTCGCGCCGTCGTGGCCAGCCGGGTGGGGCAGCTTGCGTCGCTCATTCAACACGACGTCACCGGGCTCCTCTGCCCGCCGGGGGACGCGGCGTCGCTTGCGGCCGCACTGGAACGGCTGCGGCGCGCGCCAGAGGTGCGCACCCGACTCGGGGATGCCGCACGGGCGAGCGTGCTCCGTGGGCACACATGGGACGCGGTCGCGGCACGGGTCCTGGAACTCGCCGCCCGCGACCCGGTGGCGGCATAGATGGGACGCCCCCTGAACCTTCGGGATTCGCTCCCCGGCCTGGGGCGGCTGGGGCGGCGCTTCTGGCCCTACCTGCGCCGCGAGCGCCGGCTGATCACGGTGTCGCTGTTCGCGCTATACGCTGAGATCGGCCTGCGGCTACTCGAGCCCTGGCCGCTCAAGTGGGTCCTGGATCGCGTCACCGGCTCGACCCGCCACCGCGGCCTCGTCGCGATCCCGTTCCTCAACGCGCTCGACCCGGCGACGCTCCTCTTCCTTTCCGCGCTGGCCGTGATCGTGTTCGCAGCTCTGCGAGCGCTCGCGGCGTACTACAACACCGTCGGCTTCGCGCTCGTCGGCAACCGCGTCCTGACCTCGGTCAGGAACGAGCTGTACGGCCAGCTCCAGCGTCTCTCCCTCTCGTTCCACAACAGGGCGCGGAGCGGCGATCTGCTCGTGCGCGTCACTGGGGACGTCGGCTTCCTGCAGGACGCCGCGGTCACCGCGCTCCTGCCGATGCTTGCCAACGCGCTCACGCTGGTCGGCATGGCGGCGGTGATGCTCTGGCTCAACCCGACCCTGACGCTGATCGCCCTGGCGACGGGCCCGTTCTTCTGGGTCTCCACGACCCGACTCACCCGACGTATCCGCGAGACCGCCAAGCGGCAGCGGCAGCAGGAGGGCGCCATGGCCGCCACGGCCGCCGAATCGATCGGGGCCGTGAAGGTAATCCACGCCCTCTCGCTGGAGGGGACGTTCGCTGAGGCGTTCACCGGCCAGAGCCGCAAAAATCTCGCGACGGGTGCTCGCGCGACCCGGCTCGCCGCCGGTCTGGAGCGCACCGTGGACCTGCTCATCGCGGTGGCCACGGCGGCGGTCCTCTGGTACGGGGCGCGATTGGCACTGCGCGGCGTGATGACGGCGGGCGACCTGGTCGTGTTCCTCACCTATTTGAAGAACGCATTCCGCCCGGTGCGTGACTTCGTCAAGTACACAGGCCGCCTCGCGAAGGCGTCCGCCGCGGGCGAGCGCGTGCTCGATCTCCTTGACCGTACGCCCGACGTGCGAGACCTCCCGGGTGCGGTACCGGCGGAGGCGCTGCGCGGAGCGGTGCGATTCGACGGGGTCAGCTTCTCCTACGAGCCCGGTGTGCCCGCGCTCGAGCAGATCGACTGCGTGGTGCAGCCCGGGCAGCACGTCGCGCTCGTGGGCCCGTCCGGCAGTGGGAAATCCACGTTCGTGAGTCTGATCCTCCGGCTGTACGACCCGACGGCAGGCCGCCTGCTGATCGACGGGCGGGACATCCGCGAGTACACGCTCGCATCCCTCCGTGCGCAGTTGAGTGTGGTCCTCCAGGATAGCCTCCTGTTCGCCGCGACGATCCGGGACAACATCGCCTACGGCGCCCCGGGCACGCCGCCCGAGGCGGTTAAGGCTGCGGCTCGTCTCGCCAACGCCCATGACTTCGTCGAGGCGCTGCCGCAGGGATACGACACGATCATCGGGGAGCGCGGCGTGACGCTCTCCACCGGGCAGCGCCAGCGGATTGCGATCGCGCGTGCGGCGGTCCGGGACGCCCCTGTCCTCATCTTGGACGAGCCCACCACGGGCCTGGACGGTGAGAACGAACGCGCGGTGATCGAGGCTCTGGAGCGGTTGACCGAGGGACGGACCACGTTCCTCATCACCCACGACTTGCGGCTCGCAGCCCGGGCGGACCTGGTCATCTACCTGGAGGCAGGGCGCGTCCGTGAATTCGGCACTCACGCCGAGCTGCTCCAGACCGACGGACGGTATGCCCGCCTCTACCAGCTCCAGACCTCCGGTGGCGGTCGCGGGGCAGATCCGCAGCGCTACGATGCTGTCACCACCTGAAGCGGACACGTTCGTCCGCGCCGACGGGCGACCGGTGCGAGTCGTGCCCGGCTTCCGCGACCGGGTCCTCGGCGTCCGGCCATCGGTGACGCCGCGGCCGGATTGGGAGGCGGAGGACTACGCGAGGGCCGCCGACAAGAAGCTGGCCAGGGCGCGCCGGCTGGTCGCCGAGATCACGAGGCGGCACGACCGGTTGGACAGCGCGGCCGTGCTCGATGTGGGATGCGGCGACGGTATCAACTGCCTCGTCCTCGCCAATGGCGCGGTTGGGCGCGCGGTGGGCGTTGATCTCCGCTTGCCCCTCTTCGAGTCCGACGCCAGGGCGGCGCCCGCGCGGCGGCTGGCCGAGTGTGTACTCGAGCGCCTCCATGGCGCGGGCCGCCTCGCCACCACCCTGAGGGTCCTGCCAGTCCGCTTTGTGCGCGCCGACGCCACGCGGCTGGCGTTTCCCGACGCCCGCTTCGATGTGCTCGTGTCCCGGTCGGCGATGGAGCATATCGCGCCCGTGGAGCGAGCGCTGGCCGAGATGGCGCGCGTCGTGCGCCCGGGAGGAGTGATCCACCTGCGCGTCGATCCCTACTTCTGGCTCCGCGGCTGCCACAAGCGCGGGCTCGTGGACATCCCGTGGGCCCACGCCCGGCTGTCGCTGGAGGACTTCCGGCGGTTCGTCACCGAAAGCGAGGGGACGGCGATGGCCGCAACCCGCTGCGGGCGCTTGCAGACGCTGAACCGGTTGACGCTCGGCCAGTGGCGGGCCGTCATCGAGGCGGGACCGTTCGAAGTGCTGGAGTGGACGGAGGAGCCGACGCCGTTCGCGGTCGCGCTCCTGAAGGACTATCCCGAAGTGAGCGACTCGTTGGCGGACGGTGTCGAGCCGCGGGACCTCGTGCACGGCCGGCTCGAGATCTGGCTGCGGGTGACACGACCGTGAGCGCGGTGATGCTGGACCCCTTCGGCGCCCGCGCAGATGCGCGCATGCCGTTGCTCGCGCGGGCGCTCGATCCCGACGAAGTCGAACGCCACGTGCTACCTCGACTCGCCGGCACCACCGCAGGGCCGGGACGAATCGCCCTGCGTGCGATTCGCACCGTACGCTACAAGCCAGGGCGCCGCTGCCTGATCGAATACGAGTTCGCGACGACCCGACCAAACGGGTCGCCGGAGATCCTCACGCTGGTCGCGAAGGCCCGGGCCCGCGGCGCGGATGCCGGGACGTTCGGCCTCCTGCAGGCGCTCCGCGCCCGCGGATTCGACGAGGCGAGCCCGGACGGGGTCGCCGTTCCGGAGCCGGTTGCCCTAATCCCAGAGCTCGGGGTGTGGCTGCAGCGCAAGGTGCGAGGCCCGGCGGCGACTGCACTGTTGGCGGAGCCGGGCGGAGTGGCGCTGGCGCGACGCCTCGCCGAGGCCGCGCACAAGCTGCACCAGGCGGCTGTTCCGGCGCTGCGCCGGCACACGATGGCCGACGAGCTGCGCGTTCTCCATCGGTGTCTGGAGTCTCTTGCCGAATGCCGACCGGCGTGGGCCCTGCGGCTCGGGCGGCTGCTCTCGGCCTGCGATCGCCTCGGTGTCGCGAACCCGACGCGAGACGCCTGCGGCATCCACCGCGACTTCTATCCCGACCACGCGCTGCTCGACGGCGAGCGGCTGTACCTGCTCGACTTCGATCTCTACTGCGCGGGCGACCCGGCCCTCGATGTCGGCAATTGCGTCGCGCACATCACCGAGCAGAGCGTGCGCACGCACGGAGATCCCGGCGCGCTGGCGGACCGGGAAGCGGCGCTGGAAGACCGCTTCATCGAGCTGGCAGGCGAGCCGGCGCGCCCCGCGGTACGGGCCTACGCGCTGCTCACGCTCGCGCGCCACGTCTATCTCAGCACCCAGTTCGCGGACCGGCGAGCGTTCACCGCGACGCTGCTCGAGCTGTGCGAGCACCGTCTCGGCGGAGCCGTGGGGGCGGGGGCCGCCTTGTGAATCCCGGCGTGCCAAGGCACCGCGTCCGGCTTCTCCTGTGGCTGTTGGCGCTCGGCGCGGCGACGCCCGCCGCGGCGCAGGTCGGCCGGGTCACGGACACCCTGACCGGGACGGTCCTCGGGCCCGACGGCCAGGCCCTCGTCGGCGCGATCGTGCAGGCGACCTCCGTGACGAGCTGGGAGGCCTTCCGGCAGAGCACGGATGCTCGCGGAGAGTTCATCTTTTTTATCTACGAGAACGCGGGGCAGTACGACCTCGTCATCCGCTACTACGGGATGGTGCCGGCGAGGATCAGCGTCGCGCGGCAGGCGTCCCAGGACCGCTTGGCGGCCACCGTCCGGATGGACCTCGCCCCGGTCTCCGACCCGATCGCGTCGATCCTGCGCAGCCGAGAGTCGCTCCGCCTATCGGCGGCCCAGGCCGCGCAGCTTCAGCGGATCTCCGACTCGCTTCACGTGCGCAAGGTTGCGGTGCCGGACCCGCGCCAGGTGCACGTGCTGGCACTCGCGCGCAGCGTCCTGACATCGTACCAGTGGGCCCGACTTTCCGACGTCACCAGACCGCCCGCGTCCGAGCCCGCCGCGTCCCTCCTGGTGAGCGCGACGGATGCTGGTCAAGCGCAGCGAGCGCACCCGCCGCCGCCCCCGCCGCCGGGCACCACCCCGCGTGCCGCGCCGGCACAGACACCTCCCGCGCCGCGGGCGTGGTCCGCATATACGGGAGTCTCGAACGTTTATGACAGCAACATCGACCATTCGCAGCTCGGCCCGGAGTCCTACGGCCTGCTGGTCGTGGTGGGTGGGCAGTACCGTCAGCGGTCGTCGGGCACCACCGTCGAGCTGCAGTACGACGGTGTGTTCCGTCGGTACACTAACACGAACATCTGGAATCGCCCGGGGCACAGCGCCACCGTCTCGTTCGCCCAGCGCGTCGCGCGCCACTGGGCCATGGGAGCCGCTGGTGAAATCGAAATCAACGGTTCCGCTGAGGACCGCGTGCTGCGCAACGAGTACGGCGTGCAACCCGAGCTCGAATACCGCTTCAATCGCTCAACCCGCTTGGAGCTGTACGGCGAGTACCTCCTCAAGCGGTACCCAAACCCGCTCGGCCAGGACGCCGTCGATCCGCGCGTGGGCATCCGCTTGCGGCAGCTGCTTGGTGCGCGCGGCAGTTTGGCGATGAGCGGCCGCTACGACTACAACCACGCCGACAGTACGCGCCACCGCTACATCGGCTGGACCGGCGGCTTCGACTTCGCGAGTCCGGTGTGGCCTGGAGGCCGGATCGCGTCGAGCGTGCGCTATCGCCTCCGGCGCTATACGTCGCGCCTGGTGGACGTCGGCGCCACGCAAGTCTTGAGACGGGACGAAGACCTGGTGGGGACCGTCGCGTGGCAGCAAGAGCTGTTTCGAGTGGTTGAGCTGGACCTGAGCTACCGGTACGAGACGTACCGATCCAACGACACGCGTCGGGAGTTCCGGGACCACCTGGTGGGCCTCACCGTCAAGCGCTGGTGGTGACGGCCGGTAACGTCCGCGTCGACTCGGCTTGTGCCGTTACGGTAAATGCCGTGTCGAACCCCCGGATCACAGCCGCTACCGTTTCATCCCAGAGCGACCCTTCCCCCTTCCCCCGTCCCCCTTCCCGTTCCACCGACGTCATCTCCACACTCTGAATCCCGCACGGCACTATGCGATCGAAATGCGCGAGATCCGTCGTGACATTGAGGGCGAATCCATGCCAGGTGACCCACTGCTTCACGTGAATACCGATGCTCGCGATCTTCCTGCCGCGGGTCCAGACGCCGGTGAAGCCGGGATGGCGCTCGGCGGGGATATCGAGAATGGCGAGCGCCTCGATCAACGCCTGCTCGAGGGTGCGCAGGTACCAGTGCAGGTCTTGCTCGTACGATCGGAGATCGAGAATCGGATAGCCGACCAGTTGGCCCGGTCCGTGAAACGTGACGTCCCCGCCGCGCTCCACCTCAAAGACCTCGATTCCCGTAGGCTCGAGCAGGTGAGCGGCGTGAGAATTCCTGCCCAGCGTCACGACGGGAGGATGCTCGAGCAGCAGTAGCACATCGTGTGACAGGCGGCCGGCAATGCGCTCCTCGGCAAGCTCTCGCTGCCACTCGAGTGCTTCCGCATATGGCACTGTCCCCGCTTGAATGATCTCGAGCGCGTTCATGCCGTACCCGTCCCGCTTCCCACTTCCCCCTTCCCCCGAATCGCCCAGCGGGTCGCAAGAATCCCGAACGCGATGTTCAGCAGGAGCCAGACGATCAACCCCAGCGTGCCCAAGAATCGGTCGACCGGCGCGGCGAGAAACCCGATCAAGATCGCGCCGACACCAGCCAGAACCGCGATCACACCGCGTTGCCAGACGTTGTCGAGCGAGGCACTCCGATACCAACCACAGGCGCCGCCGACGCCGACGGCCGCGATCAGCCCGGCGAGCAGCGGGTCGGCGGCCGTCTCCCGGAAGGCTGTAGGCTCGAGATCGCCTCGAAGAATCGACGCGACGATCTGCGCCGCCGTGAGACAGGCGCCGCCGAATCCCACGCCCGACGCGAGGGAGCCGAGCCCGAGGGCGAGCGGGTCCTTGATCGGTTCGTCGCTCAAATGTGCAAGACCCGACCCAGCGAATCGAGCGCCGCCTCGCCGATCGCTTCCGACATCGTGGGATGGGCGTGAATGGCGAGATCGATTTCTTCGACGGTGTATTCGTTCTCGCGCGCCACCGCCAGCTCGTGAATCATCTCGGACGCGTGTGCGCCCACGATATGCGCGCCGAGGATCTCGCCGTACTTCTTGTCGCGCAGGATCTTCACGAAGCCTTCCGTTTCCCCCGTGCCGCGCGCCCGGCCGTTCGCGGAAAACGGAAATTTCCCGGCGACGTAGTCGAGCTTCTGCTCCTTGCACTGATCTTCCGTCAAGCCGATGCTCGCGACTTCCGGATGACAGTACGTCACGCTCGGCACATTGTCATACTTGATCGGGTGCGGTTTCTGCCCAGCAATGATCTCGGCGACGACGGAGCCTTCGCGGAAACCCTTGTGGGCCAACATCGGCGGACCTGCGACGTCGCCGATCGCGTAATAACCGGGCGTCGTGGTTTGGAGATTCTTGTCGACCTTGATAAACCCACGGTCGGTGAGCTGGATGCCGCACTCCTTGAGACCGATGTTCTCGGTGTTCACCGCCCGGCCCGCCGCCATGAGGGCGGCAGCGGCGGTCACCTGCTTCTTTTCGCCACCCGCTGCGACGTCGAGCGTCACTTTGTCCTTTCCGACGGTCGCCTTGGTGACCGTCGCGCCCGCGATCACGTCGATGCCGCGCTTCTTGTAGCTCTTGGTCAGCGTGTCGGATGATTCGGCGTCCTCGATCGGGAGGATGCGGGGAAGGGCTTCGATCAACGTCACCTTGACCCCGAACGCCTGGAAGATGTCGGCGAACTCCATACCGACCGCGCCCGCGCCGATGATGGCGAGAGAGTCAGGCACGCGTTCGAGCAGCAGCGCTTCATCCGACGAGATAACCGTGGTCTTGTTGATTTCCAGACCGATCTGTGGAATGCCTTTGACGCGGGAGCCCGTGGCGATCACGAAGGCCTTCTTTGCCTCGTGAACGTCGCTGCCGACTTTGACTTTCTTGCCGGGCTGCACCACGCCCGTGCCTTTGATGACCGTGATCTTGTGCTTCTTCATCAGGAACTCGACGCCTTTCGAGTTCTGATCGCTCACCCGACGCGAGCGTTTCATCGCGACGCCGTAGTCGGTTTTGACGCCGCTCGCTTCGACGCCGAATTCCTTCGATTCCTTCAGCAGGCTGGCAATGTACGCGGAATGCAGCAGGGCTTTCGTCGGAATGCACCCGATGTTGACGCACACGCCGCCCAGTTTGTCTTGTTCCACGACGGCCGCGCCGAGGCCGAGTTGGGCGCTCCGAATCGCGCAGATGTAGCCCGCGGGTCCGCCGCCGAGGATGATGACATCGAAGCTTGCCACACGTGCTCCTTAGAGCAGCATTGCCAGAGGGTTTTCCAACATCTGTTTCAACGTCTTCAGGAACACCGCGCCCGTGGCGCCATCGATCACGCGATGGTCGCAGCTCATCGTCAGACGGAGCCGCCGCCGCACGACGACGCGATCGCCTTCCGCGACGGGCTTCGCCACGATGCTGCCGATGGCCACGATGCCGGCCTCGGGCGGGTTGATCACGGCGGTGAACTGGTCGATATCGAACATGCCGAGGTTCGAGACGCTGAACGTGGCGCCGGTGTATTCCTCGGGCTTCAGGCGGCGATTCCGCGCTCGGCCGGCCAGCTCGCGCGACTCGGCGGCGATTTCCCGCAGACTCTTCATGTCGGCGTTGCGGATCACGGGGGTGATGAGGCCATCCTCGATCGCGACGGCCATCCCGATGTGCACCTCGTTCCAGTAGCGGATGTGGTCTTCCTGGAACCAGGCGTTGCAGGCGCGGTGCTGGACTAGTGCGAGCGCAACGGCTTTGATGATGATGTCATTGAACGAGATCTTGCCGCCTTCTTCGCCGAGCTGCTTGTTGAGCGCCTCGCGCGCCTCGGCCCCGCGCTCCATGTCGACCTCGGTCGTCAGGAAGAAGTGCGGGATCGGCCCGATCGACGCCGCGAGCCGCTTCGCAATCGTCTTGCGGATCTGCGTGAGAGGAACGTCCTCGTACGGAACGCCCGAAGGAGTCGGGAGTCGGGAGCCAGGAGCTGGGGCCGCTGCCACGCGCGATTGTGCGGCTCCGCCTTCAACGTCGCGTTTGACGACTCTTCCGCCGGGACCGGAACCTTCGACGAGTTTAAGATCGACGCCTACATCTTTCGCGATCCGTCTCGCCAAAGGCGATGCCTTCACACGCGTGGCGTCGGCCTGAGCAGTAACGGGCACCGGTGTTGGTGCGGTCGGTGCGGGGGCAGGCGCCCGGGCGGGAGCGGCAGCGGGAGCCGGCTTTGCAGCCCCAGCTCCTGACTCCTGACTCCCAGTTCCTGCAGTTTGACTCCCAGCTCCATCAACCTTCTCACCCGGCTTCCCGATCCACGCGACGATATTTCCGACCGGCACCGTCGTCCCTTCGGGCACCATGACCTTCAGCAGCTGCCCGTCGGCCCGGGCGACTAACTCCATGACGGCTTTGTCGGTCTCCACCTCGGCGAGCGTGTCGCCGGACTTTACGGCGTCGCCCTCGTGCTTCGTCCACTTCACGAGGCGCCCTTCCTCCATTGTGGGCGACAGCGCCTCCATGTGGACTTTGGTGGCCATGGCAGCTACTCGAGGTACAGCACGCGGCGCGCGGCGGCCACGACCTTCTCGGGTGACGCTTTGGCGGCGCGCTCGAGAAGCTTGTTGTAGGGCATGGGCACGTCAGCCTGCGTCACGCGCTGCACCGGCGCGTCGAGGTCGTCGAACGCGTCGCGCTGAATGAGATCCACGATCTGTGCGCCGATTCCGGCGTGTGGCCACCCTTCTTCGACGACGACCGCGCGGTTGGTCTTCTTCACCGATTCGAGAATCGCCGCTTCGTCCAGCGGGCGGAGGGACCGCAGGTCGAGCACCTCAGCCGACACGTTCTGCTCGGCGAGCTGATCGGCCGCCTTTTGGGCAACGGCGACGGTCTTGGAGTGGCAAACGAGCGTGACGTCGGTCCCCACGCGCTTGACGTCCGCGCGTCCGATCGGCACGATGTGCTCTCCGTCGGGAACGTCGCCTTTCAGATTGTACAGCATCTCGCCCTCGAGCACGATGACCGGATTGTTGTCGCGGATCGCGGACTTGAGGAGCCCCTTGGCATCGGCCGGCGTCGCGGGCGCGACGACCTTGAGACCGGGGATATGCGCGAGCCAGCTCTCCCACGCCTGCGAGTGTTGCGAGGACAGCTGGAGGGCGGCACCGTTGGGGCCGCGGAACACGATCGGCAGGGGAATCTGCCCGCCCGACATGTACAGCATCTTGGCGACGGAATTCACGATCTGATCGAGAGCCAGCACCGCGAAATTCCACGTCATGAACTCGATCACCGGGCGCAACCCGCCCATCGCGGCGCCCACGCCGATCCCGGCGAACCCCAGCTCCGCGATCGGCGTATCGACGATGCGCTTGGGGCCGAACTCCTCCAGCAGCCCGCGGCTCACCTTATAGGCTCCCTGATACACCCCCACCTCTTCGCCCATCAGAAAGACGTTGGGATCGCGCTGCATTTCCTCGCGCAGCGCCTGATTCAAGGCGTCCCGGTAGGTGAGCGTCGCCATCAGTCGACCAGGACGTCGGTGTACAGCTCGTCGGGATCGGGATCCGGGCTCTCGTCCGCGAACTTCACGGCTGCTTCGACTTCAGCATGGACTCCCGAATCCATCGCGTCGAGTGCGGCCTGATCGATGACGCCGTCGTCTTTGAGCTTGCCGGCGAGATGGGTGATCGGATCGCGGGCCTTCTGCTCCTCGACTTCGTCTTTGGTGCGGTACACGCCGTGCAGCGGATCGGACATCGAGTGGCCCATAAACCGATAGGTGCGCACCTCGAGCAGGGTGGGATGGCTGTTCTTGCGTGCGCGCTCGACGGCCCGTCGCGTGGCGTCATACACCGTCAGCGCATTCATGCCGTCCACCAGCTCCGCAGCCATGTCGTAGCTGCACGCGTGCTCGACGATGTCGGTCACGGCGGCGACGCGCTCGAACGCCGTGCCCATCCCGTACCGATTGTTTTCACAGAGGAAGATGACAGGCAGCTTCCAGACCGATGCCATGTTCAGCGTCTCATGGAAGGCGCCGATGTTGACCGCGGCTTCACCAAAGAAGCACAGGCACACCTGATCGCTTCCTTTGTACTTGCTGGCGAACGCGAGTCCGGCAGCCAGGGGAATGTGACCACCAACAATTCCATGGCCACCCATGAATCCGCGCTTGACATCGAACAGGTGCATGGAGCCGCCCTTGCCCTTCGAGCACCCGGTGGCCTTCCCGAACAGCTCCGCCATCACCGCGTTCGCCGGGATTCCCTTGATCAACGCTTGACCATGCTCGCGGTAGGAGCAGATGACGTAGTCGTCGTCCCGCAACGCCGCGAGTGCGCCGACACCCACCGCTTCCTGACCGATGTACAGATGGCAGAAGCCGCCGATCTTGCCCAACGCGTACGCCTCGGCTGCCTTTTCCTCGAAGCGGCGAATGAGCAGCATCTGCCGCAGCATTTTCAAATGCAGCTCAGTCTGGGGTTGGGCGGGCGGGGCGGGGGGGGTGTCCTTGGGGGATCTGGCGGTCGCGGTCATGCGGTCGCTGCCTCCACTTGCTCCCAGGCGTGATAGCTGGAGCGCACCAGCGGACCGGATTCGACATGCCGGTACCCGAGCGACATGCCATAGCGCTTCAGCTCGGCGAATTCATCCGGCGTGTACCAGCGAGCGATGGGCAAGTGTTGATCGGACGGCCGCAGATACTGTCCGATCGTGAGGATATCGACGCGTGCCGCACGCAGGTCGCGCATCGCCGTGAGCAGCTCGTCCCAGTCCTCTCCCAAGCCGCAGATGATGCCGGACTTCGTGAGCAGCTCGGGATTCATGTCCTTGGCGCGGTCCAGGAGTTCCAGGGCGCGGACGTAACGGCCACCGGGCCGCGCGATGCGATACAGGCGGGCGATCGTTTCGAGATTGTGATTGAGGATGTCGGGTCGAGCATCGACGATGAGGCGCAGCGCTGCAGGATTGCCTTTGAAGTCGGGGATCAGGACCTCGACCGACGTCTGCGGCAGGCGCCGGCGAATCTCCGCGATACATGCGGCGAAGACCTCCGCGCCTCCGTTCGGCAGGTCGTCCCGATCCACGCTCGTAATGACGACATGCTTGAGCCCCATCTGTGCCACCGCGTCGGCCAGGCGCTGCGGTTCATCGGCATCGAGCGCGGCCGGCGTACCATGCGCCACGGCGCAGTATGCGCAGTTCCGCGTGCACACGTCGCCCAGGATCATGAACGTCGCCGCCTTGTGCTCCCAGCACTCCCCGATGTTGGGGCAGTGCGCCTCCTCGCAGACCGTGTGGAGCTTGAGGTCGCGCATCATGTGCTTGAGCGCGACGTAGTTCGGGCCGCCCGGGGCTTTCACCTTCAGCCAGGGCGGCTTGCGAAACGGTTCTGCCGAAGGCGTGGGGGAAGGCTGGATCTGAACAAGGGGGGCGGCCATGGAAACTCGAAGATAAGCACAGCTTAGGGGGCAGGGTAGCCTGTTTTTCAACCAGACGGTTGATCGCCTCTTCTGTTCTTGAGACGCCGCAACTCGTTCTCGACTTCAGTCGATGTGCCGAGCGTCCCATCGGCGATGTCGGCGATTTCCTCCGCCTCTCGCCATTGGCGCTCGAGCTCTTCGACCTCCGCGCGTTCGTCGACGGCCATTTCGAGGGCGAGGCCGCGTTCCGGTCGCAGCGACCGCAACGTCAGCTCGCGCTGGGCGATGTCGCGCACCAGCCGATCGGCGCCCCCCACCTGATCGACGTCGCGCGCCGCGTCCTCGGCCCGGCGCCGCCCGCCGCGGGCCAGGTTCATGTAGGTGAGACCCTGGCGCAGAACCTGAATCGCATCGCTGCCGGTGAGCTGCGCGCCTTCCTGGCGGCAGTTTGGACAGCTCAGCACCACCGCCATGTCGGCGTGGCGATCGGGGACGATGCGTGCATGCTCCACGTGGCGCGCGCGCAACTGCATCACGCTGCCGCAATGCGCGCAGATCGGTGGCTCGATCATCGTGACTTTGCGGCGGCCGACCATTCTCAGGTATATCCCGTCGACCATCCGATGCACGTTCCAGACGACCACGCCGAACCCGCCGCCCGCCACGACGTTCGCGGCGATGCCGAGGCCGATGGCGGCGACGGTGAGGGGGATGACGACTTTCATGCGCTCGCGCTGGCGATTCCGCAGCCGCTCGCCGTACCGCCAGGTCGCCAATTCGACGCGCGGCGGTTTGCCCACGCGCACGAAGTCATAGCGCTCCCAGCGGATCAGAGCGACTTGTTGGGTGGATGCCGCGATCCGTCCCTGACTCGCGGCGCGCGCCACGGCCTCGATGCGTTCCAGCCGATCGTCGAAGGGCGTGAGATTCCAGCGACTGCACCGCGGGCAGACGACCCACAACCGCCCCTTCCATTCGTCAAAGGCGATGCGCCGTCCGACACCGAGGCCTGAGGGGCCGCCGTCACCGTCAAATGCCGCGTTACAAAACGCGCAACTACTGAACATCCTAGGAAGTAAATCGCTCCGGGGCGAGCGAGGCAATCTCTATCTCGGATTCCCCTGTGGCGACGAGGCTGGCGATGATCTCGCCCGTGAGACCGGCCAGCAACACGCCGTTTCGCCCGTGACCCGTCGCATACCACAACCCGCGCACGTCGGGATCGGGGCCGACGATGGGTCGCCCATCGGGCGTCAGGGGCCGCAGCCCCGCCCACGTGCGCGTCGGAACCGCGGGCAGGTGAGGCAGCAGGCGTCTTGCGGCGGCGACGATTTCGGCTATACCCGCCTGCGTGACGCCGCCGTCGTATCCCACCTTTTCCATGGTGCTGCCGAAGATTGCTTCGCCGCTGCGCGCCAGCACGTACCCGTGATCATAGTAGAGGACTGTCCGCGGCATGTCGGCCGGCCACGGCGCGGCCGCCATTTGTCCACGGATCGGTTCAACAGGCAAACGTCGTGGCAGGTGCTCGATACGCGGTGACCATGCGCCGGCCGCGATGATGACATGCTCGGCCTTGATCTTACCGGCCGTCGTCTCGACGCCGGTTATACGACCGAGGATCGTGTTGATCCGGTTCACGCGTGCCGCCACCGTCTGCGCGCCTCCCCGTTGGGCATCGGCACGCAAGGCGCGAGTCAGCGCGGGCGCGTCCACCGCTCCGTCCTCGGGCGCAAACATGGCACCGAGACAGGGTGCAGTGGCGGGGAATCGCTCCGCGACATCCGCGGGTTCGAGCCAATCGCAGCGCAGTCCCGCCTGGCGCTGGTTAGCGACGGCCTCGCGCAGCCGTTCAGCTTCGGCCTCCTCGAACGCCAGCGAAGCGATGCCTTCGCGCCACAGCCCGATATCGATGCCGGTGGTTGCGGCCAGGGCTGGCGCCAAGGTGCCGTACAGGTCACGGGCGCGCAGGCCGAGGGCCCGCAGCGTCTCGTCGGTTCGCTCGATTTGCGGTCCCAGGATCCCTGCCGATGCAGCCGACGCCGCGGCCGGGTCAGGGCCGGGCTCGCAGATCAGGACGCGCAACCCGCGCAGCGCCAGGGCGCGGGCGCAGGCAGCGCCGATGATGCCGCCGCCGGCAACCAACACTTCACAGGACGAAACTTTGTGCGACATTTAGGCGTACGCTGCAAACGCACCGGACACCACGGAGGAAATCATGTTCCGGAGCATTTTGGGGTTCGCGGTTCTCGCTGTTCTCGCATGGCTCGGTCTCAAGCTCATCTTCGGTATTCTCGGCAGCCTGCTCGGTCTCGCGATGACGGTCCTGTGGCTCGCGTTCATTGGCTTCGTCGTCTATCTCGCGTTGCGGCTCGTCAGCCCTCGCACCGCGGATCGTGTCCGTGACATGATCAAGGGACGTCCCGCCGACGCCTCGTAAGGCTCCCAGGGCAGCGGGTGCAGCGGCGCGCAGCATGCTGCGCCCCTACTGTTTGTCCAGCCGCGACAACACCGCCCACGCCAGCAACGGCAGCAGGATTTCGTGATGTCCGGTGAGCTGAATGCCCCGGCCCCCCGCGAGTGTCGGCCGCTCGACGACATTCACGCGTGGCCGATAGTGACGCTGCATGTCGCAGTCACACGCCGTGAAGTTCTTCGGTCGCCCGCCGTTCAGGTTGCGCGCGATCGTCAGTGCCTTGAGAAACACCTCCGGCATCACCACCGCGCTGCCGAGATTCAGGACGACGCCACCGTCGTCGAGGTCCGGCAATACACCGGCGAGTCGCTTGAAATCGCGATGGCTCGTGGCGCCGATTGTCCCGCCGTCGGCGGTCGGATGCTGATGCACGATCTCTGCCCCAATCGCCGCGTGCACCGTGACCGGGACGCCCAGCTCGGCGCAGGCGAGCAGCACGGAGACATCGCGTCCGGGGAGGTCCTTCCGCGCGCCCAGGTATTCGGCCAGCGCCTCACCCGCGCCCTGCTGTGTCTTGACGCCGCGCGCGAGCGCGGCGTTCATCTCGCGTCCCGTCTCTTCCGCCATGCCGAAGGTCCCATCGCCCAGGCCCGCCGCGACGTCTTCACTCGTGCCACCGTACGCCGCCAGCTCGAAGTCGTGGATCGCCGCGCTGCCGTTCATCGCGACGGCCGTGACGGCGCGCCGCCGCATCAGGGCGATCAGCAGCGGCCCCAGGCCCACTTTGATGACGTGCCCGCCCAGCATGGCGACGACCGCGCGGCGCCCTGCCGCCGCGACGATTTGATCGACAACGTAGCGCAAGTCCTGCGCGGCGAGAATCGCAGGCAGCGCATCGATGAAGGCGGTGAACGAGCGATCAGCGCCGAGCGGGGGGGGCGCGTGCGCGAGGAGTGAGGGATCGACTTTGTTGGGGCGTTTGGCAACGGGAACCGTCTTGAGGCGGGAGAAGTCCGCCTCGCGGTACTCGGTCATGGCTGAGTAACTCCTGGGACCACGTAGTCCTTGAGCTTCAGCGTCACCTGGCCGAACGAGAAGTTAGACTGGATCGCGAGCACGATGCGCTGCGGATCGTCAGACAGCCAGATGTGCGTCTCCGACTTCTCGGCGAAGATGCCGCGGCCCTGGGGAATCTTGGGGCGTACGACCAGCGCCTGCCATTTCTTCCCCGCGACGCTCACGCGCTCGCGTCCGAGGACCTCGATGATGACCGGATTGCGGTCGGGACGAAAATACCGGGGGTACTCGTACCTCTTCCCGATCTCGAGCGGCACCGTCCGGATCCAATACAGAAAGGCCGCGTCGTCGAGCGGTTCGAGGACGGTGGCAAAGGTCGTGTCGCGCCCTTCCTCTCTATAGAAGCCTGAATCGGGGAAGATCTCGTACCGGTGCTCGCGATGCGTGTCGCGCTCGTCCTGAACCGACGAGAAACGGCGCGACCGGAAGTCGTACCGTCCCACCCACGATTCGATCGTCTGGTCGAGGTGGTACCACAGCGCACCCCCTGTAATGCGAAACCGAATGTGTACCGTCTCCACGTTGTGCACGGTATCGATCCCGATGACCTCCATCGTCGCGTTGCCCACGCTGAAGATCCCGTACTTCGCTTTGAACGAGAGCCGCTCGCCGACCGGGAAAGGCACCGCCGGCGACGCGTGGATCACGGGATGGGAGGACGAAGCCGGAAGTGCCGACGAGGTCGAGGAGCCGACGATTTTGCCGGTGCACACGGTGTCCTGGGCTCCGAGTGACCGTCCCGCTGTGAGCAGGGCGAGCACGATCATCGCGGAGCCCCCCCCCTTGCGCGCAGTACTGATCAGGCCGCGCGATCGCCAAGCGGCGAGGAGCTGTTGCCACGGGCTGGAGCGGGAGGGCCGCTGCTTGAGGTCGTAGCGCGCGGCGCTGGGGACGACCTCGATGCGTCGCGCGTGAACGCCCAGGCGCGCCAACAGCTCCGCGTTGGCGGCCCATCCTTCGGTCGTCAGCAGCGCGGTGTCCCCACTCCGCGTCGCCTGGCGCAGCACGATCAGGCGCAACGCGGTGAATCCCGAGATCGAGTCTTTCACGCCTCCGCCCACGCGCAGCAGGCGGGGCGCCCAGCGCCGCGCCCACCGTTCCGGCCAGGGTCGGGTCCCCTGCGCGCGATACTGCTCTGCCACGACGAGATCGGCTCCGGACTCGAGCCGCTTGACCATCTCCTCCATCGTCTCCGGTGCGTGCACGAAGTCGGCGTGCAGCGTGATCGCGCAGTCGCGTTTGGGCCGGTCGGTGCGCTGCAAGGCGAGCCGCAGCAGCTCCTCGAGACTGCGCGCATAGCCCTGGCGAGATTGATGCTTGATCACGGTCAGCGGCAAGACGCGCGCGTACGACGTCAGGACGTCCGCCGTGCCGTCGGTCGAGGCATCGTCGCACGCGATGATCTGGTACTCCCGCTCGAAGGCGGTGAATACCTGGCGGACCTTCCAGAGCACGAGACCGACCGTGCTCGCCTCATTGTGGACTGGGACGCAGACGTAGATCATGGCCCTGCAATCTAGAGAAGCGCCCTATAGACGTCCAAGACTCCTTGCGCCATGGCATGAGCCGAGAAGCCCTCGGGGAAGGGAACGGGAGTCGGGTGATCGAGCACGCCTACCACCTTTTGTGCCAGCGCCTCCGCGTCGTCGACCGGCACCAGGGCGTCAGGCGGGAGGATCTCGGGGATTCCGCCTGCGGCCGTGGCGACGACGGGACGGCCCAGCGCCAGCGCGTTCAGCACGACGCTGCCCAGCCCCTCGCTCTTGGATGAGAGCACGAACACGCCCGCCCCGGCGATCAGCGCATCCACGCGATCGACATGCCCCAGGAGGTGCACGCGATCGCCAAGTCCCAGTCGCCGGATTTCGGCGACAAGGGACTCACGCAGCTTGCCGTCTCCCGCGATCAGCCAATGGAGGTTCGGACGCTTGGCGCGCGCGTAGTGTGCCGCGCGAATCAGCGTGCGATGGTCTTTCTCGCCGGTCAGGGCGGCGGCGTTGACGGCGAGCGGAGCGGACGCCGGAATCCCGAACTGGCGCCGAACATCGAGCGGCGGCGGAGCGGCGGCCGCCTGGCGCACCTCCGCGACATCGATGCCATCGTGCACCACAACGATGGCATCGCCCGCGATGCCATCGCCGATCAGCACGTGTTTGACGGCTTCGGAAATCGCGATGATGCGGTCGGGGCGGCGCCATGCGCCAAAGCGTCCGGTGTGAAACTCGACGCGACGGGTGGCGACGATCTTCCGGCCCAGCGCGACGGTCGCGACCAGGGTCAACGCGTGGCTGTCGTGGACATGGATCACGTCCGGCTGGAACGCCGCAATCGTCCGCCCCAGGTGCCACCAGGCGCGGGGATCCAGACCGATGTCCCAGGCCGTACCGAGCACGCGGATGCCGCCGGTGGCCGCGCGCTGCGCAAGCTCGGCGCCCTCCTTGGTGACGAGCGCCTGTTCGATTCCCCCCCCGGGCTCCCGGCTCAGCTCGCGGCACAGGAGCCAGACCTGATTCTGGCCGCCGCGCCAGGCACGGCCCGAGTCTACCTGCAGTACCCGCATCGGTCCCGGCCCGGCTCCCTTCGTTACGCCGGGACTTTCACGACTCCGGCGAGTACGCGGCGCAGTGCATCGAGTTTGAAAGGCTTCTGGAGGAATGGACGGCCCAGCTCTTCGAGGAATTGCAGCGTGTCGCCGCGGACCGTGTCGCCCGTGGCGAAAATGATGCGATCGGCGACGGTCGGGTGCATGCGCGCGAGCGTGTGAAACATCTCGCGCCCGCCCAGCCGGGGCATCCGCAAATCGCAGATGATCAGATCGAAGGGCTGCATCAGCGCGCGCTTCAAGGCCTGACTCCCGTCGTGGGCCAATACGACCTCGTGACCCCAGCTTTCGAGCGTCGCCTGCATGTAATGGAGGATGTGCGGCTCGTCATCCACAACCAGTACCCGCAGGTTTTCGTGCCGTTCGGCGGGAGCCGGTTCGGTCTCCGCTCCCCCCCCGCGTGCGCGAGCGCTTAGCTCGGCGTGGACACCGGTCGGCAATTCAACGGTGAACGTCGCGCCACGGCCGCTTCCCGCTCCACCCGGGTCCACCGAGATGTTGCCACCATGTTCCTTGACGATGCCCAGAGAGATGGAGAGCCCGAGGCCCGTTCCTTCGCCCTCGGATTTGGTGCTGAAGAACGGCTCAAACACACGCTGGGCGACGGCCTCCGGGATCCCCGGCCCGTTGTCGGAGATGTTCACGGAAAGGCCGTCTGGCTCGCACTTGGTCGCAATGTCGATGCGTCCGCTGCCTGCCTTGTGGCGCGTGCTGGCGATCGCCTGCGCCGCGTTATTGATGATGTTCACGAATACCTGCTTGATCTGATTCGCGTGCACTTGGACTTCCGGAAGGCCCGGCTCGAAGGTGAGCATGAGCTCGATGCGCGCCGCGAGCAGCTGGTTCTTCAAGAGCTGATGCGTCGACTCGAGAATCGGCCGGATCGATTGCAGCTGGCGCTCGCCTTCCTGGCGGCGCGCGAACGACAGCAGGTTGCGGACGATCGCCGACGCGCGTTCGGCTTCCTGCCGAATCACCGCGAGTGGCTCGGCCAGGCGTGGCGGCACGTCCGCCGCTTCGCTGAGCAGGTCGCTGAAGCCGACGACGGAGGCAAGCGGGTTGTTGAGATCGTGTGCGACGCCCGCGATCAGCTGCCCGATCGCCGACATCTTCTCGGATTGCAGCAGCTGCTCCTGCAAGCGGCGCTTTTCGCTCTGATCCTCGAACAGCAGCACCGCGGCGCCAGGCTCGCCCGTGGGAATCGCGGTGACCATCAGCGTCCGCTCACCGGCGCGGACTTCGACCGAGGCGCTGGCGCCGTCCGCCGTCAGCAGCCGGGCGATCGGATCGACCCACGCCGGCGGCAGCAGCGTCAGCCAGGGCCGCCCGGGAAGCGCCGTGACGGGCAGCTTGATCAGCTCGGCGAAGACCCGATTGGCGCGCCGCACGGCGCCCTGGGAATCGACGTAGCAAATCGCCTGGTTGAAGGCGTCCACCGTCTGTTCCCACTCGCGCTTGCCGCTCGACAGGAGCTCGACCAGACGTGCGTTCTCGAGGGCGATGCCGGCCTGTGCCAGCACGGCGCGCGTGAACAGCAGCGCGTTGTCATCCAGCGCGTCCTTGCGGACCCCCTCCATCGCGACGGCGCCGATGGTGCGCGAGACGGCGACAATCGGAACGCCCAGCCAGCTCGCCGGCGCCGGCCCGTGCACGGTGACGTCCAGCTCGGCGGCGCGCGCGACGACCTTGTCGGGAAAGACGAGCGGACCGCGGCGCAGCGCGAGCTGCAGCAGTGGCTCGTCGGTGGTCGCGGGGCGCGGGCCGTTGTGGTACGCCACGAGGAGCCCATTTGTATCGACGTCCAGCAGCATCACCGACAGACGACCCGGTGCCAGCTGCTCGGTGAGCGTGCGCGCCACGATCTCGACGATCGTTGCCGGCCGGAACGTGCCCGCCAGCTCCTGCGACATGGCGATGAGCCGATCTAACACGAGCCTTCGTCCAAAAAGCGGGTCGGCACCCGCGTGGCCGCGTCGACGAGCGCTTCGGCCGACTTGATGAATCGCACGACGATCGGCAGTGATCCCTGCAGCGCGACCTTCCGCTGCATGATGCCGGCGATCGGGCCGAGCTCCTTCTTGATGATCTGCTTCCAGTAGCGGTATTCGGCCGTCAAGATGAACGGGGCCTGTTGCGCGTCCTGTCGCGCGACGAGTTGGGCCGCACGGCAGATGCCACGATCGAGGTCGAGCAGGATCGCCACAGCTTCCGGCACGCCGATGGCCGGTTGCGCCGGCAGCACCAGCGCAACGGCGCCATGCGTCCAGTCCGTCGATGCGGTGCGGTAGTCGTCGCTCGCATTGATCGCCGCGCCGTACGCGGTGACCCACTCCGACGAGGGGAACGCGTGGAGCGCCAGCGTCACGCGACCGCCCGCGCGAATCCGTCGAACAGCGCCCGCTCCGTGAGATCCTCCGGATGCCATTGGACCGCGACGATCCAGGCCTCGTTCGCATCCGCGGGTTCCGCGCCCTCGATCACGCCATCGTCGGCCCATGCGACGGCCCTGAGCCCCGGGGCGAGATCGCGAATCGCTTGATGGTGCCGGCTGTTCACCGTCGCCGAGCGTGTGCCGAGGGTTCGTTCGAGCAGCGATCCCGCCTCGACGCGGACGGCATGACGGGCCGTTTCGTCGCTATGGGGCACCGATCCCGGCCGCTCACTGTCCAGATCCTGGTAGAGCGTGCCGCCGAGGGCGACGTTGAGAATCTGAATCCCACGGCAGATCGCGAGAATCGGGAGCCGGCGCGCGCGCGCGACCGCGATCAGTGCCAGCTCTGCCGCGTCGCGCACGGGATCGACGTCGCCGAGGCGGGGATGCGGCGCCGCGCCATAGCGAGCGGGGGCGACGTCCTCACCACCGGTGAGCACGAGTCCACGGACGGCGGCGACGGCGGCGCCGGCGCGATCAGCCGCCAGCATCGTCGGCACGGCCAGGGGGACGAGGCCGGCGCTCTCGAGTGCCCGAACGTAGGCGGTGTTCAAGGTGACGCGCTCGCGGCCATCGACCAGGCGGCGCGGCGCCGTTACAGCAACGGCAGGAGCCGGGCTCACGAAGTCTGGGGCGCGGGACCGCCAAACAAGGGACAGCGCGGATTGTTCACACTGGCCCAGTCCACGAGCACGCCGTACAGATTCAGCGCAGTGCTCGCCCCGATGATCGTGCCGATCGCCGGATGGCGCAGCGGCTCTTCCTGGTCGAGGAGGAGCACGCCCATGGCGCGCCGCGATGTGTCGTCCACGACCAGCAGGCCATAGCCGCGCGACGGGAAGCTCGGTCCCCGGAATTGCATCGAGATCTTGCCTGCGGCATCGCGACCGACGATCACCGCGCCCCGGTCATTCCGCTGGAGGATGACCATCGCCGGGAGGGAATCGGGGATGCCACGCGGCGGATCGGTGAGGACGGCGCGGGCGTTAGTGAGCTGCGAGGTAATCAGCGACGGACCAGCGAGCATTGCGATGCCGCAAGTGGGCGAACCCCCGCTTCCGCGGCTGCAAGCAGCGACCAACACGAGCCCGAGGGACACCAGCGTGCGTTTCATGAGTTGCCAATCTAACGCTATTGCGACCATACAGCCGTCAGGGTGACGGTCCGCACCGGCGCCAGGGTCTCGGGCACGAGGTTGTAGATGTAATTCAGCACGTTCGTGGCCAGGACGCGGAGCTCGACCGGTCCGCTCTTCCAGGCGGCGCGCACGTCCAAGACCTTCACGGCGACGCGCCGTGGGTCGACGAATCCCTCCAGCTCGATGCGCTCGGGCCGGCTCGCGAAGCGGAAGTCCGCACCCAGGCCAACCGGCCCGACGTTGTAGTCCGCGCCCAGCGTCAGGAGATGCCGCGGGCGAAACGCGAGCGGCCCCTCGGTACTGTCGCCGACGAGACGACCTCGCGTGTCGAGGTAGGTATAGCCGAGGGTGGCGATGAGCCGATCGGGGATGGGCGCCGCGATCACGCTGGCATCGAGGCCGGCGATGCGGGCGCGCACCACGTTTTGCAGCTGAATCCTGACCGTGTCGGGAGGAATCCGCAGAACCTGGGGCTCGATCAAATCGCGTGCCTCGGTCCAGAACAGCGCGGCGTCGAGCCGCATGAAGCGCAGCAGCGGCGCGCGCGTGTGGCCGATCTCGAACGACCAGGCGGTCTCCGGACGCAGCCAGGGATTGGGAACGACGTCGAATCCAAGCGCGGTCGTGTGCACGAAGCGCTCGGCCATGGTGGGTGACCGAAACCCGCGGCCGATCGATGCACGCCACATTCCGTTGAGCGTGGCCGCGATGCGGGGGCTGACGACAGCCGTCAGCGAGCCTCCGTCGACCGCCAGGAAGTCGAGCCGCGCGCCGCCGCTCACACGCAGCGGGCCGATGCGCTGCTCACTCTGGCCGTAGGCGGCGAATTCCGACTGGGAATGGCTGCCGAAAATGTCGCTGGTGACGTCGGAGAACGCAGCCTCGGCCCCGACGATCACCGTGCGGGTGGATTCCGGATGCGCTTCGATCTGTCCCGCGGCGCCGAACCGATCGCCCACGCCGTACTCCGTCGCGCTGCGCCGCACGTCTACGAAATGCGTGCGCAGCCACGATCCGCGCGCGGTCCAGGCGAATTGGGGCGAGACCGTCGTCCGAACCCGGGCGGCGAGGTAGCCTTTGCGCGAATCGGTTCGCGCGCCGCGCTCGGTGGTGTCGACCATGAACGGCTGGAAGACCTGACCTTTGTCGTCGCACTTGCCACGGCTACACCAGCTCAGCGGAACATCGTAGCGATCGACGGCCCACGCGCCGGAGACGTCGACGCGGGTGTTCGCGTGCTGCCAGCGCGCCCTTCCGGCGAAATGGAGATGGTCGTCCTGATCCTGTTGGCGGTAGCCGTCGGAGTGGCGATCGCCCACGGAAATCCTGCCGCCCGCGACATCGGTGCCGTACGACGCCGCGAAGTCGGCACCGCCCAGGAGTCCAGGGTTGTCGCGGAACCGCCAGATCGGATGAGGCGGATCACCGTAGACGCCAGCGTTCACGCGGAGTCGGGTATGCAGTCCGGCGGGGACGTCGCGCGTGGTCACGTTGATCACGCCGCCAAACGCCGCGGATCCATACACCGATGAGCCCGCGCCTTTGAGAATCTCGAGGCCTTCGATCTCGTCCACCGCCAGCAGGTCCCAACTGATTCCGCCGCGGTCGCCCTGATTCATGGGGATGCCGTCGACGGTCATGAGGACGCGAGCGTTCAGACCCTGCACGTAGCCGGTCGAGCCGCGCACGTTCGTCTGGCCATTCACCATCTGCACCCCGGCCACATGATCGATCGCTTCCTCCACCGTGTTGACCGCCCGGCGATCCAGGTCCCGCTCTGTCACCTGTGCCACACTGGTCGCGGGTCGATCGCCGAAGTGCGGCACTCGATCGCTGACGACGTCCACCGGAGGGAGAGCGAGCGGCGCCGCCCTCAGCGTGAAGTCCACCGTCGTCGAGTCGCCACCCGTGAGCGCGACGGCGGTATCGACGGGGCCGTACCCCAATGCCGCGGCATGCACGCGGGCGCGGCCGGCGGGCACGACGGCGATCCGAAACTGGCCCTGGAGGTCGGTGCGGGTCGAAAGCGTCGTGCCGGGGATGGCGATGCTCGCGCCACTGATCGGCGCACCGTCCTTGTCGCGGACAGTGCCCCGCACCACGCCCTGGGCAGCCGCCGGGAACGGCGCGACCACGATCAGCAGCGTCGCTATTGCGCGGTGCATGTGACGAAGTCCGTCGCCGGCCGCAGGCTGTCGAAGTTGGCGACGAAGTTGATGTCGCCGGCGGCCGCGCCGCTCGGCACGGTGACCGCACCGGGCTGCGTCGAGTCGGTGGGGCTGCGATAGTAGCCGGCGACGCGCAGCAGTGCCGTGTCCGAAGGGGTGAGGGTGAGCGTCCCGACTTTTTTCCAGACGGCGACCACCCATTGATAGGTGCCGGACGACAGGGGCACGCTGTAGGCCGCCGCCGAGTCGGTGTAGGGCACGGATCCGGGGATGAATGGCCGGCGATTGTTGATCAGATCGTTGCAGGTTTGCGGAAAGGTGACGTAGGCGGCGATGAAGACGTTGTCGGTGCTGTCGGGGATGGTGCCGCGAAATCGCAGCGTCCCGCACAGGCCCACGAGCGTACGCGCGCAAATCGGTTCGGGCTCGAGGCCGCCGCCACAGGCTGCTACCACGGCCACCAACAACAAAACCTTGGGCATCCCCAGCAATTTGGCGCCGGCGGGGGGTGCGTCAACTTGACCGTGGTTTTGCACGGGAATAACGTTTCCCCATGCCACTGTACGAGTACCGCTGCACGGCGTGTGACGCGCTGTTCTCGCGCACCGAGTCGATGGCGGAGCACGCCGTCCACTCTGCACCCGCCTGTCCAAAATGCGATTCGCCTGCCGTGGAGCCCGTCTTCTCCGATTTCTTCGCGAAGACCGTCCGCAAGAGCTAGACACTGTTCGAGCGCCTGCGGGACGCATTCCGCGCCGCCCTCGATGCGGCGTCCACCCCGGATCTGCGATCGCTCGCGCGCCAGATGCGCGAGGCGGTCGTCGACGCGAAGGTCGCCGTCCGCGAGATCCAGGAGGCGGTGGCGCGCACCGAGCGCGAGCTGACGCTCGAGCGGCAGCGACTGGCGGACGCCGAGCGGCGGGGCCGCCTCGCGGGCGAGATTCAGGACGCCGAGACCGTCGCCGTCGCCGACCGCTTTGCGGCGAAACACCGCGAGCGGCTCGGCGTGTTGGAGCGTAAACTTGTTAACCAACGCGAGGAGCTGGCCCTCGCGCAGCGCGAGCTGGACGACATGCAGGCGCAGCTCAAGACTGCGGAGCGGGACCGGCCGGCCATGCAGGGGGAGAGCAGCACCGAGCAGGCGTGGCGGGACATGCAGAGCGCCGGCGGTGCGCGACCCGGGATGGATCTCCAAGACGAGCTGCTCAAGTCCGATATGGACCGGGCGGCACGCGAGGCGTCCGCGGCGCGCCAGCTCGAAGAGCTCAAGAAGAAAATGAGAAAGGAATAGCCCGGTGCTTCTCCTCGCCATCCTCCAGACCCTCCACCATCCTCCCCAACCTCCTCCGTCGGATTTTCTCAAACGCGCTCACACCTACAGCATCGTCGCCTACGATTCCACCACGGGAGATCTGGGGATCGCCGTGCAGTCGAAGTTCCCCAACGTCGGCGGGCTCGTCCCGTGGGCCCGTGCCGGCGTCGGCGCGGTCGCGACGCAGGCGCTCAGCAACACGGACTACGGTGAGAAGGGGCTGGAGCTCATGGCGCGGGGTGCGACGGCGTCGGAAGCGATGCGGATCATCCTGCGCAGCGATCCGCAGCCTTCCCAGCGCCAGGTGGGGATGGTGGATGCGCATGGGAATTCGGCGAGCTGGACCGGCGATTCCACGTTTGACTGGGCCGGCGGAAGGACGGGCGGACGGGCTGACGGTCGGACGGGCGGTAAAGGCCAACTCATCACGGGACGCGACTACGCCGCCCAAGCCAACATCATGGTGTCCGACGCCACGGTGCGGAACATGGCGGAGACGTTCGAGCGCAGCCGAGGCTCGCTGGCGGACCGGCTGATCGCGGCGCTGGTCGCGGGACAGGCGGGAGGCGGGGACAAGCGGGGGATGCAGTCGGCGGCGCTGCTCCTCGTGCGCGCCAAGGGCGGATACCTCGGCGGCACCGACCGCTACATCGACATCCGCGTGTACGACGCGCCCGATCCGATCAAGGAGCTGCAGCGACTCTACGCGCTGCACAAACTGTATTTCTTCACGAGCGATGCGGCGGATCTCCTCCCCATCACGCCGGCATTGCAGCAGGAGTTGGAAGCGATTCTGCTCGTGGAACCGGCCACTCAGTCGCAGAAGTGGCTCGCCGCGCCCCAGCCGGCGCTCAACGAGACGTTTCTCACCGCCCTCGCGAATTTCATGTACTGGGAGAACTACGACGTGCGCGTGCGGATGGACGGCAAAATTGATCGCGTGGCGTTGGAGGATATTCGAAAGAACCATAAACGCAGGTGAGAAGCCCTCAGCCATCTGCCGTCAGCACAGACGGCTGATGGCCGACGGCTGAGGAGCTTTATGGACGTGAAACGCGGCCGGATGGTGTTCCTGGGATATGGGAAGTACTGGCGCTCCGATCGGATTCTCGGACTGACGCCGATCGAGCAGGGTCGAGGACCCGGCCAGCGCACCAACGTCTTCATCGAGGGACAAGCGGAGCCGATCGTCGCGTCGCGCACCGAGCAGAGCATTCTCGAAGACATGGCCGCCACGGACGACAGCTTCCGGCTGGCAGCCTTACGCGAAGCGACGCGCGAGCTGCTCGAGGCGTTCCACGAATTCTCGCCGGTGCTCAGGCGTGCGCTGCAGAACGAGCATCACTTCGACGTCGAGAAATGGGAAGGACGGCTCGGCACGTTGTTGAGACCAGCCGAGCATCCCGATCCGGCGCAGCAGGACGATCTCTTCGACTGAAAGGGACGCAATGGCGCAGCCGCTGACGACCACGTCCAGCCAGTCCGATCGGGGATGGTTCGGCCATCCGCGCGGCCTGTCTACGCTGTTTTTCACGGAGATGTGGGAGCGTTTCAGCTTTTACGGACTGCGCGCGCTCCTCGTCCTCTACATGACGGCGGCGGTCACGAAGGGCGGCCTCGCGTTCACCTCCGAGAAGGCCTCGGGGATCGTGGGGTGGTACGGCTTCGGTGTCTACGCGGCGGCCATTCCCGGCGGCTGGATTGCCGATCGGCTGCTCGGCCAGTACCGCAGTGTGTTCGTCGGCGGGGTCATCATCGCCCTCGGTCACTTCAGCATGGCATTCCCCAGCGTGACGACGTTCTATCTGGGATTATGTCTAATCGTCATTGGCACCGGCCTGCTCAAACCGAACATCAGCACGATGGTGGGCTCACTCTACGCTAAGGATGACGATCGCCGGGATGCGGGCTTCTCGATCTTCTACATGGGAATCAACCTTGGCGCTTTCATTGCGCCGTTCGTCGTCGGCACACTCGGTCAAAAGGTGGACTGGCACGTCGGGTTCGGGTGCGCGGGGGTCGGCATGGTGCTCGGCCTCATCCAATACGTAGCCGGCCGAGGCCGTCTCGTCCCGGCTTTGCAGCGGCTCGGCCAAACGGGGACGAGCGCCGCCCCCACCAGTCCGGCCGAGCCGTGGTGGCGCTTCACCCGCGAGGAGTGGGGGCGGGTGGCCGCCATCGCCGTGCTGTTCGTATTCTCGTCGATCTTTTGGGGAGCCTTCGAGCAAGCGGCGTCGAGTCTCAACCTCTTCGCCGACCGGCTCACCAACAATCGCGTGCTCGGCTTTGCCTTTCCGTCGACCTGGTATCAGTCGCTAAACTCGATGTTCATGATCTTCGGCCTGGCGCCGCTGTTGGCATGGCTCTGGATCCGCCTCGGGCCACGGCAGCCCTCGAGTCCGGTGAAATTCGCGCTGGGGTTGATTTTCGTGGGGCTGGGATTCGCCCTGATCATCCCTGCGGCCAAAATGGCGCAGGAACCGGGTGTGCTCGTGAGTCCGTGGTGGCTCATCGGTTTGTACTTCTTGCACACGATCGGCGAGCTGTGTTTGAGCCCCGTCGGCCTCTCTATCGTGACGAAGCTTGCGCCGCCGAGAATCGTGGGCGCGATGATGGGAGTGTGGTTTCTCTCGATTGCCATGGGGAATAAGCTCGCCGGATTTGCGGGCGGATTCTTCGATCGTTTGCCTTTGCCGAACCTGTTCGGTGCCGTCGCGCTCACGACGTTCGTGGCGGCCGCGATTCTGCTGGCGCTGACAAGGCCGATTCAGCGGCTGATGGGGGGAGTGCGCTAGCGCGAATGATCAATGATCATTGAACATTGAACATTGAACATTGATCATTGGACATTGCTAGGGCGCTTCCCAGGTGAGATCGCCGATCTCCGCGGCCGCCCGAGTCTTCGTGCCGTCCGAATCGCTGTTGACGCCCACCGACACGATCGACTTGGGTGCGCGGTTCCACAGACGGCGATAGTCGCTGAACGGGTCGCGGCGCTCCACGTGCCAGGAACCGTCGGCGTCCTCCGCACGCTGCAGCACGACCACCATCCGGTTGCGCCCCGCCCAGCTCGCAAAACTCTCGCCGCGGCTCTCGCGATTCCCCCAGGCGTACGTGATCGCGCGGCCGTCCTGGAACGTGATCACCACGCGGATGGGACTGTCGTCGCCGGCGCGGCGTTTCAGATCCGCGCCGCCCAGCGGCGTGCCGGTGCGCCAGCGCCACGTCAGCGTCCCCGGCCGTAGTGATGATGGAGGCCGAATGGAAGGGCGCAGCCGATAGGTTGCCGTGCCACCCTGACCGATCGCGATGACCTGCAACGTGTGCGACCGCGTGACCTCGAACGTCGGGGGATCCACCGCCTGCGTCCGATTGAGCTTCCAGCCCGGCGGCAACCCCGACCCCGCCGGCACGATCGCCAGGTTGGTGAGCGTTTGGGCGAGCAGCAACAGCACGTTCACATCGGCTCCTCGGCAAAGTGACACGCCGCCAAATGGTCAGGCGTGATCGGCCGCAGCGGCGGCGGCTCCGTGCGGCACCGCTCGCTCTTCTTGGGATGCGGGCAGCGCGGATGGAACGGGCACCCGGAGGGCGGATGCGCGGGCGATGGGATGTCGCCAGCGAGGACGATACGGCGCTTGGTCGTGTGGGGGTTCGGCTCCGGCACGGCTGACAGCAGCGCGCGCGTATACGGATGTCGCGGCTGCGCGTAGATCTCCGCCGCCGGCGCGCGCTCCACGATCTTGCCGAGGTACATCACGGCGACGTCGTCGGCGATGTGCCGCACCACCGCGAGATCATGCGCAATGAACAGATACGTGAGATGCCGTTTCGCCTGCAGATCCGCGAGCAGATTGAGAACCTGCGCCTGCACCGACACGTCGAGGGCGCTGACCGGCTCATCGCACACGACGAACTGCGGCTCGACCGACAGCGCCCGCGCGATCCCGACGCGCTGCCGCTGGCCGCCCGACAGCTCGTGCGGGTAGCGTTTCGCAAATGCCGCGTCGAGTCCGACTTCGTCCAGCAGCGCCGAGACGGCGCCGTTCAGGCCGTGAATCTCGAGCGGCTCGCGCAGCGTTTCTTCCACGGTCATGCGCGGATTGAGCGAGCTGTAGGGATCCTGGAAAACGATCTGCATCCGCCGTCGCAGCGCGCGGAGCCGCGTCGCGTCGAGGGCGAAGACGTCGTTCTCCTCGAACAAGACCGTCCCGGACGTCGGCTCCTGAAGCCGCAGCATCGTGCGCCCGACGGTCGTCTTTCCGGAGCCCGATTCGCCCACCAGTCCCAGGGTGCGGCCGGAGGCGATGGCAAACGACACCCCGTCCACCGCGCGCACCGGAGCCTTCGCGTGTCCGAGACCGAACCAGCTGCGCTCGCCGGCGTAGTACTTCACCAGCTCGCGCACGTCGACGAGCGTCATCGTCTCCGCTCGGGTTCGGTCACGAGCCAGCAGCGCGCGGTATGTCCTGCGGTCCCCGTCTCCAGCAGCGGCGGTTCCTGCGCCACGCATTTCTCCCACGCGTACGGACAGCGAGGATGAAACCGGCAGCCGGGTGGCCACGCCGTTGCGGCCGGCACCTGGCCGGGGATGGCGTGCAGCCGTGCGCGCGGTGCGTCGATGCGCGGGACCGCGGCGAGCAGCCCCTCGGTGTAGGGATGCGTCGGGCGCTCGAAGAGCGCGTCCGTCGGCGCCGTCTCGACGACCCGTCCCGCGTACATCACGACGACGCGATCCGCATGGCCCGCGACGACGCCGAGGTCGTGCGTGATCAGCAGCACCGCCATGCCCAGCTCGTGCTGCAGGCGGTCGAGCAGCTCCAGGATCTGGGCCTGGATCGTCACGTCGAGCGCGGTCGTGGGTTCGTCGGCGATCAAGACCTTGGGGTGACACACGAGCGCCATCGCGATCATGACCCGCTGGCGCATGCCGCCGGAGAGTTGATGGGGGTAGTGGTCGACCCGCTCGTCGGGGTCGGGAATGCCGACCAGGCGCAGCATCTCGATCGCGCGGGCCCGCGCGGCCTTGCGCGACAAGCGCTGATGGATAATGGCGGCTTCGGCAATCTGATCCCCGACCGTGAACACGGGGTTCAGCGACGTCATCGGCTCCTGAAAGATCATCGCGATCTGATTGCCACGAACCGCGCGCAGCTCGGGCGCGGACAGCGCCAGCAGATTGCGGCCTTCGAATTCGATCAGACTGCCGGGAAGCACGTGGCCCGGCGGCTCCGGCACGAGGCGGAGAATGGAGAGCGACGTAACGGTCTTGCCGCACCCCGATTCTCCGACGATGCCCAGCGTCTCGCCGGGATAGAGATCGAACGAGACGTCGTCCACCGCCCGCGCGGTGCCCTTGCCCTGCTCGGTGACGAAATAGGTCTTGAGGTCACGCACGCGCAGCAGTACCGAGGGGCTCGTCACGAGGGCTCCCCGCGCGGATCGAGCGCGTCCCGCACTCCGTCGGCGACCGCGTTCAGCGACATGACGACCAAGGAAATAGCCAGGCCCGGAAAGAGTGTCGACCACGGCGCGGTGTAAATGCTCGACGCGCCATCCGCGATCATGTTGCCCCAGCTCGCGTCCGGCGGTTTGATGCCGATGCCGAGGAACGACAATGCCGCTTCGAGCAGGAGCACGTTCCCGACGCCCAGCGCCGCGGACACGATGATCGGGGCGGCGGCGTTCGGCAGAACGTGGCGAAAGATAACTCGCCCCGTGCCTGCGCCGAGCGCATGCGCCGCGACGACAAAATCGCGCTGCCGCAGGGAGAGTACTTCGGCCCTGACGAGCCGGCTGGTGCCAAACCACGACGTCAGCCCGATGGCGATGACGAGGGCCGCGAATGGGAGGCCGTCCCACAGCGCCACGGCCATGAGGAGGATGAAAATGCGGGGCAGGGCGAGGCCGACGTCGACACCGCGCATCAGGACGGCATCGATCCACCGCTGGTAGTAGCCTGCAGCCGCCCCCACGAGCGTTCCCAGTGACACCGCGACCAACGCGCCCAGGGCGCCGATGCCGAGGGAGACGCGGGCGCCGTACACCGCGCGGCTCCAGACATCACGGCTCAAGTAGTCGGTGCCCAGCAGGAATGTCCACGACGGCGGGTGATTCGTCAGGTGGAGGATGTCGAGCTGCCTGTTCGGCTCGAAGGGAGCGATGAGCGGTGCCGCCAGCGCCATGATGACCAAGAACGTCAGGATTCCGAGGCCCCACGTCGTCGTCCGATGGCGGAAAAAGCGGCGCCAGCGCTCCTGGCGCAGCCCGCGGTGGCGCAGGGCGCGAACGGCCTCGGCCGCGACAACGAGCGCGACGAACAATGCGAACCACGTGCCAAACGTCATGCGGTCGCGGTCTCGACCTCGACGCCGGCACGGACGCGCAGGCGCGGATCGGCGATGCCCAGGAGGATGTCGGCGACCAGATTTCCGGCGACGACGACGGTGCTTGCGAACAATGCCGTCGCGGTGACGAGTGGATAATCGCGCATCAGGATCGCTTCGAAAGCAAGTCGCCCCATCCCCGGCCAGGCGAAGATTGTTTCGATCAGCACGGCTCCCGTCAGCAGGAAGGGGAACGCCAGCCCGAACCGCGTGATAAAGGAAAGCAGCGCATTGCGAAGCTGATGCCGGAGCACCACTCGGCGTTCCGGGAGGCCCTTGGCGCGTGCCGTGCGCACGTAGTCCTGCGTTGCCACCTCCAGCATTGCCGCCCGCTGGAAACGCGCCGTCCCGGCCGCACCGACCAGGCCGAGCGTGGCTGCGGGCAACACCATATGCCAGAGGCGATCCGCGGCGCAATACAACGAGTGCACCACCGGGCAGAGGACTGGATCACTTGCTCCACCGACGGGAAACCACCGCAGCTTCTCGCCGAAGACGAGTAACAGGAGCAGCGCCAGCCAGAATGTGGGAAGCGAGTAGATGAAGAGCGTGACGTTCCCGAGGACGACATCCGGGAGACGATTCACGCGGCCCGCCTGATAGATCCCCAGGCCGAGCCCAAGCAGGAAATCGAGCACCAACGCGGCGCCGGCCAGCTGCAGCGTGAAAGGAAGAGTCTCGGCGATCGCCTCCAGCACAGGGCGATGGAGCGAGAACGAATAGCCGAGATTGCCGTGCGCCAGCTCCACGAGGTAACGCCAGTACTGCTCGAGGATGGGTTTATCGAGCCCGAATTGCTGGTTCAGCTGGTCACAGACGCCCGGGTCCACGTTCTCGGGGCATGGCTTTCCCGGCGCAACGTGAATCAAGATGAAGACGAATGTGACGACGGCGAAGATGATCGCGAGCGACGCGATGAGGCGCCTCACGAGCCACGCCGCACCACCCCCCGTCACTTATCGCTCCACGCGGTCTCGATCGATCAGCCGGTCAGGGGGAATGCGCCAGGTGCGGAGCAGAGCGGCCCAGGAGTCTGGTCGGAACTGCACGTTCTCGACGCGCTTATGGACGGCCGCGACATTGTCGAGCGCATAGAGAAAAATCCCCGGCGCATCCGCGTTCACCGTTTCCATCGCGGCCCGCCACAGGGCCCGCGCCTGATCGCGCGTGTTGGCCGTGACGGCGCGATCCACGAGGCGCTCAAGCTCGGGATTGTAGTAGCGGCCGAAATTCGAGCCGCCAAACCCGGCGCGCGTCCAGCTTTGCGCGATCCCAGAGCTGGGTGACGGATCGTTGGCCCGCGACAGAATCGCGGTGTCGAACTTCCCGGTCGCGGCACGCTGGTTCACGACCGCGGCCTCCAGCTCGTCGATGTCGACCTTTACGCCGATCGCGCGATACTGCTCTTGCAACAGCCGCGCGTATTGGCGCCGCAACACGCTCGTGGTCGGCACGAGAACATGGAACTCCAACGGCTGCCCATTCTTGTCGCGGACCCCGTCGCCATCGTGATCGCGCCAGCCATGGGCGCTCAGAATCCGGGCCGCCTGCGCCGTGTCATAGGGCAGTTGCCGGATGTCGGGGTCCCAGATCCCCAGCAGCTCCGACATGGGGCCCGGCGGGACCTTGGCCAGTTCACCGAGCGCGCTCTTCAGCAGACTGGCGCGATCCACCGCCATGGTGAGCGCACGGCGCACGTCCCGGTCCGCGAAGATCGGGTGCGGCAGCGTGGAGTCATCCGGGGAGCGCTGGTTGAACCACAAGAGCGTGTAAACGTTGCCACGGTAGGTGTATACGGCCAGCTGCTTCGCGGCACGCGCCCGCTCCACGTTGTCGGGTGTCACCAGCTGTTCGCGGACGTCCGCTTCGTCGGCGATCGCCTGCTGGACGGCCACCTGAAGATTGGGTGTGAATCGCCAGATGAGACGCCGTATCCCGGGTCTGCCAAGGAAGAAGGTCGAATCGGCGACGAGCTCGATGGACTGCGCGGCCTGCCAGCGAACGAACCGATAGGGGCCATCGCCGACCGGCTGCCGGCCGAATGGGGCGTTCCTCCATTGGTCCCGCGGCACGGGACGAAGCAGATGCGCGGGCAGGATGCGCATGTGGTACACGGCATCGTAGAACATCTCGGGATACCGCTCTTTGAACCGAAAGACGGCGGTGAGCGAGTCCCGCTGCGTCACGCTGGCGATGCGGTGCAGCTTGGGCCGGTACGGCGACCCCACAGCCGAGTCGTTATAGGCGTTGAACGTGAACTCGACGTCCGCCGCGGTGACGGGCTGCCCATCCTGCCAGCGCGCGCGGGGATCGAGATGGAACACCAGCGTCCGCGGCCCGTCCCACTCCCACTTCTGAGCGAGCAGCGCCTGAAAGTCCTCGTCGCCCAGCGTGTTCTCGGACATCCCCACATCGGCGAGCTTGAGGAACAGCTGCTCGCCGATGTCGTTGGCTACGATGTCCTCGCTCGAAGGCGGCAGCAGCGTGGCGGGCTCGCCTACGGCGGCGTTGATAAGCGTGCCGCAGTTACTGCCGGTGCAGCCGCCGCGGCGCTCGCACCCGGCGGAGGCGAGCACGGCGACGACAAGAACGACGTAAACTGAGAGGCGGAGGGGAGAGCGCCGTAGCATGGCGCTTAACATTTCACCGGGGGGCGAGAGAAGCAATGACGTCGGACGGTCGGACGGTCTGACGGCCGGACGGTCGGAAGTCCCTCCAGGTCTTGATGATGGCTTCTGCGACTTCACCGAAGCTCACCGCACGCCCGAGGACCGCTGCGAGAGTCGTTCCCCCGTTGAACGACGAAGGTTGTGTGGCATCGAGCAGGATCGATCCATGCTGAAGGAAAGCATCACCGCGCCGGACTTGCGCTGACCCGACAAGCTTCCGACCCCGGTGAAGGATCTCGCCGCCCACCGAGGACGCGAAACAGGACGCTGGACGGTCTGACGGTCGGACTGTCTGACGGTCTGCCAGAACAGCTTCCACACCTAGGCTCCGCAGTGCCCTGGCGAGTCGCGCGTGAATCTCGCAGTAGGCGTCGCGCAGCGATCCGAAGACGCTGATCGGCGCCGCCACCGCGTACGTGACTTCATGCTCGTGCCATACGGCCTGTCCACCAGTTGGGCGGCGGACGATCGCGATCCCGCCGCGAACGAGCCCTTCCATGGGTTGGTTGCGACCTACGGAGAGTGTGGCAGGGTTCCACCGATACAGTCGAAGGAAAGCGCCGCTGGCACCCAGAACCTCGTCCAGCAGCGCTTCATCGATTCGCATGTTTTCGATGCCCGAACGTCCGACCGGGTCGACAAGCAGCGTCCAGTCCGACCGTCCGACCGTCCGACCGTCAGACCGTCGCGTAGGCTTCCACCGGCGGGCAAGTACAAACCAGGTTCCGGTCTCCGAACGCGGCATCGATCCGGCCGATGGGCGGCCACACCTTGTGCTCGCGCGTCGCGGCCGTCGGGAAACCGGCGCGCTCACGCGCGTAGGGACGATCCCAGCTGTCCGCCAACAGATCGGCGAGCGGGTGCGGCGCGTTCTTCAGCAGGTTGTTGTCGCGATCAGCCTCGCCGGTCTCGATCTCACGAATCTCGCCGCGAATCGCGATCAGCGCGTCCACGAACCGGTCCAGCTCCGCCTTCGGCTCGCTCTCCGTCGGCTCCACCATCAACGTGCCCGCCACCGGGAAGGAGACGGTCGGCGGGTGGAAGCCGTAATCGATCAGCCGCTTGGCGATGTCCTCGACGTCCACGCCCACCGAGCTCTTGAACGGTCGGGTGTCGATGATGCACTCGTGCGCGACCAGTCCGTGCTGTCCGGCGTACAGCAATTCGTAGTGACCGCCTTCCTGCAGACGGCGCGCGATGTAGTTGGCGTTGAGGATCGCGACCTTGGTTGCGAGCGTCAGGCCGTCTCGTCCCATCATCGCAATGTACGCCCACGAAATCGGCAGAATGGACGGACTGCCCCATGGTCCGGCGGAGACCGTCCCCGCGCTTTCTGCCAAAGGAACGCCCACGTCCACGACCGGGTGGGTGGGCAGGTGCGCCGCCAGGTGCTGCGCGACGCCGATCGGTCCCATGCCGGGTCCGCCGCCGCCGTGCGGAATGCAGAAGGTCTTATGAAGGTTGAGGTGGCACACGTCCGCGCCGATGTCGCCCGGGCGGCACAAGCCGACCTGCGCATTCATGTTGGCGCCGTCCATGTAGACCTGGCCCCCGTACTGGTGCACGATCCCGCAAATCTTCTTGATCGACGCCTCGAAGACACCGTGCGTCGACGGATACGTCACCATCAAGGCGCCCAGCGTGTCGCGATGCTCTTTGGCCTTTGCCTCGAGATCGGCGACGTCGATGTTGCCCTGCGGGTCGGTCGTGACCACCACGACCTGCATTCCCGCCATCACGGCGCTCGCCGGATTGGTGCCATGGGCGGACTGCGGAATCAGGCACGTGGTGCGATGCGCCTCGCCGCGGTGCTGGTGGTAGGCGCGAATGACGAGCAGTCCCGCAAACTCCCCCTGCGAGCCCGCATTCGGCTGCAGGGAGACCTTGGCGAATCCGGTGATCGCGCCGAGCCACGCCTCGAGCTGGCGGAACAGCGTCGCGTAGCCTTGCGCCTGCGACCGCGGCGCGAAGGGATGGAGGCCGTTGAAGCCGCGCCACGTGATCGGAATCATCTCGGTCGTGGCGTTGAGCTTCATCGTGCACGAGCCGAGAGGAATCATCGCCGCGGTGAGCGACAGGTCGCGGTCCTCCAGCCGCTTCAGGTAGCGGAGCATCTCCGTTTCGGAGTGGTGCGTGTTGAAGACGGGGTGCGTGCAGAACGGCGTGGTACGCGCCAACGATTCGGGGATGGCGGACGGCGCGTCGCGCACGGGACCGGCGGATTTGTCGGTTCCCACGGCAAACGCCGCGATGACGTCGGCGACGTCATCGCCCGTCACGGTTTCGTCGAGCGCCACGCCGATTCGGGTCTGCGACAGCGTCCGCAGATTGATCAGCTTCGCGCGAGCGGCATCAATGATGCGGGGGAGCACATCCTGCGGCACTTCGACGGCCAGCGTATCGAAGAAATGGGGATAGGCGAGGCGGTATCCCAGTTTTTCCAGCGCTGCGCCGAGCGATGCCGTATACGCGTGCACGCGCCGCGCGATCCGCCGCAGCCCCTCCGGGCCGTGATAGACCGCGTACATCGCGGCGACCACGGCCAGCAACACTTGCGCGGTGCACACATTGCTCGTCGCCTTCTCGCGCCGGATGTGCTGCTCGCGCGTCTGCAGCGCCATGCGGAGCCCGGTGCGTCCCGCGCGGTCTCTGGAAACGCCGATGATGCGCCCGGGCAGGTGGCGCTTGAATTCGTCGCGCGTCGCGAAGAAGGCGGCATGCGGGCCGCCGTAGCCGAGCGGCACGCCAAAGCGCTGCGAGTTGCCGACGGCGATGTCGGCACCCCACTCCCCAGGCGGCGTCAGCAGCGTGAGCGCGAGCAGGTCGGTGGCAACGGTCACCAGGGCGCCAGCGGCATGGGCTGCGTCACACAGCGAACGGTAATCGCGGATCGCTCCGTCGGTCGCCGGATACTGGATCAGCGCGCCGATCGTGTTGCCAGCGAACCTGAACGTGTCGGGATCGGCGGCGACGACGTCGATCCCGCGTGCAGCGGCGCGCGTACGGACCACCGCGATCGTTTGCGGATGACAGGTGTCGTCGACCAGGTAGACGAGCTTTCCCTCGTGCTTCGAGACGGCCTCCGTCAGGTGCATCGCTTCGGCGGCGGCGGTGCCTTCGTCGAGCAATGAGGCGTTGGCGATCTCGAGCCCCGTCAGATCCGAGACCATCGTCTGGAAGTTGAGCAGCGCTTCCAGCCGGCCCTGCGCGATCTCCGCCTGGTACGGCGTATAGGCCGTGTACCAGCCGGGATTGTCCAGCACATTGCGCTGGATCACGGTGGGCGTGACGCAATCGTGGTAGCCCATGCCGAGGTAGGAGCGGAAGACCTGATTCTGCGCGGCGAGCAGGCGCAGCTCCTCGAGCGCTTCCTGCTCGGACTTGGCTGCGGGAATCCGCAGCGGCTCACGCAGCCGGATGTCCGTCGGCACCACCGCGTCGATGAAGGCGTCGAGCGAGTCGTAGCCGAGCGTCGCGAGCATCGACGCCTGGTCCTCGGGCGAGGGCCCGATATGTCGTTCCTGAAACAGATCGCGTTCGATATCCATCTTATGAGAGCGTGTAGGATTCCCCTGGCTTCAAAATCGTGACGGCCGAGGTGTTCCCGACCAGACGCCGAAATTCCGCGGGATCGGCCTTGATGAGATCCCACGTGTTGTAGTGCATTGGGATAACGCTTTTGGGTTTCACGAACTCGACGGCGCGGGCGGCGTCCTCGACGCCCATCGTGTAGTTATCGCCGATGGGCACCAGCATCAGGTCGATGGGGGGGCGGCCGGCCAGCAGCTGCATCTCGAGCGTGAGGGCGGTGTCACCAGTGTGATAGACCGTCTTGCCGCCGATCGTCACGACGATCCCCGCGGGGTTGGTCGTGTACCGGCCGGTCTTGTCGCCTTCCACCCGGCCGCCGTGAAACGCCGGGACGAGCTTCACTCGTCCAAACGGAAACTCGTGCGCACCGCCGATATGCATGGCGTGACTCGTGGCGCCTTGATCGGCGCAGAATTGCGCCAGCTCGTAGGTGGCCACGATCGTCGCCTTGTGCTTCTGCGAGAGCGCGACGGCGTCACCCAGGTGGTCGCCATGGCCGTGTGAGAGCAGGATTGCGTCGAGGTGGGGCAGTTTGTCAGGTCCGATGACAGCGGCGGGGTTACCGGTGAGAAAGGGGTCGATGATGACGCGCTTCCCGTCCCGCTCCAGCACAAAACAGGCGTGTCCGTGGAATGTCGCTTTCACTCTCCAACATGCTTCGCGTACGCGTCGGCGCGGAGCAGCCCCTCCAATTCTTTGGGGTCTTTGAGCTTCACCTTGACCATCCAGCCCTTGCCGTAGGGATCGCGGTTCACGAGCGCCGGGTCTCCCTCGAGTGCCTTGTTGGCCTCGACGATGCTGCCCGCGACGGGTGAGTACAGCTCCGAGACCGCCTTGACCGCCTCGATCGTGCCGAAGACGTCGTGCTGCTTGAACGCGGCTGCCCCTTTGGGCAGCTCGACGAAGACGACGTCACCCAGCTCCCCCTGCGCGTAGTCGGTGATTCCGACTTCCACGATCTGTTGGTCGTCGCTCGCGCGCACCCACTCGTGGTCTTTTGTGTAGCGGAGGTCTTTTGGAATGCTCGACATGGGTGCGGAGCCTACAACAGGTCCGCTCGAGGCGCCAGCCCTGCGCCGTCCTCTTCGCTGAGAGCGACGCGGGTCTCACCCCAGGGTCTCAGGTCGAGCCGCACGGCGACCGGATCGGGGTCCGGGGACAAATGATAGAGGCGGCAGGGTCGCGGCGGATCGGCCGCCTCCCAGGCGGCGCGTGCGCCGTCCGCCGCCTGCGCCGTTGCGACAATGGAGAGCGGCGTGCCGGCCTTTAGACTCTTCGCTAATCCCTTGACGGTCGTGTGCACGACACGCATCCCGGCATCGCGGTAGCGGCGCTCGATCGCCTGCAGTACGGGCGCGGCGGCGTCCTTCGCGTCCAGAGCGGTAAGCAGCAGGGTCTGGCCCGGAGCCTCATCCTGTACGCCGGCGCGCGCCGCCGCCTTGCGCAGCTCGGCGAAGACTTTCTTCGCTGCTTTTTCCAGCTCTGCCAATGTCCCGTCGTTCTCGATGACGTACGTGCTCCGCGGCCGCTTGCGTTCCGCCGGCATCTGGGCGGTGATCATCCGGTCGGCCTCCTGGTTGGACAGGCCCCGCAGCGTACGGAGCCGAGTCCGCCGGAGTGCAACGGGCGCGTCGATCAGGACGATCGCGTCGAACTGCGCCGGATCGAGAACTTCGAATAAGAGCGGGATGTCGTTGACGACGATGGCATCGCCCCGCTCCTGCGCCGCCCGTTGCAGCTCGAGGCGGCGCTGCTGCACCGCGGGATGGACAATCGCGTTGAGCGCCGCGAGCGCCGCATCGTCGCCCATGACCTTGCCGCGTAGCGCCGCGCGGTCGAGCGTGCCGTCCTGGCTCAGCACGTCGGTTCCGAAGCGGCCCGCGATCGCTGCCAGGACGGCACTTCCGGGCGCCTCCGCTTCGCGGGCGAGGCTATCCGCGTCGATGACTGTCGCTCCCCAGCGCTTGAAGAGCTCGACGACGGTTGACTTGCCTGCAGCGATGTTTCCGGTCAGGGCAACGTTGAGCATCTGTCGTCAGTCACCTATAGCAGGGCGGTCTGATCCTCATCTTGCCTGGGCACCCGATGGCAGTGACGACACCGCGCCTCGTAGCTCTCTCGTCCCCCGACCATGATCGTAGGACTGTCCCAGGGAGCGGGCTTTCCATTGACGAGCCGCTGATTCCGGGTCGCCGGACCGCCGCATACGACGCAGATCGCCTGGAACTTGTCCACCACTTCGGCGACGCACATGAGTGTCGGCATTGGACCGAACGGCAGCCCCCGGAAATCGACGTCGGTGCCCGCGAGAATCACGCGCACGCCCCGGTCGGCGAGGCGGTTCGACAGGTCGATAATGCCGTCGTCGAGGAACTGGGCCTCGTCCACAGCGACGACTTCTGTGCTGTCGCGCAGGCGGCGCGAGATCTCTTCCGCCGAATCGACCGGCTCCGCCTCGACCGTCACGCCGTCGTGCGACGAAACCGAGAACAGGCCGGCGTAACGCGCATCTAGATGGGACTTAAAGACTTGCACTTGCTTGCGTGCGATGACCGCGCGGCGTACGCGCCGGATCAACTCTTCCGATTTGCCGCTGAACATGACGCCGGAGATGACTTCGATCCATCCTGAGCGGGTGGGTTGCTGGAACACTTAGGGCCTCACGAATCACGTCGGCACGTCTGCACGATGGGACGAGCGGGTCGAACGCTAGCGAGGGTCGCCTTTTCGGGCAAACCTGACGACGTGCCGACGTGGACCCCAAAAAACCCAGCAAACTTGCGGATTTTCGGGGGATATCCCATAGTTGTCCAGTATTCATGCGGGTTTCCGCCCCCCTTCAAGGAGATCGCAGTGAACAAGGCTGAACTCACCTCCGCGCTGGCGATGCGCACCAAGATGTCGAAGGCCGATGCCACGCGTACCGTGGAAGCGCTCTTCGACGACAAGGGCATCATCGCCACAGAGTTGAAGAAGGGTTCCAAGGTGCAGATCACCGGCTTCGGCAATTTCGAAGCGCGCAAGCGCGCCGCAAGGATGGGTCGCAACCCGAAGACGGGCGGCGTGATTCAGATCAAGGCGTCGATCGCTCCCGCATTTCGCGCGGGGAAACAGCTGAAGATGGCGGTGAACAACAAGAAGTAGCCGGCCTCAACTCCGATCGGGCCGTGCGGCGACCCTGCGTCCGCGAATAGCGACGCCTGTGAGCCGCTGCACGGCTTGATCGACGGCCGGGGCGGCGATGTCGACGAGCGAAAACGTTTCGCGCACGTCGATCTTCCCGATCTGACCTTTGTGCAGGCCTGCTTCTTTTATCAACGCACCGACCAGATCTTTCGCCGCCGCCCGATCCTTCCGGCCGACGGTGACAAACACGCGAACCCACCCAGTCTCGCTCGGGCTGACGGCCGATGGCTGATCGCCGGCGGCCGCAGTCGCCGCCTGACGGCTGATGGCCAGCAACGCGGCCGCCACCATCGCCGGCGCGTGGTCCTCGAACAGTGGCGCGAGTACCGCCAGCTCCGCGTCGACGTCGCCCTGCCGCAGCCGCGCGGAGATCTGCGCCCGCAATTGTGCGTTGCGGTCCTGCGCGCGATCCGCGGGCGAAGGCAGCGCCAGCGCCGTCAGCGTCGCGATGGACCGCAGGTAAGGCAGCTGCGAGGCGAGTGCCAGCACGGTGGGTTGTGCGATGGTCGCAAGCAGTCGTAACTCGTCTCGCGTGGGGAGCACCGCGGCGACGACGGCGTCCGGCGTTTCTGCCGGCGCCACGACCGGACCACCAGACCAGACATAGGGTCGCAGCGACCGCAGCGTATCGAGAACGTCGCCAACGCGTTTGCGCCCGGCGGCGACAATCGCGTACCGCGCGGTCGTGACCGGTCCCAGTGGCTGCCCCGCGTCGTCGAGCGGCAGGTCGCCGATGATCTCTGGGCGCCGCGCGTGGCGCTCGAGGAACGCGTCGAGCGCCGGTGGATTCCAGCTCAGAATCACCCGGCGTGCCGTAGGTGCTTCAGCGAGGAGCGTGTCGAGCTCCGCGGCGAAGCCCTCCGGCCAGGCGAGTACGAGCGTTTCAATCGTTTCGAGCTTGAGCGCGGAGCGCGCGACCAGGGCGGCGAGATCGGCGGGGGATCCCGCAAGGACGCCCACGCGCCCTTCCTTAAGAAGGGCCGCTGTGCGGGCGAGACCGGTGATGGGGTGAGCGCGTAACTCGGCGGGCGCCGCGTCGGCCCAGAGCACCGCCTGTTCGTGGTCGGCGCATACGACGACTGCGCGGGCATCCATCAACTCCCACGCGTTGCCCGCCCGTTCCACCGCGGGAGGTGTTACCAGCACGACATGCCGCACACGAGCCTCGATTGTCAAAGGGTGCTAATTTGCGCAGCGTGAAAGCTAATCGATTGCTGCCATTCCTTCTATTTGCCAGTTCCGTTGCCGCACAAGCTCGCCCCCGTGCCCGCGATATCGGCGTCGTCGTTGGCTCCATCCCCACCGGCCCACTCAACGCCATCACGGACGTCGCCGGCGTGCGCGTCGGTCACGCGACGATCGTCCGCGGCGACTCGATCAACACGGGCGTCACTGCGATCTTACCGCATGGGGGCAATCCGTTCCGGGAGAAAGTTCCGGCGGCGATCGTCGTCGGAAACGGCTTTGGCAAGCTTGCCGGCTCGACGCAGGTGAATGAGCTCGGCGAGCTCGAGGCGCCGATCGTGTTGACATGCACGCTGTGCGTGCCACGCGCGGCCGACGCCGTGCTCACCTGGTTGCTCGCGTTGCCGGGCAACGAAGATGTGCGGTCGGCGAACCCCGTGGTGGGCGAGACGAATGACGGCTTTCTGAACAACATCCGCGCGCGGCCGATCACGGAGGCGGACGTCCTGAGCGCCATTCGCGACGCCGCCAACGGCCCCGTCACCGAGGGGGCGGTGGGCGCTGGGCGGGGGACCGTGGCGTTCGGGTGGAAAGGCGGGATCGGGACGTCGAGTCGCAGACTTCCTGCGCAATTCGGTGGCTGGACGGTCGGAGTTCTCGTGCAGACCAATTTCGGCGGTGATCTCCGAATCGTTGGTGTTCCGATCGAGATCAAGGTAGGGGCGCAGCATGCTGCGCCCCTACCTGCAAACGGGGACGGGTCGATTATCATGGTCGTCGCCACCGACGCGCCGCTCGATCACCGCCAGCTCGAGCGCGTTGCTCGCCGTGCGCTCGCCGGTCTTGCCCGAACGGGCAGCAGCATGTCGAGCGGTTCTGGCGACTACGTAATTGCGTTTTCGACCGTCCGACGGTCAGACCGTCCGACCGTCATCAGCGAGGACGCGCTCTCGCCCCTCTTCCAGGCAACGATCGACGCGACCGAAGAGGCGATCTACAATTCGTTGTTGCGGGCGGAGACGGTACGGGGCTATCGTGGCGTTGTGCGTGCCCTTCCCGTCGATTCCACCGTCATGATCCTCAAACGCCATGGAGCCATCCCCCGATGACCGAAGGTCTGTCCCCCAACCTGCAGCATCTCGAGACGTCGGCGACGATTGCGATTTCGGCGGAAGCCAAGCGGCGCAAGGCCGCGGGGGAGGACGTGATCGACCTGGGCGCCGGCGAGCCCGACTTTCCGACGCCGTCGATTCCCGCCGAGGCGGGGATTCGTGCGATCAAGGACGGGAAGACCCACTATTCGGCCAACGAAGGGATTCTGGAGCTGCGGGCCGCGGCGGCGACGCATCTCTCGCTGCTGTCGGGCGGCCGGCCGGTCAACGCCGATCACATCGTCGTCTCGAACGGCTCCAAGCAGTCGCTGTTCAACGCCTGCTTCACGCTGTTCGGTCCGGGCGACGTCGTCGCGATTCCGTCGCCCGCCTGGGTGTCGTATCCGCAGATCGTGCACCTGGCGCGCGCGCGACCCGTGATGATCGCCGGCGATCCGGAGTGGAGTCTCAAGGCGAGCGTAAAGGACCTGGAGCGGATGTTGCCCGGAGCCACTGGGCTGATTCTCTGTTCGCCCTGCAATCCGACGGGCGCCGTGTACACGCATGCCGAGATCCGCGCGATCGCGCAGTGGGCGAAGGCCAAGAAGGTCTGGGTGATCGCGGACGAGATCTACCGGTGCATCCACTACGGCACCGGGCCAGCGCCCTCGTTCCTCGATCTACCCGACGACCTGCTCGAGCGCGTCGTGCTCATCACCGGCGTCAGCAAGACGTACGCGATGACGGGGTGGCGCATCGGGTTCGCCCTCGCGCCGGCCAGGGTCGCGAAGGCGATGGCGGCGCTGCAGTCGCACACGACCACGGGTGCGAACCATCCCGCGCAATTCGCGGCCGCCGCCGCGCTCGGCGATGAACGGGTCGAGCAGGACGTCAACCGCATGGTGGGGGAGTTCCGCAAACGCCGCGACCTGGTGGTCGCGCGCTTCCGGCAGGATCTCCCCGGCGTCGAGTTCGTCGATCCGCTCGGCGCGTTCTACTTTTTCTTCAGAGTGGATTCCTTCGGGAAGATCACGGGAACCGACTTCTGCACGCGGCTCATCACGCAGAGCGGCGTCGCGCTCGTTCCGGGCGCCGCTTTTGGTGATGACCGCTGGGTGCGGCTCTCGTACGCAGCCGCCACCGACGCCATCAAACAGGCGTTGGATCGCATCGTGAATTTCGCGAGGAAACTGGGCGACTAGAGTTTAGCCGGCCTGTGTGACAGCACTTCGACGCCATTCGGCGTCATCATGCAGTCATCTTCTATGCGTACGCCGAACTTGCCGAGCTGATAGATCCCCGGCTCGTCGGTAAACACAATCCCGGGCTCGAGCCGAGTGGTGTTGCCTTCCACCATGTACGGCGGCTCATGACCGTCCATCCCCATGCCGTGCCCCAGCCGGTGTGTGAAGTACTGACCGTAGCCGGCGTCGCGAATGACTTTGCGCGCCGCGCGATCCACGTCCTGGCACTGCGTCACATTCGGCTTCGCGTTCTCGATGGCCGCGGTCTGCGCATCGTGCACGATGTTGTAGACCTTCTTGAACTCATCCGACGGCGCGTCCCCGAACCAGATCGTACGCGTGATGTCCGAGGTGTAGCCCTCAATCCGCGAGCCCGCATCGATCAGTACGACGGTCTCGCGGGTGAGCTGCCCCGCCGATGGCCCGCCGTGCGGGAGCGCGCTCGACGGTCCGAACTGCACCAGGCCACCGCCGGGTGAGCCGCGACTGGCCATCTCGCGCGACAAGAGCTGCGCAACGTCGCGCTCCGCCATGCCGACCGCCAGCTGCGCGAACGTCGCCGCGATCGAGGCTTCGGTGGCCACGATCGCCTGGCGGATCAGCGCGATCTCCTCGGGGCTCTTCATGATGCGCAGGCGCTCCGTGACAGCGCTGCCGTCGCGCGGGATCCAGCCCCGGAGCTTGGTCGTCAGACGCACGTAGCTCTGGTAGGAGGTCGTGGGCTCGACGGCCACTTCACCGGCGCGTCCACGCGGCTTCATTTGCTGCGCGGCTTTCGCCACCAGGAGCCAGGGATCTTCCTGCTCTTCCCAGCCGCGTGCGTCGCTGATGGTGCTGTTGCGCTTGATCCGCTCGACTTCGAACGACGGGCACACGATCGCCGGCGCCCCGGTCGCGGGAATCATGAGCAGGATGAGTCGCTCGCTGCGCCCCGGATTGTAGCTCGCGAAGTACTGGAAATTGGTGCTCGGCTCGACGACGAGGAGATCGAGGTTGCGGGACTTGAGCTCGTCTTGGGCTCTTTGGATCCGTTGGGAGAAAACGGCCGGACCGAGGGTTGGAGTCTGTGAATGCGAAACGCGAAATGGGGAATGCGAAATTGGCTCATCTAGTCCATTTCGCATTTCGACTTCCCCATTTCGCATTGCTGTCCCTACCGCAACCGTCCCCGCCAGCGTCAAGAACTCGCGTCGTTCCATAGTGCGGCTATATTACGCGAGCCTCACTCGCGCGGGAAGGCGCAGAACCGCAATGCATTTCGAAGCACGCATCGAGCCGCTCAACGGGAAGCTCCCGAGGGTGACGTACCGCTGGGATCCTGAGACCGACATCCTGACTGTCGTTTGCAAAGGCGTCCCGAAAGGGAACGGGATGAACGGAACAGTGGACCTCGAGGGCGGGGACGGCTCCTTTGTCGTGATCGATGTCGCGGGTGGAGCGCTCCGCGGCGTAGACGTCGTCACGTGGCCCGACGATGTGCGTACCGTCGCGACGCTACAGCCGCCGGAGGCATCGAAGGAAGGCCAGGTCACGTTCCCCGGCCGCCGCTCCCAACCCGGCATTGCGGCAGTCGAGGTCGATACGCCGCTCACGGTGGACAGGAATCAGACGGAATCGGTGTTTCACATTCGCGTCGGCCGTCAGCGGGCGGCGACGGTTGTACGCGTGGCGGATCACATGCTGGTGGAGGTCGACAAACAGTCACGAATCGCCGGACTCTGGCTGCTCGAGGTGCCGCCTTTCCCGAACGTCGAAGCTACGGCGTAGTGGACGATCGCTTCGAGCGCTACGTCACCGAGCTGTTCGCCGCTGAAGACCCGATTCTCTCCAAAATCCGCGCCCGGCACGCCGCCGAGAATCTCCCGGCGATCAACGTTTCGGCCGAAGAGGGCAAGCTGCTGTACGTGCTGCTGCTCGCGATTCAAGCGAAACAAGTGCTGGAGATCGGATCGCTGGGCGGGTATAGCGGCGTGTGGCTCGCGCGCGCACTGCCGCCGGGCGGTGAGCTGACCACGATCGAAATAGACCCCAAGCACGCGAAAATCGCGCGCGAAGCGTTCGATATGGCCCGCCTGCACGGCCGTGTGCGGCTCATCGAAGGCGCGGCGCTGGAGGTCCTGCCCACGCTCCACCCCGGCTTTGACGCCGTGTTCATCGACGCTGATAAGGAGCCGCTGCCCAAGTATTTCGACTGGGGCATGAAGCTGCTGAGGCGCGGCGGTCTGTTGTTATGTGACAATGCGTTCTTCCACGGGGCGGCGGTCGATCCGAACGATCAGTCCGGCAACGCGCGCGGTGTGCGAGCCTTCAATCAGCTGGCCGCGCATGATCCCCGGCTCGTCGCCACGATCATCCCCGTTCGGGACGGACTCGTCATCGGCGTAAAAACGCGGGACAGCGCATGACCTGGTGGCGCGCGCTGATCGACGGGGGTGCCGTGCCGGCGTCGTACGTCCCGCCGCCCAGCGCGGGTGCCTCACCCAGAGATGCGGCGGATCGCCTTGCCGCGGCCGATGTCGTGGAGGATGCAGAGCTTGAGGCTCACGCGGTGCCTGACCGCCGCCCTGCGAGTATTCCGCCGGCCGTCTCCTTTCTTAACGGAATGGAGCGCTGGAGCGTCGTCGCATACGACGGCGTGGCGCAGATCGTCAACGCCTATGTCGCCGCGGCGGTGTGCCGGCGAGACGCCCGAGGCGTGCTCCGCGCGACGCTCGAGCGGAGCCGCGCGTTCGCGATCGCTCCCATGGACCGCGTCAGTCCCGCCTTGCGGCCGCTGCTCGAGCAAGCGGCACCCGACATCGAGCCGGTCGATGGCGAGCTCGTGGGCCAACCGGCGCGCTACCTCGAGCAAGTCGAGAGCACCGTGCGACGCGCGCGCTCCCACCTCGAGCGCGAGCTCGCGGAAGCCTGCATCGACACGCTTGGCGCCGATGAGTGGCTGGTCCTCGATGGCCTGCTCTCACGATCGCCCGCTGTGGCCCGGCATCCGCGCGCATTGGGCGTGATCAAGAGCCATGGCGCGCAGTTTTTGGAGGGCAGGGGACTTGAGCGCGCGTTGACGCTGCCGGCCGGTTATCGGACGTCTGTCTTTGCCGTGCGCGGCGGTCATACCCGCACGGAAGTGTACTCGTGGTATCTGCGGCTGTGGCCGTGGGAAGGGAACGACTTGCTGTACGGATTGCTGCGCGTGGAAGCGCGCGCGGATCGCGAGACCGTCACGCGCGCGTCGGCGTTGAGCGGCTGGCTCTGGGCCGAGCGGGCGCCGCTCGCGACGCCGGCCACACGCTGGGACCGGCTGTTGTATCCTTTACATCACGTGGAGGAATACCTGAAGGCTCGCGCGCCGCGCTCCCCGGCCGGCCGTTCCCGGTTGCCGGTCGCATGATCGACACAGCGATCCCCATCGCCATCGGCCGAGTCGTCGCGACCGAGCTCAAGCCGGCGACACCGCACCAATTCCACTTCTGGACGCCGACTGACACGACGATTGGGATCGGTGCCATCGTCAAAGTAGGAGCCGGGAGTCAGGAGCCGGGGGATGGGCGCGTCGTGTATGGTGTCGTGACGGAGGGATTCGCCTATTCGGATCTCGCGACTCCGTTACACGATGTCGTTGGCGCCGAAGGCGACCCCGCGCGGGCCGACGAAGCGCCGACGGCCCGCCAGCAGATACGCTACTGGACCGCAGCGGTCCTGCGACAGACACCCGAGGAGCCGCTTCAGCCAGTACCGCTGGGCCAGGTCTACGTCGCGGATGATGCGGACGTCGCCCAGGCGCTGCGCATGGACGCATTTCTCTATTCCGCAACGCCGACCGCCATTCCCGTCGGTCTGTACACGTCCGCCGGTCGTGACGCGCCTGTCTACCTCGATGCCGATTTCCTGCTCGGTCCGGAAGCCGCCCATCTGAACATCTCAGGCGTCTCGGGGCTCGCGACCAAGACCAGCGCGGTCGAGTTCCTGCTCGCGTCGATCTTCGCGCACTTCCCTGCGCACAAGGGACGGGTGGCGGCGCTCTGCTTCAACGTCAAAGGCCCCGACCTCTGCTTCCTCGACCAGCCCGGCGATCTGAGCGAGGAGGACCGGCATCGCTACGACCGCCTCGGTGTGCCGTCCACGCCGTTTCAACGCGTGCGGCTCTATGCGCCGCTCAAGGCGGACGGCGTCAATCTCAACACGCTGCGCACCCATCCCGAGTTGGTCGGCGACGTCGAGCCGCTCACGTGGGGCCTGCAGGAGGTTGTCGACTACGCGGAAGTGCTCCTGAATCGCGACGACATCGACGCCAAGGCGGACGCGTTTATTGATTTTCTCAGGGATAGGGTTTTAGGAAGATCGTTCGACGATGGGTTCGGCACCACGCATCGCGTGCAGACGTTCGCCGATCTGGACCGCCTGTTCCGATCGATTTTTGACGGTCTGGAAATCCAGTCGGGCGGTCGCAGCGGCAGCGACACCTGGCGGACCCATCACATCGCTACGATACGCAAGGTGCGCAACCGCCTGCTGAATATTTCCACGCGATGCAAGGGACTCGTGACCGACGATGGTCCTTCCAGCGATCTTCCCTGGAACGGGTTCGAAGACCGCACCGTCTACGTCATCGATATCGCCAACGTGGATCCGTTGGGACAGGATCTCGTCTTCGCCCGCGTCGTCTCGAGGCTGCGCGAGCAGCTCGAGCGGCGTGAGCTGGGCGTGGATGCCGTCGTCGTGTTCGTCGACGAGCTCAACAAGTACGCGCCCGGGGATGGACCCGAGACGTACGTCAAGAAGATGCTGCTCGACATCTCTGAGCGCGGCCGCTACCTCGGCCTGGTGCTGTTCGGTGCGGAGCAGTTCCGCTCGCAAGTACATCGGCGGGTCGTGGGAAATGCGGGCACGCAGCTGTTCGGCCGGATGGACATGGATGAGCTGGCGACGCCGGGCTACCAGGTCCTCACGCCAGCCACCAAGAGCAAACTCGCCACGCTGCCGATCGGCGAGCTCATGGTTCGGCACCCCCATTTCACCCAGCCGATCTTCGTGCGCTTCCCGAAGCCACCGGTGTTGCGCGGCCGGGATGGGGTTGAGCGCTTTCCACCTGCGGCCGATGTGCCGTTCGAAGACGCGGTCGTACGTCACCTCGTGCGCCTGGACCGGCGCGTCCGACCGAACCAGGTCAAGGATCTGATCGCCGACCGTGAGCCGGACGACGTGCGGCGCGCGCTGGCCGCGGCGCGGCGCACCCGGCCCGACGATGTATTCGCTTACTTCCGCAAAGTGCTCGGCGCCCGGGTCAGCGCTGACGCCGATATCCCGGCGGAACATCACACGGTGCCGCCGCTGAATCCGATCTCTGACGAGCCGTACTGATGAAGCGCGCGCACCTCGCCGTAGTGAAAATGGCTCGCTTGTATTGGGTTATCCTGTTTGCGGAAATTGCGGCCTGTAGCGGCAAGGTCGCGCTGCGCTATCGCCCGCGTCGCGACGCGGTCCACCACTATGTGCTGACGATGCGCTATAGCAGAGAGGATGCGCCGATCGTGGCCTCAGTCGCTCGGACCGGTCGGGTGTGGACCATCTACTACACGCAGTTCGGGCGCTTCACCGACCCACGCGGCACGGGGAGCGAAGTCTCGCTCCAAATCGATTCGGCACAGCTGCAACCGTCCGGAGCCGATCCCAATCTGTCTCCAATGCATGGCGCGACGATTTTGGCTTTCCTCGATGGCCGCGGGCAGCTGCAACGCACTGAGCCCGACACCTTTCCTGGTCTCACGCCCGACATGGTTCTGCGGCTTCGGGCGATCGGCGCGGCCGTGGCCCCGTGGTTCCCCCAGGAGCCGGTCAAGCCTGGCGATGGGTGGACGGTGATGACACCCGCCCCTCTGGAGCTGTTGGAAATGAGCGGGCGGGATGCTTCGGAGCTGCAACTGCACGACACGCTCAACGCGCTTCAGGAATCGGTGAACGATCGGATCGCCGACGTCGGAATCAATGGTCAACTCCCTACTGTCGAGACGCGGGTGACGACGAGCCTGGGCGCATTGGCAGCGCGATCGTCTGGGACCATCATCGGCCGGTACAGGTTTTCGCTGCCACGGGGTGTAATGATTTTCGAAGAGCGGTCTGTGAGACTCGCCCTCGTGACCGACGCCCCGATGGTGGGCAGAGACACCCTTTTGTCTCGGCTCGTGACTCAGACGACGATCCGCTTGCAATGACGCTCGCCCACCTTGCCGACCTGCATCTGGGGTTCCGCCAGTTCGACCGGCAGACGGCGAAGGGTGCGAACCAGCGTGAGGTCGATGTCGCCGAAGTCTTCAAACGCGCGGTCGACGATCTCCTGGAGCAGAAACCCGAGCTGATCGTCATCGCCGGTGATCTGTTCCACTCGGTCCGGCCGACGAATGCCGCGATTCTGTACTGTTTTCGGCAGCTCCAACGGCTGCGGACCGGCCTGCCGTCGACCCCGATCGTCGTGATCGCGGGCGAGCACGATACGCCGCGCTCGAGTGAGACCGGCACGATCCTGCGGCTCTACGAAGCGCTCGGCGTCGAAATCGCCGTCGAGGACGCCCGCCGTATCGTTTTTCCAAAGCTCGACTGCGCGGTGCTTGCCGTTCCACAGCAAGCTCTCGCGAAGGCTGATCGTCCGGCACTGCGCCCCGAACCCGGCGGACCCACCCGCAACGTACTGGTCACACACGGTCGCTATGGCGGATTGGGTGAAGAGCGGGGCACCATCGAGTATGGCGGGGCGGAGTTGTCGCGGGAGCTGCTGGCCCCGGAGAAATGGGACTACATCGCGTTGGGGCACTATCACACAGCACAGTCTGTGGCCACGAATGCTTGGTACTCCGGCAGCCTCGAGTACCTGCCGCCGAACCCGTGGGGGCAGCTGCAGGACGAGGCCGCGCAGAAGAAGTCCAAGCGCAGAGGAAAGGGATATCTCCTCGTCGAGCTTCCGGGCGCTCGCGTCACCTTCCAGCCAATCGCGCCGGCGCGGCACCATATCGAGCTGCCGCCGATTCGGGGCGCGGGGCTCAACGCCAAAGAGCTGGACGCCCAGATCGCAGCGCAGGTGGCGAGCGCGAAGATCGACGATCAGATCGTGCGGCTGCTCGTGTGGGACGTCGACCGCGCGACGGCGCGCGACCTCGATCACGCGGCGATCCGCGGCTACAAAGCCCGCGCGTTGAATTTCCAGCTCGATCTGCGCCGTCCTGAGACGCGGCGAGCGCTCGGCACCACGGGGTCCTCTCCGCGGCGCCAGACGCTCACCGAGACGGTGCGCGACTTCCTCGGACGCCGCCCGCTCGATGCTGAGCTGAATCGGGAGACGTTCGTGAAACTCGGCGTCGAGTATCTGGAGACCGCCGCGCGAGTGGAAGGCGAGACAAGCGGAGGCGGCTCAGCATGAAGCTGCACCGGCTGCGGCTGGTCAACTTCCGCCAGCACGCCGACACCGAGATCGCGTTCGGAGACGGCATCACCGGTGTGATCGGGCCCAACGGCTCGGGTAAGACCTCGCTGCTCGAGGCGATCGCCTGGGCGATTTACGGCAACCCAGCCGCGCGCGGCGACAAGGACTCGATCCGCAACCTGCGGGCGAAGGCCCGGGCGCCGGTGCGCGTGGAGCTGGAATTCGGCTTGGGCAGTCACGCCTATCGTGTGGAACGGGGCCTGAACAACGCCGAGCTGTATCAGGACGGCGTCGTGGTGGCGAATTCGCTCAAGGAAGTCACGGGCCGGCTGCAGCGCGTACTCGGCATGACGCACGACGAATTCTTCAACACCTACTTCACCGGCCAGAAAGAGCTGGCGGTGCTGGCGGATGCGACGCGGCCCGAGCGCGCCGCGTTTCTGTCGCGCGTGCTGCGGCACGAGCAGCTCACGATTGCGCAGGAGCGCATCCGCGAGCGTCGCAACGCGCTGGGTCATGAGGTCGAGGGGCTCGAGACGGGTCTGCCTCCCCAGTCCGAGCTCGAGAAGGAGCGGAAGGCGGCCGAGGCGCGGCTGGCCGAGGCCCGAAAGGCCGCTGCGGCGGCGGCGGCCGATCGGACCAAGGCTCAGCACCTGCTCGCGGAGGAAGAGCCGCGCTGGCAGCAGTGGGTGGAGCGACGGGAGCGCACCCTCTCGCTGCACGGGGATTTACGGGTGGCGGAGCAGGGCGTCGTCGTCGCGCGCCAGGAATTTCAGCGGCTGGACAAGGAGCTGGCCGAGGCGTTGGCCGCGCGCGAGGAGCTGCGCAAGCTGGACGCGGAAGTCGCCCCCATTTCCAAACTCAAAGCGGAGCTCGTGGAGCTGGACCGGTTGCACCGTGAAGACGCCGCGCGCCGCGAGGAGCAGGCGAAGATCACCGAGCTAGCCCGCAACTTGAACGTGCTGGACCGGCGCATTGCGGAGCTGGCGGACGCAGAGACGTCGCTGGAGCAGGCTGCGAAGGACGCACGCGCGCTGTCGGTGAAGCTGGAGTCCGCTGAGAAGCTGCTCGAGGAGCAACAGGCTTCGTGGGTCCGTGATAAAGAAGCCGCGGGCACGCGTCGCCACGCCCTGCTCAAGCAGTTCGAGGAAGTGAAGAAACACCGGGATGACATCGAGCGGCTTGGTCCGGAGGGACAGTGCCCGACCTGTCGCCGTCCGCTAGGCGCCGAGCATTCTGTGGTCTTGAGCGAGCTCGAGGAGCAACTGGAGCTAATTGTCGAGGACGGGAAATGGCTGAAGCAGCGCATCGAGCAGCTGGCGACACCGCCTGCGGCCCTCACGGAGGCCGAAGCCGCGCGTGACGCGCTGCGCGACGAGGCGCGCCAGGTCACCGAGCGCGAGGGCAATCTCCGGGCGCAGGCGAGCGAGCGGACGCGCGCGCAGAAGGAGCGGGCCGGTCTCGCAAAACGCACGCAGGAGATTGAGCGACGCGTGGCGGCGCGCGCTGCGGGCTACAACGCCGAGCGGCACAATGCCGTGCGCGCGGAGCTGGCGCGTCTCGAACCGTTCGCGTTACAGGCGGCGGCACTCTCGGCGCGGGCCGAACGCGCCGAGGCGCTGGTGGGCGAAGCGGAGATCGCCGAGAAGGCGCTCTCCGCACGGGAGGAGCACGTCAAACAGCTTGCGGACGCGGTGCAGGCGCAGGGGTTTTCCGAGCCGAAATTCCAGGCCGCGCGCGAGCGCCACGACCGCGCTGCCCACGCGCTGCGGGCCGCCGAGCTGGCCGTCGCCGAGACGCGCGGTGAGCTGGTGGCGGCCGAAAGCGCGGTGCGCGAAACTGAGCGCCGGGCCGCGGAGCGGGCCGCACGCGAGCGCACCATCGCCGAGCGCAAGATCGAGCTGCGGCTGCACAATGAGCTGGACCGGGCCTTCTCCGACCTGCGGGCCGAGCTGAACGCCGCCATGCGGCCCGAGATCAGTACGCTGGCCTCCGCATTCCTCTCCGATCTCACCGACGGGCGCTACGACGAGGTCGATCTCGACGAGGACTACCGCGTCGTCGTGCTCGACGAAGGGGTACCCAAGCCGGTGATCTCGGGCGGGGAGGAGGACATCGCGAATCTCGTCCTTCGGCTCGCCATCTCACAGATGATCGCCGAGCGCGCGGGGCAGCCGCTCTCACTGCTCGTGCTCGACGAAATCTTCGGCTCGCTCGATGAATCGCGGCGCCAGCACGTGCTCGCGCTGCTGCGCCGGCTGGGCGATCGCTTCCCGCAGGTCGTTCTCATCACCCACATCGAACAGGTGCGTGACGGGCTCGACCGCGTCATTCGCGTGTCCTACGACGCCACGACCGGCGCGAGCGTCGCGCGCGACGACACCGCCACCCTGGGACCACCCGATGCGAGCGTGGCTGCCTGAAGCCCGCGTAACCGGGCCGGAGCGCGCCACCGAGCGCGATATCGAAGGCCTGAACCGTGTCTTTGCGGAGGCCTTCACCGACCGCTATCGCCGCGACGGCCTGATCGGCGTCCGCGTTCCGCAGCTCAATCCATTGGTCTGGCGCTATGCGCTGCTCGACGCCGGCGAAGGCGCGATGGTGTGGCGCGACGAGCATGGCGACATCGCGGCATTCAACGTGGCGCACCAGGCGGGAGCCGAAGGGTGGATGGGTCCGCTCGCCGTGCGCCCGGACCGGCAGAGCACTGGCGTCGGCAAGACCATCGTGCGCACGGCGGCTGACTGGCTCATCGACCGAGGGATCACGACGCTCGGTCTCGAGACGATGCCGCGCACACCGGAGAACATCGGCTTCTACGCGCGGCTCGGGTTCATTCCAGGATTTCTCACCGTGACCCTGACGAACGAGATCGCGACCCGGGGGCACCCCGCGCCCGTCCTGTTGTCGCGCCGGCCGGCGGATGAGAAGGAAGTGGCGATGGCGTCCGGCCGCCGCCTGGTGAGTGATCTCGTCTCCGGCGTCGACTTCTCGCGCGAGATTTTGCTCACCGCCGAGCTCGGCCTCGGCGATACCTCGTTGGTCGAGGGCGATACGGGGCTAGACGCGATGGCGGTGTGGCACTCCGCGCCGCTGGCAGACAGCCGGACCCGGGACGAAGTCCGCGTGTTGAAGCTCGCCGCGCGCGACGACGCCGCGTTCGATGCCGCGATCGCCGCCGTCGAGGCGGCCGCGGCCAAGGCCGGGATCAGGCGCATTGCGGTCCGCTGCCAGAGCCGCTACGCGGAGGCGTTCCGCCGCCTCGTCACGCGCGGGTATCGCGTGCGCTGGACGGATCTGCGGATGACGTATGAAGGGTACCCTGAGCGCCACGCCGCGCAGGGGATGCTGTTCTCCAACTGGGAGATCTGACGGCCGGGGCCGTGTTGCGGTAGCGCAACACGGTCTCGACGTTGGTCGTCCTGCGCTGAACCATTGCACGGGCGCCACACCGCCCGTGCTTCCCCCCTTATCGCCGCGAGAACGAATCTTGCCCCCTGGATCGCGACCTGCTCCAGGAGCTCGCATGTTTTGGAAACACACTGCCGCTGCCATCGCTGTTGCGCTCGGGGTTGCCGCGTGTCGCGACGCGGCGGCGCCCCGCCAAGACGTCGATGGGCTGATCGGATTGCCCTTCCCCAGCGGCCAGTACATCGTGGTGTTCCGGGATGAAGTGGCGGATCCCGCCAGCCTGGCCCGCCAACTCGTACAGGCGTACGGCGGCTCGCTGTCGTTCACCTACACCAAGGCCATCAAGGGCTTCGCGGCTACGCTGCCGGAGCTCGCCGCTCAGGCGCTGGCCCTGAACCCGCTGGTGGCCTCTGTCGAGCGGGACCAGGTGTATCACACTGACGAGACGCAGGCGATGGACGCGAACGGCGATCCGTGGGGCCTCGACCGCATCGACCAGCAGGCGCTTCCGCTCTCCGCAACCTACGACTACACCGCGACCGGTGCTGGCGTGAACGTCTATATCATCGACACGGGGATCTGGACGGCGCATCCGGACTTCGGCGGCCGGGCGGACAACGTGTACGATGCGCTGACCTTCAACCTGCTCGGCGGCGTGAGCGCCGAGGACTGCAACGGCCACGGCACGCATGTCGCGGGCACCGTCGGCGGTACGACCTATGGAGTCGCGAAGGGTGTGTCGCTGCACGGTGTGCGTGTGCTGAGCTGCACGGGTGTCGGCTTCACCTCGCAGATCATCGCGGGGCTCGACTGGGTGAGTCAGAACTTCGTCGCGCCGGCCGTGGCGAACATGTCCTTGGGGGGTGGGAAGTCGGACGCGCTGGACGCGGCGACGACGAGCCTCTGGGACGCCGGAGTGTTCGTGGCCGTGGCCGCCGGCAACGACGATGCGGACGCGTGCCAGGCCTCGCCGGCGGGCGCGAGCGGCGCCTTCACCGTCGCCGCCTCCGACAAGACGGACGCCAAGTCGTCGTTCTCGAACTCGGGTCCCTGCGTCGAGGCGTACGCGCCGGGATCCGGAATCAAGTCCGATTTTCTGCTCGGGCTGACCGCGACGCTCAGCGGAACCTCGATGGCCTCACCGCACGTGGCGGGCGTCGCGGCGCTCTACAAGGCCACGTTCGGGGACCAGCCCTCGGCGACGGTATCCGACTGGATCGTGACGAACGCGACGAACGACGTGATTACGGGGAATCCGGCGGGGACGCCGAATAAGCTGCTTTACAAATCGACGCTCTGAGGCGGGTTGGGCGTTTGAGCGGTTAGGCGGGTTGCGAACCGCCCAACCGCTTAACCGCCTGCGTTTTCGTCGTTCCCGTCACGTAAATCACCTGTCCTAACCCCACGACCTCAGTTGCGTGAGGTATCCCCGCAGGCAAGTCCAGCCGGTCTCCAGGACCGAGCTCGACCACGTCGCTTCCTGCCGTGACGCGCATGTAACCCTCGAGCACCCAACGTGTTTCGGGAAAGGTGTGGGCATGCACCGGAACAGTCGTTCCCCGGGACAGCCGACCACCAGGCGGTGACTATGCCTTCGCGTTCGAGCGCCCGGCGCAGCGTGACAAGCTGGAGCCGCCCGAGCCGCGGGTCCCAGTGGCGCGCCGCAAGTGTCACGACACGAAGCGCGGCGCGCCGACGAGAATCCGCCGGGCGAACAGGATCATCGCGCCCGCGTACAGCAGATGAATCGTCCCGCTGGGCACTTGCGCCACGAAGAGCAGCAAGAACCACGCGATCAGCATCACGACAGCGGCGAGCAGTGTGAGATTCAGGGCGATTGACCTTTAGGGTCCAGAAAGTATTCTAGTACCCAGGGGCGGGGAGATCAAACTATTGAGCCAACAAGCTCGATTGTGGACCCGCATACCGCGGCCCATGTCATGCCCCACGTTGGGAAGACAGAATTCGTGGTGAGGGACCCATCATTACTTTCGGGCTTCAATAACCCTCTTCGCTCCTGTTGTAATCGGTCGGCCGGCCCATGTTATGTGGTCCCGGCCGATCGTTTTTGCCGGACCGTTCGCCAGAAGCACGCCGGTGCCCGGAGCGGTCGGCCTTTCACGACGAATCCGATCACCAACACGACCGCCCAGACGCCGTACGCCACCATGATTCCGGTGCGCAGCTCGGGCAGCGTGAACTGCACGGCCCAGAGCACGAACAGCGCCGTCGCGTCCATCCAGTCGAACTCCATGTTGGCGAGCAGCAATACTCCCAGCAGCGTCTGCAGCAGCGTCAGCGCGAGCTCGTTGCGCTGCGCGATGTCGAACGTGAAATCCGCCCAGACCCCGGAGTGGTGCAGGTGCGAAAAGCCGTACACGATGGGGATCATCGCGGCGAGAATCGTCCATTGGTTGATGTTGCTCGAGACGATGTTCATCAACGCCATCGGGGCGCGCGTCACGCGCCGCGCCCAGCTGAACGTCGACACGAACTCGGGAAACTCGGAGAGAAACGGCGCGACCCACTGCACCAGGAAGAACTGGCTGATCCCGAGTGTCGCGGCCACCGCGATCATCGAATTCAGAAAGGGATGGGCAGTGACGTACAGCAGCGCGCCGCCCACCGCGAACAATCCGCCGATGGCCGCCTTCTGCCGCCAGCCGGGTTGCCCGTACGCCCAGCGCGAGACGGGCGGCGCATCCGCGAGCGACTCCGCTTCGCGTGGCGGGTTGCGCATCAGAATCCAGAGGTACGCGACGTACAACGCGACAAGCACCGCGGCATCGATCGCGCCGATGCGCTGCCGCCACAGGACCACCAGGAAATAGAGCAGTGGCGGTACGAGTCCCATTACCTCGACCGCATGTTCCGGCTCGAGCTGGATCTTCGGCAATCCTTTGGCGCCGCGCCTGCGGCCGGCCGCAGCGAACACGAAATAGATCATGGGCCAGCCCAGGCCGAGCAGCAGCCGGATCGCTCCCGTCAGATTCGCGATCGCGAGGTGGGCGCGCTCGGGATTGCGTCCCGCCTCCCACGCGATGACCGCTTCGACGGCGAACTCGGGAAGCGTTTGCAGCCACGCGAGAATCGCGAGCGCGAGCCCCTGAGAGATGAGGAACTGCGCGGCTTCGGCGGCCCAGGCGACCAGGAACGCCGACAGCAGCATGCTGGGAAACGTCCACAGCGCCGCGAGCGCGGTGCCTCCCGCCTCCGTCGCTGGGGCGAGTAGCTTTAGGTATGTCGCGCTGCGTAGTGACACGTCGCGTCCATTTCAATGCCGCGCATCGACTCGCGAATCCGCGTTGGAGTGAGGCGGAAAATGAGCGTGTCTTCGGCGTCTGCAACAGCCCCAATTTCCACGGCCACAACTACGATCTCGACGTGTCGGTGGAGGGGGAGATCGATCCCGAGACCGGCTATGTGCTCGACATCGCCAGGCTCAAGGATATCGTGACCGAGTGTTTGCTGCGTCACCTGGACCACAAGAACCTGAATCTCGACGTCCCCTGGTTTCGCGACGTGAACCCTACCGCTGAGAACATCGCGGTCGTGTGCTGGCGGGTGCTAGCACCGGCCGTCGCGCCGGCGCGCCTGGCGCATATTCGGCTGTGGGAGACCGAGCGCAACTACGTCGACTACGAAGGAAAGTGAGTATGGCACGAGACCAGATGAAGTCCGCGAGCCGGCACAGCTTCCACGAATCACACACGGAGCCCCCCCCCGCCCACCCCGCCCCCCCCCACGGAGGTGCGCATCCCGTTCCAGACGCTCGTCCACGAGATGCTCCAGCAGCTGGGGGAAGACCCGAAACGCGAGGGACTCAAGCAGACGCCCGCGCGCGTGGAGGCGTCACTCAAGTGGCTGACACGCGGCTACGGCATGGACGTCGAGGCGGTCGTCGGAGACGCCGTATTCGAGGAGAAGCACGAAAGCATGATCTGCGTGCGCGACATCGAGATTTACTCGATGTGCGAGCACCACATGCTGCCGTTTTTCGGCAAGGCGCACGTCGCCTACCTGCCGAACGGCAGGATCGTCGGACTCTCCAAGATCCCGCGCGTCGTCGAGATCTTCGCGCGCCGGCTCCAGGTGCAGGAGCGGCTCACCGATCAGGTCGCGGAGGCGTTGTGCGGCGTGCTCAAGCCGCTGGGGGTGGGGGTCGTGATCGAAGCCTATCACCTCTGCATGATGATGCGCGGGGTGGAGAAGCAGAACTCCAAGACGGTGACCAGCGCGCTCCGCGGCGCGTTCCGGGACGACGGCAAGACGCGTGATGAATTCTTGAGGCTGGTGCACGGCGGCAGCTTCTCGCTGTGAAGATCGCGCTCGTGACGGGCGCGTCTCGGGGCATCGGACTCGCCGTCGCCGACGCGCTGCGAGCCACGGGGATGCACGTCGTGCGCCTGGCACGCAGCCTGCGGAACGCGACGGCTGAGCGGCGCACGGACATCGCGTGTGACGTGACGAATCCCGCCTCGATCGAGCAGGCCGTGGGCCGCGTGGAGAAGGACCTGGGCGTGCCCGACGTGCTCGTGAACAATGCCGGGATTTTCTTCATCAAGCCGCTGGCGGAGACCACCTACGCAGACTTCACCGCCACACTCACGACGAATCTCACGGCCGCGTTTTTGTTCGCCCGCGCCATCGTCCCCAAAATGGTCGCGCGTGGCAGCGGGCATTTGGTCACCATCGGGTCGATCTCCGACTATATCGGTTTTTCCGGTTCGACCGCGTATGCGGCGAGCAAGTTCGGTTTGCGCGGGATGCACGAGGTGATTCGCCAGGAGACGGCGAAGAGCGGCGTGCGCACGACGCTCGTTTCACCGGGCCCGGTCGACACCGACATCTGGGACGCCGTGGATCCCGATTCCAAGCCGGGCTTCACCAAACGCAAGAACATGATGCGCGCCGAGGATATCGCGGCGGCCGTGGTGTACGCGGTGACGCAGCCGGAGCATGTCGCAGTGACAGAGATCCGGTTGCTGCCGGCGGTGTACACGCCGAGGGGATAGTGCATATCGAGTTGACGGAAATGCTCCGCTGTCCGGAGGCGCACCGCGAAGAGATGCTGGTGCTGTCCACGGGTGAGATGAAGGACCGCATGGTGCGCTCGGGGTTGGTCGGCTGCCCCGTGTGCCACAAGGAGTATCCCATCTCGCGCGGCATCGTGAACTTCCGCCGCAGCAAAGAGCGAGTATCGAAAGAGTCATCCGGTCCGCGGCCGGCGTACGCGCCGCCCTCACCTCTACCGTCGGCGGATGCCGCGAAGCTCCAGGCCCTCCTCGAGCTATCGGGCCCTGGTGGGTACGTGGTGCTGGTCGGCGCGGCGGCGCGCCAGGCGCCGCGGCTCAGCGGCCTGCTGGAAGGGATTCACTTCGTCGGCATCAATCCGCCGCCGGACATGGATGAGCAGAGCACCCTGTCGCTGATCTACGCCACCGAGAAGGTGCCGCTCCGTACCTCGGTCGCACGCGGGGTCGTCGTTGGCGCCGATCTCGCGACCTCGCCCTGGCTGGTCGAAGCGCATCGCGTGCTGCTGCGCGGCCGCCGCTTCGTCGTGGAAAACGAAGAGCCCGAACTGCCGATCGGGCTCCTCAAGCTGGCCGCGGAAAACGGGCTCTGGGTAGGGGAGAAGCGATAGGCGCATGACGACGCTGGGGGTGGGGCGCCTAGCCCCACCCCCAGCGTCGCATAACTCGCAACTCACCGTTCGATCGCCGCGGCCATCGCGTCCTCGGCCGCGTACGCGGCGTCGATCTTGTCCTTGTAATGCTGCTCGACCACGCGGCGCTTGACCTTGAGCGTCGGGGTCAACTCTCCCGACTCGATGGTGAAGTCATTCTCGAGCAGCAGGACTTTCTTGGGCGTCTCGAACTTGGCGAGATCGCGCAGCGTGCTCATCACCTCGCGCTCCACCTTCGCCTGCACATCCGCCAGCCCGATCAGCTCGGCGCGCGTCCCGTACATGAGACCACGCTCCTGCGCCCAGCGCTCGAGGTTCTCGAAGTGCGGGACGACGAGGATGATGGGGAACTTGCGGCGGTCGCCGTACAACATGGCGTTGGCGACGAACTTGTTGCGCTTGACCATCATCTCGATCGGCTGGGGGGCGATGTATTTCCCGCCCGCCGTCTTGAGCAGCTCTTTCTTGCGGTCGGTGATCTTCAGATACCCGTCTGAGTCGAGCTCCCCAATGTCGCCCGTGTGGAGCCACCCGTCCGAGTCGACAGTCTCGGCAGTCGCCTCGGGTAACTTGTAGTAGCCCTGCATAATGTTCGGCCCGCGGGCGAGGATCTCCCCATCGGACGCGATCTTCAGCTCGACGCCGGGAATCGCGCGTCCGACCGTTCCCAGCTTGATGCGGTCGAGCGGGTTGAGCGTGAGGACGGGGGAGGACTCAGTCAGCCCGTAGCCCTCGATGACCGGCAGTCCGGCGCTGTAGAAGAACTTGGCGATGTCGGCCGACAGCGGCGCGGCGCCGGAGACGAAGAACCGGATCTTGCCGCCCGTGCGCGCCCGCAGTTTGGCGAAGACCAGCCGGTCGGCAACTTTTTTCTTGACCCTAAGACCTCCGGGAATCGGCAGTCCCGCCAGCGACAGCGTCGCCCACTGCTCGCCGGCGCGCTTCGCCCAGAAGAAGATCGTGCGCTTGATGGCGCTTCCCGACAGCGCGTTCTCGAGCACGCGCGCGTACACCTTTTCGTACAGCCGCGGCACCGACAACACCACGGTCGGCTTTGCTTCCTGCAGGTTGGCGGCGACGGTATCGAACGATTCGGCGTAATTGATGATCACGCCCGCCTGGAACAGCGTGTAATCCACCATGCGCTCATAGCTGTGCGACAGCGGCAGCATCGACAGGCACTCGTCGCCGCCGCCGATGGGGATCATCTGGAGGCACGCCTGCACATTGGACCAGATGTTGTAGTGCGACAGCATCACGCCCTTCGGATCGCCTGTCGTGCCCGACGTATAGATCAGCGTCGCCAGATCCTCGGGAGCGACGCTCAATGCCTCCTGCTTCCAATCGGGATGCTTCGGCGCGGCCGCCTTGCCCTTCGCCTCGAGCGCGGCGAGCGCCGTGACGCCCGGCCGCTGGGCCGCGGCGCCGCCGTCGAACACCACGATGTGCTTGAGCCCGGGCAACGCGCCCTTCGCCTGGAGGATCTTGTCCAGCTGTGCGGCCGTCGAGCAGAACGCCGCGACCGACTCGGAATCTCGCAGGATGTATTCGGTTTGTTTTGCGGTGAGGGTCGGGTAGATCGGTACGTCAGTCGCGCGAGCGCACAGACAGGCATAGTCTGTCAGCGTCCATTCGGGCCTGTTCTCCGAAATGATCGCGACTTTATCGCCGGGCTTGATACCCAGCTCCCGCAGGCCGAGCGAGATGGCCTGCACCCGTTCGAGCGCCTCGCGATGCGTGATGGAAACCCAGACGCCGCCAACTTTCGACCGGAACGCCGCCGGGAGGCTGGCATGCCGATCCACCGTGGTGAAGAACAGCTGGGTGAGCGTCCCTCTGTTCATGGCCTGAATACCACAACGAACCTCACTGGACTGCCGGGAAGGGGCGCGCCGTGGAACTTCTGCATAGTGGCCGTCACGACGACCGAGTCTGGCAGCGTGCCTTGGTGGAGCCGCACCTGCGTGGCCGCGGTGCCATCGGAGCCGGTCAGGACCGTGTCCCTCGGCAGTAATGTTATCACCGGACCGCTGGCCGGATAGGTAGTGAAGGCATACACCACGCGCCGGCCGACCGCGTTTGCGCCGAACGCTATGGTCGCGATCGTCAGCAGACTGGAGAGCGAGTCGGTGGTGGTGGGGGTCGGGGTCACGACGAGCGTATCGTGCGTGGGTCCACCGGCGTACATCGAGTCGAGTCGGGCCAGCACCGCCACCGTTTGGGGATTGGAGAACAGCTTGCCGGCGCGCGCCTGTAGCCTCCCGCTCCCCACGACCTTGGGGAGCGTGACGCCGGTGGTGCTGTCTAGGACGACCATGATCGCGGTGTCGAGCGTGCTCCAGTAGAGCTGAGCTCGTACCGAATCGCCCAGGCCGTTGAGCGCGCGACCTCTGGGCCGGAACGTGTCCGTGAACTCGACCCGACCACTGTCGGGCAACACAATTTCGATCGCCACGGGCTGGTTCGGATCGGTATTGATTTTGCAGGCGAGCGCCGCCGCGACGGCGAGCAGCGCGACTCTCCGAATCAGTGGCTGCCAGTCCTCTCTTCAGGGGCGCGCGACGCGGCGCGCGGGGCGGGGGGGGCGGGGGGGGCGCCAAGATCCTGCAACGCCTGCGTCGCGTGCTCGATCCATTTTTGGGCGTCTGGTCCCCGGGGCGGGTGCGCCAGGAAGGTCTTCAAGTGCTGCGTGGCGCCGTCGGGATCGCCGCGTTGCACCAGGAGAAACGCCAGTCCGTAGTGCGCACCCGCGAGCGAGCTGTCGAGCTCGAGCGCGCGGCGGTAGTGGCGGATCGCCTCGTCGAAGCGGCGCGTCTTGGTGAAGGCGATCGCCATGTTCTGAAGGATGCGCGCGTCGTTGGGATGATCGCGCAGCGCCAGCCGATACGACGTCAGTGCCGCGTCATAATCCCCCTGACGCTCCAGGGCTAGCGCTTCATTGAGATAATCGAGACGTTGGGGTTTGAGATCGTCGCCCCCCCCCGACGAGCCCCACCCGAACAAGCGGCGCCAGAAACCCATGGGGCGAAAATAGCTTGCGGCTGCTCACGCTGCCAATGTAGAATCCCCAACCATGGCTCAATCCGCCGGAATGCGTCCTCGCCGTAAAACCCCCCGGGGCGTGCTCCAGGTCGATTGGCCCTTCTTTGGTGAGCTCTGCCGGGTGCTGGCCCTGAAGGTCTTCCGCGAGTACGACCCCGAAGTCGTCATCGGGATCGCGAAGGCGGGCGTGATCCCCGGCGCGGTCGTGGCGAGTATTCTGCAACGCGACTTCGCCTCGATCGCCATTACCGCCGAAGGATCCGTGATCGCGGGGCCGCCGCGCCTGGTGACCGGCAAACGCGTGCTGCTCGTGGACGAGACGTGCGAATCGGGCAACACGATGAAGCTCGCGCTCGCTGCACTCCGCGATCTCAAGCCGGCCGCGGTGAAGACGGCGGTGTCCTTCAAGACCGGCACCTACAAACCCGATTTCTATGCGCTCGAAAACGAGAACTTCATCATCCTGCCGTGGGATCTCGAGGTTATCGTCAACGGCGAGATCGTCGTCCGCCCCGACTACCGGGCCAAACTGAAAGAGACCCCGCCCCGTTGAAAGATCGTCTGGCCGCAGCAGTCAAGCAGTCCCGCGCCGGCTACACCGAAATCCGCGTCGAACGCACCTGGAGCTCAGCCGTCGCTTTCCGTGGCCGCCGGCTCGAAACGGCGACCGTGAGCGAAGACCAGGGCGGCTTCGTCCGCGTCCTCAACAACGGATGCGGGTGGGGCATCGCCTCGTTTACCTCGCTCGACGAATTGCCCGCCATGGTCTCGCGCGCGTACGAGCTGTCGCGCGCGGTTCGGCTGGATGATCCCATCCGGCTGGCGGAGACGCCGCCCGAGGTGGCGGACGCCATCCTCGAGCTCGACGGCGACGTACGCGGGATTGCGCTCTCGGACAAGAAGAAGCTGCTCGACCGGTATAACGGCGCGATGCTTGCCGTGTCGAATGCCATCGTCGATACGCAGTCGAGCTACCGCGACGAGGTCTCGGAAGTCTGGTACGTGAACTCCGAGGGGACGTCGCTGTACCAGCTGCGGCCCGAAGTCGTCGTGTCAGGCACGGCGATCGCGCGGCGCAACGGCACCATCGAGAAGGGGCTCGAGTCTATCGGGCTGCGCAAAGGCTGGAACAGCGTCCAGAACTTCGAGCATCAGTTTCGCGTCGTCGCGCAGCGCGCCGTCGACCTGCTCGACGCTCCCCGCGTGCGCGGCGGCGCCTATCCCGTGATTCTCGACAATGAGCTCGCGGGCGTCTTCATCCACGAAGCCTTCGGGCATCTCTCTGAGGCCGACTTCGTCTACGAAAACCCCCAGGCGCGCGAGATGATGACGCTGGGCAGGCGGTTCGGCAAGCCGGTCCTCAACGTCGGAGACAACGGGGCCGCGAAGGGCTTGCGCGGGACGTTGCCCTACGACGACGAAGGGACGCCCACGCAGGACACGCCCCTCATCAAGGAGGGCATCCTCGTCGGCCGCCTGCACTCCCGCGAGACGGCCGCAAAGCTCGGCGAACGGCCCACAGGTAATGCCCGCGCCATCTCGTTCCGTCACGCGCCGATCGTCCGGATGACGAACACCTACATCGCACCCGGCAAGAAGGGCGTCGGATTCAACGATCTCATCAGCGATATCAAGCTGGGCGTATACGCCTGCGGCGCGTTCGGCGGGCAGACGATGCTCGAGAACTTCTCGTTCACCGCCGGCTGGGGATACATGATTCGCGACGGGAAGGTTGCCGAGCTGGTGAAGGATGTCGTGCTGGCTGGTAATCTGTTCCAGACGCTCGACCGCATCGATCACATCGCCGGTGACTTCACCTGGAATCAGATGGGCGGCGGTTGCGGCAAGGGCGGCCAGTTCCCGTTGCCGGTCACCGAAGGGGCACCGCACGTGCGCATCGAAGAAGCTCTGATCGGCGGCGACGTATGATCGATCGCGTGCTCGACGCCACTCGCGGCAAGGTCGACGGTGCCGACGCGCTGTGGCGTCGAGAAGAGCAGACCGCGGTCGCGTTCGAGTCGGGCAGGCTCAAAGCGGCCGGCATCTCCGAGGAGGCGGGGCTCAACCTGCGCGTGCTGGTGGGCGGACGGATGGGGGTAGCGGGCACCACCGCCGCGAAGCCCGACCCCGCCGAGCTGGTTGGGCGCGCGCGCGCATCGGCGGAGCTGGGCGAGATCGTGGATCTCACGTTTCCCGGTGCCGCAGCGTCGACGCTGCCGCCAATTCCCACGTTCTTCGACCGCACCGCCAACGCCTCGCTCGCTGAGCTGATCCGCATGGGCCGGCTCCTCGTCGAGCGGTTGTCGCGGCCCGACTGCCAGGTCAACGTCGCGGTCGAGCGCGAAGTCGCGGACACGGCCGTCGGCAACACCGCCGGCGCGCGCGGCGAGTACCGCGCCACCGGAATCGCGGTGACGGCGGACCTCACCCGCATTGCGGGCGACGACGTGCTGATGGTCTACGATCAGTACGTCGGGGCCGACATGCCGAGCGACGCCGATCTCGAAACGCTGGTACGGTCGGTCGAGACGCGGCTCACGGCCGCACTGCGGGTCGTCACACCGCCCGATGGCGCACTGCCCGTCGTCTTTACGCCGGCCGGCTTAGCCGCCGTGGTGTTGCCGCTCGAGCAGGCACTCTCGGGGAAGACCGTGCTCCAGGGCAGCTCGCCGCTGGCGGGCAAAGTCGGTGCAACGATCTTCGATGAGCGGCTCTCGATCTTCGATGATCCGCTCACGCCGGGACGGCCCGCATCGCGGCCGGTCGACGACGAATGCGTCCCTTCGCGTGCCACCGGATTGGTCGAGCGGGGTGCTGTCGGGCGATTCGTCTACGATCTCGAAACCGCCGCGCGCGCCAAGACACAGAGCACGGGCAACGGCCGGCGCGGGGTGTTCGGGAAACCGCACATCGGATACACGAACATGCTGTTTCGCGGGACCGATGGCGCACATGGCGGTCAAACAGCTGCGCCCCTACAAATGCTGGGCGGTGGCCTGATCGCCGACATCGACGACGGGTTGATCGTCGATGATTTGATCGGGGTGGGGCAGGGTAACGTGATCAGCGGCGCGTTCAGCCACCCCGTCGGACTTGCCTATCGCGTGCAGCGCGGCGAGGTCACGGGTCGTGTGAAGGACGCCGCGGTCGCCGGCAACGCCTACGAGCTGCTCAAACGCATTGGGGGATTCGGCGGCGATGGGCGCTGGCTCGGCTCGCGGTGGTCGCCTTCACTGCTACTCGAGGGTGTAAGCGTCGCTCGTCGATAATAGGTGTCAGGGCGCACTCAGCGCGTCTTCGTAGGTTCGCCCCGCCGTCATGTCGTTATAGACCTTATCCAACACCTCGGGCATCGCCGACAAGAAACGGCACCGCTCGTCGCCGCGGCTGCGGCACTCGACTTCCATCACCGCCACCGTCTCGTCCGACAGCCGTCCCAGAAAGTCGGCCAGCATCCCCGCGGAGAAGAAGCACATCGGTGACTGCGCCGTGCCGGGCTCCGCTTCTGCCCAGTCGGTCGAGTCGAGCGCCAGGGCCCCGATCCCGACCGGACTCACCGTGACGGAGCCCCAGCCGCCGCTCGTGAAGAACTCCGAGAGCGCTTCTTCGAGCATGTCGGCGTCGAGTTCTGTTGGGCTGTTCACGGCGGCGAAGGCCTTATAAAGGCCTTCGCCGGCGGCATAGCCGGCCTCTTGCAAGACGGTGATGAGCTGATCGGGAGCATGCGCGGCGAGGCTCGCATGCAGCTGGCGGACGATGCTCGGAGCCGTCATATGGGAAGCCAACTTAGGGTTTGCGGTTCGCGCGGCGCAAGAGTTCGCCTTCGTCGATTTGCTCGACGCCGAGCGACTTCGCCTTGTCGAGCTTGGATCCGGGATCGGCACCCACCACCACAGCGGTCGTTTTCTTCGACAGGCTGTCGGACACGTGCCCGCCGGCGGCCTCGATCAGGTCGCGGGCCTGCTGCCGTGAGAGCGTGGGAAGCGTGCCGGTGACGACGAACGTCTGGTCGGCAAGCGGCCGCGGGCCGGTGGCTGTCGCCGTTTCTTTCAGCGTCAGCCCGGACTTCGCCAGGCTTTTGAGCAGCTCTTTGTTGCGTGCGTCTTTGAAGAACCCAACCACGGCCTCGCCGATGGCGGGCCCGATCCCGCGTACCTCTCCGACCTCCTCCGCGGAGGCCTTCGCGAGCGCTTCCATTGTGCCGAAATGCCGCGCCAGGAGTTTGGCTCCCTGCTGGCCGACATGGCGAATCCCGAGTCCAAATAGTAGTGCCGACAGCGGCTGGCTTTTCGAGTCGGCGATGCCCTCGATGAGCTGCTGGGCGGACTTCTCGGCGAAGCCTTCCAGGGTGAGCAGCTGCATCGACGTCAGCTTGTACAGGTCCGCCACGTTGGTAATCAACTTCGCGTCCAGGAGTGCCCGCACGCGCTCGTAGCCGAGCCCGCGGATGTCCATGGCGCTGCGGCTCGCGAAATGAACGATCGATTCGAGGATGCGCGACGGGCACGAGATGTTGGGGCAGTAGGTCATCACCTCGTCCTGCGGGTGTTCGACCTGCGAGCCGCAGCTGGGGCAACGCTCCGGCATCTTGTACGGCTTCTCAGAGCCGGTTCGCCGGTCTTTGAGGGGACCCAGGACTTGCGGGATGACTTCGCCCGCGCGCGTCACCTCGACCCAGTCGCTCTCACGAATGTCCTTGGTAGCGATGAGCGCGGCGTTGTGCAGCGTGGCGTTCGAGACCGTGACGCCGCCGATTTCCACGGGCTCGAGCACCGCATACGGGTTGAGCGCGCCCGTCCGTCCCACATTGATGCGGATCTCGAGCAGCTTCGTGATCTGCACTTCGGGCGCAAACTTCCGCGCCACCGCCCAGCGCGGCTCGCGATTGCCGACCGTGCCCAGCTCGGCGTAGAGCGACCGCCTGTCGACCTTGACGGCGACACCGTCGGCTCCGTAGTCGAGCGTCGGCAGCAGTGCCTGGAGCTTCGCAATCTCCTGGTGGGCGGCGGCGAGGTCGCTCACGCGCGTGTGGTGCGGCTCGACCGGCAGTCCCCACTCCAGCAGCGTCTCCAGCAGCTCGTGCTGGGAGTCGATGCCGAGCTTGAGACCGGGAGCTTCGACCTGGAAGGTGAAAACGCGCAGCCCGCGGGCGCGCGTCTTTTTGGGATCGAGCTGTCGCAGCGCGCCGGCTGCGGCGTTTCGCGGATTGGCGTACGGCGGCTCGCCCGCTTTCTCGCGCTGTTTGTTGGTCTCCGCGAACTGGCTCTTCGGTAAGTAGACCTCGCCGCGCACTTCCATCTTCTTGGGCCAACCCTTGCCCCGCAGGCGCAACGGCAGGTCGAGCACCGTCCGCAGATTCCCGGTGACGTCCTCGCCTTCGACGCCGTTGCCGCGCGTGACGCCAGTGACGAGGACGCCGTCCTCGTAGGTGAGGCTCACGGCGGCGCCGTCGATCTTCACCTCGAGCGTGTAGCCGGCCGCTGTGACCTCGGGCACGAGCCGGGCGTTGCGCTCCTCCCATTCGCGCAGCTCCGCTTCGGTGAACGCATTGGCCAGCGAGAGCATCGGGACGAGGTGGCGGTGCTTGCGGAACGACGTCGCCGGTTCCCCGCCGATTCGTAGGGTAGGGGAGTCAGGAGTCTGGAGTCCGGGATTCTTCGCTTCGAGATCCTGCAGCTCGCGGAACAGCCGGTCGTACTCCGCGTCCGACATCTCCGGCTTGTCGAGGAGGTAATACGCGTGATTCGCCCGTTCCAGAATCCGCCGCAGCGCAGCGGCGCGTGCTGCCGGCTTCACCGTCCTTTGGCTTCTTCCTGGATGACGGCCATCGCCACGCCGACCAGCCGGTCCAGCTCCTCGGCGCTGGCTTTGGGAAGGAGGCCTTCGCCCCACGCGCCGTCCCGCGCCCCAAACGTGTCGAGCAGCCGGCGCATGAACGAGAGCAGGGCGACGCGCTCGAGCTCCATGCGCCGCAGCTGGTCTCCTGTTTCGTGCGTCCGCTGGGCGAGCCGCTCGTAGCGGTGGGCGTTGCGCAAGCTTTGCGCGGTGAGGGCGGCGACGACCTGCACGAAGCGCACATCCGCATCGGAGAAGGTGGGCCCGTCGCGGTAGGTGCGCAGGAAAATCGCGCCGATCGCGACCGACCGCCACGTGATCGGCACCACGGTGATCGACTTCACGCGTCGATTGATCAGCTCGTCCTTCACGTGCCGCAGGGAGGGATCGTTGGCGGCGTCGGGGATGAAGACGGTCTCGCCGCTCTGCATCGCGCGCTTGAGCTCGGGGTAGCGATTGAGATCGACGACGTAGTTGCGGATCGTGGGGTCTTCGTACGACGCCACGAGGCGTACCTGGCGGCCGCCTTTTTCACCCAGGAAGATGGAGCAGCGGTCGAGCCCGAACGACTCGCCCAGCTTGCGGGCGATGGACTGCAGAATGTCAATAAAGTGTAAGGAACTGGAGGCTTCCTTCAGGATTTCGACGACCGCGAGCAGGTGCTTGCGCTCATGCTCGAGCTCCGCGATCCGCGCGGCAAGCCGTTCCGCTTCCGCGTGCGTCAGCGCCGAGTTGATTGTCATGAGTGCCATAGTTTCGCTCGGGAACTCAGAGTCCGTCAAGCGCGTGTAGATTACCCCTCATGCGCACTCTCCCACCTCTCGCACTCGCCGCGCTCGCGGCGCCGCTCGCCATCCTCCCCGCGCAGTCCAGACCTGCCGCCCCCGCCCCCATCGGCGCGTATACCGTCGTTCCGGAGCTGCCGGGAATGGGCCGGCCCGTTGACACGGCCGCTGTCGCCGCGCGTCGACGCGCGCTGTTGCGCCGCATCGGGCGCGGCGCTGTCCTGATTCCCGCGGCGCACGAGCGGAACATCGAACAGGACTACGTGCAGGACAACGATTTCCGGCAAGACAACACGTTCTACTATTTCACCGAGCTCGAGACACAGGATGCGTGGCTGCTGATGACCGCCCGCGGCCCCGATTCCCTCGAAACGGTGCTGTTCCTGCCATCGCGCACGCCGTCACAGGAGCGGTGGACGGGTCTGCGGCTGGGGCCGGACAGCGTCGCGGTGCGGCTTTCCGGGATCGCGGCGGTGCTGCCCGCCGACTCGTTGGACCGACGGGTGCAGCGCATGATCGTCGGCAAGGGGAGCGGGCCGATCTACGTGCCGCTCAGCCCGGCCACGAAAGCCGAGAGTCGTATTTCCAATCTGACGTTCTCGGGGGCGGACGTGCGCAACGTCCTGCCGATCGTCGACTCGATGCGGGTCGTGAAGGACGCCGACGAAGTCTCGCGGCTGCGCCGCGCCGTGGACATCAGCGTGGCGGGTCACATCGCCGCGATGCGCGCCGCGCGGCCCGGGATGTACGAGTACGAGATCGAGGCGGTGCTCGAAGACGGCTTCCGGCGCAACGCCGCCGATCGCGTCGGCTATCCGTCGATCGTCGGCAGCGGGCCCAATTCGACCACGCTCCACTACGACGTCAACCGCCGCCGCACCGAGAACGGGGATCTCGTCCTGATCGACGCCGCGGCGGAATGGGGCCAGTACACCGCCGACGTCACGCGCACCTTCCCGGTGAACGGGAAGTTCACGCCGCGCCAAAAGGCGATTTACGATCTCGTGCTGGGCGCCCAGCAGGCGGCGTTTGATTCGGTCAGACCGGGCATCACGCTGCGGCAACTCGACGACATCGCGCGCCGCTATATGCGGGAGCACTCGGGGACGTTGTGCGGCGAGCGGACCTGCGACGATCGCGAGTTCTTCAACCACGGTCTTGGCCATCCCATCGGGATGGACGTGCACGACGTCGGCATCAGCCGGCCCCTCGAGCCCGGCATGGTGATCACGCTCGAGCCGGGGATCTACCTGCAGGCGGAAAAGCTGGGCGTGAGGATCGAGGACGACGTGCTGATCACGGCCAAGGGCGGGGAATGGTTGTCGGCGGGAGCGCCGCGCACGACCGCGGCGATCGAGCGCGTGATGCAGGGGCGGTAGGGGCGCAGCATGCTGCGCCCCCTACGTCTCAATGTGCCCTACGTCTCAATGTGCCCTACGTCTCAATGTGCCCTACGTCTCAATGTGCCCTACGTCTCGTCCTTTTCGTGCTGGATGTCTTTGAGTAGCGCGGCAGCTTCCTCCTTGTACTGCGAGTCGAGGACATCGACATTCGGCAGCGTCGCGAGTGCCTGCAGTTGCTCGCGCGCTTTCGAGTAGCGACCCAGGTCGGTGTAGACTTCCGCCAGCTCGAGCCGATGGTAGATGTGGTTCGGCGCGATCGCGACGGCGCGCTGCAGGTGGCGCACCGCGTCGTCCCAGTTGGCCACGCTCATGAAGCCGCCGCCGAACAGCGCCTTTGCGAAAAAGCGCTGCAGCCCCGAAAGCCGCTTCACCTCGGCATGCCAGGCGCCGAGCACGTGGTGCGCATTGTCGTGGTTGGAGTCGGTCTGTACGGCGCGCGTGGCCTCGTCGAAGATGATTTTCGCGTAGCGCACCCGCTCCTTGCTGCCTTTGGTGCGTGACAGCCGGCCCAGCACCATCGACAGGGCGTAATGCCCGTCGGCCCGGGTCGAATCCGCGCGAATCGCCCGCTCGGCATAGCCCCGGCCCACGGAATACAGGCTGTCCCGGCGGTGCTTGAGGGAATCGTCATTGCCCTGTATTTGTTTGGCAACGTCCGCGATCGCCCGCGCCGCCTTCCAGTTCGCCTCATACGACAGCGAATCGATGGCGAGTGCCGCCTGGTAGTGACGCAGCGCGACATCGGGATGCATCAGGCCGGCGCTGTCACCGAGTGCGACGTGATGGACGGGGTTTTGGGCGACGAGGAGAGCAAGAATCATGGAGAACATGCGAGAATGATCGTCGGCCCCTTGATCGAGCGCAAGCGCGACGGTGGGACGCTGAGTCCCGAAGAATGGTCGGCGCTCGTCGCGGAATACACGGCCGGCCGCATCCCCGACTATCAGATCGCGGCGCTGCTGATGGCGGTGTTCATGCGCGGCCTCGAGCGCCAGGAGCTCGCCGCGCTCACGGACGCGATGCTGGCGTCCGGCGATCGCTTGTCGTTCGACGGCTGGACGACGCCGCGCATCGACAAGCATTCGACCGGCGGCGTCGGCGACAAGGTCTCGCTCGTGCTCGGTCCGCTCGTCGCGGCCTGCGGCGTTGCCGTGCCGATGATGTCGGGGCGGGGACTGGGGCACACCGGCGGGACACTCGACAAACTCGAAGCGATTCCCGGTTTTCGGACCGACTTGTCGCTCGCTGAAGCGAAAGCGCAGGTGCAGAAACTGGGCTGCGCGCTGATCGGCCAGACCGCCGAGATCGCGCCCGCAGACCGCAAGCTGTATGCCCTGCGCGACGTCACCGCGACCGTCGAATCGATTCCCCTGATCTCCGCGAGCATCATGTCCAAAAAGCTCGCCGAGGGGCTCAATGGTCTGGTGCTCGACGTGAAGAACGGCAGCGGCGCGTTTTTACCGGAAGTCGCGCGCGGCCTCGAGCTGGCCAAGACGATGATCGCGCTGGGCGAGGATCGCGGGTGTCCGACCATCGCGCTCATCACGGCGATGGACCGGCCGCTGGGCCGCGCCTGCGGGAATGTGCTGGAGACCGAGGAAGCGATTCTTGCGCTGCGCGGTGAAGGCCCGCCGGATCTCCTCGAAGTGACGTATGCGCTGGGCGTAGAAATGCTGCTGCAGGCGGGGATCGAGAAGAACACGAAGAAGGCGCGGAAGAAACTCGAAACCGCGATCGAATCCGGCCTCGCGGCCGAGAAGTTCGAGCAGATCATCGAGGCGCAGGGGGGCAACCCCAAGGCCGTCGAGGACCCGTCGGTCTTGCCGCAGGCGCTGGCGGTCGAGGTCTACGCCGCGTCCCGCACCGGCGTCGTGCAGCGCGTCGAGCCGCGCACCATCGGCCGCGCCATCATCGCGCTCGGCGGCGGCCGCCGCACGGTCGACGACATCATCGACCCGACGGTGGGGTTCGTCATCACGGTCAAGCCGGGCGATAAGGTGCTGGAGGGTGAGCCGATCGCGTCGGTCTTCGCCAAGGATGCCGATGGCATCCGCACCGGCTTGGAGGCGCTGAGCCAGGCAATCGTGGTCGGCGACAAGCTCACGCACAAGCCACTCCCGCTCGTGTCACATCGCGTGACCCGAGCGGGAGTCGAGGAGCTGTTTTAGACGTCTAGGTTTTTAACGAACTTCGCGTTTTCCTCGATGAACTTGCGGCGCGGCTCGACTTCGTCGCCCATCAGCGTCTCGAACAGCTGCGACGCCTCGAGTGCATCTTCCATCGTCACCTTGAGCAGCGTGCGCTTCGTCGGATCCATCGTCGTGTCGCGCAGCTGGTCGGGGTTCATTTCGCCCAGCCCTTTGTAGCGGCTTACGTTGATCGTGGCCTTGCTCTCGGTGCCATTGGTAAGGCGTTTGACGTAGGTATCGCGCTCTTTTTCGTCGTAGGCGTAGAACTCCTCTTTGCCCTTCGACACGCGGTACAGCGGCGGCTGGGCGATGTAAATGTACCCGACGTCGATCAGCTGCTTCATCTCCTTATAGAAGAAGGTGAGCAGCAGCGTGCGAATGTGGGCGCCGTCCACGTCGGCGTCCGTCATGATGATGATCTTGTGGTAGCGCGCTTCATCTACCTTGAAGTCCTCGCCCACCCCGGTGCCGATCGCCGTGATCATCGTGCGGATTTCTTCGTTCGAGAGGATCTTGTCGATGCGCGCCTTCTGGACGTTCAGGATCTTGCCGCGCAGCGGCAGGATCGCCTGGTAGCTGCGATCCCGGCCCATTTTCGCCGAGCCGCCGGCGGAGTCGCCCTCAACGAGATAGATCTCGCACAGCTTGGGATCGGTGAGCGAGCAGTCGGCGAGCTTGCCCGGGAGAATCCCGGCATCGAGCCCGCTCTTTTTACGCACCAGCTCGCGCGCCTTGCGAGCCGCCTCGCGCGCGCGCGCCGCGCTCAGGGCCTTCGCGATGATCGCGCGCGCGACGCTCGGGTTCTTGTCGAAAAATGCCCCCAGCGCCTCGTTGACGACGGTCTTGACGATACCTTCGACTTCGGAGTTCCCCAGCTTGGTCTTGGTCTGACCCTCGAACTGCGGCTGCTTGACTTTGACGCTGAGGACGCAGTTCAGCCCCTCGCGGACGTCGTCGCCCGAGAGCGTGAACTCTTCCTTCTTCAGCGCGCCGTCCTGCTTCGCCCACTCATTGATCGTGCGGGTCAGCGCCGACTTGAAGCCGGTGAGATGCGTGCCGCCTTCGTGCGTGTTGATATTGTTCACGAAGGTGAACGTGTTTTCGCTGTACTGATCGTCGTACTGCACCGCGCCCTCGACCTCGACGTCTTCGCGGGTCGCCTCGAACGTGATCGGTTTGGGATGCAGCGGCCGCCGGCTGCCCACGATCCACTTCACGAATTCGGACAACCCGCCCTTATAGTAGAAGGTCTCTTCCTTCGTGCTGCCCTTGCGCTCGTCCTTGAGCGTGATCGTGAGGGCCTTGTTCAGGAAGGCGAGCTCACGCAGGCGGTTGGCGATGGTGGCGTAGTCGAACCGCGTCTCGGTGAAGATGCTCGTGTCGGGCTTGAACCACACCGTCGTGCCCGTGCCCTTCGCCTTCCCGACGACCTCGAGCTTTTTCTTGGTGTCGCCGCGCTCGAACGACATGTGATGCCGTTTGCCGTCGCGGTCCACCCACACCTCGAGCTTCTCGGACAGGGCGTTCACCACCGAGACACCAACGCCGTGGAGGCCGCCCGACACCTTGTAGCTGCTCTTGTCGAACTTGCCGCCGGCGTGCAGCATCGTCAGCGCGACCTCGACGCCCGGCTTCTTCTCCGTCTTGTGGATATCGACGGGGATGCCGCGGCCGTTGTCCACGACCGTGATGGCGTTGTCGGCATGGATCGTGACGGCGATCTCGGTGCAGTAGCCGGCAAGTGCCTCGTCCACCGAGTTGTCCACCACCTCGTACACGAGGTGGTGCAGGCCGCGGGCCGAGACCGAGCCGATGTACATCGCCGGCCGGCGCCGGACCGCTTCGAGGCCCTTCAGGACCTGAATCGAGTCGGCCTGATAGCTGCCGTTGCCTTTTTCCTTCTTCGGTGCGGCGGGCTTCTTCTTCGGCATCAAATTCCTAACGTGAAAGGAGCCAGCGTATCGTCCTGATGCGGCCCGCACCACGCCCCGCGTTGACGCGGGCCATGATGTCGGGGGTCATGAGCTGCAGCTCATTCATCCACGAGCTCGTGGCCACGCGGACGAACAGCACGCCATCGGGCGTGATGCTCTCGGGCGTGGCGACAGCCGCGATCTGTGGTCCCACCAGCCCAGGCCAATCGGGAATCATCTGCGCCTGACCCACCCGGCGCGCCAAACCGGCCCGTTTCAGGTAGCCCTCGAGCGCCTCGGCGACTGCCACGGGACGGCTTTTTTGGGGGCGATTAGAACGATCAGTCACAGCCTTTAAAATACACGGAAGTCATTGTCCTGTCAACAGTTAAGTGTGCAACGGAAGTCACGGTACAGCCACGACGTACGTGTCCCGTTGGACCGCAAAACCGGACGCATCGCGCGCCCGAAATGACATCGGGATCTGGGTCCCGGGCTGCGTGCCGGAGGGGATGATCAGTCGGTAGCGGGTGCTGATGGCTTGGTTGAAACCTCCGTCGTCGACCCACGCCTGCGATCCGGCCGTTACCCAGATCGAATCGATGCCGTCGCCGTCCTGGGCGCGCACGGTGCCGGCGACGGTGTCGGCCCGGCTCGAGACGACCGTCGTATCGTCGATCGTGAACGAGAGCTGCGGGGGTCCCGGCCGCTCTCG
>Ga0209056_10000135_pt1 | contig 78044 bp, 74 predicted proteins | sample GraSoiAngelo_114_FD_185876 | JGI IMG/M metagenome (GOLD analysis project Ga0209056, IMG submission 185876) | Grasslands soil microbial communities from the Angelo Coastal Reserve, California, USA - 14_0903_13_40cm (SPAdes) (version 2) | ecosystem: Environmental > Terrestrial > Soil > Grasslands... | reverse complement strand
ATCAGGGGAGCCTCACGCTGTTCGAGGATCCGGTCAACCAGCGGCTCCTCTGGGTCGGCACGGCGACGGGGGCGTACGTGTCGCTCGACGGGGGCAAGAGCTGGCGGCGGTTCGGCAAGAACCTCCCCCCTGTCCCTGTCGAGTCGATGGCGATGTCCTTTGCGCAGCGCGACCTCGTCGTGTCGACGCACGGTCGCGGTCTCTGGATCACTAGCGTCGCTGCGCTCGAGGAGATGACCGACACCCTGCTGACAGAGGCGGTCCATCTGTTTCAAGTTCCCACTACCTATCAGTACCGCCCGCGCGACACCTACCCCGATTGGGGCAGCCGGCCGTTCGTCGCGCCGAACCCGCCGCGCGGCGCGGTCATTACGTACTACCTCAGGGAAGTGCAGCCCGACGGCGTCAAGCTGGTAATCGCCACCGCCGCGGGGGACACGATCCGCCACATCACCGGCCCCGGGTACCCCGGCCTCCAGCACGTCACCTGGGACCTGACGCGCGACAAGCCGCGACCGCGCGAGCTCGGCGGCCCCACGTCCCGCGACGACCTGCGGCGGGTGCTGCCTGGCGAATACGTCGTGCGCCTGACCCTCGGCAAACGACCGCTGGAGCAGCGCATCGCCGTCCAGGACTGGCCCGCCGACCGGCTGGGCCGGCTGCGCTGAGCCCGGAACGGTTGCCTGTCGGGCAGTCACGCCTTATGATGGAGCCGCGCGCGAAACCGAAGATTACCCGAAAACGGACCGGGGCCCCCATTCTTCCCTCGAAGGAGGTTGCTCAATGTCCCGCTTTCTGAGACTCAGCCTTGTCGGCGTCTTCGCTTTCGAAACGCTCGCGTGCTACCACGCCACCGTGGATACTGGCCTGAAACCCTCTGCTCAAGTAGTCGAAAAGTCATTTGCCGCAGGCTGGATTTTCGGGCTCGTGCCACCCAGCACAGTCGCGACGGCCTCGCAATGCTCCCACGGCGCCGCGAAGATCGAGACGCAACTCAGCTTCGTCAACCAGTTGGTGGCGTTCTTGACCCTCGACATCTTCACGCCGATGAGCATCAAAGTGACGTGCGCCGAGGGGGGCCGCGCGTCCGTCTCGCCAACAGCGCCGACCATCGATGTCGGAGCGGACGCAACACCGGAACAGATTCGCGACGCCATTAGCCGCGCGGTCGGGCTATCCCTGCGCGCAAACGCGCCAGCGTATGTCGAGTACTGAGAAACCGTAAGGGCAGCGCGCAGACGAGGGGCGCATCGGCAAGATGCGCCCTCTCGTTTCTGCTAGAGTTGCTGCCGTAGGACGGCAGACGCGTCGCACTCTGTGCGACCGTCCCTGCCGCCCGACGGGCTCGAGCCCGTTGCCCGCGCGCCACAGCGTTGCGCGCGCCCCCCTCCCAGTTCGTGCTCTGCATCACCCATCGCGATCCAACCAGTGTCGCTCTGCGGTCGGAACGGTTTTTGCCCGACCTACATCACGGGCACGTTCTGTCGCGAGGGAGCCATGCACGTCCGCACATACGCAACCATTGTCGCGTTGGGATTCCCGTTCGTCGCTTGCCAAGACGCGTCGCGCTCCGTGGACACCCGGCCGGTGGGGCCGGGGGGACCCGCCGACAGCGCGGTGCAGCGCGCCGGGCCGGAGCTCGTTCCCGGTCAGTACATAGTCGTGTTCCACAGCGCTGTGACAGACCCGGGCACGGTGGCGACCGCTCTCGTGAGCGGGCTCGGTGGCACGATGCTGCACATCTACACGAGCGCCATCAAGGGCTTCGCCGCGCGGCTCCCCGCGTCGGCCGTGGGTGCGATCCAGCGGAACCCGCTCGTCGCGTCGGTCGAGCCCGATCAGGTGATGCGGGCCGACGTCACCCAAGCGATGGATGCCAACGGCGATCCCTGGGGCCTCGACCGCATCGACCAAGGCGCGCTGCCGCTGTCACGCACGTACAGCTACACCTCGACCGGCGCGGGCGTGCACGCCTACATCATCGACACCGGGATCTGGACACTGCATCCTGAGTTCGGCGGCCGCGCGGACGACGTCTATGACGCCCTGGGCATCACGGGCGAGGATTGCAACGGCCATGGCACCCACGTCGCGGGGACGGTGGGCGCGGCGACCTACGGCGTGGCTAAGGGAGTGTCCCTGCACGGCGTGCGGGTGCTCAGCTGCGTCGGCATCGGCCTCAACTCCGACGTGATCGCCGGGGTCGACTGGGTCACGGCGAACCACGCCAGCCCCGCTGTGGCCAACATGTCGCTCGGCGGCGGCAAGTCCTCGGCGCTCGACCAGGCGGTCACGAGTCTCTGGAACTCGGGCGTCTTCCTGGCCGTGGCCGCCGGGAACGACAACGCCGACGCCTGCGGCTCGTCGCCAGCCGGCGCGACGGGCGTGTTCACTGTGGCGGCGTCGGAGAAGACCGACGCCAAGGCGTCGTATTCCAATTGGGGCACCTGCGTCGAAGCGTACGGGCCGGGGTCGTCGATCAAGTCCACCTACCTCCTCGGCACGACCATGACCTTGAGCGGCACGTCGATGGCCACACCGCACGTCACGGGCGTGGCCGCCCTGTACAAGGCGACCTTCGGCGACGCAGCGTCGGCGACGGTGTCGAATTGGATCATCAACAATGCCACGACGAGTGTCATCACGGGGAATCCGTCGGGGACCCCCAATCGGCTGCTGTTCAAGTCGACGCTGTAATGCGCAATTAAGACAAGAACTTCGGCGCGCCCGCAATGATGCGGCGAGCGAACAGCACGACGGCGACGGCATACAGCAGGTGCACCGGCCCGCTGCCCACGTGGGCCACGAAGACGATAATCATCCACACCGCGAGCAGTACGATAGCGCCCACCAGCGTCAGGTTCATGGCACTCCCCACGTTTTTGCGTGACGGTTGTGTGTAACGCCCTTCCTTGACGTCTCACGTCCACGTTGTATTGTAGTTTAGGGACGGGGAGAAGAATTATTGAGCCAACAGGCTCGATCGTGGACCCAGATACTGTGACCGATGTCAGGCCCCCTCCGAGGGGAAGACAGACGCCATGGTGAGGGACCAGTCATTACCTTCGGGCTTCAATAATCCTCTCTGTTCCTGACGTACCGGTCGGTCGGGCCGCGTTAAGCGGTGCCGGCCGATCGTTTTTGGGAACGCGGAAGTCGGAACGCGGAACAGCCAGGTCGGTTTCGAGTGGCGAGATCGCGCTTCGGGACCCGGCACTGCTGTTCCGCGTTCCGCGTTCGGAGTTCCGACTTGTGACTTCCAGGTTCCGCGTTCCGCCTTATCGCCGGACGGTCTCCCAGAAATATTTCGGTGCGAGCAACGCATGCCCCCGCACCACGAATCCGATCACCAGGATCGCGATCCAGATTCCGTAGGCGACGGCGATCTCCTCGCGCAGCGTCGGCCGCAGGAACTGCACCAGCCACAGGACGAAGATGATGGTGGCATCGAGCCAATCGAACTCCATGTTCGCGAGCAGCAGCACGGCGAGCCCCGACTGCAGCAGCGTGAGCAGCAGCTCGAGCCGCTGGGCGTCGTCGAAGCGGAAATCGAGCCACACGCCGTGGTGGCGGAGACTCGAGTAGCCGTAGACGAGGGGGATCATGGCGGCGAGCACGGTCCATTGGTTGATGTTGCTGGAGACCATGTTCATGAGCGCCATGGGCGCGCGGTGGGCCCGCCGCGCCCAGTAGAACGCCGAGACCTTCTCGGGGAATTCGGAGAGAAACGGCGCCACCCACTGCACCAGCACGAACTGGCTCACGCCGAACAATCCCGCGACGGCGAGCATGGACTCGAGGAACGGATGCGCGGTGGCGTAGAGCAGGCCGCCACCGGCTGCGAACAGCCCGCCGATAGCCGCCTTCTGCCGCCAGCCGGGCTGGCGGTACGCCCAGCGGGACACCGCCGGCGCCTCGACGACGCTGTCCACGTCACGCGGCGCGGTACGGAGCAGCGCCCACAGGTAGGCGACGTAGAGGGCGAGCAGCACCGCGGCATCCACCCAGCCGAAGCTGCGCCGCAGCAGGATCACGACGAAGTAGAGCAGCGGCGGCACGAGCCCCACGACCTCGACCGCGTGCTCGCGGTCCAGCTGGATGGCGGGCAGGAGGGGCGCAGCATGCTGCGCCCCTACGGCCCGCTTCCGTCCGGCGGCGGCGAACACGAAGTAAATCATCGGCCATCCCAGGCCGAGCAGTAGGCGGATGGCGCCCGTCAGGTTGGCGATCGCGAGATGGGCGCGCTCCGGATCGCGCCCGGCGTCCCAGGCGATCACCGCCTCGACGGCGAACTCGGGCAGCGTCTGCAGCCAGGCGAGGATAGCGAGGGCGAGGCCCTGGGAAATGAGGAACTGCGCGGCTTCCGCGCCCCAGGCGACGAGAAATGCCGCCGCGAGGATGCTGGGGAAGGTCCACAGGGCGGACACCGCCGTGGCTCCCGCCGTGGACACAAAAGCGAGTAGCTTTAGTTTCACGTGCGCCGAAGATAGTCCGGCCCCGGAGGCCCAACAAGCATGGGACGCGACAAAATGAAGTCCGCCAGCCTGCACAGCTTCCACGCGGAGCACACCGCGCCGCTCGCACCGGTATCCTCCGGGGAAGCACGCTCGGCCTTCGAGACGCTGGTGCGCGAGATGCTCGTGCAGCTCGGTGAAGATCCCGTCCGCGAGGGCCTGCGCCAGACTCCGGCCCGGGTGGAGGCGTCGCTCAAGTGGCTCACGCGTGGCTACCACATGTCCGTCCCCGACGTCATCGGTGACGCGTTGTACCGGGAGCGGCACGAGAATCTCGTCTGCGTGCGCGACATCGAGATCTACTCGCTGTGCGAGCATCACCTGCTGCCGTTCTTCGGCAAGGCGCACGTGGCGTACCTGCCGGACGGCCGGCTCGTGGGCCTGTCGAAGATTCCCCGCGTGATCGAGGTGTTTGCCCGCCGGCTGCAGGTGCAGGAGCGCCTCACCGACCAGGTGGCCGATGCCCTGATGGAGGTGTTGGAGCCGCGTGGTGTGGGCGTCGTCATCGAGGCCTACCACCTCTGCATGATGATGCGGGGCGTCGAGAAGCAGAACTCCAAGACCGTGACGAGCGCGCTCCGGGGCGCGCTGCTGCAGGACGCCAAGACCCGCGACGAGTTCCTCAGACTGGTGCACGGCGGTCGGGGCCTGGAGTGAGCGCGGCTCCCCTCAGCGGGAGGCTCGCGCTCGTCACCGGCGCCTCGCGCGGCATCGGGCGCGCGGTGGCGGACGGGTTGCACGATGCCGGGGCCCATGTCGTGCGCCTGGCACGCAGCCTCCAGGACAGCTCGGCCGACCGGCGGACGGATCTGCGCTGCGACGTCACCGATCCCCGCGCCGTGGAGCGGGCGATCGGCCGCGTCCTCACCGAGCTCGGCGTCCCGGACGTCGTGGTCAACAACGCCGGGACGTTTTTCATCAAGCGGATCGAGGAGACGACCCCCGACGAGTTCGAGCGGACGATCGCCGTGAATCTCATAGGCCCGTTTCTCGTCGCCCGGGCGCTCGTTCCACACTTCGTGCAGCGGGGCACCGGACACCTTGTGACGATCGGCTCCGTCTCCGACCACGTGGCGTACTCCGGGTCGACGGCCTATGCGGCGAGCAAGTACGGACTGCGAGGCATGCATGAGGTGCTCCGCCAGGACCTCTCCCGCACCGGCGTGCGCACCACGCTCGTCTCTCCCGGGCCGGTGGATACGCCGATGTGGGATGCCGTCGATCCCGACTCGAAGCCGGGCTTCACCAAGCGGAGCGCCATGCTGCAGGCGGAGGACGTCGCCGCGGCGGTGCTGTACGCGGTGACGCAAGCCCCGCGGGTGGATGTGACGGAAATACGGCTGATGCCGACGGTTTATACGGCGAGGGGCTGAAGCGAATGCGGAAGTCGGAACGCGGAACGCGGAACATCAGGGGTGAGTTCGAAGAGCGACGCCCCGATCGACACTCGCCTGGCTGTTCCGCGTTCCGCGTTCCGCGTTCCGCGTTGCTTGCGACCCTCCTGCTCGTCTGCGCATCGAGCCTCTCCAGCGCCCAGTCTCTTCCACCCTTACCGGACACCACCGGCTTCGGTGTCCACGTACTGGCCATCGCCCGCGCTCCGGACAAGACGATCTGGGTGGGGAGCTACGGCCAGGGAATCTTTGTGCTGCGCCCGGGCGCCTCCAGCTGGGAGCAGCTGCGGCACGCGACCGATTCCGCCGTGCACTCCATCTCTTGGGACTTCGTGCACGCCTTCGGGTTCGGGCCTGCGGGGGAGATCTGGTACGGCACGGTCGGCAACGGCTGGGGGCTGTCGACCGACGGCGGCAAGACGTGGACCAACTGGGAGTTCAGACAGCTCGGCCCTGAATGGCAGTACGTCGCACCAAACGGCATCGTCACTCGCGGCGACACCGTGTACATCGGCACCGCGGACGGCATCAAGCTGTCCTGGGACCGTGGTGCGACCTGGGCCGAGGTGACCGATTCGGTCGGTGCGACGACGGCGCAGCGCGTCTGGGGACGAATTCGCAACCAGTACGTGCTGGCACTCGCCGCGGGCCGGGACGGCGCCCTCTGGGCCGCTCACCTGCACGGCCTGGCGCGCTCGCGCGACGGCGGTCGTACCTGGAGCGAAGTCCCGGCTCCAGCTCGGGTGCGCGCCCTCGCGCCCGATTCCGGTGACATCGTGTGGGTGGGGACCGAGCGGGGCCTGTACCGACTCGGACACGACCCCTCTCCGCAGCGCGGAGAGGGGGAGGCAGAGGACGTGGCCTGGCTCGACAAGAGAGGGCGCCCAGCTTGCGCGGTGGCGCCGGTTGTGAAGGGCTGTCGCGTGGACATGCCGCCGATCGAGGCGCTCGAGCTGGTCGCGCCGGGACGAGTCTACGCCGCCACGCGACAGGGTGTGTACGAGCAGGACGGCGACGCGCTCAACTTGTGCGACCCGGTGCCTGCCGCCACGGCGTTCCTGTCGCTCGCGCCCGGCTGGTACGCGGTCGGGCGCCAGGCGGGGCTCGCGTCGTGCCGCTTCGACCAGGGGCTCACCCTCGTCGGCATTTCGTACCAGCAGCGTCCGGACACGGATCTGGAAGCGTTACGGCACACCTGGTTCGAGCGCCCGATTCCCCCCGCCGATCAGCCCTTCATCGACCAGACGTACCGCTACGGCTCGACCATGGGCGGCAACTTTCAGCAGCACCAGGGCGTCGAGTTCAACAACCCCGACGGGACGCCGGTCCACGCCATCGGCGACGGCGTGGTGGTGTTCGCCGGTCCGGCGGAGCAGGGGGCGAACACCATCGCCATCCGCCACGACCGCAAGCTCAAGGCGCTGTTCGTATACTCGGTCTACTATCACAACACCACCCTCGTCGCCTCGCTGGGACAGCGCGTGAAGGCCGGGGACGTGATCGCTACGGTCGGGAACACTGGCCGGGCGACGAACGACCATCTGCACCTCGAGGTGCACGCCGCCCCGGTCGACTCCGTGCCACTGATCGTCGATCCCAACGAGCGCTACCCGCGCTACACGGTGAACCCCGAGCTGTGGATCCGGCCCTTACCCGGCACCGGGATCGTCGCGGGGCAGGTATGGGACGCCCAGGGGCGCCCGGTGCCGCAGGCTCGGGTCTACGGGCTCATCAAGGCCGAGCCGCAGGAGACGCCGTTTTCGTACGCCGAGACGTATGGGGAGCACAACCACCCCGACCCCGCGTACCGGGAGCACTTCGCCGTGAGCGACGTGGAGCCGGGCGACTACACCGTCTCGGTGGTGGTGGACGGCAAGCGGCTCACGCGGCGCATTCGGGTCGAGGCGAACCGCCTGACCTGGGTCGTCTTCGGTTCCGGTGCACATTGAGCTGACGGAAATGCTGCGGTGTCCGGAGACGCACGAGGAAGCCTTCCTCGTGATGTCGACCGGAGAGATGGTGGGGCGGATGGTGCGGTCGGGGATACTGGGATGTCCGGTGTGCCGGCGGGAGTATCCGATCCTAAAAGGCGTGGTGGACTTTCGGGGAAGGGGGAGGGGGGAAGGGGCCCCGCCGTCCCACCCTTCCCCCTTCCCCGGCCGTTCCACCGACGCGCAAACTCTCCAGGCGCTGCTCGATCTCAGCGGCCCCGGTGGCTACGTGGTGCTCGTTGGATCAGCCGTGCGCCACGCCGTCGGGCTGGCGGGGTTGATGGGCGGGATCCACTTCGTCGGGATCAACGCCCCGGCCGACGTGGAAGAGCTGCCGGTCCTCAGCTTGCTTGCGTGCGAGACGATGATTCCGCTGCGCGGCGCCATCGCGCGCGGCGTCGTTGTGGGACCCGAGGGGACGAGTCCGCCATGGCTCGGCGAGGGGCTGCGCGTGCTGCTGCCGGGGCGGCGGCTGGTGATCGAGGACGAGCGCGTCAAGCCGCCGGCAGGCGTGACGCAGCTCGCGGTGGGAGAGGGGCTGTGGGTGGGGGAGAAACGGTGATCACCCTTCGATCGCCGCCGCGGTCGGATCCGCTTCCGCGTACACCCGGTCGATCAACTCCTTGTAATTCTTCTCCACCGCACGCCGCTTTACCTTGAGCGTGGGCGTGAGCTCCCCCGACTCGATCGTGAAATCCCGCTCGATCAACACGACCTTCTTCGGCATCTCGAACTTCGCCAGGTCGCGCAAGCCGCCGATCACCTCCCGCTCCATCTTCGCCCGCACGTCGGGGAGCGTGATCAGCTCCGCGCGGGAGGCGTACGCCAGCTTCCGCTCCCGGGCCCACGGCTCGAGGCTGTCGAAGTTCGGCGCCACGAGGATGATCGGGAACTTGCGCTGGTCGCCCAGCACCACGGCGTTGGCGACGAACTTGTTCAGCTTGACGGTGTTCTCGATCGGCTGCGGCGCCACGTACTTGCCGCCCGCGGTTTTGATCAGGTCCTTCTTCCGGTCGGTGATCTTGAGATAGCCCTCCGCATCGAGCTCGCCGATGTCGCCCGTGTGGAACCACCCCTCCGCGTCGATCGCCTCGTGCGTCGCGTCGGGCTTGTTGTAGTAGCTCCGCATGACGTTCGGGCCCTTGGCGAGGATCTCGCCGTCCGGCGCGATCTTGACCTGGACGCCGGGGATCGGCTTCCCCACGGTGCCGAATTTCGGCCGGGCCAGCGGGTTGAGTGTGAGCACCGGTGACGTCTCCGTGAGCCCGTACCCCTCGATGGTCACGAGTCCTGCGCTGTAAAAGAAGCGCCCGATCTCGGCGGCGAGCGGGGCGCCGCCCGAGACGAACAGCTTGACCCGCCCCCCTGTGCCGGCGCGCAGCTTCGAGAACACCAGTCGGTCGGCGATGGCGTGCCGCAGCGCGAGCCCGAGCGGGACGGGAATCCCGGAGAGCCGGTGGGTCGTCCACTGCTCGCCGACGCGCTTCGCCCACAGGAAGATGCGGCGCTTGAGTGCCGATCCCGTCAGCGCCCGCTCGAGCACGCGGGCATACACCTTCTCGTACAGGCGCGGCACCGCCACGAACACCGTGGGGCGCACATCCCGCAGATCCTGCGAGATGGTGTCGGTGGACTGCGCGTAGTTGATGGTCACGCCCACGTGGAAGAAGTAGTAGTCCACCATGCGCTCGAGGATATGCGACAGCGGCAGGCAGGCGAGGCAGCTGTCGCCCTCGCTCACCCGCAGTGCTGCGACGGATGCGATCACGTTGGACCAGATGTTGTTGTGCGTGAGCATGACGCCCTTCGGCTGGCCGGTCGTCCCCGACGTGTAGATCAGTGTGGCCAGGTCGTCGGGCCGCACCGCCAGCGCTTCCTCCTTGAAGCGCGGGTATTGCGCCGCCACGGCCCGGCCCTTGGCTTCCACGTCGGCGAGCGTGATCGCGCCGTCGCGCCGGGCGTCGGACTCGAACACGATCACGTGCTGGAGCGCCGGGAGCCTGCCCCGGACTTCGACCACCTTGGCGAGCTGTACAGCCGTGGAGCAGAAGACGGCGCTGGCACCGGAGTCGCGCAGGATGTATTCGACCTGGTTGGCCGGCAGCGACGGGTAGATCGGGACGTCGGCGGCCCGGGCGCACAGGCAGGCGTAGTCGACCAGTGCCCATTCCAGCCGCGTCTCGGCCAGGAGCGCCACGCGATCGCCCGGCTGGATCCCCAGCTCGCGCAGGCCCAGCGCGATCGCCCGCACCCGCTCCTCCGCCTCCCGGTGCGTGACCGAGGTCCAGGCGCCGCCCGCCTTGTAACGGAACGCGGCGGGGTGGCGCGCATACTGCTCCACGGCATCGAAGAACAACCGCGTCAAGGTGCCCGCGTTCATGGCAGGAACCTCACGACGAAGGTGATGGGTGAGCCAGGGACTGCGGTGCCGATGGCCCGGCGGGCGGCGGCCGTCACGACGGCGCTGTCCGGCAGCGGCCCGGCGAGGAGGCGCAGCTTTACCACGGCGATGCCGGTAGTGGTGGTGACGGTGTCGCTCGCGACCGGCGCGCGCGCGGTATCGCTCGTCACCAGGGCGACGTTGGCCCCCCCGCCCGGCCCGGGGTAGACCGTCAGCGCGAACGCGACCGGACGACCGGAGAGGTCGACCGGCCCCGTGGCGGTCGTGTCCTGGAGCCGCACTTTCAGAGAATCCGACAGCGAGTCCGGTTTCGCGGCGAGGCTGACGCTGTCGCGCGCCGGGCCGGCGGCGAATAGCGTATCGGCCGCAGCGAGCATCCGGATGGCGATCGGATTACTGGTCAGGTCGCCCACGCTCGCCTGGATGCGCGCCGGGGTGGCGCTCCCAGCCCGGGCGACCATTACGCCGGTGGTGTCGTTCACCACCGTGAGCAGCGCCGTGTCGAACGTGGCCCAGAGGATCGTGGCTGGAACCGGGTCGCCTCGGCCGTCCAAGGCGACGCCGATCGGGCGGAGGGTGTCGAGCTCTTCCAGTGAGTCGGGAACGTCCGCGACCGATATGGCGACTACCCGGTCGAGATCGGGTCCGAGCCGGCCGCATGCCACAGCTGCCGCGAGCACGAGGACGAGGGCGCGCGCCCGGCCCCTCAGGGCGCCTCCGCAGTGGCGGCGTGGGTGGGTCCCGCTGCGCCCCCCCCCAGGTCCCGCAGCGCCTGCGTGGCGTGCTCGATCCATTTTTGGGCGTCGGGGCCTTTGGGCGGATGTGTGAGGAAGGCCCGCAGGTGCTGCGTCGCGCCATCGGGGTCGCCGCGCTTCAGCAGCAGGAACGCAAGCCCGTAGTGGGCGCCGGCCAGCTCCCGGTCCAGCTCGAGCGCGCGGCGGTAATGGCGGATCGCCTCGTCGATGCGGCGCGTCTTGGTGAGCGCGATCGCCATGTTCTGCAAGATGCGGGCGTCGTTGGGGTGGTCGCGCAGTGCCAGGCGATACGACGTGAGGGCTGCGTCGTAATCGCCCTGGCGCTCGAGGGCGAGCGCCTCGTTCAGATAATCGAGGCGCTGGGGATGGACGTCGTCGGCGCCCGAGCCGCCGAGCAGGCGGCGCCAGAAACCCATGGGCCGAAAATAGCTTGCGGCCGCTCGCGTCCGCAATGTAGCTTCTCCCCCCATGCCCGCCCCCGCCCCCCCGCCCCCCCCGCCCCCGCCGCCCGTGCCCAAGCGGACCGGCTTCACCCGCAAGACGCCGCACGGTGTCCTGCAAGTGGACTGGCCGTTCTTCGGCGAGCTGTGCCGGGCGCTGGCCCTCAAGATCTTCCGGGAGTACGACCCCGATGTGGTGATCGGCATCGCCCGTGCGGGAGTGATCCCCGGCGCCGTCGTGGCGAGCATCCTGCAGCGCGACTTCGCGTCGGTCGCCATCACTCGGCAGGAGAGCGGCGCGCGGCCGGTGGTGATCGCGGGCCCGCCCCGGATCGTCACGGGGCGGCGCGTCCTGATCGTGGACGAGACCTGCGACTCGGGCGACACGATGAAGCTCGCGCTGAACGCCGTGCGCGAGCTCAAGCCCGCCGCCGTGAAAACCGCCGTCTCGTTCCGCACCGGCGCGTACCAGCCGGACTTCTACGCCCTCGAGAGTGAGAACTTCATCATCCTCCCCTGGGACCGCGAGGTGATCATCGGCGGGGAGATCGTCATGCGGCCGGATTACGCCGAGAAGCTCAAGGAACTCGGGGGTTGATCGACCGCCTCACCGCGGCGCTGCAGGGCTCCCGCGCCGACTTCACCGAGATCCGCGTCGAACAGAGCTGGAGCTCCGCCGTCACGATGCGCGGCCGGCGGCTCGAGTCTGCCACGGCGAGCGAGGACCAGGGCGGTTTCGTGCGTGCCCTGAATCGCGGCGCGGGATGGGGGACGGCCTCGTTCACCTCCCTCGACCAGCTCGAGGCGATGGTGGCTCGCGCGGACGAGCTGTCCCGTGCCGTACGGCTCGACCGCCCGATCCGGCTCGCCGACGTCCTGCCGCAGCAGGCGGAGGGGGTGTCCGACCTGGACGGCGACGTGCGCGGCGTATCGCTCGCTGAAAAGAAGCGGCTCATCGACGCGTACAACGGCGAGATGCTCGCCGTGAGCGACCGCATCGTCGACACGCTCGCGACGTACCGCGACGAGGTGAGCGAGTACTGGTACGCCAATTCCGAGGGGGCCCGGCTGCACGAAGTCCGGCCTGAGGTGACACTCTCCGGGACGGCGATCGCGCGGCGCGACGGCACCATCGAGAAGGGACTCGAGTCGATCGGGCTCAGGCGCGGGTGGAACTCGGTCCAGGGCAAGGCGGCCGGCTTCCGCGCCGTCGCCGAGCGGGCGGTGCGGCTCCTGGACGCTCCGACGGTGCGGGGCGCGACCTATCCCGTCGTGCTCGATCCCGAGCTCGCCGGCGTCTTCATCCACGAAGCGTTCGGGCACCTGTCGGAAGCCGACTTCGTCTACGAGAACCCGCAGGCGCGCGAGATGATGACGCTGGGCCGGCGCTTCGGCAAGCCGGTGCTCAACGTCGGCGACAACGGTGCCGCACCCGGCTTGCGCGGCACGCTGCCGTTCGATGACGAGGGCACGCCCACCCAGGACACGGCGCTCATCCGGGAAGGCATCCTCGTCGGCCGGCTGCACTCCCGCGAGACGGCGGCCGCGATGAGCGAGCGGCCGACCGGGAACGCGCGCGCGATTTCGTTCCGCCACCCGCCGATCGTCCGCATGACGAACACCTACATTGGCAACGGGCGCGGCACGTTCGCGGACCTGATTCGCGACATCAAGCTGGGTGTGTACGCCTGCGGCGCGTTCGGCGGCCAGACCATGCTTGAGAACTTTTCGTTCACAGCCGCCTATGGCCACATGATCCGCGATGGCCAGGTGACGGAGCTGGTGAAAGACGTCGTGCTCGCGGGGAACCTGTTCCAAACGCTCGATCGCATCGACCACATCGCCGGCGACTTCCGCTGGAATCAGATGGGTGGCGGCTGCGGCAAGGGCGGGCAGTACCCGCTCCCCGTCACCGAAGGTGCGCCGCACCTCCGCATCGAAGCGGCCCTGATTGGGGGAGACGTCCCCCCTTCCGCGTGATCGACGCTCTGCTGGAGCTCGCGCGGCGTCGCGTGGACGGGGGGAGAAGGGGAGGAGGGGGGGGCGCGGATGCCCTTGAGCGGCGCGTCGAGCGTACGGCGCTAGCGTTCGAAGCGGGCCGCCTCAAGGCCGCAGGAGTGACAGAAGAGGCCGGTGTGAATGTGCGGGTGTTGCACCGGGGTCGCGTCGGCATCGCAGGCACGACGAATGTCGGTGTCGGAGACGTGGGGGCACAGCATGCTGTGCCCCTACTCGAACGGGCGCTCGCCTCCGCCGAGCTGGGGGAGGAAATCGCGCTGGGCTTTCCCTCCGCCGCCAAGCTCCCTCGCGTCGACACGTACATCGCTCGAGCGGCGGACGCCCCGCTCGACCGGCTGATCCAGATCGGTCAATTCCTGCTCTCGCGGCTGGCTCGCGAGGGATGCCAGGTCAACGTCGCGATCGAGCGCGAGGTGGGCGAGACCCATGTCGCGAACACGGCGGGGGCCGAGGGCACGTACCGCACGACCGGCGTGGGGGTGAGCGCGGACGTCTGGCGCATCGCAGGGGACGACGTGCTCGCGATCGGCGACGTGGTCGAGGGGTCGGACCTCCCCTCGGACGAAGCCCTCGAGGCGGTGGTGCGATCGATTACGACCCGGCTCGACCACGCCTTGCGGATCGTGGCGCCGCCCGAGGGCGCCCTGCCGGTCGTGTTCACGCCGGCCGGCCTCTCGGCGGTGCTGCTCCCGGTGACGCAGGGCCTTTCGGGCAAAGCCGTGCTGCAAGGCATCTCGCCGCTCGCGCACCGGGTCGGCGAGCAGGTTTTCGACGAGGGCGTGTCCCTGACCGACGACCCGCTCGCACCAGGTCGCACAGCGTCACGTCCGCTCGATGACGAGTGCGTGCCCTCCCGGGTCACCTGCCTCGTGCAACATGGCGTGGTGCAACGGTTCATCTACGACCTCGAAACCGCGGCACGGGCCAAGACCGAGAGCTCCGGGCACGGGCAGCGCGGGATCTTCGCGAAGCCTGTGCCGGCGTACACGAACATCATCGTGGGCGAGGCGCGGGTCCCGGGTCCCGGATCTCGGGTGCCGGGTGAGCTGGGCGGAGGTCTGCTCCGCGAGGTGAACGACGGGCTCCTCGTCGACGACCTCATCGGCGTGGGGCAGGGGAACGTGATCGGAGGAGCATTCAGCCATCCGGTCGCGCTCGCCTATCGTATCGAGCGGGGCGAGATCAGCGGGCGCGTGAAGGACGCGGCGGTCGCGGGAAACGTCTACGAGCTGCTCAAGCGGATCGCGGGTCTCGGTGACGACGCGCGCTGGACCGGCGCGCGGTTCGCGCCGTCGCTGCTGCTGGAGGGGGTGAGCGTGGCGCGGCGCTGACGTCGGCTAGGGTCCCAGCGCCTCTTCGTAGCCCGTCCCCTGCGTCATCTGCTCGTACACCGCATTGAGTGTGTCCGGCGCCGCGGACAGGAAGCGGCAGCGTGCGTCGCTTCTGCTGCGACACTCGACTTCCATCACGGCCACGGGCTCGCCCGACAGCCGTCCCAGGAAGTCCGAGAGCATCCCGGCCGAGAAGAAGCACGTGGGGGTCTCGGCACTCCCGGGTTCGGCTTCGACCCAGTCCTCGGTGTCCACGGCCAGGGCCGCGCGCCCGAGCGGGCCGACCGTGACCGTGCCCCACCCGTGCGCCTGGAAGAACGCCGACAGAACGTCGCTCATCTGGCCGGCGTCGAGGTCGTCGGGCCGTGACACCCCCGTCTGGGCCGGCAGCCATGCGCAAAACGACTGGTACACCCCTTCTCCCGCTGCGAACCCGACCTCTTGGAGGATCGCGACGGCCTGGTCGGCCGCGTCCCGGAGCAGACTGTGATGGAGCTGTCGCAGAGCGCCGCGACCGATGGTCAGGCCGTCGGCCGCGGCGGTGGCGTGAGCCGGGGCGGTCATATCGGACGCCAACTTAGGGTTTGGCGCGTGCGCGGCGCAAGAGTTCCGCCTCGTCGATCAGCGGCACGCCGAGCGCTTTCGCCTTCTCGCGCTTCGAGCCGGCGTCGGCGCCCACCACCACGGCGGTGGTGTTCTTGGAGACGCTGTCGGTGACGTGGCCGCCGGCCGCTTCGATCAGCTCGCCCGCTTTGGCGCGGGACAGGGACGGTAACGTTCCCGTGATCACGTACACCTGCCCCGCGAGCGGCCCTTTCCCCTCGGTCGCCTCTGGCTCCTTCATGTTGAGCCCGAGCTTCTCCAGCCGCTCGACCAGCTTGCGGTTCTTCGGCTCCGCGAAGAACCCGGCCACGGCCTCGGCGATGGCCGGCCCGATACCGCGGATCTCGTTGATCGCGTCCGCGGAGGCCTTGGCCAGCGCCGTCATCGTCCCGAAGTGGCGGGCCAAGAGCCTCGCCCCCTGAACGCCGACGTGCCGGATGCCGAGCGCGAAGAGCAGAGTGGAGAGCGGCTGCTGCTTCGATGCCTGGATCGCGGCGACGAGCTGCTGGGCCGACTTCTCGGCAAACCCTTCGAGGGTCAGGAGCTGCATCGTCGTGAGCTCGTAGAGGTCTGCGACGTCCTTAATGAGCTTGGCGTCGAGCAGCGCCTTCACACGCTCGGGCCCGAGCCCCCGGATGTCCATCGCGGTCCGCGATGCGAAGTGGACGATGCTCTCGAAGATCCGGCCGGGGCAGGAGACGTTGGGACAGTACACCATCACTTCATCGGGAGGGTGCTCGACCTTCGACTTGCAGACGGGGCACCGGTCGGGCGGCCGGTACGACCGGGCGCGGCGCACCCCCTTCTTGATCACGGGACCCAGCACCTGCGGGATGACTTCCCCGGCGCGGGTGACCTCCACCAGGTCGCTTTCCCTGATGTCCTTGGCCTTGATCAGCTCAAAATTGTGGAGCGTGGCTGTCGACACCGTCACGCCCCCGATCTCGACCGGCTCGAGCACGGCGTAGGGGTTGAGCGCACCGGTGCGGCCCACGTTGATCCGGATCTCCTTGAGCCTCGTGACCCGCACTTCGGGAGCGAACTTGCGTGCGATGGCCCAGCGCGGCTCGCGGTCGCCCACGGTGCCCAGCTCGGCGTGCAGCTCGAGCGGGTTCACCTTCACCACCACGCCGTCGGCGCCGTAGTCGAGCTGCGCCAGCAGCGGCTCGAACTTGGCGATCTCCTGGTCGGCGGCGGCGAGGTCGGCGACGAGCTGGTGGTGGGGCTCGACGGGGAAGCCCCAGGCCGCGAGCTGCTGCAGCAGGTCGTGCTGGGTGACGACCGGCAGCTTCTGGCCGGGAGCCTCGACGTGGAAGCAGAAGATCCGCAGGCCCCGGCTGCGCGTGACCTTGGGATCGAGCTGGCGCAGCGAACCCGCCGCGGCGTTGCGCGGATTGGCGAAGGTCGCCTCGCCGGCGCGCTCGCGCTCCTTGTTGAGCTCGGCGAAGCGTGACTTGGAGAGGTAGACCTCGCCGCGGACTTCCATAGTCTGTGGCCAGCCCTTGCCGCGCAGCCGCAGCGGCAGGTCCAAGACGGTGCGCAAATTGGCGGTGATGTCCTCGCCTTCCACGCCGTTGCCGCGCGTCGCGCCGATGACGAACACGCCGTCCTCGTAGCTGACGCTCACCGCCGCCCCGTCGATCTTCACCTCGAGCGTGTAGCCCGCTGTCTTCACCTCGGGGCTGAGCCGCGCGTTCCGCTCCTCCCACTCGGCGAGCTCTGCGGCGTTGAAGGCGTTGGCGAGGGACAACATCGGCACGAGGTGCCGGTGCTTCTTGAAGCTGGCCGCCGGCGCAGCGCCGACGCGGTGGGTGGGGCTGTCGGGGGTCTGGAGCTCGGGATGCTTGGCCTCGAGTTCCTGCAGCTCGCGAAATACCCGATCGTACTCGGCGTCCGAGATCTCCGGCTTGTCGAGTACGTAGTACGCGCGGTTGGCGCGCTCGATGAGCCGCCGCAGCTCGGCGGCGCGCGCGGCGGCGGCCCCCCCCTTCACCGCCCCTTGGCTTCTTCCTGGATGACGGCCATCGCGACGCCCACCAGCCGTTCGAGCTCCTCGGAGCTCGCGCGCGGCAGCAGCGCCTCGGCCCACGCGCCCTCGCGCTCCCCGAAGGCGGCGAGCAGGCGCCGCAGGAACGAGAGCAGAGCCACGCGTTCGAGCTCCATGCGGCGCATCGTCTCGCCGGTCTCCTGATACCGCTGCTCCAGCCGCTCGTAGCGGTGCGCGTTACGGAGCGCCTGGGCGGTGAGCGACGCGACGACCTGTACGAACCGCACATCCTCGTCGGAGAAGGTGGGGCCGTCGCGGAACGTGCGCAGGAAGATCGCGCCGATCGCTACGCCGCGCCACGTGATCGGCACGACGGTGATCGACTTCACGCGGCGGTTGATCATCTCGCCCTTCACATGCCTCAGGCTGGGATCGGTCGCCGCGTCGGGGATGAACACCGTCTCGCCGTTCTGCATCGCGCGCTTGAGCTCGGGGTAGCGCTCGAGGTCCACGACGTAGTTGCGGATGGTCGGATCCTCGTAGGATGCCACCAGGCGCACCGTCTTGCCGCCGCGCTCGGCGAGGAGAATCGAGCAGCGGTCGAGCCCGAACGCCTCGCCCAGCTTGCGCGCGATCGCCTGCAGGATATCGATGAAGTGCAGCGAGGTGGACACTTCCTTGAGGATCTCGATCACGGCGAGCAGATGCTTGCGCTCGCGCTCGAGCTCGGCGACGCGGGCGGTGAGCGTGGCGGGGCCGGTCATGGCATAGTTTGCGTCTCTGGCGGACGGCCCGTCAAGCGCTGCGACGCTGTTGCCGCGTCTCGCGGCGCGCGGTAGCTTCCGAGCCCATGCGCTGCTGTGTCGCGTTGCTCCTGCTCGTCGCCGGTGCTGCGGTTGCGGCGGCGCAGGCGCGGGTCGCGGCCGGCGCGCCGCTCGGTGCGTGGACGCCAGTCCCCGAGCTGCCCGGCATGGGCCGGCCGGTGGACACCGCCGCCGTCGCCGCGCGCCGCCGGGCGCTGCTACAGCGCATCGGTCACGGCACCGTGCTCATCCCGGCCGCACACGAGCGGGATCTGGAAAAGGAGTACGTGCAGGACAACGACTTCCGCCAGAACAACACGTTCTTCTATTTCACCGAGCTCGAGACCCAGGACGCCTGGTTGTTGCTGACCGCGCGCGGCCCGGATTCGCTCGAGACGGTCCTGTTCCTGCCGCCTCGCAACCCCAGCCAGGAGCGCTGGACCGGCCTCCGGCTCGGGCCCGACAGCCTCGCCGCGCGCCTGTCGGGAATCCCCACGGTCCTGCCCACCGACTCGCTCGAGCGCGAGCTGCGCGCTGCTCGCTTCCGCGTGCGCGGTCCGATCTACGTGCCGCTCGACCTGACTACCCGCGACGAGCGACGCGTGATCGACCTGGTCTTCAGTGGTCAAGATGTGCGCAACCTGCGCCAGCTCGCCGATTCGCTGCGGGAGGTGAAGGACGCCGACGAGCTGGCGCGCCTGCGGAAGGCGATCGACATCAGCGCCGCGGGCCACATCGCGGCCATGCAGGCCGCCCGGCCGGGCATGTACGAATACGAGATCGAGGCCGTGCTCGAGGCGGGCTTCCGCAGGAACGGCGCCGATCGCGTCGGCTATCCCTCGATCGTGGGGAGCGGGCCGAACTCGACCACCCTGCACTACGACGTGAACCGCCGGCAGACGCGCGACGGCGACCTGGTGGTGGTCGACGCGGGAGCCGAGTGGGGGCAGTACACGGCGGACGTCACGCGCACCTGGCCGGTCAATGGCCGGTTCACGCCGCGCCAGAAGGCGATCTACGATCTCGTGCTCGCCACCCAGCAGGTCGCGTTCGACTCCGTGCGGCCGGGCGCCACCATGCGCGACCTGAATCGCATCGCCCAGACCTACATGCGCGAGCATTCGGGGAGCCTGTGCGGCGACCAGACCTGCGATGCCTACTTCATCCACAGCCTCGGGCACCCGATCGGAATGGACGTCCACGACGTCACCGTGCCCGGGCGGTTGCGGTTCGAGCCGGGGATGGTGATCACTCTCGAGCCGGGGATCTACCTCGCTCGGGAGAGCCTGGGGGTGCGGATCGAAGACGACGTGCTGGTGACGCCCACGGGGGCCGAGTGGCTGTCCGCGAAGGCGCCACGAACTACGGTGGAGATCGAGCGGCTGATACGCGGCGCGCGCTAGGTCTCGTCCTTCTCGCTCTTGATGTCGTCGAGGAGCTGCGCCGCCTCCTTCTGGTAGTCGCTGTCGAGCACGTCCGCGATGGGGAGGGTGGCGATCGTGGTGAGCTGTTCGCGGGCCTTGGAGTACTTGCCGACGTCGACGTACACCTCGGCTAGGTCGAGCCGGTGGAAGATGTTTTGCGGCTTCAAGGCGACGGCCTTCTCCAGGTACTTCTGGGCGTCGGCCCAGTTCCCCTTGTCCAAGAAGCCGCCACCGAACAGCGCCTTGGCGAAGAACTTCTGGAATCCCGAGAGCCGCTTGACCTCGGCATGCCACGCCCCCACCAGGTGGTAGGCGCCGTCATGGGTCGAGTCGAGCTCGATCGCCTTCATCCCCTCATCGTAGATGATCTTGGCGAAGCGCACCCGCTCTTTGCCGCCTTTGGTGCGCGACAGCCGGCCCAACGCCTGTCCGATCGTGAAGTGCCCGTCTGCTCCGGCGGGGTTGACCCGCACCGCCGCCTCGCCGTAGGCCCGCGCCGCCGTATAGAGACTGTCGCGCAGGTGCTTGGACGAGTCGTCCTTGCCTTGGACCTGCTTGGCGATGTCGACGAGCTCGCGCCCCGCCTTCCACAGCGCTGCGTAGTTCGTCGAGTCCGCGGCGAGCGCCGCCCGGTAGTGCTGCAGGGCTTGCGCCGGCACGAGCGCGGCGTGGGCGCTGTCGCCGAGTACGATGTGCTCTGCTACGGTCGGATGGGTCTGCGCCCCCGCGCGCGCCGGCACGAGGAGAGAGAGGAGCAACGGGGCGGCACGGCGCATCGGGAGCTCCGGCGAGGTCGCCGCTAATGTTGGTGGTGCCGCTCATCGAGCGCAAGCGCGACGGCCGCGCGCTCACGCCGGAGGAATGGTCGGCCCTCGTCGCGGCGTACACCGACGGCCGCGTCCCCGACTATCAGATGTCGGCCCTGCTCATGGCCGTCCTGCTGCGCGGGCTCGAGCGCCAGGAGCTCGCCGCGTTGACCGATGCCATGCTCGCCTCGGGCCAGCGGCTCTCGTTCGATTCGTGGCCCACGCCGCGGGTGGACAAGCACTCGACGGGCGGCGTGGGCGACAAGGTCTCGCTCGTGCTCGCGCCCCTCGTGGCGGCGTGCGGCGTCGCCGTGCCGATGATGTCCGGCCGCGGGCTCGGCCACACCGGCGGCACGCTCGACAAGCTGGAAGCGATCCCCGGCTTCCGCACGGGCCTGTCGCTCGCCGAGGCGAAGGCGCAGGTGCTGAAGCTGGGCTGCGCGATGATCGGCCAGACCCCCGAGATCGCGCCCGCCGACCGGCGGATCTACGCGCTGCGTGACGTGACCGGGACGGTCGAGGCGATTCCCCTCATCGCCGCCAGCATCATGTCGAAGAAGCTCGCCGAGGGGCTGAACGCGCTCGTGCTCGACGTGAAGCGCGGCAGCGGCGCGTTCCTCCCGAGGCTCGAGCAGAGCCTCGAGCTAGCCCGCACGATGATTGCCCTCGGCGAGGATCGTGGCTGCCCCACCGTGGCCCTGCTCACCGCGATGGACCGCCCGCTGGGCCGGGCCTGCGGTAACGCGCTCGAAACCGAGGAGGCGATTGTCGCGCTGCGCGGGGAAGGTCCCGAGGACCTGTTGGAGGTGACCTACGCGCTGGGCGCCGAGATGCTGCTCGCGGCGGGGATCGAGAAGACCAGCAAGAGGGCGCGCCAGCGCCTCGCCAACGCGCTCGCGTCGGGTCTCGCCGCCGAGAAGTTCGAGCAGGTCATCGAGGCGCAGGGCGGCAACCCCAAAGTGGTGGAGGATCCGTCGGTGCTGCCGCAGGCCAAGGAGGTCGAAGTCTACGCCGCGCCGCGCACCGGCGTCGTGGCCAAGGTCGAGCCGAAAACCATCGGCCGGGCCGTCGTGGCCATGGGGGGCGGCCGCCGCAAGGTCGAAGACGAGGTCGATCCGACGGTGGGGTTCGTCATCACCGTGAAGCCGGGCGACAAAGTGCTGGCGGGCGAGCCGATCGCGTCGGTGTTCGCGCGCGATCCGGGGGGGATGAAGCTCGGCTTCGAGGCGTTGCAGCAGGCGATCGTGGTGGGAGACAAGCTCACGGAGAAGCCGCTGCCGTTGATCTCACATCGGGTGACGACGCACGGCGTCGAAGAGCTCAAGCGATAGGCGGCTTCTGGACCCCCGGCCCCCAGTCCCGCACGCTCTCCTCGTCCGTGGCCTCCTGGACCTCCCGCTCGGCCTGCTCCAACTCGGTGTAGTCGATGGCTTCCCTCACGCGGCGATGCGCGGTGGGTTCGGGCGCGTGATGGCTTCCGCCCAGGAAGAACCATGCCAGAGCCAGCAGCAGCACCCCGAAGACGAGGTAGACGGTCACACGTCCAAGTTGCGCACGAACTTCGCGTTCTCTTCGATGAATCTGCGCCGCGGCTCCACCTCATCCCCCATCAGCGTCTCGAACAGCTCCGAGGCCTCCACCGCGTCTTCCATCGTGACCTTGAGGAGCGTGCGCTTCGCCGGGTCCATGGTGGTGTCCCGGAGCTGATCGGGGTTCATCTCGCCGAGTCCCTTGTAGCGCTGGATCACGATGTTGCCGTGTGGCTCGGCCCCGTTCGAGAGGCGCTTCACGTGTGCCTCGCGCTCCTTCTCGTCGTAGGCGTAAAATCCTTCCTTCCCCTTGGCGACGCGATACAGCGGGGGCTGCGCGATGTAGATGTAGCCCGCGTCGATCAGCTGCTTCATCTCCTTGTAGAAGAAGGTGAGGAGCAAGGTGCGGATGTGCGCGCCGTCGACGTCGGCGTCGGTCATGATGATGATCTTGTGGTAGCGCGCGTCGTCGAGTGTGAAGTCCTCGCCCACCCCGGTGCCGATCGCGGTGATCATGGTCCGGATCTCTTCGTTCGAGAGGATCTTGTCGATCCGGGCCTTCTGCACGTTCAGGATCTTGCCGCGGAGTGGAAGGATTGCCTGGAACATGCGGTCCCGCCCCTGCTTGGCGGACCCGCCTGCCGAGTCGCCTTCCACCAGGAACATCTCGCACAGTTTGGGGTCGGTCGCGGAGCAGTCGGCGAGTTTGCCGGCGAGCACCCCGCCCTCAAGCCCGCTCTTCTTGCGCACCAGTTCGCGCGCCTTGCGGGCCGCCTCGCGCGCTCGCGCGGCGCTGATCGCCTTGGCGATGATCGCCCGCGCCACGGCCGGGCTCTTGTCGAAGAACTCACCGAGCGCGTCGTTCACGACGCTCTTCACGATCCCCTCGACCTCGGAGTTGCCCAGTTTGGTCTTGGTCTGCCCCTCGAACTGCGGGTCCTTCACCTTGACGTGCAACACCGCCGTGAGGCCTTCGCGCACGTCGTCGCCGGTGAGCGTGAACTCCTCCTTCTTCAGGAGGCCGTCCTTCTTCGCCCACTCGTTGATGGTCCGCGTGAGCGCGGCGCGGAAGCCCGTGAGGTGGGTCCCCCCCTCGTGCGTATTGATGTTGTTGACGAACGAGAAGGTGTTGTCGTTGTAGCCGTCGTCGTACTGGACCGCCCCTTCGACCTCGACGCCCTCCCGCGACGCTTCGAACGTGATCGGCTTCGGGTGCAGCGGCTTGCGGTTGCCGAGCAGATACTTGACGAACTCGGCGAGGCCGCCCTTGAAGAAGAACGTCTCCTCCTTGTGCTGCCCTTTGCGCTCGTCCTTGAGCGTGATCGTCAACGCCTTGTTGAGGAACGCCAGCTCGCGCAGTCGCGTCGCGAGCGTGGCGTAGTCGAACCGGGTGTCGCTGAAGATGCCGGTGTCGGGCTTGAACCAGACCGTCGTGCCGGTGCCCTTCGCTTTGCCGATCACCTCGAGCTTTTTCTTGGTGTCACCCCGCTCGAACGCCATGTGGTGTCGCTTGCCGTCGCGGTCGACCCAGACTTCCAGCTTCTCCGACAGGGCGTTCACCACCGACACGCCCACTCCGTGCAAACCGCCCGACACTTTGTAGGTGCTCTTGTCGAACTTGCCGCCGGCGTGCAGCATCGAGAGCGCGACCTCGACGCCCGGTTTCTTCTCGGTCTTGTGGACGTCGACCGGGATGCCGCGGCCGTTGTCAGCGACGGTGATCGCGTTGTCCGGGTGAATCGTGACGTCGATCTTCGTGCAGAAGCCCGCGAGCGCCTCGTCCACCGAGTTGTCGACCACCTCGTAGACCAGGTGGTGCAACCCGCGCCCCGACACCGACCCGATGTACATCGCCGGGCGGCGGCGGACCGCTTCGAGCCCCTTGAGAACTTGGATCGCGTCGGCCTGGTAGCCGCCGTTCCCCTTGTCTTTGGGCGCGGGTGCGGGTTTTCCCTTAGCCATAGATCTCTAGCGTGTGAGGAGCCAGCGTATCGTCTTGATCCGTCCGGCACCGCGGCCGTTCACCGCGGCCATGATCTGCGGCGCCATCAGCTGCAGCTCGTTCATCCAGGCGCTCGTCGCCACCCGGACGAACAGCGTGCCGTCGGGGGCGACGCTCTCGGGGTGCGTCACGGCGGCGATCTGAGGCCCCACGAGGCGCGGCCAGTCGGGGATCACCTGCGCCTGGGCGAGGCGCTGCCCGAGCCCTGCTTTCGCCAGGTAGCGGCGCAGCGCTTCGCCCAGCGACGTCGGCTTCCCCTGCCTGCGTTTAGTCACGCGCCGCCCTTGCACCCGGATGCTGGGGGCCCCTGATACGAGAAGCGCCACGGGAGGTCCCGTGGCGCGGCGCGGCACAGCGTGCGCGGGCCCCAGACAACCCCTCTAATATAGTCAGAAGTCGTTGTCATGGCAACACTTACTAAGTCGTTGGGGCTCAGGGGCCCACCGTCACCGAGGTATCCCGCTGGCTCCGGAAACCGCTCACATCCCGGGCCTGGACCCTCACCGGGAGCATCTGACCTGTCCCGAACCCGGCGGGTACGACCAGGCGGAAGGGGCCCTCGAGCACGGGGTCGAACAGGCCGTCCGCGCCCAGCGGCTCCTGGCCGTCGAGCTGCACCCACACGGAGTCGATGCCGTCCGCGTCCTCCGCCCGGACGGTCACCACGAGCGTGTCCGGAGCCGGGGTAGTTCGCGACCGCACGGTCGTCTTGTTGAGCGACAGCGCGAGCGTCGGCGGTGCCGGGCGTGGCCGCTCGGTGAGACAACCAGCCGCAAGACACCAGCCGCAAGCCGCAAGGACCCGCTTCACCGGCCTGCGAACTTGGGCGCACGCTTTTCCAGGAACGCCGTGAGCCCTTCCTTCATGTCCTGCGTTGCCGCGAGCAGGCCGAAGTGGTTCGCTTCGAGCAGCAGGCCTTCCTCGAGGGTCATCTCGAGGCCCTGGTCCACGGCCTCCAGCGCGAGACGCACCGCGAGGGGGCCCATCGAGAGAATACCCCGCAGCACCTTCTCGGTCCCGGCCAGCAGTTCACCCGCCGGCACGATTTTGTTCACGAGGCCGATCCGGAGCGCCTCCTCGGCGTCGATCATCTCGGCAGTGAGGATGAGGTAGAGGGCGTTCCCCTTGCCGACGATGCGCGGCAGGCGTTGCGTGCCGCCGTAGCCCGGGGCGATCCCGAGCTTCACCTCGGGCTGTCCGAACTTCGCGTTCTCGCTCGCGATCCGGAGGTGACAGGCCATCGCCAGCTCGCAGCCGCCGCCCAGGGCGTAGCCGTTCACAGCCGCGATGATCGGCTTGCCGCACGTCTCGAAGCGGCGTAGCATCGCCTGGCCGCGCAGCGCGCGTGCTTTGCCGTCGAACGGCCCCTGTTTCGCGAGGTCGCCGATGTCGGCTCCGGCGACGAAGGCTTTGCTGCCGGCGCCGGTGAGGATCGCGCCCTTGATGCCATCCTCGGTCGCGACCCGCTCGGCCGCGTGGGACAGCTCGTCCACGACTTGGTCATTGAGCGCGTTCAGCTTGTCGGGACGGTTGATGGTGATGAACGCGACGGCGTCGCGCGTCTCGAACAGGAGGGTGTCGTAGCTCATGGGGAGGAATGGTACAACGAAAACGCGGAAGTCGGAACGCGGAACATTAGCACGAAGGTCGGCCCGCCTGTTCCGCGTTCCGCGTTCCACGTTCCGCGTTATGTTCAGGTCCATGAGCGTCCAAGCCATCGCCTGGTCTCCCACCGGCGCCGTGCGCATCATCGACCAGCGGGCGCTGCCGGAGGCGCGGCTCGAGCGCGACCTGGAAGGCGCCGAGGCGGTGGCCGAGGCGATCCGGACGCTCCAGGTGCGGGGCGCACCGTTGATTGGGATCGCGGCGGCGATGGGTCTGGTGGCGGGGACGCGGGAGCTGCGCGGTGCACCGCGCGAGCAGTTCCTCGCTCGGCTGGGCCAGCTGGTGGAGCTGCTGGCCGCCGCCCGGCCGACGGCCGTGAACCTCCGCTGGGCGCTCGACCGCATGGCTGCGGTCGCGGCCCACCTGCCGGGGGCCGGTTCCGCGATCTGGGAGCGTCTCCACGCCGAGGCGACGGCGATCTGGGAGGAAGACCGCGCCATGTGCCGCCGTATCGGGGAAGCGGGGCTCCCGCTCGTCCCGGACGGCGCGAAGGTGCTGACGCACTGCAATGCAGGCGCGCTCGCGACGGGAGGGATCGGCACCGCGCTCGCGCCGATCTACCTGGCCCACGAGGCCGGCCGCACGCTACACATTTTCGTGGACGAGACGCGGCCGGTGCTCCAGGGAGCGCGGCTCACGGCGTGGGAGCTGTCCCACGCCGGCATCCGGTGCACGCTGATCGCGGACGCCGCGGCCGGCTCGCTCATGCGCCAGGCGAAAGTCGATCTTGTCCTCGTCGGCGCCGATCGGATCGCGGTGAACGGGGACTTCGCGAACAAGATCGGCACGTACCCGCTCGCCGTGCTGGCGCGACACCACGGCGTGCCGTTCTATTGCGCCGCGCCGTCCTCGACCATCGATGCCTCGCTCCAGGACGGGGACGGCATCCCGATCGAGCAGCGCTCGCCGGACGAAGTGAAGACGGTCGCGGGTCGACCGGTCGCGCCCGCGGCGGTGGCTGCGCTGAACCCCGCGTTCGACGTCACCCCGGCCCGCTACGTCACGGGGTACATCACCGATCGCGGGTTGCGGAAGCCGCCGTTCGGCGGGGACTGATGACCGCCGTGCTCGCGATCGACCAGGGCACCACGGGCACGACCGCGCTCGTGGTGGCCGACGACGGCCGCCTGCTGGGTCGCGCGTACCGCGAGTTCACCCAGCACTTTCCCAATCCGGGCGAGGTCGAGCACGACGCCGACGAGATCTTCCGGATCTCGCTCGCGGCCGCGCGCGAGGCGCTGCGCCAGGCCGGGCAGGTGCCGGTGGCCCTCGGCATCACCAACCAACGTGAGACGGTGTGTGTGTGGGAGCGGGACAGCGGGCGGCCGCTGCACCGGGCGATCGTGTGGCAGGACCGGCGCACCGCACGGCGCTGCGCCCAGCTCGTGAAGCAGCGCAAAGCGGCCCTGATCCGCGAGCGCACCGGCTTGATCGTCGACCCGTACTTCTCGGCCACCAAGATCGAATGGCTGCGCGAGCGCGTCCCTGGCCTCGCGCGCCGCGTGGCGGCGGGGGAGGCGGTGTTCGGGACGATCGACACGTGGCTCCTGTTCCGGCTCACGAACGGCCAGAGCTACGCCACGGACCACACCAACGCGTCGCGCACGATGCTCTACAACATCACCGCGCACGCCTGGGACGACGTGCTGCTCGGCCTGTTCGGCGTGCGGCGCGACGCCCTCCCCGAGATCCGCGGCTCGAGCGGAGCGTTCGGCGTGTGCGCGGCGGAGCACTTCGGCGTGGAGATTCCGATCGCCGGCATCGCGGGCGACCAGCAGGCGGCGCTGTTCGGTCAGGGGTGCGTCGCCGCGGGGCAGGCGAAAAACACCTATGGGACGGGCGCGTTCCTGCTGCTCAACACCGGGAAACGGCGGGCCAAGTCGACGCGCGGCCTGCTCACGACGATCGCCTGCGGCCCGCAGGGCGAGCCGGTGTACGCCCTCGAAGGCAGCGTGTTCATCGCGGGCGCCGCCGTCCAGTGGCTGCGCGACGGCTTGCAGCTCATCGATCACGCGGCGGAAACTGAGGGCCTCGCGCGCCACGTGCCCGACACTGGCGGCGTGTACTTCGTTCCCGCCTTCGTGGGACTGGGCGCGCCGTACTGGGAGCCGAATGCGCGCGGCACCATCGTCGGCCTCACGCGCGGCACGACCCGCGCGCACCTCGCCCGCGCCGCGCTCGAGGCGATGGCGTTCAGCACCAAGGACGTGCTCGAAGCGATGAGCGCGGACGCGAAGGTCCGGCTGCACGCGCTCCAGGTGGACGGCGGCGCCGCGGCGAACGACTTCTTGATGCAGTTCCAGGCCGACCTGCTCGGCGTCCCCGTTGCGCGTCCGGACGTCGTGGAGACCACGGCGCTCGGCGCCGCCGCGCTCGCGGGACTCGCTCAGGGGGTGTGGAGGGCGCCGCAGGAGTTCCTCGCCGGGCGGCGCTTCCAGCGGTTCCTCCCCGGGGACCAGGCCCGCGCCGCGCGCCGGCGCTGGGCCGGGGAGTGGCGGCGCGCGGTCGAGGCCACGCGCCATTGGGCGGCCGCCGCCGGCGGGACGCGCCCATGAGCCGGCTCCTCATCGGCGTGATCGGCGGCAGCTGGTGCAGCACGGAGGAGGCGGAGTGGGCCGTGGTCGTCGGCCGCCTCCTCGCCGAACAGGGCGCGGTGCTGTTGTGTGGCGGGCTGGGCGGCGTGATGGAGGCCGCCGCGCGCGGTGCGAAGGAAGCAGGCGGCCTTACGGTAGGCATTCTGCCGGGCGCCGATGCCACGGAGGCGAATCCGTACGTCGAGGTGCCGCTCGCGACGGGGATGGGCGAGATGCGAAACGCGCTCCTCGTCCGCGCGGCGCAGGCCGTCATCGCGATCGGGGGCGGGTGGGGGACGCTGTCCGAGATCGCGCTCGCGCAGCGTATCCAGACACCCGTCGTCGGGCTGCATGATGCCTTCACGTCGGCCATCGAGATTCCCCGGGTCGCGACGCCCCAGGCCGCCGTCGAGTGGGCGCTGGAGCAGGCGCGGCGTCGGGAGGTATAATTGGGCATGAACGCGGGCACTAAGTTCGCCATCGGGGCCGTCCTGATCGTCGGATCCGTGGGGTACCTGATGGCGTCTGGCGTCAAGCAGACCGGGCAGTATTTCCTGACGCCGAGTGAGCTGTCGCAGAAAATCGCGGTGGATCCTTCCTTTTATAACGTCGGCATGAAGGTCGGCGCCCGGGTGGTGCCGGGGTCGGTCACCCGTAACGTGGCCGCGCAGACCCTGCGCTTTCAGGTCACCGACGGCAGCGCCCGTTATGCGGTGGTCTACCGCGGCCTGCCGCCCGATACGTTCAACGACTCGGTCGAGGTCGTGGTGGAGGGCCGCCTGCAGAAGGACGGCATCATCTACGCGACGAACGTGCTCGCGAAGTGCGGGTCGCGCTACGAAGCGGTTCCCAAAGCGTAGATGACGGTCCTCGGCGGTCTGTGTCTCTGGCTCGCCTTCCTGGTGGGGGTCTGGGGAGCGCTGGCTGGCTTCGTGGGCGGCTGGCAGGGACGGCGGGATCTGCAGCAGAGCGCGCGCCACGCGGTGTTCGCGTTGTGCGCGGCGCTGTTCGTGGCCGTCGCGGCGCTCGAGTGGGCGCTGTTCCACCACGACTTCAACGTCGAATACGTCGCGGCGTACACGAGCCGCAACCTGCCGATCTTCTACACCTGGTCGGCGCTATACGCGGGGCAGAAGGGGAGCCTGTTGTTCTGGGCGACCGTCTTGTCCCTGTTCGGATCGCTAGCCATGCTGCTCACGGCGCGCCGGCACCATGCGCTGCTGCCGTACGTGGCGGGGGTCGTCTGCACGGTCGCCACGTTTTTCATCTCGGTGATGCTATTCGGGCAGGCGAATCCATTCCACCGTCTGGCATACACGCCGCTCGACGGCAACGGGCTGAACCCGCAGCTCCAGAACCCGGGGATGGTGTTCCACCCCCCGATGCTCTACCTCGGCTACATCTCGATCACTATTCCCTTCGCGTTCGCGATGGCAGCGCTGCTGTCGAAACGACTCGACGCGGACTGGCTCGTCGCGATCCGCAAGTGGACGCTGCTCTCCTGGTTGTTCCTCTCGATTGGGATCTGCCTCGGGATGTGGTGGGCGTACGTCGAGCTCGGGTGGGGGGGCTATTGGGCTTGGGACCCCGTCGAGAATGCGTCGCTGCTGCCGTGGCTCACGATGACGGCCTTCCTGCACTCGGTGATGATCCAGGAGAAGCGCGGGATGCTCAAGAAGTGGAACCTCGCGCTCATCATCGGGTCGTGGCTGCTCTCGATCTTCGGGACGTTCATCACGCGGTCGGGCGTCATCTCGAGCGTGCACTCGTTCACCCAGTCGAACGTGGGGTACTTCTTTCTCTTCTTCCTGATCGCCGCGGCGACGGTGAGCTTCGCCGTGTACGCCAAGCGGCTGCCGCTGCTCGAGGCCGAGGCGAGGCTCGAGTCGATGGTGAGCCGCGAGGCGAGCTTTCTGTTCAACAACCTCTTGTTCGTGGGCATCGCGTTCTCGGTGCTGTGGGGCACGCTCTTCCCGATCCTCTCGGAGCTCGTCCAGGGGACGAAGGTCACGGTCGGCCCGCCGTTCTTCAACCAGGTGAACATTCCCCTGGGCCTCGCCCTGCTGGGACTGACGGGAATCGGGCCGCTCATCGCCTGGCGCCGCGCCTCGATCTCAAACCTGCAGCGCCAGTTCGCTGTACCGGTCACGGTGGGTGTGTTCACGGCGCTGGTGCTGCTCGTGGGCGGGATGCGCGACGGTTATGCCGTGATGGCGATTGCGCTGGGGGGGTTCGTCGCCGCGACGGTCGTGCAGGAGTTCGCGCGCGGTGCGCGGGCCCGTCACCGCCAGTATGGGGAGGGATACGCCGTCGCGCTCGGCCGCTTGCTCGCCCGCAACCGCCGCCGCTACGGCGGCTACATCGTGCACACCGGCATCGTCATCCTGTTCATCGCGTTTGCCGGCATGGCGTTCAAGACCGAGACCGAAGCCACGCTCCGTCCCGGCGAATCGGCGGTGCTCAAGAGCCCGTACGGGTGGAGCTACACGTTCACGCACCTCGGGGTTTCGCAGTACGACGCGCTGAACCGCCAGGTCACCGCGGCCACGCTGGAAATCGCCCGGAACGGCAAGCGGCTCGGCGTGCTCACGACTGAGAAACGCCAACACGTCGACGGCTTCGGCCGACCCACCTTTCAGCCCTCGACCGAGGTCGGGATCCGGAGCGATGTGCGCGAGGACCTATACGTGGTGCTGGCCGGGCTCGTGAACGGCACTGAGCAGGCGGTGTTCCGCTTCACCATCAATCCGCTCGTGTGGTGGGTGTGGTACGGCGGCATGATCGTCGCGCTGGGCGGCCTCATCGTGATGTGGCCGGGGGGCGGCTCGCCAGCGGTGAAACGGACCCAGGCCGGGTATGCGGTGCGGCTGGTGGGGGAGCCATGACGGACAGTCGGACGGTCGGACAGTCGGACTGTTCCCGTCGGGCGTTCTTCGGGCTCGTGGCTGGCGTCTTACAGTCCGACAGTCAGACGGTACGACAGTCCGTCGATTCCCTCCCGGGCACCGGACCGTCGGGCAAACTGTGGGATCCGTCCCGCGCCGGCAGGCCCTTCGACCCCGTCATCGCCGCAGACAACGACGCCGCGATCCAGGCGATCGAGAAGCAGATCCACTGTACCTGCGGCTGCAACCTCGACGTCTACACCTGCCGCACCACGGATTTCACGTGCGGCACGAGTCCGGCGATGCATCGGCGGGTGGTGGCCCTCGCCGCGCAAGGCAGGACCGCGCAGCAGATCCTCGACGCGTTCGTGCAGCAGCATGGCGTCTCGATTCTCATGGCTCCGCCCAAGCGTGGCTTCAACCTCGCGGGCTACTTTGTTCCGTCCTTGCTCATCGTCGCTGCGGGAGTCGTCCTGACGCTCGTGCTGCGGCGCTGGTCCCGCGCGGCGCAGCCCGCCGCTCCGGGGACGAACGCCGCCGACGTCCCGGCGTCTCCGGCCGAGCTCGAACGGCTGCGCCGCGAGCTCGACCGGCTGTCGGGCTAGTCGGCGTGCTCGAGCTTGTCGCCGGCGTCCTGCTCACGGCGGGACTGGTGTATTTCGTGCTGCGCCCGGTGCTCCGCCCGACGCTCGACGGAGCCGAGGGCGAGGCGGCCAGCGTGGACGAGGGCGACGATCCCGACGACGATCTCTCACCGCGGGCGGTCGCGCTGCGAGCCCTCAAAGAGATCGAATTCGATCGTGCCACGGGGAAGCTTTCCGACGCCGATTACGACGCATTGAAGCAGCAGTATACGGCGGAAGCCCTGGTCGCTTTGCGCGCGGAGCACGGCACACTAACCCCGGGCGCAAGCCCGGGGATTGCTGGACCCCGAGCTGTCGCCTGGGGGCAGTGTCCGACCCACGGCGCTCGCCCGGAATCCGACGCGCAGTTTTGCTCCGAGTGCGGCCGCCGGCTCGGGTCCGCGCCCGGCTACTGCGCCCGGTGCGGCGCATCGCTGGAGCACGACGCCAGGTATTGTCACTCCTGCGGGGCGCGGGTCGCGGCGTAGGCTCCGTTAGGGCTTCGCCTTGGCGAACGCTCCCGACGCGAACCAGCGCAGCAGCTGCAGCACCGCTTCCGGATCGGGGAGGCTGTAGTCAGCGTAGCTCTGGCTTCCCGGCGACGGGCCGACCCGGATCGAGCGCCCGATGCCCTCGAGCGATCGGAACGCGTCTTCATCCGTACGATCGTCGCCGACGTACACGGCGCTCACGCGCGACGGCCAGTCGGCGCCGTGCCGGTGCACCAGCACATGCAGCACCGCGTGACCCTTGTCCCACGGTACGGGCGGCCGCCCCTCGACCAGGGCCTTGCCCGGTGTGACCCGCAGCCGTCGACGCCGCAGCACCGCTTCTGCCTGCCGCACGACACGGCGCCGCTCGCCGTCGGGCACGGCGCGCACGTGAAACGCCACACTCCCGCCCTTGCGCTCGACGTGCGCGCCCGCGACGGCCAGGCTGTCCAGCTCTTCCGCCGCTTGCTCCAACGCGGCGCGCCACAGCTCGAGCTCGTCGTGCCGAAAGCTGATCCCCGGGCCCTCGATCTCGAAGCCGTGGTTCCCGACGTATGTGAGGGCCGGGACGCCGACCATCTCCTGCACGTCCGCCAGCGCCCGGCCGGAGACGATCACGACGTCGAGATTGGGAGTGCGCGCCGCTTGATCGAGCGTTTGGCGCGCCGCCTCGGACAGCCGGGCGTCTTCAGGCCGGGCCGCGATCGGGGTCAGCGTGCCATCGTAATCGAGGAACAGCGCGACTGTGGCGCGCCGCGCCAGCCACGGCGCCAGGGTGCGCTGCAGTGCGTCGGCCGGTGATGCCACTGTGGAGCGCGCGCGCAGCGCGGCCCGCTCGGTGGCGTCGAGAAACCGCGCTACCCATGCCCGCACGTCGTTGGCGCGCACGCGGTGTCGCAGTGCCGACATCCTGGCATGACGCTCGTCCCGGGGCATCGCTAGCGCGCGGTGCAGGGCGTCGGTCACCTCGTCGACCGCGAAGGGATTTACGAGCAGCGCCTCCTGGAGCTCGTCGGCCGCCCCGGCCATTTCGGACAAAACGAGCACCCCGTCGTCGTCGAGCTGCGCCGCGACGTACTCCTTCGCCACGAGGTTCATCCCATCGCGCAGCGGCGTCACGAGCGCCACGTCCGCCTGGCGGTACAGCGCCACCAGCTCCGCGGGCGGGAGCGAGCGCACCAGGTAGCGGATCGGGCTCCAGCCACGCTCGGAGAAGCGACCGTTGATCCGGCCCACGGTCTCGTCGATCTCGCGCTTCAACTCCCCATATTCCGCGACGCGCTCCCGGCTCGGGACCATCACCTGCGTGAACGCGATGCGGCGTCGGTAGCTGGGGTGCTGCTCGAGCAGCCGCTCGACCGCCAGCATCCGCTCGTTGATGCCTTTCGTGTAATCGAGTCGGTCCACGCCGAGGATCTCGGCGACCGGCGCGCCGGCCGGCGCCCCGTCCGCCCCGGTGGAGACAGCCCGCTCGGCGAGCCGTTCGATCTGGCCCACGTCGATGCCGATGGGATGGGCCTCCACCGATACCTCGCGCCCTTCGAACCGGACCAACCCCGCGCCGCGGTCGACTTCGCAGCCGAGCAGACGCTGGGCGCAGGTGAGAAAGTGGTCGGCGTACGCGGGGATGTGGACCCCGACGAGGTCGGCCGCGAGCATGCCTTGCATGAGGTCCCGTGACCACGGGAGGACACGGAGGACGTCGGCGGCAGGGAAGGGAATGTGCAGGAAGAACGCGATCCGCCGCCGCGGCGCGAGGCGCCGGATGTGGTACGGCACGCGCAGCAGCTGGTAGTCGTGCACCCAGACGAGCGCCTCGTCGTCGCTCGCCTCGGTGGCGAGGTGCGCGAAGCGCTCGTTGACCCGCTCGTACGCACGCCAGGTGGCGCCGTCGATCTGCATGTGGCTCACGAAGTAGTGGAATAACGGCCAGATCGTTCGATTGGCGAATCCCGCGTAGTACAACGCGATCTCGTGAGCCGTGAGCGGGACGGCATGATAGCTGACGTCGTCCGTGGCAGCCGGCAGGGCAGCACCTGCCGCCTCCCCCGCTCCGTCCTCCCGGGCGGCACCGGTCCACCCCACCCACACGCCCCCGCGTTGCGCGAGCACGGGCTCGAGCGCGGCCACGAGTCCCCCCGCCGAACGCCGGAAGCGAGTGCCTTCGGGCCGCCGTTCCGCGGTGAACGGCAGCCGGTTCGAGACGACGACGAGGGAGCGATTGTTGGAGGGAGCGGAATCGGCCCGTACGGACGTATCGGGCCGCTCGGGGTCGGGGGAGCGACCGGCGGGGGGCCCGATGGGCGGTGCGGGTCCAGCGTGCTTCGGTGTCATGGAGCCGTGATGGCCAATCTGCAGCGGTGCCGCCCGGTTTGGAAGCGCTCGACCGTGACGCAGCTCACGCTTTAACATCGCGCCGGCCCCGCCGTCCCTACGCATGAAATCCGCCGTCGTCCCTTCACGCCTTCGCACAGGAGACGTCGTCGATGCGTACGACACTTCATCTCGCCGCTGCCGCCGCCCTGGCGGGGCTGGTGGCGCTCGCGTGTAGCGAGGGCGTTGCGCCCTCGTCGGACCAGACGCAGGCGCTCGCCGCCGAGCAGGAGCAGCTGGGCGCCATGGTCGACAGCGACTTCGGCGCCACCGGCGCCACCCCTACCGCGTCCCTCGACGCCGCCAGCAGCTCGGCGGCTTCGTTCAGCGTGAACGGCACGCACGCCGACACCGCCCCTAGCTTCTGGGGCCGGCTCCGCGTGGTGCCGGGCGGGCCGCAACCGGTCTACCACCGGGACGTGACCATTGCGAACGACACCGCCACCGTCGAGCACGACATCTCCTTCGCCGGTGTGTTCCTGGTCGACACGAGTGCGGACGGGGTGTTCAATCCGAGCTCCAAGCCGCTCGCCGACCGGATGACCCAGCGCGCCGTCCTGGTCCGCGACCGTGGCATGGCCCGCGGCTGGCGCGTCGTGCAGCTGTCGCCCCAGGACTGGACCGTGGTAGATGCCAGCCGGCAGACCGTGGGCGTCACGGACGTCAAGGTCTACCGCAACGATACGCTGCTCGTTGACGTGACCGATCCCAGCGCGCTGTACGACGTCGGCGCCCGCGTTCCGCGCTTCCACCTCGGCGACACGGTGAAGGTGGTCACGGCGGTGTCGAACACGACGAACAGCGGGTTCACGCCTGCGACGTTCGTGTTCCTGCACGTGCGCCATATCGACCCCCTCGGGAGGTCGTGGCACCGCCTTAAGATGGAAGACAACGGCGACGGCACCTGGCAGCGCCGCTGGATCGCGCGCAGCACCGGCATCGATCGCTTCGTCGTGGACGCGCTCGACTCCGCCACGCTGCTGCTTGGCACACCCGACAACTACCGGGCGCACGAGGTCGGGATTCCATACCGGATCGAGTAGGAGGAGCCCGGAGGGCGGGGCGGGACGCGGGCCGGGGTCGAGGGGTCCCGCGAGCGACTGCGTATTTTTGTCGCGGAGCGGGACGCCTCGATCCCGGCCCGCGTCCCGCCCTTGCGTTTGTCGACCCACCCGCCTATCAGTGTGCGTCCCTCAACCGAGGAGCGCCGGTGTGAGCACACGCACAGTGCGCATCGCGATCGTCGTCGCCGGACTCATGGTCGTCTCGACCTCCGCGCAGGCCCAGCGGCGCATGCGAGGCGGGCGCGCGGTGCGGGTCGAGCGTCCCGGAGTCGGTCCGCGGGTCGGGTATGACTTCGACACCGATCACGCCTTCCTCGGCGGGCAGTTCAACTTTCCCGTCGGGCGTCGCTGGGCGCTCGCGCCCTCGGCCGACTTCTACCTCGGCACCACCGGCACGCCGTACCGCCTCAATGTCGACGTGAAGTTCCACCCGCCCACGGCATACGGCTTCTTCTACTTCGGCGGCGGGCTCGCCATCCTACACGCGTCGGGAAACACCGACACCGGGGCCAACGTGTTCGGAGGTTGGGAGGGCCGGCGCTACGCGCCCGTCAAGCCGTTCCTCGAAGCGCGGTTCGTGTTCGCAAGCAACACGTCGTTCAACCTCCTGGGCGGGCTCAACTTCCCGATCTAAAACTCGAAGCTCTCGATCTTTCGCAGGCCGACGCGTAGCGGGATCGCCGTCGCGGCCCCGCAGAGGAGGGCGGCGACGGCGAACCAGAAGATCATCCATGCGTCGACGACCACAGGCTCGCCCAGGTACACGGCTCGGACGTAAGCGTACACCGCCTGCCACAACGCGACGATCACCGCGGCGAGCAGCGCGATCGTGGCCATCATATAGACGAGGCCGCCGAACGACGTCGGGATCTGGGCCGCGTTCTCCGTCTCGAACTGCGGGTAGAGCGCGCCGAACCCGAGCGCCAGCGCGGCGATCGCGAACGTAAGCCCACAGATCGTCACCAGCCCCATCACCATCATGAACGGCCCCACCCGCAACAGCACATTGGTCAGCCCGGTGAGGAGGAGCGCGAGCACGAGCAGGGGCACGGTGCCGACCCAGTATTTGGACCACAGCAGCGCGCGGAGATCGAGCGGGCTGGAGCGCAGCAGCCACATCTGCCGCCCCTCGAGCGAGACCGCGGGGAAGATGAACCGGGCCGCGATCGAGGCGAGCACGAAGCCCGCGAGACCGAGGTTCAGAAACGATACCAGCGTGACGTAGAAGAACCCCACCGGCTCGCCGCGGTGCAACGGCAGCGCATTGATGTTGAACAGATACACCACGATCAGCGTCCCGAGCAGGATCAGCTGGCTCCACTGGGTGGTGTCCCGGAAGAACAGCCGGATGTCCTTGAGCACGAACTCGCGCTTCGCCACCGGGAGCGGCGTGAGTAACCAGCCGACCGTCCGCCGCCACACCTTCCCGCGCACGAACCGCTCCGCCCCCTCCTGTGCCTTGGTGAAGCCCGAGGCGAACAGCTGGCGGTGCAGCATCGCGCCCAGCGTCACGAGCGCTGCCGCCGTGGTCCACAACAGGATCAGGGGCAACGGATCGGGCGCGTGGCGCAGGTAGCCCATGATTGCGTTCGTCGCCCACTCGCTGGGCAGGAAGGGCGAGGTCGGCGTGCGCAGGACGGCGAGGAAGTCGAGGAGATTGCGGAACCCCTCCGGGCGGGCGAGCCGCTCGGGCCGAATCACGCGAAGCAGCAGGATGAGGCCCGCTGCCGCGCCCAGGGCGATGATCGAAAGCAGGTCCCGGGTGCGTCGCGCCGGGAACACGTTGACCAGGATAAGCGTCATCGCGCTGCCCACGACGGCCGGCAGGACCAGCATCGGCACGATCGTCACCACGGCGTAGGGCAGGAACAGGACGCCACCGCGGTAGATGACTCCATACGCCGCGAGGATCGGGACCGCCATCAGGGCGACCATCCACGACGAGTGCAGCAGCGTCTCGCCCAGCTTCGCGAGGTAAAGACGCAGCCAATCGACCGGGGCGGACACGAGCAGATCGAGGTCCTTGGCGAGGAAGAAGCTCGACAACGCGGTGATCACGTTCGACAGAACCAGGATCGTGACGAAGGAGAGCAGCACCAGCTCGAGGATCTTGGCGGCGAGAAACGGCCCGAGCTCCTCGGCGCTGCGGACGTGCTTCAGGATCAAGTACAGCACTCCGTACACGCCGACCCAGAACAGCAACCCCACGGCGATGAGGAGCAGCAGCTTGCCGCTGCCGCCGCGCGACCGCTCTTCGCGCAGGCGCTGTAACGCGGTGCGCCACTTCGGCTGTAGCACGTGCCACAGCGACGGCTGCTTCACGCGCTCTCCCCCAGGACTTCCACCAGCTCACGCACGCGCGCGCCGCCGGTCAGCTTGAGAAACAACTCTTCGAGGGTCGCGTCGCCGGCGCGGTGCTGCCGGCGGAGATCGGCGACCGTGCCGTCGGCGACGATCTTGCCGTGCTGGATGATGGCGACCCGGTCGCACATCGCCTCCGCCACCTCCAGGGTATGAGTGCTCATCAGCACCGTACCCCCGCGCGCCACGAACTGACGGAAGATGTCCTTCAGCAGACGCGCTGCCTTTGGATCGAGCCCCACCATCGGCTCATCCACCACGATGCACTCCGGCCGGTGGATCAGCGCGCTCGAGATGATCAGTTTCTGTCGCATCCCGTGGCTGTACGCCTCGATCAGCTCGTCCTTCCAGCTCGCGAGCTCGAACACCTCGAGCAGCTCGGCGATGCGCCGCTCCACCGTGTCTCCTTCCTGCCCATACAGGCCTGCCACGAAACGGAGAAACTCCGCACCGGTGAGCTTGTCGTAGACGAACGGCCGGTCGGGGATGAAGCCCAGACGCATCTTCGCGGCCGTCGGGTTGTCGTGGACGTTGTCCCCACCGAGCAGCACCCGGCCGTCGGTGGGGCGGAGGATCCCGGCGATCATGCGCAGCGTCGTGGTTTTGCCGGCACCATTCGGCCCGAGGAACCCGTAGAGCACGCCGCGCGGCACCTCCAGCGAGATGTCGTCCACAGCCACGAAGCTGCCGTAGTGCTTCGTCAGATTCTCCAGCCGGATCATAGCACCTCGAGCGTGAGCCGCCCGATCAGGCGGGCGAGCTCCACTTGCCGGGCCAGACCGCCGATCACGAAGCGCAGATGCGCTGCGTCGGCGGGGAATTCGCCGGACGTCGGGTCCACCGTGACCCAGTCGCCCAGATACACCTCCGCCCAGGCGTGATAGTAAAAGCGGCCGTCCAGCAGCACGAGTCCCGCAGCGGCGCGGGCCGGCAGCCCCACCGCCCGCGCCAGCGCCACGTACAGCACCGTGTGCTCGTTACAGTCGCCGCGCCGCCGCGCGAGCACCTCCACCGCGCTGGGCAGATGCGTGGCGACCGTCTGTGCCACGTGATCCGCGACCCAGTGGAGCAGCAGCTCCGCCGCGCGCGCGGGCTCTCGCTCGCGGCCGATGATCGCCCGCGCCTGCGCCCGGATGCGCGGGTTGTCGCTCTGGATCAGGGGCTCCGGCTGCAGGTACTCGCCCAAACTCGTGTCGCTCGCTGGCAGCGTATACCGGGCCGCGAGCTCCCCAGCCGCTTCCCGGCGCACCATCAGCGTGTCTCCCGCGAGACGCTGGCGACCCGCCCCCAGCTGGAGGCCCCGCACGTCGCCCCCGCCCAGCCGCACGCGCAGCTCGGGCGTGGCCGCGGGAAGCAGCCGAGCGCCCGCGGCGATAGCGGTGGTGGGGACCACGTCTCCCACCCGAGGCGCCGCGCTGGCCCGAGCGACGCGCGCCGTGTCCCGGCGACGGAAGTTCTCGTACGCGATCTCAAACGCCGAGCGCTCCATCGTGAAGGCCACCGGGCTGGTGGCGCGCACGATGTGACCCGCCGCGTCGATCCACGCACTGCCGCGGACGCCGTCCCGCAGCTGCTCGATCCGGAACGCACGCACCGTGTCGAAGTGGACGGGCACCCACGCCATCGCCGTCGAGTCGTAGTCCGCGCTGTCCGGCACTACGAGCGTCGATTCGGCGGCGATGGTCACGCCCACATCGCGCATCGCGAGCAACAGGGGATCAAACACCCGGACCGAGTAGGTCTTGCCGGGCTTCAATTCGCCGCCGAAGGCTAGACGCAGCGGCAGCAGCGTCGGCAGCACGATGGGCCGGCTGAGGGGAACCCGGCTGAACTCCGAATCGCCGCCGGCGACGAGCCATATCGCGAGGGCGGTATCGCCCAGCACCATCCCGTGTGACGAGAACCGCCCGACGTCGCCGTCGAAGGTCGCCTGGACGTCCTCGAGCCGCAGCGCCCGCGACAGCGTGGCCCGGCTCTGGGCCGTGGTACGGTGCAGCACGCCGAGGGCGGGGACATCGAGCACGAGGACGTCCTCCACCCGGATGGCGCTGCCGGCGGTGTCGATCGTGGAGGAAGCGAAGCCGACCTGCTGACCGCCGATGTCGAGCCGGTAGTAGACGGCTCCGGGCGGCACCGAGAGGGCCGCGTCGGCCAGCCGGGCGCTCGTGGTGCGGAACAATTCGCGCCAGGCGAGCCACCCGAGCGATCCGGCCCACGCGACGAGGATCGCCGCCGCCCAGGCGCGGCGGGTCACGACTCGGCGGCTCCCCGGAGTTTGAGCGCCACCTCGAACGCGTCCCGGTCTTCGGGCGTCTCCACCACGATGGCGACGTCGGCTGGGAACGACGCATTCCCTGTGTGGGCCTTCAGGACCCGCACCATCACCTCGGCTGCGTCCTCGACGGAGAGGTTGCCGGCGCCGGTGCCGATCGGCGGCACGGTGAGCCGCGCGAACTCCCACTCCTGCGCCCGCTCGAGTGCCGATTGCCAGGCCCGCGCCACGCCGTCCCTGGTGACGGGCTCGGTGTCGCTCCGGATCACCGCGTGAATCACGAATTCAGCAGGGAGATCGCCGCCGCCCGCGGTCACGACCGCGGCGCCCACCGCCAGCTCTTTCTGGATGCGCATGTGGCCCGTGAACTCGGCGCCGCCTACCTGCTCCAGCCGGCGCACCGCCGGCGTCGTGGGATCGAGCCGGGTCGTAGCGGGGCGGACGATCGCGTCGGAAGCGAGGAACGCGAGATCGTCCACCACCACGCGAATCACCTGTCGGCGGCCTCCCGCGAACGGCGGTACATGCGGGTCGCCTCTTCGGGCCGGCGCAGCCGGTCGAGCACGATGCCGAGTCCGTACAACGCCTTGGCGTTGCGGGGCTCGAGCTCGACGGCGCGCTCGTAGGCGGCGCGGGCGCCGGGGAGATCGTCGATCTTATTGAGAGCCTCGCCCAGCTGGTACCAGCCGACCGCGCGGCCGGGCTCTGCTTCCACCACGCGCCGCAGGAACGGCACCGCTTCGCTCCACAGTCCTTTGCGCGACAGCACGACCCCGAACGCGGCGAGGGCGTCTGCGTGCACCGGATCGTTCCGGAGCGCGCGCTGGAGGTCGCGCTCGGCTGCAGTGTAGTGGCGGGCAGCGGCCAAGCGCCTGGCGCGCTCGACCAGCAGCCCCACGTTCTCGGGATCGGCCGCGAGCGCGCCGTCGAGGGTGGGCGGCACGGCGGGCGGCGGCGGCGCCGGTGCTATCGGCAGCTCGGGCCGCAGCTCGGGTGGCAGCTCCGCGTGGATCGGCGGCGGGAGGCTCGCGCGCCGCACGTCGGCCGGCGTCGCGATCGTGCTGGTCTCGGTCAGCGACTCCGCTTCCTCGATCAGCTCCGCCGCGACGCGAGCCCGCTCGGCCGCCGACTGCCACCGCGGCTCGCGCTTGCGGATCACCTGACCACCTCGCTCGTCAGCCATGACAGGTACGGCTCGAACCCCCGATCCACGCGGAGAGCGAGCAGCTCGGGCACCTCGTACGGGTGCCGCTCCCGTACCGCCCGGCACAGCGCCTCCCACCTCGACACGTCGGTCTTGAGCAGCACGACCACCTCACTCTCCTCGTTGACCTCGCCCTCCCAGCGGTACATCGAGCGCCCGCCCGGGAGCAGCGTCCCGCAAGCTATCAGCCGTTCCGCCAGCAGGGCTGTGACGAGGGTCCGGGCGTCGGCGTCGGTTGCCAGGGTCGTCAGCACCACCAGCGCAGTCGGGGCCATGGGGGAGGGCTAACGTAGGAAAAGAAGGGCGGTTAGGCAAGGCTGCGCTGGAGGTTGGTGGAGGACGGTGGGGGTTTGGTGAAGGTTAGGCCTCCCCGACCTCCACAACCTCCACGACCTCCACAACCTCCTCCGCCTGCCTCCGGAGAGTTGACCGGGGAACCGGGGCCTATCTAGCCTACGAGTCTATGCCGAGCGATGCGTTGATCGTGCGGGGCGCCCGCGAGCACAACCTCAAGAACATCACCGTCGAGATCCCGCGGAACAGCCTCACCGTCATCACGGGACTGTCTGGCTCCGGCAAGTCGTCGCTCGCGTTCGACACCATCTACGCCGAAGGCCAACGGCGCTACGTCGAATCGCTGTCCGCGTACGCCCGCCAGTTTCTCGGGCTCATGGAAAAGCCCGACGTAGACGCGATCGAGGGCTTGTCCCCGGCGATCTCGATCGAGCAGAAGGCGGCCGGCCACAACCCCCGCTCCACGGTCGGCACTATTACCGAGGTCTACGACTACCTGCGCCTGCTGTGGGCGCGGCTCGGCACCCCGCACTGTCCGAAGGACGGCTCGCCGATCGAGCGCCAGAGTGCATCGCAGATCACCGACCTGGTGCTCGAGTGGCCCGAGGGGACGAAGATCGAGGTACTGGCGCCGCTGGTGCGCGGGCGCAAGGGTGAGTTTCGCGATGTGTTCGAAGCGGCGCGCAAACAGGGCTTCGTACGCGTGCGCGTCGACGGCGTGACGTACGACCTGTCCGAGGTGCCCAAGCTGAATCGCCGGCAGAACCACGACATCGCCGTCGTGGTCGACCGACTTGCGGTGCGCAAGGCCGACCGCGGCCGCCTGGCGGACTCGATCGAGACGGCGCTCAGGGCTGCGGACGGCACTGTGGAAGTCGCGCGTCAGGGGGGAGGGACGGGAGGCGCGAAAGCGACGCTCTTCTCCGAGCGCTACGCCTGTCCCAAGTGCGGGCTCTCGCTGCCCGAGCTCGAGCCGCGCCAGTTCTCGTTTAACTCCCCGTTCGGCGCGTGTTCCGAGTGTTCCGGGCTGGGGACCCGGCGCGAGGTGAATGCCGAGCTCGTGCTGGGAGACCCGAGCCTGTCGCTGCTCGAAGGTGTGGTGCTCCCCTGGGGCGAGCCCGGCGGCTATCTCCGCAAGGTCATTCTCCCAAGTCTCGCCCGCGCCTTCAAGTTCGACTTGAACGCCGCCTGGAAAGACCTGCCCGCGGCCGCGCGCAAGGTGCTGCTCGAGGGAGCGCCGGGCCGGAAACTCACGTTTCAGTACGACAGCGAGAAGTGGCACGGCGAGTACGAATCGGGATGGGACGGAATCCTGAAAAACGTCGAGCGCCGCTACCGCGAGACGGCGTCCGACAGCGTGCGCGAGCAGCTGGGAGAGTTCATGGTGGAGCAGCCGTGCCCGGCGTGCGGTGGCAAGCGACTCAAGCCCGAGAGCCTGTCTGTGCTGGTGCACGGCAACAGCATCGGCGACGTCGTGGACCTGCCCGTCAGCGACGCCCTCGCCTTCTTCGAGAGCATCCCGCTGCGGACCAACGGGCGCGTGGGGCTCGACCCCAGCGTCGCGCGGCCGATTCTGAAAGAAGTGAACGACCGGCTGCGGTTCCTGAAGAACGTGGGGCTCGAGTACCTCACGCTGGGGCGCTCGGCCGACTCGCTCTCCGGCGGCGAGGCCCAGCGGATCCGGCTGGCTACCCAGATCGGGAGCCGACTCGTGGGAGTGCTGTACATCCTCGACGAGCCGTCGATCGGGCTCCATCAGCGCGACAACGCGCGCCTGCTCGAGACGCTGAAAGAGCTGCGCGACCTCGGCAACACGGTGCTGGTGGTGGAGCACGACGCGGAAACCATCCGGGCGGCGGACCATGTGGTGGATCTGGGCCCCCGCGCCGGCCGGTACGGAGGTGAGGTGGTGGTCGCGGGCCCCCTCGACACCGTCCTCGGGCACGCTGACTCCCTCACGGCGCGCTACCTGCGCGGCGAGCTGCGGATACCCTTGCCGCCGCGGCGGCGAACCCCCGACCCCCAGCGCAAGCTGGGGGTAGTCGGGGCCCGCCAACACAACCTCCGCAACCTGACCGTCGAACTGCCCCTCGGCCTGTTCATCGCCGTCACGGGGGTCTCGGGCTCGGGGAAATCCACGCTCATCAGCGACATCCTGTACCGGGCCCTGGCGCGGCACTTCTATCGCGCCAAGGTGATGCCGGGGGCGCACGACCGGATTGAAGGGCTCGACTTTGTCGATAAGGTGATCGACATCGATCAGAGCCCCATCGGCCGCACTCCCCGCTCGAACCCCGCCACGTACACGGGGCTCTTCACCCCGATTCGCGAGCTGTTCACGTTCCTCCCCGAGTCGAAGATCCGCGGCTACGGGCCCGGGCGCTTTTCCTTCAACGTGAAGGGAGGACGCTGCGAAGCGTGCCAGGGCGACGGCCTCGTGAAGGTCGAGATGCACTTCCTCCCCGACGTGTACGTCCCGTGCGAGGTGTGCAAGGGCCGGCGCTACAACCGGGAGACGCTCGAGGTGCGCTATAAAGGAAAGTCGATCGCGGACGTGCTCGACCTGTCGGTGGGCGAGGCTCTCGACTTCTTCGAGAACCAGCCGCGCATCCGCGCGAAACTGGAGCTCTTGAACGACGTAGGGCTCGGCTATATCCACCTCGGCCAATCGGCTACCACCCTGTCCGGAGGCGAGGCGCAGCGAGTCAAGCTCGCGACCGAGCTGGCCAAGCGCGACACGGGGCGCACCCTCTACATCCTGGACGAGCCGACGACCGGACTGCACTTCGAAGACGTGCGCCTGTTGCTCGAAGTGCTGCATCGCCTAGTGGACAAGGGCAACACGGTGGTGGTGATCGAGCACAACCTCGACGTGGTGAAGACCGCCGACTGGGTCATCGATCTCGGTCCAGAGGGCGGTGCGGCGGGGGGGGCGGTGGTCGCCCAAGGGGCACCGGAACAGATCGCCCGGGTGCGGGCCTCGTTCACGGGCCAGTTCTTGCGCAAGGTGCTGGCGGCGGGGGACTAGCTCGGTAAGTTCAAGTCGAACGGAGGATAGCACGTGACAGACGTCCTCGCGATTGTCTTCATCTTCGGGGGCGGCACCCTGTTTCTGCTGGCCATCTCGCCGGTCGGCAAGGCAGTGGCCGAACGGATCAGGCGACACGGCGGCGCCGCGCTACCCGAGGACGTGCGGGCCGAGCTGGACGCGCTGCGCTCGGAGGTGGTCGGCGAGGTGCAACAGCTGCGCACCGAGGTGAGCGAGTTGAGCGAGCGCATGGACTTCGCCGAGCGGCTGCTGGCCAAGCAGCGCGATACGGAGCGGCTGGCGCTGCCCGGGAGCCGGTGATGCCCAGGGAAGCGGTCGCTTTCCTCATGTTCGTCACCATGGTGGGAGGGTTCGTGCTGCTCTACCCGGTGGTCCGGGCCCTGGCCGAGCGGCTGCGACCCCGCCCCGAGGCGGGCAAGGACGAGCTGCAGGCCCTGCGCGACGACGTGGTGCAGGAGCTGCAGCAGATGCGGCGCGAGGTCGCCGAGTTAGGCGAGCGGATGGACTTCACCGAACGCCTGCTCGCCAAGCAGCGCGAAGCAGATCGGCTCGCGCCGCCGGGGAACAGATGAACCCCGAGGCGGTAGCTGTCCTGATCCCGATCACTGCGATCGGCGGGTTTTTCGCCTTCATGATCGTGCGCACCGTGAGCAAGGCGTACACGGCCAAGCTGCAGGCGCAGGGTCAGGCGCCCGGCGGCGACGCGCGGCACGAGGAGCTGGTCGCGACGGTGGAAGAGCTGCGGCGGGAGGTGGCGGAACTCGCGGAGCGGGTGGATTTTACGGAACGGCTCCTGGCCAAGCAGCACGAAGGGCCGAAGCTCGCGCCACCGCGCTAGATGTGGCGGGAAACCCTGGTCGCCCCGGAGGCGTACAGCGTCCACATGCTGCAAGTAGCCACGCCCCCTCTGCCGCCGCCGCCGCCGCCGGGGGTGGACTTGAACTTCCTGCTCGACCAGCTGATGCCGATCGTGGGGCTGGTCGTGGTGTTCGTGGGCCTGCGCTGGCTGTTTCGCACCCCCGTAGGCGAGGCCTTCGCCGAGCGGATTCGGCTGCGGGCGCGGGGACGCTGGGGGGTGGGCGTGGGGGGAATGGGCGAGGATCCGCAGCGCGTGGCGGCGCTGGAGGAGCAAGTCTCGCAGTTGCAGGGGCAGATCTCCGAGCTCGCGGAGCGGTTAGATTTCGCCGAGCGGCTGCTCGCCGAGCAGCGCGGGCGCAAGTTGGGCGCGGGACAATGAGGGCCCGCCAGCACATAGAGGGTCATCATGGGAATCTTTGACCGTCTCTCGACGCTCATCCGGTCGAACATCAACGACCTGATCTCCCGCGCTGAGAACCCCGAGAAGATGCTCAACCAGCTGATCGTCGACATGCGGAGTCAGCTGGCGAAGGCGAAGCAGCAGGTGGCGGCGGCGATCGCGGATGAGAAGCGGCTCGCCGCCCAGGTGGACCAGGAGAAGAAGGCGGCCGAGGACTGGGAGAAACGCGCCGTGCTGGCAGTGCAGGAAGGACGCGACGACCTGGCGAAGCAGGCGCTGCTGCGCCACAACGAGCACGCGCAGGGCGCCTTGCAGCTGCACGACACGTGGATCAAGCACCGGGAGGAGACGGACAAGCTCAAGGTCTCGCTGCGCCAGCTCAACGACCGCATCGAGGAGGCCAAGCGCAAGAAGAACATCCTGATCGCGCGCCAGAAACGCGCCGAGGCGCACAAGCGCATCCAGGAGACCATGTCCTCGATCGGCGACAAGAGCGCGTTCGAGACGTTCGAGAAGATGGCGGAGCAGATCGAGCACGAGGAGCGGAAGCTGATCGCGGCGGCCGAAGTGAACGAAGACTTGTCGGGCGACACGCTGGTCAAGCAGTTTCAGTCGCTCGAGGGGAAGGCCGACGCGGACCAGCAGCTGCTCGACTTGAAGCGCAAGATGGGGCTCCTGCCGGCGGGCTCCCCGGCCGAGGCGAAGCGCCTCGGGAAGGGGGCGGCCGAAGCGGAGCTGGTCGAGGATGACGACGCCGAGCACCAGCGCTGAACACTGAGCCGTCCGGTTCACGGTTGTCGGGCGCCACGTTCGTGGCGCTCTTCGTTGCCGCCCTCGCCATCTGGTTCGTCCTCCGGGTGGCCGAGGTGCTGCTCCTCGTCTTCATCGCGGCCCTGTGCGCCGTTTATCTGTCGGCGCTCACCGACCTGCTCGAGCGGCGGTTCCGACTCGCTCGCTGGATGGGCCTCGTGGCGTCGGTCGTGGCGACGCTGGCGGCCGTCGCCGGCATCGGCGCGCTGCTCGTGCCGCCCGTCATCGACCAGACCCAGGCCCTGATCACTGGGCTGCCCCAGACGCTCACCAACATTCAGAACGTGGTCGCTCAGTGGGCGAGCCAATACCCGGTGCTGCGCGGCACCCAGCTCGGCGATGTCGTCACCGCCCTCATCGACGCCGCCACGAACTTTCTGCGCGAGTCGATGCTTCCATACGTCAAGGCCGGTGGCAAGCTGTTCATCGAGTGCGCCAGCGTGATCGTGATGGCGCTCTACCTCGCGGTCCGGCCCCGCTTGTACCGCGACGGCATTCTGTCGCTGGTGGCGCCGAAGCATCGCGCGGTCGGCGTCCGCGTGCTCGACGACGCGAGCGCCACGTTGCGCGCCTGGGTGGTCGGCCAGCTGCTCGCGATGCTCGTGCTCGGCGTGCTCACGGCGCTCGGCCTCTGGGCGCTGGGTGTGCCGTACTGGCTCGCGTTCGGCATCTTCACTGGCCTTGTCGCCGTCGTGCCGTTCTTCGGCACGCTGGTCTCCACGCTGCTTCCGGCCCTGTTCGTGGTCGGGACCGGGAACTGGACCAAGGTGCTCGCCGTCATCGTCCTCGGAGTCCTCGTGCACGTAATCGAGGCGAACGTCGTGGTCCCGCGGATCATGGAGCGGCGGCTCGCGCTGCCGCCGGTGCTCACGATCGCCAGCGTCCTCATCATGGGCACTCTCATCGGCGTCGTCGGGCTCGTCGTGGCGGTCCCGGTGCTCGCCGTCACCATGGTATTCGTCCGCCACGTCGTGCAGGTCGAGATCTACGGCGACACCGGTCACGCCGAGCCCGCGGTGCTGCGCTCGACGGCCGAGTTTCGCATCCCCAAGACCCCCACGGCGGCCTGATGCTCGCCCCCAAGCAGCACCGCTTCCTCATTCTCGCCGACGGGCAGTTCGGTCCCCTCACGTCGAAGACGGCGAACTCCTGCATCCGCTACTTCCCGGAGCGCATTGTCGCCGTATTCGATCGCACGGAGGCGGGCAAGACCGTGCAGCAGGTGCTCGGCTTCGGCGGGGCCATCCCGGTCGTGGGAGACTTCACCCGCGGCCTGGCGCTCGGGCCCAGCGCCGTGCTCATCGGCATCGCGCCGATGGGCGGCCAGCTGCCCCCAGAGTGGCGCAGCTGGCTCAAGGCAGCCCTCGAGCAGGGGCTCGAGATCTGGAGCGGGCTGCACACGTTCATCGGGGACGATCCTGAGCTGGGGAGCCTGGCGCGCGCGCGGGGCGTCCGCATCCACGACGTCCGCAAGCCACCTCCGAGCCTCCCGATCGCCGACGGCCGCGCCGCGGAGGTGGAGCCCTACGTGATCCTCACCGTCGGCTCGGATTGCAACGTCGGAAAGATGACGGCGCAGCTCCAGCTCCGCGACGAGCTGGTGCGGCGCGGCCTCCGGGCGCGCTTCGTGGCGACTGGGCAGACAGGGATCTTCATCGAAGGCTGGGGCATCGCCGTCGACGCGGTGGTGGCGGACTTCGTCGCCGGCGCGGCCGAGCAGCTCGTGCTCCAAGGCGCCGCAGACGCCGACGTCGTCCTGGTCGAGGGGCAGGGGAGCCTCATCCACCCCGGCTACTCGGGCGTCACCTTGGGCCTGCTCCACGGTTCGTGCCCCGACGCGCTCATCCTGTGCCACCAGGCCACGCGCGACTACATCGGTGACTACCACGGCCGCGAGCCGTGGGTTCGCATCCCTCCGTTGGCGGAGCTGGTGGAGATCTACGAGCGTGCGGCGGCCCCGGTCCGCGCCACGAAAGTGATCGGCATCTGCCTCAACACGTTCGACATGACCGAGCCTCAGGCCCGCAGCGCGGTGGCACGGGCGGCAGAGGAGACTGGCCTCCCAGCCACCGATCCGGTGCGGTTCGGTCCGGGCCCGCTGGCGGACGCGATCGTGCGAGAGGCGCTGGCAGCGCGGTGAAATCGGGGTAGGGGCGCGGCACGCCGCGCCCCTACCTGCGCGTGGCAACGAGGGTAGGCCCCGGGCCGCCGGCCCGGGGTCAGCCGCGCTCATGCCGGCACCCGATCGGGATGCCTCAGGTGTTGGCGGGCGACGTAGTCGCAAGCGGCTCGTACGCGAGTCCGAGACAGCGACTCCACGAAGTAACCACGCGCCCACTGGAATACCGCGCCTCTCTCTTGGTTGATGCGGCGAGCGGACTCGGATTTTGCGTGTCGGATGAATGACACCACGCCGCCCTCGGGTCGGAGGCTTGCGAGGACATGCACGTGGTCCGAGAGAATGGCGAGCTCGTGCACGTGCACCTGGCAGCGGATCGCGGCTTCGTGCACGGCGGCTCGCACGACCTCGGCGTCGGCGCGACGGATGAGTCGCTGTCGCAACCGCGTGTGCCACGTGATGTGCACGTATAATCCGAATGCTCGATGAGGCACTCCCCACCCTCGGCTGACCCGGGCGGCGCCCCGGGGTCCTCCCTATGAGACTTGGTCGGCGTGATCACTTGAGCCTCAACAGCGGGCCGCCCGGATTCAACGGCCGGTCGCCCGCAAGTTGGGTCCTGGCGATCTGATTGGCGCGGCTGACCCCGGGGCGATGCCCCGGGGTCACACCACTCGCGTCCAGCGCGCCCCTCGCCCCGCCCCGATCCGCCGGGCCGCGCGTTTTTTGGTGCCGGCCCGCGGCGATCGGATACCGGTCGTCGCTGTTTCGTGCGTAGGATCTCCCCATGCACTGGCTCCGCTGCGTCCTCGCCGAATGGCAGCTGCTGCGAGCCCGCCTGGTACGCTCACGCCTCGGCCTCTGGCTGCTGCTGCTCAGCGGGGGCGGCGCCTGGCTCGCGACGCGCGGTGCGCCGCTGACCATCCTGGCGCCCCACCTGGCCATGCTCGGCGCCGTGCTGGGCGTGGCGTTCAGCGTCGGGTCGGATGTCGACCGCGCCGCCGTCGCGCTCACGCTCACCCATCCGACGACCCCCCTCGCCGTCGCCGCCGGCCGCTGGCTCGCGGCCGTCACGGCGGGTGGCATCCTGATGCTGGCCGTGCTATCCGTCGCCGGCGCGCTGACGTCACTGCCGGCGGCGCTGCTGGTGCGTGCCGGCGGCGCGGGGCTGGGGGCGGCTGCGGCCGCCGCTGGGTGTGCACTCGTCGTGGCCGCCCGCGGCGGCAATGCGCTGGCGGGAGCGCTGTTCCTCTATATCGCCCTGCCGAGCGTCATCTCGGCGGACACGCTGGGGGCGGTGCAGGCTCCGGGCATGCTCACGCGCATCAGCGTGGTCGTACTCGAACTGCTTCCCGGGGTGTGGCGCTACGAGGCGCTGGCGAGCGGCGACCCGGTGGGCTGGGCACACGCGGCCTGTTGGGTGGTCGGCGGGGTCGCGGGGACCGCCCAGCTGTTCGCGCGACGCGCGGTGTGAACGCGCCGGTACTCCTCCTCTCCGGTGTCACGCGGCGCCGTCGCCACCGACGCGACGCGGCCCCGGTGGCCGACGTGTCCCTCGAGGTCGCGGCTGGGGAAATCACGGCGCTCGTCGGACCGCACGGCTCCGGCAAGACGACGCTGCTCGGGATTGCCGCTGGGCTGCTCGCCCCGGACGCGGGCACGGTGACAGTGGTGGGCGTGCCGGCGGGGACGCCCGCGGCACGGGCGGCGCTCGGGTACGCCCCTGAGGCGCCGGTCTTTCCGCCGACCCTCAGCGTGCGCGAGGTGCTGGGGTACTTCGCCCGGTTTCACGCCGCCGGCACCGCCCGGCGCGGGCTGGTCGCGGCCGCGCTCGAGCGGGCCGGCCTCGAGGGCGCGGCGGAGCGCCGCGCCGCGGGCCTCCCCCTGCCGGTCGCGCGCCGGCTCGCCCTCGCACAGGCCGCGCTCGGTCACCGCCGGATCCTGCTGCTCGACGAGACTCTCTCGGGCGTGGATGCGGTCGGACGGCGGGCGATGTGCGAGCGGGTCCGCGACCTCGCGGCGTGCGGCGTCGCTGTACTGCTGGCGTCCTCCGACCTCGTTGTCGTCGAGCAGCTCGCGGCGCGCGTGCTCGTGATGCGGGACGGCCGCGTCGTTCGCGCAGCGCCGACCGCCGCGCTCATGGGAGAGCGCGTGCTCGAGATCCTGCTCGATGCGCCCCCCGCCGCGCCGCCCCCCGGGTTCCGCATCACGCCGTACGGTCTCCAGGCCGACCTCGGGACGCGCAGCGCGGAAGCCGCGCTCGCGCTGTGCCGCGCGCACCGGCTTGCCGTGCGCGCCTCGCGGGTGCGCGGTCGCACGCTGGAGGACGCGGTGCTCGACGCGCTGCGCGACCGCCCGCGTTGACGCTCCCTCCGGCGCTTCCTACGTTTCAGCCGTGACGCTCTCCTTGCACAACACTCTCACCCGCCGCCTCGAACCGTTTCAACCGCTCACCCCGCCGAGGGTGACGCTCTACACCTGCGGGCCGACGGTCTGGAACTACGCCCACATCGGAAACTTCCGGACCTTCCTGTTCGAGGACCTGCTGCGACGCTACCTCGAATACTCGGGGTACGAGGTGTTCCACATGATGAACCTGACGGACGTAGACGACCGCACCATCAAGGCGGCGCGTGCAGCGGGCAAGCGCCTCGCCGACCACACCGAGCCCTTCGTCCGGGCGTTCTTCGAGGATCGGGACTATCTGCGGATCAAGCCGGCGCACGTCTACCCGCGCGCCACGCAGGCGATCCCGGCGATGGTCGCGCTCGTGGCGCGTCTGCTCGAGCGCGGCGTCGCCTACAAGAGCGAGGACGGCTCGGTCTACTTCGCCCTCACCAAGTTTCCGACGTACGGGCGGTTGTCGCAGCTCGACCGCCGGCAGATCAAGGTGGGCGCCCGGGTGTCGAGCGACGAGTACGCCAAGGACGACCCGAGCGACTTCGCCCTGTGGAAGGCAGCAGATGGCGAGGACGAGGCGGTGGGGGCGGCGTGGGACGCGCCGTTCGGGCGCGGGCGGCCCGGGTGGCATCTCGAGTGCTCGGCAATGTCGCTCGACCAAATCGCCCGCCGCTTCGGTGTCCAGACGCTCGACATCCACTGCGGCGGCGTGGACCTGATCTTCCCGCATCACGAGGACGAGATCGCGCAATCGGAAGGGGCTACCGGTCAACCGTTCGCGCGCTACTGGCTGCACGGCGAGTTTCTCAATGTGCGCGGCACCAAGATGTCGAAGCGGTTCGGCAACTTCCTGACGGCGCGTGACCTGCGGGACCAAGGTGTGGATGCGGCGGCGGTACGCCTGCTCTTCTGGCAAACGCACTACCGCAAACCCCTCGACTTCAGCGATGAGGCACTAGCCGCGGCGGCTGCCGGTGTGAAGCGCCTCGGCGAGTTCCGGGCGCGGCTGGTCGTGGACCAGGGAAGTGGGAAAGGGGAGGGGGAGCTCGCCGGCCTGGCCGCCACATTCGAGGCGGAGCTGCGCGCGGCGCTCGACGACGATCTGAACGCGCCGCAGGCGTGCGCCGGGCTGTTCGACTTCGTCCACGCGGGCCACGCAGCGCTCGACGCGCGCGCGAGCGGCGCAGCCTCCGCGCTCGCTGCGCTGGACCGGGCGATGGGGGTACTCGACATCCTGCCCACCGCCAAGGTGCTGGACCCGACATTCCTGCGCTGGGTGGAGGAGCGGATCGCGGCTCGGGAAAAGGCCCGTAAGTCCAAGGATTTCAAGGCAGCCGACCGGATCCGCGCCGAGCTCCGGGCCCGGGGTGTTGAGATCGAGGACACCCCGGCCGGGACCAAGTGGCGGGTGGTCTAAGTTCTTCGCCGCCCGTCCCTTGCCCCGGCCACCCTCCCCGTTTAAGCTACAAGTCTGGAAATTTTGGCGATCGGCCAGCTGACGTAGCTCAACTGGTAGAGCAGCTGATTTGTAATCAGCAGGTTAAGGGTTCGAGTCCCTTCGTCAGCTCACGTTGCCGAAGAGGAGGAGGACCGCACCGACTTTCCAGTCCGGAGGGATCAACACACCCCGCGCCTTTGGGAACGCGGGGTGCGTTGTCAGTGGGACCGGGAGGCGCGGGGCGGGGGGAGGCGAACGAGGCGCGTGGCGACCGGCGTGGTGGGGTGCCCGAGTGGCCAAAGGGAGCAGACTGTAAATCTGCCGGCGACAGCCTACGAAGGTTCGAATCCTTCCCCCACCACTCCTTCGAGCGCGCGGGCGTAGCTCAGTTGGTAGAGCATCAGCCTTCCAAGCTGAGGGTCGCGGGTTCGAGCCCCGTCGCCCGCTTTGCTCGCGTAGCTCAGTCGGCAGAGCGCGTCCTTGGTAAGGACGAGGTCACCGGTTCGATTCCGGTCGCGAGCTTTGAAAAGAAAAGAAGGCGTCGAGTAGAGACGTAGCACGAAGGCGTCACGCGAAGACGTCACGCAGAGACGTCAATCGGTACGGTTTTGCGCGACGCTGTTACTTGACGATTTCGTGCAACGATTGTGTGAAACGCAGTTCCTTTAGGGGATTCCATGGCCAAAGCCAAATTCCAGCGCACGAAGCCCCACGTGAACGTCGGGACGATCGGGCACGTGGACCACGGCAAGACGACGCTCACGGCGGCGCTCACGAAGGTGGCGGCCGAGAAGGGGCTCGCGACCTACGTGAGCTATGATGAGGTGGCCAAGGCGTCGGCGGCACAAGGGCGGCGCGACGCGACCAAAATCCTGACGATCGCGACGGCTCACGTGGAATACTCCACCGAGCAGCGCCACTACGCGCACGTCGACTGCCCGGGGCACGCCGACTACGTGAAGAACATGATCACGGGGGCGGCGCAGATGGACGGGGCGATTCTGGTGGTGTCGGCGGTGGACGGGCCGATGCCGCAGACGCGGGAGCACATCCTGCTCGCCCGCCAGGTCAACGTGCCCGCCATCGTGGTGTTCCTGAACAAGTGTGATCTGGTGGACGACCCCGAGCTGCTCGACCTGGTAGAGCTGGAGGTGCGGGAGCTCCTGTCGAAGTACGAGTTCCCGGGCGACGACGTCCCGATGATCCGCGGCTCCGCGCTCAAGGCGCTGGAGGGCGACAAGGACTCGGTCGCCAAAATCTGGGAGCTCTTGGCGGCGCTCGATAAGAGCATTCCGGTCCCCAAGCGCGAGGTGGACAAGCCGTTCCTGATGCCGGTGGAGGACGTGTTCTCGATCACCGGGCGCGGCACGGTGGCGACGGGGCGGATCGACCGGGGCAAGATCAAGGTGGGCGAGGAAGTGGAGATGGTGGGGTTCGGGACGGACAAGAAGACGGTGGTCACCGGGGTGGAGATGTTCCGCAAGCTGCTCGACGAGGGACAGGCCGGGGACAACGTCGGCCTGCTGTTGCGCGGCGTCGAGAAGCACGAGATCGAGCGCGGCATGGTGCTCGCGAAGCCGGGGTCGATCACGCCGCACACGAAGTTCGAGGCGGAGGTGTACGTCCTGACGAAGGAGGAGGGCGGCCGTCACACGCCGTTCTTCAAAGGATACCGGCCGCAGTTCTACTTCCGCACCACGGACGTCACCGGGACCGTGGAGCTGCCGGCGGGGGTGGAGATGGTGATGCCGGGCGACAACACGAAGATGACGATCGAGCTGATCACGCCAATCGCGATGGAGGAACAGCTGCGGTTTGCGATCCGCGAGGGCGGCCGCACGGTCGGCGCGGGAGTGGTGACGAAGATATTGAAATAGACGGACGGTCGGACGGTATGCGCATTCAGTCCGACGGTCCGACAGTCCGACTGTCCGACGAGGTTAAGGAATGGCGCGCGAGAACATCATCATGGAATGCACCACTTGCAAGAGCCGGAACTACTTCACCACGAAGAACCGGCGCAAGCATCCCGAGCGGGCGGAGTGGAAGAAGTACTGCCCGCGGTGCAACAAGCAGACGGCGCACAAGGAGTCGAAGTAATGGCCACCGCAGCCTTGGAGCCCCCTGGGCAGGGGTGGCTGCGCCGTGCCTGGGAGTTCGTGACCGTTCAGGTGCCCGCGGAGGTCCGCAAGGTCACCTGGCCGAGCTGGGAGGAGCTCAAGAAGGCGACCGGGGTGATCATCGTGTTCGTGATCCTGCTGGGCGTCCTGATCGGGCTCATGGACTCGACGCTGCAGCTGGTCTTCGTGACGGCGGTGGCCAACCTGTTCAAATGACGGACCATCGCTGGTACGCGATCCAGACCACCGCGGGACACGAGAACAAGGTCCGCTCGCTCATCGACCGGCGCATTAAGGACGACCCGCGCCCGGACGAGGACAAGCCGATCCGGCAGGCCCTGGTCCCCACCCAGGAGGTGGTGGAGATCAAGAACGGGAAGAAGGTCACCGTGGAGCGGAAGATCTATCCGGGCTACGTGCTCGTGAACATGGTCTTGAACCAGGAAACGATCCACGTGATCAACGGCATCCAGGGCGTCATCAAGTTCGTCGGCACGGGCCGGCTGCCGATGCCGCTCCGCCCGGAAGAGGTGAACCGCCTGCTGGGCATCGAAGAAGCGGTTAAGGAAGAGGAGCCGCAGGAGCAGATTCCCTTCCTGGTGGGGCAAGTGGTGGAGATCACCGAGGGGCCGTTTTCGGACTTCTCGGGCACGGTCGAAGAGGTGATTCGGGACAAGGGCAAGGTGCGGGTCGCCGTATCGCTGTTCGGGCGGCCCACGTCCGTGGAGCTCGATTATCTCCAGTTGAAGGCTCATTAGAGGGCGCCGATGGCCAAGCCGATCGCCGCAGTCGTAAAACTTCAGGTCGCAGCGGGACAGGCGACCCCCGCGCCGCCGGTGGGGACCGCGCTCGGACCCCACGGCGTCAACATCATGGAGTTCGTGAAGCAGTTCAACGCGCGCACGGGGAGCCAGGCGGGGATGATCACGCCGGTCGAGGTGACGATCTTCAAGGATCGGACGTTCACCTTTATCACCAAGACGCCGCCCGCCGCCGTGCTGCTGAAGAAGGAGGCGGGGATCGAGAAGGGCAGCCCGACCTCGAACCGCCAGAAGGTGGGAAAGGTGACGCGCGCCCAGGTGCGCAAGATCGCTGAGCTGAAGATGCCGGACTTGAATGCCAACGACATCGAGGCCGCGATGAAGATGGTGGCGGGCACCGCCCGCTCCATGGGGCTCGAGGTGGAGGGCTGATGCGCGCGCACGGCAAGCGCTACCGCGCTGCGGTCGGGACCCTTGAGCCGCACAAGCAGTATCCGCCCCGCGAGGCGGTCGAGCGGGTGCAGGCCGCGGCGTATGCCAAGTTCGACGAGTCGGTCGACGTGGCCGTGCGGCTCGGCGTCGATCCCAAGCACGCCGACCAGATCGTGCGCGGCACTGTGAGCCTGCCGCATGGCACCGGGAAGAAGATCCGGGTGCTGGTCATTGCGCAGGGCGACAAGGCAAAGGAAGCGGAGGCGGCGGGGGCCGACTTCGTGGGCGTGGAGTACGTCCAGAAGATCAAGGACGGGTGGCTCGACACCGACGTCATCGTCGCCACGCCGGACGTGATGGGCCAGCTCGGACCGCTGGGGAAGGTGCTCGGCCCGCGCGGCTTGATGCCGAACCCCAAGGCGGGCACGGTCACGATGGACGTGGCGCGCGCGGTGAAGGAGCTCAAAGCGGGAAAGATCGAGTTCCGGGTGGACAAGAGCGGGATCGTGCACGCTCCGATCGGCAAACGGTCCTTCAGCGCCGATGCGCTGGCTGAGAACCTGCAGACGTTCATGGAGGCGATCGTGCGGGCGAAGCCCGCGGCGGCCAAAGGCCACTACATCCGGTCGGTGACGGTGTCGAGCACGATGGGGCCCGGCGTACCGCTGGACCCGGCGGTGTACGCATGATCAGGACCAAGGCACAGAAGCAGGGGGTGGTGACGGGACTGGCGGAGCGTCTGCGCCGGTCCACCACTGTGTACGTCACCGACTTCACGGGGCTCGACGTCGCGCAGCTCACGCAGCTGCGGCGCCGGCTCCGGGCGGCGGGCGTCGAGTACGTGGTGGTGAAGAACACGCTGGCGCGGCGCGCCCTCGCCGATGCGCGGGTGCCCGGCCTCGAGCCCCATCTCGCGGGCCCCACGGGGCTCGTGCTGGGAGGGGCGGACCCGGTGGTCGCCGCCAAGGTGCTCGGGGATTTCGCCAAGGAGTTCGAGAAGCCCGCTATCAAGGCGGGTCTCGTGGACGGGGCAGCGGTGACGCCCGATCAGGTGAAGCGGCTCGCCACGCTCCCGTCGCGGACCGAGCTGCTCGCCCAGCTCGGTCGAGCGCTGCAGGCGCCGATGGCCGGGTTCGTCGGCGCGTTGAACGGCGTCCTGATGAATTTCGTGGGTGCCCTCGAGGCGCTCCGGACCAAGCGTGCCTCTGCTGGAGGGGCCGCTTCTTGAATCGAGGGGGAGGCACGGCAATGGCGACTCAGACCAGTGTGAGCAAGGACGACATTCTCGAAGCCATCGGGAACATGTCGGTGTTTGAACTGGCGGAGCTGATCGAGGCGTTCAAGGAGAAGTTCGGCGTCACGATCGCGGCGCCGGTGGCGGCGGCGCCGGGGGCGGGCGCGGGCGCGGTCGGCGCGGCGGCAGCCGCCCCTGCCGTCGAGGAACAGACCGAGTTCACGGTCATCTTGAAGAGCGCTGGCGAAAAGAAAATTCAGGTGATCAAAGAGATCCGGGCGATCACCAACTTGGGCCTCAAGGAGGCCAAGGACTTGGTGGAAGCCGCGCCCGGCACCGTAAAGGAAGGCGTGTCCAAGCAGGAAGCCGAGGACATCAAGAAGAAGCTCGAAGCCCAGGGCGCTGCCGTCGAACTGAAGTAGCGGACCGGCCACGTTCCTGCTCGCTTCTCCAAGCCCCTCTGTCCGCCCCCGGCCGCTCGCCGGCCGGGGGGTAGGGGCCGTTTCGTGTTTGCCTGAGGTGTCGCCATGACGAAAACGTTGCCGGTACTGTCGTTTGCTAAGCTCGACGAGGGGATGCCGATGCCGCATCTCCTCGACATCCAGACGCGTGCGTTCCAGTCGCTGCTGCAACCGGACGGCAAGGGCGCCGAGCGGACGGACGTCGGGCTCGAGCGGGTGTTCAAGGATGTCTTTCCGATCCAGGACGTGAACGGCAACTACTCCCTGGAGTTCGTGAAGTACGCCCTTGGCGAGTCGAAGTACTCGGTCGAGGAGTGCATCGAACGGGATATGACGTACTCCGTTCCGCTCAAGGCGACGCTGCAGCTGGTGGTCATGGAAGAGGTGGGTGAGACCACCAAGACTAAACGACCCAAGAACATCATCGAGAAGGAAGTCTACCTCGGTGAGCTGCCGATCCTCACGCCGCTCGGCACGTTCGTCATCAACGGCGCCGAGCGCGTGATCGTGTCGCAACTGCACCGCTCCCCCGGCGTGGTATTCGAGGAGAGCATCCACCCGAACGGCCAGCGGCTGTTCTCGGCGCGGATCATTCCGTTCCGGGGTTCGTGGGTCGAGTTCACGATCGACATCCACGACGTGATCTACGTTCATATCGACAAGAAGAAAAAGTTCCCGGCGACGGCGCTGCTACGCGCCTTCGGCTACGGCACGAACGCCGACGTCTTGAAGCTGTTCTACGCCACGAAGGACATCGACATTACGGGCAAGCTCGAGGGCCGTGCCCAGAAGCGCGAGGTGCTGGGCACCCTGCTGGCGGCCGACGTCCCGGATCCCGAGAACAAGAAGGGCGAGCCGCTCGGACGGGTCGGCGACGAGCTCACCCTGGAGAAGTTCAACACGTTCCGGCGCGCTGGTATCAGCAAAGTCACGGTCTTCGCGGGCTACACGTCGCTCGACCTGCGCGACGAGGCGCAGCCGACGACGACGCGCGAGCGGCAGGGCGCGTCCATCTTGGCGTTCGACGTGGCTGACCCCGAGACAGGGGAGGTCGTCGCGGAAGGGGGGCGGGAGCTCTCGGACACACTCAAGAAGAAGCTGCTGAAGGCGGGCGTGACCAAGGTCGACGTGCTGCTGCCTGCGGGGCGCAGCGAGTCGCCGCTCATCAAGAACACGCTACTGAAGGACCCGACCCACACCGAGGCGGAGGCGCTAGAGCAGATCTACGCGCTGCTGCGGCCGGGTGAGGCGCCGAATCTCGAGACCGCGCGGCAGGCGTTGGAGCGGCTCTTCTTCCACCCCAAGCGTTACGACCTGGGCCGGGTGGGGCGCTACAAGATCAACCAACGCCTCAAGGTGAACGTCCCCAAGGACCACACGGTCCTGACGGAGGACGACTTCATCGCGATCATCCGCTACCTGATCGAGCTGCGGGAGGGGCGCGGCTACACCGACGACATCGACCACCTCGGCAACCGCCGGGTGCGCTCGGTGGGCGAGCTGATCGCGAACCAGTTCTCCGTCGGGCTCTCGCGCATGGCGCGGCTCATCAAGGAGCGGATGAGCATCAACAACGATCCCGAGCGGATCACGCTGGACGATCTCGTGAACGCGCGGACGGTGAGCGCCGTCATCCAGGCGTTCTTCGGCAGCTCGCAGCTGTCGCAGTTCATGGATCAGACGAACCCGCTCGCGGAGCTGACACACAAGCGGCGCCTCTCCGCTCTCGGACCGGGCGGCCTCACGCGCGAGCGCGCGGGCTTCGAGGTGCGCGACGTGCACTACAGCCAGTACGGGCGCATGTGCCCGATCGAGACGCCGGAGGGCCCGAACATCGGCCTCATCACGAGCCTCTCCTGCTATGCGCGGGTGAACGACCTGGGCTTCATCGAGACGCCGTACCGCGCCGTCAAGAACGGCAAGGTGACCGACGAGATCCGCTGGCTCTCGGCGTCGGAAGAGGAGGAGTACGCCGTGGCGCAGGCGAACGCCCATGTCGCCGAAGACGGCCGCTTCGCCGACGAGCTCGTGTTGTGCCGCAAGCGGGACGACTACCCGCTGCTGGCGTCGAACCGGATCGACTTCATGGACGTGGCGCCGGAGCAGCTGGTGTCCATCGCCGCGGCCCTGATCCCGTTCCTGGAGCATGACGACGCCAACCGCGCGCTCATGGGCTCGAACATGCAGCGCCAGTCGGTGCCGCTGCTGTTCCCACAAGCCCCGCTCATCGGGACCGGGCTCGAGGAGAAAGTGGCCCGCGACTCGGGCGCGGTGGTCATCGCCCGCCGCGCGGGCGTCGTCACCCGCGTCACTGCCGATGAGATCATCATCGACACGGGCGACGAAGATGCCAAGACGGGGGACCACCCGCTGGCGCGCCTCAAGCAGCACGATCGCTACCGCTTGAAGAAGTTCTGGCGGACCAACCAGGACACCGCCATCAACCAGCGGCCGCTGGTGTCGGTGGCCCAGAAGGTGAAGGCGGGGCAAATCATCGCCGACGGGGCGGGCACCGAGCACGGGGAGCTGGCGCTCGGAGCCAACGTGGTGGTGGCGTTCATGCCGTGGTATGGGCACAACTTCGAGGACGCGATCGTCCTCTCGGAGCGGCTGGTGAAGGACGACGTCTACTCGTCGATCCACATCCAGGAGCTCGAGCTGCACGTGCGCGACACCAAGCGCGGCCGTGAGGAGATCACGCGCGAGATCCCGAACGTAGCCGAGGAGTCGCTCGTCGACCTGGACGAGCGAGGCATCGTTCGCATCGGCGCGCACGTGAAGGCCGGCGACATCCTGGTCGGTAAGATCACGCCCAAGGGCGAGACCGAACTGTCCCCCGAGGAGAAGCTCCTGACGGCGATCTTCGGCGAGAAAGCGAAGGACGTCAAAGATTCGTCACTCAAGGTGCCGCCGGGGATGGAGGGCGTGGTCATCGACGTGAAGATCTTCTCGCGCATCGAGGACCAAGTCGTCGAGAAGGACCGGGGCGAGCGCATCGGCGAGGTGCGCCGCCTCGAGGCGGAGGAGAAGGCCCGGATCTCCGATGCGATGTTCGCCGAGCTGCGCGATCTGCTCGCCGGCCAGGAGGTCGGCCTGATGCTCAAGGCGGGGACGGTCGAAGAATACCTGCCGGCCGGCACCAAGCTCGCGAAGCCGCAGCTCGCCGAGATCAACTTCGCCGACGTGGACCTGAAGACGCTGCGCGTGGTCAACAAACAGGTCAACGAGCGGTTCCGGGCCGTGCTCGATGCGGCACAGGCCGAGCGCGCCAAGATCGAAGAGAAGTCGGAGGACCAGATCGACAAGATCCTCCAGCCGGACGAGCTCCCCCCTGGGGTGATTCAGCTCGTGAAGGTATACGTTGCCGAGAAGCGCAAGATCTCGGTGGGCGACAAGATGGCGGGTCGCCACGGGAACAAGGGCATCATCGCGCGCATCGTCCCGGAGGAGGACATGCCGTTCCTGCCGCACGGGACGCCGGTGGACATCGTGCTCAACCCGCTGGGCGTGCCGTCGCGTATGAACGTGGGTCAGATCCTCGAGACGCACCTCGGCTGGGCCGCGCGCATCCTGGGCTTCGAAGCCAAGACGCCCGTGTTCCAGGGCGCCGACGAGACCGAAATCGGCGTCCTGCTCCGGCTCGCCGGTCTCACGTGGGCGGCCGACGCGCTGCAGCTCGACGTCCGCCTGCCCGACGTGGCTCCGGAGACCATACGCCAGATCGTCAAGGATCTGCGGCGCCTGCCGTCGGGGAACGGAGGGCGGCCCGAGGTCGCTACGGCCGGGATCGGCGTGCTGGGCCACCGCGCGCTCTCGCAGGAGACGCGCGACGTGTATCATCGCGTCGTCGACTTCCTCAAGGCCGCAGCGAAGCAGCTCGCCGAGCGCGAGCTCGAACAGCGGCGCATCGAACGGGAAGCGCACCAGGCGCGCCTCGAGGCCGACGACCTCTCCAAGGCCGACAAGGCCGCGTTCAAGACGGGGCTCAAGGAGATCGAGAAGTTCCTCGAGCGCGACAAGCCGGCCGACGTGCTGGAGGGCGTCGGGTTCGCGGCGCTCGCGGCGCTGCTCGGGCCCAAATCCGAGGCGGATGTCGACCAGGCGGTGAACGAGGTGCTCAAGGCGGCGGGCCTCTCCCCGATGGGGAAGGCACGGCTGCGCGACGGGCGCTCCGGCGAGTTCTTCTCCTCGGACGTCACCGTCGGCTCGATCTACATGATGAAGTTGTCGCACTTGGTGGACGACAAGATCCACGCGCGCTCCATCGGGCCGTACTCGCTGGTCACGCAGCAGCCGCTCGCGGGCAAGGCCCAGTTCGGCGGGCAGCGGTTCGGCGAGATGGAGGTGTGGGCGCTCGAGGCCTACGGCGCGGCGCACACCCTGCAGGAGATTCTGACCGTCAAGTCGGACGACGTGAACGGCCGCAGCCGCGTGTACGAGGCCATCGTCAAGGGGCAGAACCTGCCGAAACCCGGCATCCCCGAGTCCTTCAACGTGCTGGTGAAGGAACTCCAGGCCCTCGGGTTGAAAGTGACCCTGGGCACCACCGAGGACGTCGAAGAGTAACGGGGGAGGGAGACTCGGATGATTGATTTCCGGAGCGGACGCGAGCCGAAGAGCTCGAGCTTCGATTATATCCAGATCCGCATCGCCTCGCCGGAGGAAATCCGGGGGCCGCGCGATTCGAAGGAGCGCGAGCGCCTGGAGCTGCAGGGCCAGCGGACCTGGTGGTCGTGGGGCGAGGTGACGAAGCCCGAGACCATCAACTACCGCTCGTTCAAGCCGGAGCGGGACGGCCTGTTCTGCGAGCGCATCTTCGGCCCGGTGAAGGACTGGGAGTGTCACTGCGGCAAGTACAAGCGGATCCGGTACCGGGGCGTGATCTGCGACCGCTGCGGCGTCGAAGTGACGTTGTCCAAGGTGCGGCGCGAGCGCATGGGTCACATCGAGCTCGCCGTGCCGGTAGCGCACATCTGGTTCTTCAAGACGCTGCCGTCGCCCATGGGCAACCTGCTCGACATGACCCTGCGGGATCTGGAGCGGGTGATCTACTACACGAACTACGTGGTGATCGACCCCGGTGAGCAGGAGGTGCAGGAGAAGGAGCTGCTCGACGAGGACCGCTACTTGGAGCTCCGCACCAAGGCGAAGACGGAGGGGGACGCGGCATTCAAGGCGGACATCGGCGCACCGGCGGTGCGGGCGCTGCTGGAGCGGCTCAACATCGATAAGCTCGCCGACGAGCTGCGCGAGTCGGTCGCGACTGAGACGAGCCAGCATCGCAAGAAGCAGATGCTGAAGCGCCTCAAGATCGTGGACGCGTTCCGCAACTCCGGCGCCGCCGGCGAGGGGCGCAACGACCCTCGCTGGATGATCCTCGACGTGATCCCGGTCATCCCGCCCGACTTGCGCCCGCTCGTGCCGCTCGACGGGGGGCGGTTCGCGACCTCGGACTTGAACGACCTGTACCGTCGCGTCATCAACCGCAATAACCGGCTGCAGAAACTGATCCTGCACCGGGCGCCGGAAGTCATCCTCCGGAACGAGAAGCGGATGCTGCAGGAGGCCGTCGACGCGCTGTTCGACAACGGCCGCCGCTCCAAGGCGATCCGGGGGCGGGGCAAGCGGCCGCTCAAGTCGCTGTCCGACATGCTCAAGGGCAAGCAGGGGCGGTTCCGTCAGAACCTGCTCGGCAAGCGCGTGGACTACTCGGGCCGCTCGGTCATCGTCGTCGGGCCGGAGCTCCGGCTGCACCAGTGCGGCCTCCCCAAAGCGATGGCGGTGGAGCTGTTCAAGCCGTTCATCATCCATCAGCTGGTCGAGAAGGGCATCGCCGAGACCGTGAAGCGGGCCAAAAAGATCGTGGAGAAGGAGTCACCGGAAGTGTACGAGATCCTCGAGGAAATCATCGAGGACCATCCGGTGCTCCTGAACCGCGCGCCGACGCTGCACCGCCTGGGCATCCAAGCGTTCGAGCCGGTGCTGGTGGAAGGGAAGGCGATCCGCATCCACCCGCTCGTCTGCGCGGCGTTCAACGCGGACTTCGACGGCGACCAGATGGCGGTGCACGTGCCCCTCTCGTTCGAGAGCCAGATCGAGGCGCGGCTACTCATGATCTCGTCGAACAACATCCTCAAGCCGTCCGACGGCCGGCCCGTGGCGGAGCCGTCGCAGGACATGGTGCTGGGCTGCTACTTCCTGACGAAGGAGCCCGCCGACTTCGAGCAGCCCGAGGTCAAGGCGGCGGCGCCTCGGCTCGGCTCGCTCGCCGAGCTCGATATGGGGCTCGCGACGAAGCGGCTCGCCTACCACTCGCCGCTGCACTACTGGAGCGATCCGCCGGGCGCGTGGGTCTACACGACCGCCGGGCGGGTGATCTTCAACAGCATCCTCCCCGAGGGGCTGCGGCGTGAGCAGGGCTACCAGAACCAGGTCTTGCGCAAGAAAGACCTGTCGGAGCTCGTGTTCGAGAGCTACCGCCGGGCCGGCCTGGCCAGCACGGTGCAGTTCCTGGACATGCTCAAGGAGTTCGGCTTCCGCTACGCCACGATGGGGGGCGTCTCGATCGGGGTGGAGGACCTGGAGATCCCGGCCGAGAAGGCGTCGCTGTTGCACGACGCCGAGGCGCGGGTCGAGCGGTTCCAGCGCGCCTATGCCACAGGACAGATCACCTTCGGCGAGCGCTACAACAAGGTGATCGACGCCTGGACCCACGCCAACAACGACATCGCCGACGCGATGGTCAAGACGATGCAACGCTCCAAGGGCGGCTTTAACCCGGTGTTCATGATGTTCGACTCCGGGAGCCGCGGCTCGCGTGATCAGATCCGCCAGCTGGCCGGGATGCGCGGCCTGATGGCGAAGCCGCAGAAGAAGCTGACCGGCGGCATCGGCGAGATCATCGAGAGCCCGATCAAGTCGAACTTCCGTGAGGGCCTCTCCGTGCTCGAGTACTTCATCTCGACGCACGGCGCGCGCAAAGGGCTGGCGGACACCGCCTTGAAGACGGCGGATGCCGGGTACCTGACACGCCGCCTGGTGGACGTCGCGCAGGACGTGACGATCACCGAAGAGGACTGCGGCACCATCCTCGGCCTCGAGATGTCGGCCCTGAAGGAGGGCGAGGACATCATCGAGCCGCTGCGCGAGCGGCTCGTGGGCTGCGTGGCGCTGGACGAGGTGTCCGACCCCCACGAGCTCGACGAGGACGAGCGGCCCAAGGTGCTGGTGGAAGCGGGCAAGCTCATCACCGAAGAGACCGCGCAGGCCATCGAGGACGCGGGGATCGAGGCGGTGCGTATCCGGTCGGTGCTCACATGCGAGGCGAAGCGCGGCGTGTGCCGCATGTGCTACGGCCGCAACCTCGCCACCATGGACATGGTGGACCTGGGGGAGGCGGTGGGGATCCTGGCCGCCCAGTCGATCGGGGAGCCGGGTACGCAGCTCACGCTGCGCACGTTCCACATCGGCGGCACGGCGGCGCGCATCGCGGAGCAGACGGTGCGGAAGACCAAGGTCGAGGGCGTCATCGAGTACGGCGACCGCCTCACCTTCGTCGAGACACCCGACAAGCAGCGCGTCGTCACGAGTTACGAGGGCGAGCTGATCCTCCGGGCGGCGAAGCACGGCGCCGGCGAGGAGGGCAAGCTCTCGGTGCACTCGCGCTTCCACGTGCCGCTCGGCGCGACCCTGATGGTGGCCGACGGGGCCAAGGTGGCCCGCGACGGCGTGCTGTTCACCTGGGACCCCTACACCAACCCGATCATGACCGACGTGGCGGGGGTGGTGCGGTTCGTCGACATCGTCGAAGACGAGACGGTCCGGGAGGAGCTCGACGAGCTGACCGGCCGGCGCCAGCGCGTGATCATCGAGGACCGGGAGAAGAAGCTGCACCCGCACATTGAGATCATCCAGAAGAAGGGGGACAAGGAGAAGCGGCTGCGCGACTTCGTCATCCCGGAAGGGGCGCAGCTCACCGTCGACGACGGCCAAGAGGTGTACGCAGGCCTGGTGCTCGCCAAGGTGTCACGCGAGGCGTACAAGACGCGCGACATCACGGGCGGCCTCCCCCGTGTGGCCGAGCTGTTCGAGGCGCGGCGGCCCAAGGACCCGGCCACGATCTCCGAGGTGGACGGCACCGTGCGGTTCGGCGACATCAAGCGCGGCAAGCGCGAAATCTACGTCCACGCCGAAGAGGGCGAGCCGCAGCTGTACGAGGTGCCGGCCGGCAAGCACCTGCGCGTGCACGAGGGCGACCGCGTGCGCGCCGGGGACCGGCTCACCGAGGGGCCCGTGAACCCGCACGACATCCTGCGGATCAAGGGCCCGCGGGCGGTGCAGGAGTACCTCTTGAACGAGGTGCAGGAGGTGTACCGGCTCCAGGGCGTCAAGATCAACGACAAGCACATCGGCGTGATCGTGCGCCAGATGCTGCAGAAGGTAAAAACGGTCGACCCGGGCGACACCGAGTTCCTCGAGGGCGAGCACGTCGACAAGCTGACGTTCCGCGAGATCAACGAGCGGGCGGTGAAGAAGGACGGTAAGCCGGCGACGAGCGAGCCCCTGCTCTTAGGCATCACGAAGGCGAGCCTGACCACGCAATCGTTCATCTCGGCGGCGTCGTTCCAGGAGACCACGCGCGTGCTGACCGACGCCGCGATCCGCGGCGCCCGGGACGACTTGTTGGGGCTCAAGGAGAACATCATCATCGGCCATCTCATCCCAGCCGGCACTGGCATCTATCGGTACCATGAGATCGAGATCGAGCCGCCCGAGGGGTTCCAGCCCCCACCGCCGCCGGTGGAGCCCGTGCCGGGCGCGGTGCCCAGTCCGTTCCCGGAGGAAGTGGAGGCGGATTAGGTGGGGCCCGCCACTGGCGTGCCCATACGAGCGACGGCGCCCGGGGAGGATGCCCGGGCGCCGTTCGTTGCCGCGGGTTGATCCGCTTCGTCTCCTAGCGCGGCGACGGCGTTGGGCCGAGCGGCTGCACCACCTGCGCGTTGAGGGCCTGCTCGATGCGCTGGCGCGAGTCGGCGAAGTGCGCTTGCGTGTACCCGTCGAGCTCGTTCGCGGGCGCCAGTGCCCGACCGAGGGCACCGCTCAGACTCGCGAGCGTGGCTCGCGCCACCGTGCGCGCGTCTTCTGGCATGCCGGGCTCGGGCGTCACCACCATCTGCAGCAGTCGGGTGAGATACAAGCGCTGGAGGTCGCGGCGAATGGAGGTGGTGTTACGGCCACGGGACCCCTGGCCCCCTGCCTCGGCCCAGATACTGGTGGTGAGGGTCGTCAGAACATCTGGGATCGTCACCATCTGGCTCCGGGTTGGCGCGCGCAGCTCGGCGTCCCGCACCCGCGACAGCACTTGCGGGTCCGTGAGGAGGCGGACCAGGGTCCCCTGGAACGCCAGGGCCCAGTCGTGCAACGGGAAGTCGATCCGCCCCTCGCTGAACGGGTTCACGCCCCAGTGCCACCACCGCTCGGGGGCGAGCTTGTTGAGCAGCTCCGGCCGGAAGCGATACAGGTTCTCGCCCAAGCCCGCAGCGGCGATGAACGCCAGGGCGTCCCGCTGGCGGGCCGCCGAGACGCCGACGAACGGCGGCCGGCTGTTCGGGTCGCCGCGGTGATCGCGCGAGGTGTACGCCCCCGCCAGGTACTTGGCGGTGACGAGCGTCGCGTACCAGCGCTCGAACAGCAGGTCCCGAAAGCCGCGCCGCAGCTTGGGGTAGCCGTCGCCCGCCGCCACGAGCCGCGTTTCCAGGGAGTCGAACAAACGGTTCACGAGCGTCACGCGGTCCTTGGCCCAGGCGAGCGGGTCCGACGTTTGATCCCACCGCGTCACGGTGGGATCGAGGCCGTAGGCGGCGAACCCGGCGTCCTCGTCGGTCGCGTAGACGTGCTCGGGATCGGACGCTTGGGCGGCGATGGCCTTCAAACCCGGGCGCTCGGCGTCGGGCGTTTCCCCGGCAACCGTGGCGTATCCGTACTTGATCGCCCAGCGGTCGTACGTTCCGATCGTGCGCGAGTAGTAGTCCCCTTGCTGGCTGCGATCCAGGGCGATGGCCGGAGGGTTGTAGTCCATGACCGAAGCTGACGTGCCGTGGGTCGCCGTGTACGCCCGGTCGAACAGCTTCTCCATGGGGATGGCGGCGGTGCCGCGGAAGTTGTGCCGCAGGCCGAGCGTATGCCCGACTTCGTGCATCACCAGCTCTTTCAGCGCCTGGCCGATGTACTCCCGTGGGACGGGGCCGCCCGGAGCGATCGCGCCGCTCGCCGCGAGCGTCGCCCGGAGCAGGGTCCCCTCGTGCGCCATGCTGCCCCCGTAGGAGCACAACCGCTGGAGGCGACGGCCGCCCGGATCCGCCCGGAGCAGTGAGTCCTCGAGGAACACCTCCCGGATCATCGCCTGGGGCCCCGCGTAGTCACGGTACTCACCCTGCCACGCCTGGATCCACGAAGCGGCGATGAGGATATCGGCGTTGAGGATCTCCCCAGTGCGGGGATCGACGTCGGAGGGGCCGATCGCGTAGGTGAAAGCGTTGTTGGCCATCCAGCGCACCGTGCTGTAGCGCGCGTCTTCGGCGCTCCAGAGCGAGTCGTCCGGGGCGTCCAGCACCTGGATGGCGTTGCGGATGCCCGCTTCCTCGAACGCCCGGTTCCACTCGAGAATCCCGTCCCGCACGTAGGGACGCCATTCGAGGGGAATGGTGCGGTCGAGATAGTAGGTGATCGGCTTGACCGGATCGCTCAGGGCGGCGCTCGGGTCCTTCTTCTCGAGCCGCCAGCGGTTCACGTAGCGGACGAAGAAGCTCTCGGCGGTGTCGCGCGAGAAGTTCTTCATTGCGGATACGAAGTAGCCCACCCGGTCGTCGGCGTGGCGCGGGCGCATCGGTGTCGCGGGCAGCTCGAGGATCGAGTAGTGCACGGCCACGGGAATCCAACGGTAGTCCGGGACCATGTCCATCCCAAGGCTCCGGCTCGTCCGGAACGTCAGCCGGGCCTCGGCCTCCGTGTTCGTCGGGAACATGTGCAGCGACTGGAAGCTGGAGCGTTCCTTGTCGAACATCGGCCCGGGGCCCTGCATGGGCGTGACCTGCGAGAAGAACTGGAAGTACGCGCCCAGATCGACCCAGTCGGACACGAGGAACGGGACGAGATCTACGAGCACTTCGTTCGTGGTATCGCGGATGCTGGCGATCGGAAACGACTGAGCCACCGAGTGCCCAAACGAGTAGGCGACGGTGCGCGCCATCGGCGTGTTCGGCGTCGCCGTGGCGTAGGGGTTCACGACCCACAGCTCGACGTGGTCGCCGGCCTTGTGGAATCGGATCAGGTCGGAGCGGACGTCGCTGCCGCCGTCAATGCCCAGCTCGCCGATCCCCTGCGACAGCTCCGTGACCATGAGGTAGTCGTGGTCGAACTGCTCCGGCTTAAGCGCGAGGTAGGCGCTCTCCCGCTTGAGATGCGCCGTGAACAGCCCGGTCTGCACGCGGGCGTCCTTCGTCACTTCGGCGAAGGGCTTCCAGGGGAGGTCCCGTTTGGCGCTGTCAGGCTTGGGGCTGCCGCCACCGGGTGCTGCGGCGGGAGCGGGTTGGATCACGCGGATGGTGCATGCGGCGGACACGGCCAGGAGCGAGACGAGGAGCGCGGGACGCATGCTGGACTCCGGAGGGGCGGAGGAGTGCATATAGCTCTTGAGGTGCGACCCCGCAACCGGGCCCGGGGCCAGTTTGCTTGCGGCTCGACTCGTGAGGCTGGCAACGGGGCGGGGAGTTGCGGGGCGGCGGGGGTTGCCCTAACCACAATCGCCCGTCTATTTTGTGAGTCTATTTGGCAACTTTTTGGCGGAGTGTATGCCGACCATCAATCAGCTCGTCCGGCTCGGGCGCCGGGACGTGGAGAAAAAGGAAAAGGCCCCGGCGCTGCGCGGCAATCCGCAAAAGCGCGGCGTGTGCACGCGAGTGTACACGACCACGCCGAAAAAGCCGAACTCGGCGCTGCGCAAAGTCGCGCGGGTCCGGCTGACGAATGGCTTCGAGGTGACCGCTTACATTCCGGGCGAGGGGCATAACCTGCAGGAGCACTCGATCGTGATGATCCGGGGCGGTCGCGTCAAGGATCTGCCGGGCGTGCGTTACCACATCATCCGCGGCACCCTGGACGCCGCGGGAGTGAACGAGCGGAAGCAGTCGCGCTCCAAGTACGGGGCCAAGCGCCCGAAGGAAGCGGCGCAATGAGCCGTCGGAAAAAAGCGATCCGGCGCCCGGTGCCGGCCGATCCGCGCTACGACAGCCAGACCGTCTCCAAGTTCCTGAATAACCTGATGGAGCGGGGCAAGAAGTCGCTGGCGGAGCGGGTGTTCTACCAGGCGATGGACCTGATCGAGCAGCGCACCGGGCAGCCGGGCGTGAACGTGTTCAAGCAGGCGCTGTCGAACGTGAAGCCGGCGCTCGAGGTCAAGTCCCGCCGCGTGGGCGGCGCGACCTACCAGGTGCCGGTCGAGGTGCGACCCGAGCGGCGCACGGCGCTGGGGATGCGGTGGCTGATCCAGTACAGCCGGGCGCGGCGCGAGAAGAACATGGCGGAGCGGCTCGCCGCCGAGCTGATCCTCGCCTCGAAGGGCGAGGGCGAGACGATCAAGAAGAAGGAAGACACGCACCGGATGGCGGAAGCCAATCGGGCTTTCGCACATTACCGGTGGTAAACTAGCCCCGGGCGTAAGTCGGGGGCTAGAAGAGCGGAGCGAGACCGGCCCACGATGGGCGCCACGGTCGCCCCGCGTTTTTGCTGATTAAAGGAACGAGATGCCCAGAACCACTCCGCTCGAACGGATTCGCAACATCGGCATCATGGCCCACATCGATGCCGGGAAGACGACTACGACCGAGCGCATCCTGTACTACACGGGCCGCACCTACAAGCTCGGCGAGGTCCACGACGGTACGGCGACCATGGACTGGATGGAACAGGAGCAAGAGCGGGGGATCACCATCACCTCCGCCGCCACCACCACGTTCTGGCTCCGTCGCGGCGAGCAGTACCGCATCAACATCATCGATACACCGGGTCACGTGGACTTCACCGTCGAGGTAGAGCGATCGCTCCGCGTGCTGGACGGCGCCATCACCTTGCTCGACGCGGTGGGCGGCGTCGAGCCGCAGACGGAGACCGTGTGGCGCCAGGCCGACCGCTACCACGTGCCGCGCATCATCTTCGTCAACAAGATGGACCGGGTGGGCGCGGACTTCGACATGTGCCTCAAGATGGTGCGGGACCGGCTCGGTGCCAACGCGGTGCCGATCCAACTCCCGCTGGGCGCGGGTGAGCTGTTCACAGGCGTCGTGGACCTGATCCGACAGGTGGAGATCGTCTACGACGACGCGTCGCTCGGGAAGAAGTACGTCGAGGGTCCCGTGCCCGCCGCCCTCAAGGACCGGGTGGCCGAGATGCGCCACCACCTGCTCGAGTCCGTGGTCGAGCAGGACGACGCGATCCTCCACAAGTACCTGGAAGAGCACCAGCTCACCGAGGACGAGATCCGCACGGTGCTGCGCAAGGCGACGATCTCGGGCAAGGTCGTGCCAGTGCTGTGCGGGGCGGCCTTCAAGAACAAAGGCGTCCAGGCGCTGCTGGACGCGGTGGTGGACCTGCTGCCGTCGCCGCTCGACGTCCCGGCGATTCAGGGGCATCTGCCGCATCACGACGCGACGCACGCGACCCGCAAGGCGGCGGACGAAGAGCCGTTCGCGGCGCTCGCGTTCAAGATCATGACCGACCCGTACGTCGGCAAGCTCACGTTCTTCCGCGTCTATTCAGGCGTCCTCACCGCTGGCTCCTACATCTACAACAGCACCAAGGACAAGAAGGAGCGTATCGGGCGGCTGCTGCAGATGCACGCCAACAAGCGCGAGGAGATCGAGGAGGTCCGCGCCGGCGACATCGCGGCAGCGATCGGGCTCAAGGACACGAAGACCGGCGACACGCTGTCCGACGAGGCCCATCCGATCATCCTCGAGGCAATGAAGTTCCCCGAGCCGGTCATCTCCGTGGCGATCGAGCCCAAGACCAAGGCGGACCAGGACAAGCTCTCCATCGCGCTGCAGAAGCTCTCGGAGGAAGACCCGACGTTCCGCGTCCATACCGACGCCGAGACGGCACAGACGATCATCTCGGGGATGGGCGAGCTGCATCTCGAGATCATCGTCGAGCGCATGCGCCGGGAGTTCAAAGTCGACGCGAACGTGGGCCGGCCGCAGGTGGCCTACCGCGAGACGGTGCGGAAGCGCGTGGAAGAGGTCGAGGGCAAGTTCATCCGCCAGACGGGCGGCCGCGGCCAGTACGGCCACGTGGTCATCAACATGGAGCCCGGCGAGCCCGGCACCGGTTTCGTCTTCGAGGACAACATCGTCGGCGGCGTGATCCCGCGGGAGTACATCGGCCCGGTCGAGCAGGGGGTGAAGGAGGCGCTCGAGAACGGCGTGCTCGCGGGGTACCCCATGGTGGACGTCAAAGTGGAGCTCGTGGACGGCTCCTACCACGACGTCGACTCGAGCGAGATGGCGTTCAAGATCGCGGGCTCGATGGCTGTGAAGGAGGCGGCCCGCCAGGCGCACCCGATTCTGCTCGAGCCCATCATGGACGTCGAGGTGGTGACGCCCGCGGATTACATGGGCGATGTGATCGGCGACCTGTCGAGTCGCCGCGGCAAGATCGGCGGGATGACCCAGCGCGCGGACGCCCACGTGGTGGCGGCGAGTGTGCCGCTGTCGGAGATGTTCGGCTACTCTACGACGCTGCGCTCGATGAGCCAGGGGCGGGCCATCTACAGCATGCAGTTCAGCCATTATCAGGAAGTCCCTAAACAAAAGGCAGAAGAGATTGTCAGCAAAGTGAAGGGATAGATGAGACGGCGTCGAGTGAAACCGTCGCGCAAAGGCATCACGCGACGACGTCGCGCGCAGACGTATTCGGTATCACGGTCTTGCGTGACGATGTTGTGTTACGACTTTGTGCAACGATTCTGTGAAACGAATTTATTCTTTTTGAGGAATCATGGCTAAGGCCAAGTTTGAGCGCACCAAGCCCCACGTAAACGTCGGCACCATCGGTCACGTGGACCACGGCAAGACGACGCTCACGGCGGCGCTCACGAAGGTGGCGGCGGAGAAGGGGCTCGCGACCTACGTCACCTACGACCAGGTCGCCAAAGCCTCCGAGTCCCAGGGGCGGCGCGACGCGACCAAAATCCTGACGATCGCCACCTCCCACGTGGAGTACTCGAGCGAGCAGCGCCACTACGCGCACGTCGACTGCCCGGGCCACGCCGACTACGTGAAGAACATGATCACGGGGGCAGCGCAGATGGACGGGGCGATCCTCGTGGTGTCGGCGGTGGACGGGCCGATGCCGCAGACGCGGGAGCATATCCTGCTCGCGCGCCAGGTGAACGTGCCGGCGATTGTGGTCTTTCTGAACAAGTGCGACCTGGTGGACGACCCCGAGCTGCTCGACCTGGTGGAGCTCGAGGTGCGCGAGCTGTTGTCGAAGTACGAGTTCCCGGGGGACGACATCCCCATGATCCGCGGCTCGGCCCTGAAAGCGATCGAAGGGGACAAGCAGTGGGTTCCCAAGGTGTGGGAGCTGCTGACTGCCCTCGACAAGAGCATCCCGATCCCGCAGCGGGAGGTGGACAAGCCGTTCCTGATGCCGGTGGAGGACGTGTTCTCGATCACCGGGCGCGGCACGGTGGCGACGGGGCGGATCGACCGGGGCAAGATCAAGGTGGGCGAGGAAGTGGAGATGGTGGGGTTCGGGACGGACAAGAAGACGGTGGTCACCGGGGTGGAGATGTTCCGCAAGCTGCTCGACGAGGGACAGGCCGGGGACAACGTCGGCCTGCTGTTGCGCGGCGTCGAGAAGCACGAGATCGAGCGCGGCATGGTGCTCGCGAAGCCGGGGTCGATCACGCCGCACACGGCATTCGACGCAGAGGTGTACGTCCTGACGAAGGAAGAGGGCGGCCGTCACACGCCGTTCTTCAAAGGGTACCGGCCGCAGTTCTACCTCCGGACGACGGACGTCACCGGGACGGTGGAGCTGCCGGCCGGGGTGGAGATGGTCATGCCGGGCGACAACACGAAAATGGCGATCGAGCTGATCACGCCGATCGCGATGGAGGACGGCCTCCGCTTCGCGATCCGCGAGGGCGGGCGCACGGTGGGCGCGGGAGTCGTCACGAAGATCAAGAAATGACGGACTCTCCGACGAGGTGACAATGGCCGGCAAAATCCGGATCCGTCTCAAGGCGTTCGACCACGCGCTGATCGACCAGGCTGCGGCCGACATCGTGCGCACGGCCGAGAAGACCGGCGCCCAGGTGTCGGGGCCTATCCCGCTGCCCACCAAGCGGCAGCTCTGGACAGTGCTACGGAGTCCGCACATCGACAAGAAGAGCCGCGAGCAATTCGAGCTCAAAACGCACAAGCGGCTGATCGACATTCTCGACTCGCGATCCCAGACGGTGGACGCGCTGACGAAGCTGGATCTGCCTGCGGGCGTGGATGTGGAGATCAAGGTCGAATGAACGGACTGATCGGACGCAAGCTCGGGATGGCGCGGCTCTTCGACGAGGAAGGAGCGCACGTGCCCGTCACGGTGATCGAGGCGGGCCCGTGCCCCGTGGTGCAGCTGACGGGGACCCAGGTCCAGCTGGGCTTTGGCGCGACCAAGCCGGTGCGCACGCCCAAGGCCTTGCTCGGACATGCGAAGCGGGCGGGCCTCGAGACTGCGCCGCGCGTGCTGCAGAACTTTCCCGTGCCGGGCGAAGGCGATTCCCCCAAGTCCGGGGAGGCCGTGACGGTGGCGATTTTCAAGACGGGCGACGTCGTGAAAGTGACCGGCGTGACCAAAGGCCGGGGCTTTCAGGGCGTGGTGCATCGCCACCATTTCGGCGGCGGCCCCGAGACCCACGGCAACACCCGCCACCGCAAACCCGGCTCCATCGCCCCGGGGACGGATCCGTCCCGAATCATCAAGGGGAAGCGGATGCCGGGTCACATGGGTGCGCGGCGCTTCACGGAGCTCGGCCTCCGGGTCGTGAAGGTGGACGCCGAGCGGAACCTGTTGTTCGTGCGTGGTGCCGTGCCGGGGCCGATGAACGGTCTCGTCACCGTCCGCAAGCAGGGAGGCCCGAGCCGCCATGATTGAGGCGCCGCACTACTCTGCGACCGGCACCAAGAAGAAGGCGGTGGTGCTGCCGGCGCTGCTGTTCGACGGCACGGTGAACGAGCACGCCCTCCACCGAGCCGTGGTGACATTGCTCGCGAACCAGCGGCAGGGGACGCACGACACCAAGACGCGGCGTTGGGTCGTGGGCGGCAACCAGAAACCGTGGCGCCAGAAGGGCACGGGGCGCGCGCGGCAGGGGTCGACCCGTGCGCCGCACTGGCGCCACGGCGGGATCGTGTTCGGGCCGCACCCGCGCGACTACCGCCTCGGTATCCCGAAGAAGGTGCGGCAGCTGGCGAAGAAGTCCGCCCTGAACGCCCGGGCACGCGAGGGCGCGCTGCTCGTGGTGGATCCGCTCGCCTACGAGAAGCCGAAAACGAAGTCGCTCGTCGAGCTGCTCGGCAAGCTCGGGGTCGCCGAGCGCAAGGTGCTCGTGCTCACGGCCGGCGCCGCCCAGTCGTACAACGTGTACCTCGCGGGCCGCAACGTCCCGAACGTGCAGGTGATGCGGTTCGCCGACGCAACCGCGTACGAGATCGTCTGGTCGGACGCCGTTGTGGTCGAGCTCCCAGCGCTGGGCGAGGCGGCGGAGAGCGCGGACTCGGTGGAGGCGTCCGATGCCTGAGGTGCACCACACGATCGTGGCGCCGGTGGTCACCGAGAAATCATCGGCGGCCTACGGAGCGCGTAAAGAGTATACGTTCCGGGTGCACCTGGCCGCGACCAAGCCGCAGATCCGGGCGGCGATCGAGTCGCTGTTCAAGGTCACCGTGACCGACGTGCGCACGATGGTCGTGCGGGCCAAGCGCCGCACCTACGGGCGGTACGTCGGGCGGCGGCCGTCCTGGAAAAAGGCGATCGTCACCCTCAAGGAAGGGGACGCGATCGCGGTGTTCGAGGGCTGATATGGGTATCCGTCAGTTCAAGCCGGTGACGCCGGCGACGCGCTTCCGCTCGGTGTCGGACTTCGGGGACATCACGAAGACCGAACCCGAGCGCTCGCTGCTCGAGCCGCTCAGACGCACGGGCGGGCGCAACAACAAGGGCCATATCACGAGCCGGTATCAGGGCGGCGGGCACAAGCGGCGGTATCGACGCATCGACTTCCGACGCGACAAGTTCGGCGTGCCTGCGAAGGTCGCGAGCGTCGAGTACGACCCCAACCGCACTGCTCGCATCGCGCTGCTGCACTACGCGGACGGCGAAAAGCGCTACATCCTGGCTCCCAAGGGCCTCGCCGTCGGCGACACGGTGGTCTCGGGACCGGGGGCGGACATCCGGATCGGGAATGCAATGCCCCTGTTCGAGATCCCGCTGGGTACGACGGTGCACAACGTCGAGCTCAAGATCGGGCGCGGCGGTCAGCTGTGCCGCTCGGCGGGCACCGGGGTGCAGGTCGTGGCGAAAGAGGGGAACCACGTCACCCTGCGGCTCCGCTCCACCGAGATGCGCATGGTGCGCGGCGAGTGCCTGGCGACGATCGGCGAGGTGTCGAACGCCGAGCACGAGCTCTTGTCGGTCGGCAAGGCCGGCAAGAGCCGCTGGCTCGGGCGCCAGCCGCGGGTGCGCGGGGTGGCCATGAACCCCGTCGACCACCCGCTGGGCGGTGGGGAAGGGAAGACGTCGGGTGGCCGGCCGCCGACCTCACCCTGGGGCAAGGTCGAGGGGAAGAAGACGCGGCACAAGAAGAAGCCGTCGACCAAACTCATTGTGCGCGGACGCAAGCGCGGGAAGGCGACACAGTAAATGGGACGCAGCGTCAAGAAAGGTCCGTACGTGGAGCCGTCGCTCCTCGTGAAGATCCAGGCTCTGAACGAAAAGAACGAGAAAAAGGTGTTCAAGACCTGGTCGCGGCGCTCGACGATCACGCCCGACTTCGTGGGCCACACCCTGGCGGTGCACAACGGGAACAAGTTCATCCCAGTGTACATCACCGAAAACATGGTGGGCCACAAGCTCGGCGAGTTCGCGGCGACGCGGCTGTTCCGTGGGCACAGCGCGAAGGGTTCGGCGGCAGAGCGCGAGGCCGCGGAGGCCGAAGCCGCTCAGGCGCCGAAGGAGTAGGCGATGGAGGCTCGGGCGATTCAGCGAACCGTCCGCCAGTCGGCGCGCAAGATGCGGCTCGTCATCGACCAGATCCGCGGTCGCGCGGTCCCGGAGGCGTACGCCATCCTCCGCTTCTCGAAGAAGCTGGCCGCGAAGCAGATCCATAAGGTGCTCAAGTCGGCCGTCGCCAATGCGGAGCAGCAGGCGCAACGCCAGAACGCTGCGTTCGACGCCGACCGGCTGCGGGTCCGGTACGCGGTCGTGAACGAGGGCCCGACCCTCAAGCGCTACACCCAAGCGGCGATGGGCCGCGCCACGCCGATCTTGAAGCGTACCAGCCACGTGGAGATCCACGTAGCGGGCGAGGACGCACCCATCGCCCCGCCCGTCAGGGCGGGGACCGCGGAGGCCAAGGCCGGCGCGAAGGCGGAAGCCATAGCCCGGCCCGTAAGGGCCGGGTCTGGGGGGAAGACGAGGACCAAACGAACCAAGGCCAAGAAGGCCGGCAAGTCCACGAAGAAGAAGATCAAGAAGAAAGAGGAGAGATAAGTGGGCCAGAAAACGCATCCCTACGGGTTCCGGCTGGGAATCGTCAAGCAGTGGCGCTCGCGCTACTACGCGCGCCGCGACTTTCCGGAGCTCCTCAAGGAAGACGAGCTGATCCGCAAGTACCTGAAGACGAGGCTGAGCCACGCGGCGATCGCCGACGTGCACATCGAGCGGAAGCCCGGCAAGGTGACGGTCACGGTTCACACGGGGCGTCCGGGCGTGGTGATCGGGAAGCGCGGCGCCGAGGTCGACAAGCTGCGCGACGAGCTGGCGCAGCTCACGGGCAAGGAGGTCGGGATCAACGTCGAGGAGATCAAGCGTCCGGAGCTCGACGCCCAGC